>Ga0209390_10000230_pt1 | contig 104725 bp, 85 predicted proteins | sample BON01_FD_187212 | JGI IMG/M metagenome (GOLD analysis project Ga0209390, IMG submission 187212) | Freshwater microbial communities from Lake Bonney liftoff mats and glacier meltwater in Antarctica - BON-01 (SPAdes) (version 2) | ecosystem: Environmental > Aquatic > Freshwater > Ice > Glacier...
CCATTGCCGCCTCCCACGAAGTCTCGCGGTAGACGAAGTTCCGCAACCAGCGAATGAATTTCAAGGTCCTCACGGTGAAGCGCTGGAGCGCGGTGACGATATAATTCGCGCCGTTTTTCTCCGCCGTCTCCTTCCGCCCGGCGTTGCGATGGTCTTCGCGGTCGAAAGGACGGTTGCCGGATCGGATCAGCTTCATGTTCTCCTTTTCCCGTGAGATGAAATAGAGCCAGGAGGACCGTTTCACTTTATACCACCAGGTGAAGTCGATCCCCGCCTTGTCCCAAGCGAGGATCACTTTCGTCCCCTTGGGTTGGCCACCACGGAGAGCATCGACGGGGAGACGCTTCGTCGCGTGCATGTCGTGTTCGCGTTTGCGGGTTCCACTCTGATCTGCGCCGGTGAGATGGGAAAGGAAATGGGTCCGCAAATCGAGGAGGAAGAAATGCCCGGCTGCTTCTTTGCGCATCGTATCGCTGCTGTCGAGCCGCTTCAGGTCGTGGACGGCGGCGGCATGGTAGTGGCCGTCACCTGCGTAGATGGCGAAGCCGTCGAGTTCGGGAATGGAGGCGAAAGGATCGTCCGCCGAGGCGGCCATCAAGGGGGCGAGTCCATCATTGATCGAGGCGAGGTTCTTGAAGCGCCGCTTGCTTTGAATGGCTTTGAAAAAGTGATCGACGGAGATGTCCAACGCTCCGAAATCGCCGTGGTTCTGGAGAGCCGAGCGCAGCGAGACAGCCAGCCGCTTCGGCTGCCCGAAGGGTGAGCGTAGCGAAGCAACGTCACGACCGGTGCGCGAGTTGCTCATCAAGTAATTAATAGCTCCTCCGTGCGATTTATCAGGTCCGGTAGGACAGCGAGACTGATTTGACCCCCGTCGAAACCGGCCTCGCCACACGCTCAGGAATGCCCGGAAAGCATCGTCCCGCCGGGGTTTTTGCGGCGACTTTTCTACACCAATGAAGTAACCGTGTCACCAAGTAACCGTGTCACCAAGTAACCGTGTCACCAAGTAACCTCATCGAGAACTCCGGCGCCGCGCTCGGCATGATCAAAGATCTCGAGTCAAAAAAGGCTGCCATCGCCGCCCTCTATACCCGATGGGAAGAACTCGACGCCGTGCGAGCGGCCTCGGCGGAGGCGTGACGCTGCTACCCTCCCGGACATGATTGCGCGGGGGCATCTGGCGTGATTGACAATTCCCCTATCGAGTCCCTACTCTCCCGTCATGTCGAAGCCGATTTTTAATCTGGTGGTGGAGTCTCCTGGAACCGTCGCCCGCCACTACCAGCTCAGTTCCAAAACGATCACGATCGGCCGCGGGGAGCGCAATGCCATCATCATCGGCGAAGACGCAGTCTCGAGCCGGCACGGGGAGCTGCGCCAGCGCGAGAGCGGGAACGGCTACGACTTCGTCGATCTCGGCTCGACCAACGGCACGCGCCTCAATGGCGAAGTCCTCGGCGCAGAGCCCCGCGAGCTGCACGACGGTGACCTTCTCCTCCTCGGACTCACCGCGAAAGCGCATTTTGTCCGGGTCATCGAGATCCGCGACAAAGTCGAGGCGACCGCCCCGGCTCCGGGCTCGATGACGAAAAAACTCATCCGCCAGGCCCCGAGCGGCCCCGCCATCAACCCCGTCGCCGCCGCTGTCGCCAAGGCCGCCCGGGCCAGGGCCAAACAGTAAGAAGCACTCCGCGGATTCGAAACCAAATCGACTCAATCCCTGCGCAATTGGATATTGACCCTACCCCTCATCGCCAGCAAGCTTGCGGTATCCTACAAAACCCGGATACCTTATGGCAGATCTAGACGACATCAGAGACGGAGACAATTTTGGTCTCAACACTCCCGCAGACACCAGTTCCTTTTACCTCAAAGGCCTGAACAGCACTGATTGGGGCATCAAGAACCGCATGGCGCGCATTTTCAACCGGAAATCCGGTCGCACCGTGATGCTGGCCTTCGACCATGGCTTCCTCATGGGCCCGACTTCGGGACTCGAGCGCATCGACCTGAACATTGCCCCCCTTGCCGAGCACGCCGACTGCCTCATGGGAACCCGCGGAATGATCCGTTCCAGCATCCCGGCTGATAACACCAAGCCGATCTGTCTCCGCACTGACACCGGGACCACGATCCTTACTGAAATGAACCACAACGTTCTCATCGACGAAGCAGACGCGATCTCGATGAACCCCTCTGCCATGGCCGCGATGCTCGCCATCGGAGACGCCGCCACCGAAGCTTCCACGGTGGCGAATTTCAGCCGTCTCGTCGATATCGGGAACAAGTACAGCATCCCGGTCATGGGCGTGACCGCTGTCGGAAAAGACATGGTACGCGACGCCCGCTACTTCGGACTCGCCTCGCGCGTCTGCGCCGAGAACGGTGCCAGCATCGTGAAAACCTACTACACCGAAGGATTTGAAAACGTCGTCGCTGCCTGCCCCGTCCCCGTGGTCATCGCCGGCGGCAAAAAACTTCCGGAACTCGAAGCGCTCGAACTCGCCTACAAGGCGATTCAGTGCGGTGCTTCCGGAGTCGATATGGGCCGCAATGTGTTCCAGTCCGAGGCTCCTCTTGCCATGATCAAAGCGGTCTGCGGCGTCGTTCATGACGGACTCACGCCACAGGAAGCCTTCGACCTCTACAACACGCTCAAGGCCGAGGCGAAGTAATCGCCGACAGCTAATCCGTTTTTCACGACACCCTCTCCGGTTCCACCGGCGGGGGTGTTTTGTTTTCAGCCTTCGCGCTCGTAGCCGAAACGCTCCATCGCTGCCGCCTCGAGCCGAAGTACCCGTGCCCGCACCGCCGGATCCCAGTCGGGTTTCACCGACGCCCCGCGACTGCGGTTGATGCGCTCGCGCCCGCGAATGGCCCCGGCGTCAAACACGCAGCCGGTCCGCTCGAGCACGGTGATGAGGTCTTCGCGCAGGTTTTCCTGTTTCCCGATGAAATCGACCGGACGAAAGGTGTAATGACTGTAAAGGGCAGAAACGTAGCCGGGGAATTTGTCCATCACCGCGGTCATGAAATCGTTGAAATCGCGCCCCTCACCGAGCTCATTCGAGCCGAGACCATTTAAAATCGCATTGGGATGCCATCGGTGGATATTGTCGATCTCACCGTCGCGCTCCCAGTTGAGCTTGGGTTGGGACTTGTAGAGGTAGAAGGACTCGTACCAGTCGAGCGGATGCCGCACAAAGCAGAAGGTGAACGGCCGCGGATGGGTTTTGAGAAACCGGGCGCGCTTGTAGAAATACTCGAGCGACCTCCCGAGTCCCTGATTCCCCGGGGCGAGGACGTGGGGCAGGTTTGCGTGGCGGTGGCCGATCGAGCAGCGCATGAGCCCGCTCTCGCGCAGCACGCCGGTCACCCAGGTGCCGCCGGTTTTGGGAATGTGCAGAAAGACTGCGCCGTTTTTCAAGATCACTGCCATACTCTCCTAGTTTAGCGGTGCCCCGCCCCGGCCGGATTGTCAACGGATACCGTTTCACGCGGTGAGCGTCACGCGGTGAGGGCGGCGACGGCAGGCCGCAGGTCGTGGCGACTGAAGTCGGAGATGCGACCAAGGAGGCGACGCGAGTGGTCCGTGTTGAGATCTTCGACCGGAACGACCGGCAGGGTGAAAATGACGGCGTTGCGACCATCGTCGGTGCGCTCGGCGCGGATCGTCCCGCCGTGGTGATAGACCGTGAGGTAGCAGGCCATGAGATTGGTGCCGAGCTCCTCGGGCTTGTTCTGCCGAACAAAGAAGGGGTCAAAGAGTCGCTCGAGGTCCGCTTCGGGGATGAGTTCCCCACTGTCGATGAAGGTCGTCTCGATAGAGGCTCCGTCATCAACCATGTCAAAGCGCACCTCGATACTGCCGCCTTTGCGCAGGGTGGTTCGCGTTTCTTCGAAGAGGAATCGTCCCATCTGGGCCAGCTTCTGCGGATCACCGACGATGCGAGGGATTCCGGCGACTTCTCCGATTTCGAAAGAAATCTGCGGACTGTTCTCCAGCACTATCGCCCCCGCCCGTTCAATGACCTCGGGCAGATAGATACCCTCCCGCATTTTCAGCCCGCTCACCCGGGTGCCTTCGGAGAGGTTCGTGAGGATGGAGGTCATGCGGTCGATCTGACCGCCCACTTCAATGTAGTAGTCGCGCCAAAAGACGGTGTCTTTCGGTTCACCGTTGATCTCCTCTTCGAGCTGATAGGGCAAGAGGTCGTAGAAGGTCCGCATCACGGTCAGGGCATTGCGGAGGTGATGATTCAGCCCCGACGAGAGAATCCCGATGCTGGCGGCCTTGTCCGCCATCATGAGCTGCTGGAAGGCTTCCGACTTATCTTGGATGAGCTGCTCGCGCTCGCGCGCCATCGTGAAGTGACTCATCGCCTTGGTGAGACGGTTTTCCAGATCGTAGGGATCCCAGGGTTTCGTAAGGTAAGAGTAGAGGAGCCCGTCGTTCAGCGAATCGACCGCCACGTCGAGATCGGAAAAGGCGGTCACAAGGAAACGGAGCGGTTTGGGATTGAAGGCACGGATGCGCGTGAGGAGTTCGAGTCCCGACTCGTTCGGCATGCGTTTATCGCTGACAACGATGCCGATACGGTCACTATTTTTCTGAAAAATGGAAAACCCCTCTTCCGGACTGCTCGCCGAATAGATCGGCGCGAGGTCTTCGAAGATGGCTTCGAAATACTTCAGCGATTTCACTTCATCGTCGATGTAAAGAATGCCAAAATCAGTGAATTGCTTGCTCATGAAAAACAGGTTGGGGAGGGAGGGGATGATGCGCCTCGGAGTCCGGGGTTTCAGCGGGCGCGCCTTCTGAAGGAGGGGGAAGCGTCAGTCGGAACTCGGTAAAGGAATGTCCGTCCGAGTGAACTTGAATCGTGCCGCGGTGGGCCTCGATGATACGGAAGCAAATGCTCAGTCCGAGACCAGTTCCCTCGCCCACCTCTTTCGTGGTGAAGAAGGGCTCAAAGACCCGTGCCCTTACTTCGTCGGAGATGCCCGGGCCATTGTCGCGAATGAAGACCGCGGGACTTGCGCCACCCTCGGGAGCCGCGATCACGATACGACGGGGATGAGGCGTCTTCTCCTTGTCCATCGCTTGAATCGCGTTTTGTATGAGATTGATGAAGACCTGAGAGATCTGATTTTTCACGCCCTCGATCATCACTTCCGGAGTGACCTCGACGATGACCTCGGTGCCGGTATCGCTGATTTCTTTGCCAAGCATGCGCACGGCGACTGCGATGGACTCGAGGACCGGGAAGCTGATGAGCAGTTCGCTGCGCTTGTGAGAAAACTCACGGAGGTCGCGCACAATGTCCTTCATGCGGTCGATGCTGTCCTGGATGTCGGCGACGGCCTCATTGATCATCTTATCGTCAGGTTGCACCTTGAGACGCCGCCTTAAAAGAAAGAGAGCCTGGTTCGAGTGGTTGAGAGGGTTTCCGATCTCGTGGATAACGCTCGCGCTCAACTGACCGAGTGAGGCCATTTTTCCCGACTGGATGAGTTGGTCCTCGGTCTCCTCGAGGTCCAGCAGGGTTTGCTTCAGCTTCAGGGCGCTGCTGCGGAGAGCGAGCTTCTTCTGCCTGTGACGCTCCCGCCCCTTGAATTCCTCCACCCTTGCGCGGTGATGCGCAAGGCTCCCGGCCACGACCACGGCGCCCGTGGCCATCAGGAAGACTAGGTTACTGAAAAGCCCCGCCCAGGTTCGCGGGGTCATCCCGCTGTTGATCGCGGGAACGCACGCGAGGAGATACATCAGGAGAACCGTGATCGAAACAATAAGTGCCTCGCGATACGTCCAGTGGAAGAGAAAGCCGATCACGACGAGGCAGAGCGAGAACCCGGCGTAATACTCCGTGGCCGGGTCCTTCGTGACGAAGATGGTGATGACCACGAAAAGCGCCGGGATCAGCGGAAGAAGCATGGTGAAAGAACGAAAGTGGCGTTTCCCGAATTTTGAACGCACCAGAAGCAGCGTCACCATAATAAGCGAGGCAAAGGTCCACCGTAACGCGGCAAAGAGAGCCACGAACTCCGGATAGGCGAAATGATCGAGAACGGCGAAAAACGCAACCATCCCCGCGCCGACCATGGCCATGAGCTTGAGATTACGCAGGATAAATCGCCTCTCCTCGGCCTGCATCAGCTTGACCGCAAATGCCGAGAGATCCTCCTGTCCAGAGGACGGGCGGGATTCAACCGGGGAGATGGAGATGCGTTTCGCCATTTTACAATGGAATAAAAATTACCATAATTTATGACTTATATCAATATTTATTGTTAATAGATCGCTCCTTGAAATAAAGTGTAAAACATCATCCTAATGCGACTCATTTTACATTATTTTAAATTTAACCTTGCCGACCACTCGCAACTTGTGATAATCAAGAAGGGTGAAGTTCAAAAAGGTTCAGTCCTCGCTTCTCCTCGCGCCGATGGCTTGGATTTCTGAAACTTGTTTTCGTTTCAATTAGCGTCTCTCCCGGTTCCCTTCCGGGAGCGGCGTTTTCCTTTCCGCCCGAGATGGGAGGAGAATCCGGACGCGGTCGGAGCCCGGATCACTGCCCACCTAGCTTTTTCGCCCGGGCGACACTCTCGGGACTGAGATCCCGGAGGCGGACATCGTAGGCCTTGCCTGACTTGAGCAGCAGCTTCACGGAATCGGGGCCGAGAGAGACCATTTTGGCCTCGATCACTTTGCCCGCGGCATTCGTCCATGAATGGTAGTCCCCTGCTCCGCCCCCCGCAGTCATCCCCGCCGCGGCCGGCTTGGCCTCGGCAGCACGTTTCTCCTCGTCGGGAGTCATCTTCGAGGCATCGACGATAGCACCGGCAGCGATCCAGGCCTCGATCGCCTCGATTTCCCGCTTCGGGAGTGGGGAGCCTTTACGGGGCATGAAATCGGCGTGATCTTCGGCGAGCTTGAGCCTCTCGATAAAACCGCTTTCGGCGGGATTGCCCGGACGAATGATGTTATAGGGACCGATCTGGTCTCCGAGTTTCTCGGGATCGAGATCGACGTTGCCCTTCACTTCATTCTCATTGCTGTGGCAGTCCCAGCAATTTTTCTTCATGATGGAGAGGACCTCCCTCTTATAATCCAGCACTTCGGCGCTAAACCCGCTGGTATCGGCTACAAGGAAAAAGACGCAAAGGAGAAGACGTGTCATCTTCTCCGGATAACGGTTCAGGCGGATTCTGTTACGAGTTTTTCGAGGTCCTCGTCGAGATCGAGCGTCTCGAGGGCCTCACGCGCCCAGTCCTGACTCCCGGACTGACGGCGCAAAAGTCGCACCGCCATCACCTGAACCATGGGAACCCCGCTCCAGGCCATCTCGGCGAGGATGCGCCAGCGCTCCCCGCCGCGGAAGCGCTTCACCTCCGTCGCCTGCTCGCGGCAGCGCTCGCAGAGGAGGAGACAACGGGCGACATCGGGATCGCGGGCCTCGGGCGGGACTTCGAAGATCGTGAGCTTCTCCCCCGCCCTCTCGCACAGCTCGCATTTTGACTTTGCCCGACGGGCGAGTTCTTTCCCGAAGGATTGCAGGTGCGTCACCCGTGCGTCATGCTCTTCTCTGCCTTTTGCCATGGTGCGGCAGCGGGTACGGCACGAGAAACGGAAAGTCAAGCCGCAGGCCGGCCTTTCCAAAAGTTCAGACGCCGCACTCCACCGCCGCCCGGCGCGAGAGATCGTTCAGAAACTCCCTCGCCCGTCGCGCCTTTTCCATGATCTCGTCCGGGGTGCCGTGCCCGGCCAGTTCGAGAATGAGCGGTCCCTGGAAGCGCCATTTGATAAGCTGACAGATCAGCGGGAGCCAGTCGATGTGTCCCTCGCCCGGCGCGAGATGATCATCACGGTCACCCCGATTATCATTCGCATGGAGCATACGGAGATGCCCCGAAAGCTTGTGCACCACCGTAGGCAGGTCGCCCGAGAGCGAGGCATGGCCGGTATCGAGACAGGTTCCCACATTCGTCTCCCGGATCGCTCCGAGCAGCCAGAGCATGTCGCTGGCATGACCGAAGAGCAGATGCGGCAGCATGTTTTCAAGGAGCAGGGTCAGGCCAAGATCGCGGCATCGTGTCGCAACCCGGTTGAGCGATTCAGCCGCGTGCTGCATGCGCCAGTACCACTCCTCGGGCGATGGTCGCCCCTCCTTCTCGGGACCGGGATGGAGCACCAGATAGCGGCAGCCCAGCATCGCCGCAGCCTCCGTCGCGAGACAGAGTTCCCGCACCGAGTTCTCCCTTTGCCCGCGATCACCGCTCGAGATATCGATGTGCTCGGCGAAAGGCGCGTGCATGGAATTGGCCTCGATCCCGAGACTCCGCATCAGCGAGGCGGCCGCCTCGACCTGCCCGCAGTCGTGATAATCGAGATGAGCGGGAAAAGAACACACCTCGATGAGCGCGAACCCTCCGTCACGAACCCGCGGGAGCGCCTCCAGAATGGGAGTCTTGTAAAAACAGCCGGTCGATATGCCGCAGGGCCAGTCACTCATTGGTTTGCGTCGGATTGAGGTTGCTAGAGAGTATGGTGAAACGGGCGTCCCTGTGAGAGGGCCGCGTGATAGGGGGCGAGATCACAGGGTGGCGCGCTCTCTCGGCAGCATCCCTGCGCCCGGAGACCATTGCAGTGGAAGTCCGCGAGCCGGTCGAGCTCGACGGCGACCTGACCGGCGAAGAGCCGCACGTAAAAGTCCGCCCGGAAAGCGGGCGAATACCCGTCCCAGCAACCCATCCATCCGTAGGCGGGGTCCTCGAACTTTGATCGGAAAAGCCCCGCGATATGGCGCGGATGCCAGCCTTTGGCGAGGAGACAACGCGTCGCGAGCCTCATCCCTGCCGGCTTTAGGAGGAGATCGTTGGGGAACTGGAGGATGTGACGCACGCAACCCGGCAGATCATTTAGCGGCGTACGCGCGTAGGTCATCGGCCAGAGATCGGGCGGGTCGTGCTCGGTCTCGTAAAAACGCTGGTGAAAAGCCTGTACCTCCGAGCCGAGATAGTCCTCGAGGAGCCGGGTCGTCCCCTCCCCTTCCTCCGGGATGAGAGTGCTGCAGCGCTTTGCGAGGGCGACCACGTCAGCCGGATCCTGCCGGAACTTGAGCGCCTGCATCACATCGATCTCGTGAAGAGGGATGCAGACGCATTGACCAATCTGATCCTCGAGCCCGAGGCGACGGACCAGGCCGGTGCTCCAGGGTTTCAAATAGCGGGTAAAGGGAATACGAATCGTGCGCGACGCGAGCGGATCCCCATACTCCGAAATATCGATCGAGACCAGCTCGCGCTGCCCCGAGGCACCGGGCACCACCTGGATCGCAGTGATCTCGACCGGCAGTTCTGATTCCGCCCCGGCCTCCGCCTTGATCCGGAATGCGAAGTAGTCCATGAGCAGCGCGAGATGCGCAAAGACCCGGTCATTTGTTTCCGGAAATGCCGCAGGGAAAAGATTGGCGATGCGACGCTCCAGATCCGATCCCCGGAGAAAGCGCCAGACGAAATGATGCCCCTGGCCCGTGAGCAGATGGAGCGGCCGTATCCCCCAGCCCGCGAGCAGTTCCTCTATCTTGGTCACAACGGGCTCCTGCGCCCGGAACGCCTTCCACGGATTCGTAAACGCCTCGGCCGGAGCGTCATGATTCACATATTCGATGTCAAGATGGACGAGGATCGAATGCGTGTCATAGAGCGAACGGGCGATTGCGCCCCCGCTGCGGAGGAGCCGGTCGAGCTCCGCCACCGGCCATCGTTCGATACTCGCCGGATTCGCCGAGTCACAGCTCGCGAGATGAATGCACGTGGCCGAGGCAAGGTCCCGACCACCGAGGAAATCGACAATACGCTCCCTCACCGCGCCCTCTGCCAGGGGGAAATCGGCAACGCAACAGTCAATCTCGGGGAATCGGGAATCCATCTTGCAAGCCACCTTTCGCCCCTCCACAAAAGTAGAGCTACAAGCCAGTATCAGAAACCCTGAAGACAAAAACAAGCCCCGTCGGTGCTTATTCGCGCCATTCCACCGGCGCCGCCCACCTCGCCGATGACCGTGCCTTTCGTCAGCCATTACCGGTGGCTTCTCCGAGCTCAGCTCTCCGAGCTCAGCCCTGGCTACCCGATCAGCGCGTTGAGCGCTCCATCGATTCTTTCCGGACTGCTCGTAGAGGCGAATTAGATCCCCGTTGTTCGGTGGACGGATGCCGGGGAACCCGCTATCCTCTGCCGGAGAATGCAATTCCTGAACCAAGCGGAAATCCGAAGCGGCCTAGAGAAAGTGAACACCTGGTTGGCGTCGCGCGAGACCAAGGGTGAGATTTGTATTTACGGTGGCGCATGCCTTTGTTTAGCGTTTGCGGCGAGAAACTCGACCAAGGACGTTGACGCAGTCTTCGAGCCTGCCGCCATCGTAAGGAAAGCCGCCTTCGAGGTGGCTGCAGAGATGGGCTGGAACTGGAATTGGCTGAATGACGACGTGAAGGGCTTTCTCTCGATCCACGATGGCGAAGGAATCGAGTTACTCGACTCGTTCGAGCTGTCCCACTTGAAGGTTTATGCGGCAAATCCCGAGTACATGCTGGCGATGAAGTGTCTCGCGGCACGTTTGGGGGGGCACGAGGAAGATGATGCCGCGACGGACTTAAAGGACGCGATCTGGCTGAGCCGCCACCTCGGTATTTCCAGTCGTGAGGCAATTGCGCATGTGGTTCTCAAATACTTTCCGGATCGCGAACTACCCGAGCGAACCGCCTTCTTTGTCGAAGAGTTGTTAGAGCGAATCAAAGACACAGAGACATGATGGAGCCACGCCCGAAAGCACTGTCGGAAGTGGCGGCCCGTGTTTCCAGGGGTGCCTCGTTTTCCATGGAACTGGCCGACTTTCTCGACGAATTCCGGGAACAGCCGGGTGCGGACGCATTTGTTGAAGAACCGCCGTTGTTGGGCGCGGACATGCCCGCGCGGCGCTGGATCGACGCCTACCTCGCCGCCGTCGCCGACCATCTCTGCGGGCGACACGGGATCCGGCGACCATCGTGGCTGAATGGTGCCGCGAGATATCTCTCTGATCCAAGTTTCGCGTGTCGTTCGCGGGCGGGGCGACTTTTCCTGCTGAAGGATTCGCCGGCCGCCTTCAAGTCGCGCAATCTTTTTGTCACGGCGAATGCCCTGGAGCGAGTCTAATCGGGCAGCCGGGGATTCTCGGGAATCGAATTAGATCCGGCCTCAGCAGAGTTGACTCGGACGGCTCTCGCAGGCAAGCTTTCGGCTGACCCATGCTCGAGTTCTCCGATGCCGCCTATCGTTTTTTCCCGGCCGAGCCGTCGCCCTTTTTGATCCGGACGGGGCGCGCGCTGAACCGGCATGTGGTTCTACCGGGGAAAAATCATCACATCCGCGAGATCCGTATCGAAGGGGAGACGGAGGCCATCCATGAGGCGAGGGCCCGGGGTGACAGGCTCCTGTATGTCATCAATCATCCGAGCCACAGCGATCCCCAGGTCATCACCGAGGTGCATCGCCGTCTCGGCCAGCCCTCGTCCTTCATGGCCGCGTATGATGTCTTCCTGCGCAGCCGCCTCAACGGCTGGAGCATGCAGAAGCTCGGCCATTTCTCGATCGACCGCGAGTCGGGCGACCGCAAGGCGATGGCCGCAGCGATCGACATCCTGAGCAGGGGCGAGTATGCTCTCAGCATCTTCCCCGAGGGCAATGTCTACCTCACGAACGACCGGGTCACGCCCTTCCTCGACGGGACCGCCTTCATCGCCCTGAAGGCGCAGCAGAGCCTCGACGAGGCCCGCATTCAGATCGTCCCGATCTCACTGAAATTCACCCACCTCACTGCGCCGCGCGAAACCGTGACCCGGCGGATGATCCAACTCGGGGCCGACAGCGGCTACCAGTTCGCGGCGGGCTCGACGGCCGATCCGCTCGGCTCGATGCTTGGGCTGGGGCAGCACATTTTGCGATCTTTTTTGAAACCGCACGGTTACGAAGCCGAGATGACGAGCCCCGGTAGCTCCGTCTATGAGATCCTCGAACGTTTTGCCAAAGGGCTCGTCACCGGACTCGAAGAATCGCTCGCACTACCGCCACCGAAAGATCCCGGCCTCGTTGAGCGCATCCGGAAGATACGCTCGACGATTCACCAGATCCGCACAGCTCCGGAGGCTAAAGAGACGCCGGAAATGACTGCTCTGGCGCGTCGGGCCATCCTCGCCTTTCGGGTAAACGGATATCTCACGCCCTATCTCACCGAGCATCCCACGATTGACCGCTATGATGAGACGGTGGAACGCATCGCCGAAGATTTTTATTCGCAGGCGATGCTCCGCACCGGTCCGCGTCGCGCCGTCGCGAGGATCCATCCGCTCATCGACGTAGGCGCTTCGCTCGATGACGCCGGAGGCAAACTGCGCGACGCCGTCTCGAGCCTGACTCGCGGCATGGAGGGCGCGGTGCAATCGGGCATCCACGAGATCAACCGGGCCAACGATGCGCCGGGGGCCACGCTCGTGCGAGACGCCTGATCACTCAGCCACTTTCATGAGGTAGGCAAAGAGGTCGCGCAGGTCCGTGTCGCTCAGTCCGGCGAGGAGAGCCGGCGGCATCAGGGAAATGGGCGAGGCCTCGAGGGTTTCCATCTCGGCACGGTCGAGCAGCGAGACCTGTCCGGCGAGATCGCGCAGGGTCACGGTGCGGGGCGATTGCTCCTGCATCAGGCCGATGACTTTGCGCCCGTCTTTCATCGAGGCGACGTAGTTGAGATAGCCCTCGCGCAGCTCAAGACTGGGATTCACGATGGAGGGAATCCAGAAGTCGAGATTCTGCCTTTCGTAACCAGTCAGGTCGGGGCCGATCTGCAAACCCTCGCCGAAGAGCTGGTGGCAATTCGCGCAGCGGGTTGCAAAGTGGACTTTGCCGGCGGTCGGGTTGCCTTTCCCGGCAGCTAGGACGCCCTTGATTCGCACTGTCTCGGTGGCGAGATCGATCCCACCGGATCCGGCGGCGATGCCGGGCCAGTGTTTCTGAATGCGGGCAGTGAGGCCGGCATTGCGATGCTCGAGCATAAGTTGTACGACATCGGCTCCGAGATCGCGAGACTTGATGACCGCCTTGTCGACTTCGTCCATCATCATCATGGCCCAGTCGAGACGTCCCGCGAGGACTCGCTCGGCGGTGGAGCGCACGCCATGCTCGGCCGGCAGGGTCGATCCGTAGCGCGAGATGATCCCGTTGGCGACGGCGTCATCGTCAAAGCGGGCCATGGTCTGGAGAGCGACTCGTTTCAGAGCGAACTCCTGATCGAACGCGAGGATCTTGATCATCGTCCCGACGACAGAGCGGTCACCGCTCGCCCCGAGCTGGCGGACGAGTTCACTGCGGATCGAGCCGGAAAGTTTCGGATCGAGGACGGCCCGCTGCGCCTCGACGAGGGCTCCGGTCTCACCGCTCTTGAGACGGAGGACGAGCCCACTGTCACCCAGCGAGGCCGAATATTGCAGAAGCGCCTTGGTCAGCGACTCGGGCAGGGCCGGCATCGGCACCCCTTCGAAGGCGGACTGGAGCGACTCGAGCAGAGCCGCTTTGGCCACTTCGTCAGGAGCCTTCTCGAGGAGGACGGAGCAGCTCGCGAAGTTTTCCGCGCCACCGGCGATGGCGTAGCGTTTCATGAGCCGGCTCGCGAGGATATCCCGATAGAGGGGCTCTTTCCAGGTGTCGATGCGGCCGACCCACGAGGCGATGAGGTCCCGTCCCTTTTCGGCATGGGCCTCGAGCGCCCACCAGATCATGAGTGGCTGGTGCGGGTCGGCAAGATCTTCGGGATGACGCACAAGCCCCTCGATCATCGGGAGCGCCACGGCTGAGGGAAGGCGTTTCGCCGAGGCAGCCAGTTGCACGCGCACCTGCACGTCGGTTTCACTCAGGGCGAGGTCGGCGAGGCCGGTGGCAAGAGTGCTGTCGGCTTCGCGCCGATCCCCGACGAGACGCACGACCCAGCGGCGCACGTCCGCATCGGGATGGGTGAGCCATTTCGTCGCGAGCGCATCGGTGAGACCGCCGAGCAGGTTCAGGGCCCAGAGTGCCTCGAGAGAGGACTGCGCCTCCGCCGCATTGACGAGGCCGATGAGTGCACCGTTCACCGAAGTATCGCCGCGCCAGCAGAGTTCGAGCATGGCCCGACGGCGCACGACGCGGTTGAAGTTGGTCGAGAAAAGATTGATCAGCTCCTCTGCCGGACGTTTTGTGAGATCGCCCTCTTCGTAGACCGGCTTGCCGCCTGCCGGTTGGAGCCGGTAGATGCGTCCGCTCGTTTTGTGCCAGTCATCGACCGGCCGCACGTGGCTGAGGCGGCTGTCGTACCAGTCCGCCATATAGACGGCGCCGTCGGGTCCGAGTCCGGCATAGACGGGGCGGAACCAGCGGTCGCTCGTCTCGGCCGGATTGACTTCGTCGACGGTGCGATAGGTGGATCCATCGCGCTCGAGACGGCTCGACCAGACGAGATTGTGGAGGGAATTGGGAGCGATGATGCGCCTGCTCAGTTCGTCACCAAAGAGATCGGCCTCGTAGATCGTGAAGGCCTGGGGGAAACGGCGCTCGTCGCCCTCGTGCTTCATGTGCTCGAAGTAACCGAAGGCGTAGGGATTGGTGAGGGGGCCGTGTTTGCCCCACGACTTGCTGCCGTAGCTGCCCTGCGGATAATACATGCCACGAGTCTTGCCCCCGTTGGTGCCGGAGAAGACGTTCCCTTTTTCATCGATCTCGAGGCTGAAGGTGTTGCCTCCGCCCTCGGCATAGATCTCAAAACGACTCGTCGGCGGATCGAACCGCCAGACCATCTGTCCCTGCCAGGCGACCTCTTTTCCGCTTGCCTGATCGACGACCTTACCGGTGGTGGTGCTGCCGTTGACTCCGTAGAGCCAGCCGTCGGGTCCCCATGTGAGACTGTTCATGACCGAGTGAGTGTCCTCGATCCCGAAGCCCGAGAGCTTCACGACCGGGTCCGAGTCGGGCACATCGTCGCCGTCGGCATCGGGGTAAAAGAGCAGGTAGGGAGGATTCGCGACCCAGATGCCCCCGGCTCCGATCGCGACCGAGGTGGCGATATTGAGTCCGGTGATGACGTCTTTTTTGACTTCAAAGATGCCGTCGCCATCACGGTCCTCGAAGACACTGATAATATCCTCGCCCTTTTCCCCGAGCGGCGGGGGCAGCGGCACTTTGTCAAAGCGGGCCCGGAGGTGGTTGTCGTATTCGACGATTTTTAATCCGGCGGGGAATTGATACTGACGATACTGAACGACCCAGAGACGACCGCGGGCATCCCAGGCGAGGGAGAGCGGTTGCTCGACGGCGGGTTCGGACGCAACGAGGGCCATCTCAAATCCCTCCCGCATGCGGAACCCGCGGATCGCCTCCTCTGCCGGAGTCGGTGATGATCCGTCAGCGAGGGCACCGCGGCCCGCGAAGGTCTTGATGACCTCAGCGGCCTGGTCCGAACCAGCCTCGCCGGCCCCCTGTGCAGGACACTCCGTCACGAGCGAGGCCAGGAGGAACAGGCCGGGAATAAGGATCGCTTTCTTCATTGACCTACGAAGGTGCCAAAGCTGCCCGCATATGAACACAAAAAAACCCGACGCGAACAGGGACGCATCGGGCTCTTGTCAAACCGGGAGAGGGAAGTTGCTCGAAATCAAAAAGGGAGTCTGAGACCCGCGCGGAAGAGGGTGAAGTCGGGCTGCCCCTGATCGACCCAGTTGTAGGAAAAGTCACCGAAGAGACCGATGCAGCCCCATGATTCCATGCGGAAGTCGAGTCCGGCCCCCACATTCCAGAGCATATCGGAGCTGCCCGAGGCGATCACGCCGGGACCGCCGAAGATGTAGGGAGCGATCGTGCTGCAGCACTCGCCGCCGAGAGGGAAACGGTAGACGGCATTGAAGGTGCCGACCTGGATGTCACTGCCGCCAGCGGTGCCCGAGCCGTGAACCATGTAGCTGCCTTCGAAACCGAAATTGTGGCCGAGGAAGTAGGCGAGCGAGACACCGCCACCCATGGCATTGTCGAGACGGGTGTCTTCGGGCCAAAGGCCGGAGGCGAAAACGCTGAAGACATAACCGGTGTCGTAGCAGTAGCTGGAGTCAGTGATCCGCTGCTCGACCTGGGGATTCTTCGCTTCGTGGAATGCCTCCTTGTTCCAACCCCATCCCGCCTGGGAAAGAGTGGTCAGGAGAAAAGAGAAACCAAAAACAAGTGAAACACCTTTCATAAGAAGCGAAGCGGATACGGTGAATTTTTGATCCTACAAAGAAACGATGCTTCGACAATCCTTTTTTTTCGGTTTTTCCGGAAGAATAGGTTCATCGAGCGTTCAGGCACCGGCCATTCGGGTTCCTGGTCGCGTGGTCGGGTCATAGATCCAATGATTGAACGGACGCAGCAGCTGGACAAAGAGGATGGTGCAAAGAAGCAACTCGCGCAGTTCGCCCCGCTTCGTGGTCCCCACGAGGGTCTCGGTCACGATCAGCACGGAGATCCAGACGATGACATGCCAGGTCCGCGGGAGTGGGATCCCGAGAGCATCGATTCGCGCGGCGAGCTGCGGATTCCTTTTGCAGAGCAGAGGGATCACGATGAGGTAAACGAGCAACACGACCGCAAGCAGCTTGCTGAAGACCAGCTTGTTTATGCTGACCCCGCCGATGACGAGGTTGTGCAGGTTCATCTCGCTCTGTTTGTTTTTTTCGGCCAGCCACCCGGGTGTCTCGATAGAGAAAATGCGCTGCCCCCACGAGATCTCCTCCCCTGCCCCGAAGACAAAAACCGCCGCCGCCATGACGGTTACGAAAAGGAATACACGCGAGCGCACCGACCGCAGCGACCAGGCCCGTCTCAACATCAGGACAGTACTTGCGACAAGGGCAAAGACGGTGAGCCATTCGATAAAGCCGTCCTCGATCACATAGGAGGTTTTGAAATACTCGGGCGCGGCATGGGAGAGGACCAGCCCGATGAGTCCTAGCACTGCCGCCACCAGGAGGATGATTTTTTCAGGAAGTTTCATCGATCAATTCGCCCCCAGTAGAGTCTAGCCCTCGTCTCCCCGCAAGCGCTTTGCCATCTCTGATCCGCCGCCAGAGCGCATGGAGGAGGAATCCCGCACAGACCATGACCGAAGGCAGATCGATGAGGCTGTCCCAGAAATTCAGGGAGGGGTGCAGGCGAAAACCGTATAGGAAAAAGCTCAACCCGATCCAGGTCACCGCGACCGGGCACCCTCGCCACAGGAAAAACGCACCGAGCCCACCCATGGCGGAGATCAGTCCCGCGCTGCCATAGCCGAACTCATACACGTCGGGGAAGGCGTTCACGCCGAGCGATGCGGGATAAATCATGAATGCCGCAGTCAGACCCGTGACCGCGAGATAATACCCCTCCCGCCGGGGAATGAGCTGATAGTCGTAGAGGCCTTTCACGAGGAAGTGCGCGAGAAAGATGAGACTGAGAGCACTCAACTCGCCGAGCAATCCCCGGGTGTAAAAAGTGGGGGAATATTCCGGCGGGAGCACGGTGAGGATGGCCCCGAGGGCAAAACCAATCCAGGCACCGCGCCGCCCGCCAATGAGTCGCCGGAGGAGGCGAGAGAGCAGCGCGACAACGAGGAGGACATGGGAGATCTCGGAGACAACGAAGTGATTCATCGCCCCCCTCCCGCGTCGATGAGCTGTCGCTGCCCGATCCGGAGATGCCTGATCTCGCGGCGATTCCAAGTATAAAAAAGATGAATAACCCCCTCTGCATCAGGAATCAGCCACGGATAAGAATACTCCACCCTTTTGAAGTGCGCCTCGTCCTCCTGCCGAACGGCGGTATCGACGTCGAAGGCATGATACCAGGGGCCGGTAGCCGTCTTACCCCGCAGCAGGACGAGTTCGGCGCGCCTCTTCGTATTGGGATTCACCGCCTTCAGATAACTGCCGTCATTGAGTCGGACCGCGCTGATTCCGGAGTTGGGATTCTCTATCTCGAGCGCTTGCGGTTCGCTCCATTTCTCCCCATTCTCACTGCTGACCACATGATGCACCCTCGCCTCGGTGCCCTCGCCCCGGCGCAGGAACATCTCCAGCTCGCCCCCCTCTCCGACCAGCGCCCAGGGCTGGAACAGTTTTCCCTCGACCTTGACCCGTTTGCGATGAGTGACTCGCCCGTCGCGCCCGACGCGCAGGATCTGGGGAAATTTGCGCATCGATTCATGGTAGGCGGGCAGGACGTCGATCCCGTCTTCTTGTTCGAAGATCAAGCCGCGCACGAGCGTTCCCAGATTCAGGATGGGCGAGGCGATGAGGCGGTCGATCTGAGCGATCTCTCCGCAGGCGTCATCGTGATAGACGACCCGGTTGACCGCACTCCCGCTCCAGCCGCCGAGTGAAACACTGACGACATAGAGATAGAGCCGCCCATCGCCGTCGAGATGGATGACAGGATTCCCCAGCTTCCGGATAAATCGGCGGGTTCCGCGAGCCAGGGTCTCCCGGTCGAGGACGATGTGCGCCTGCTGCCACGACGCGCCGTCGAACTCCGCCGACCAGATCGCGACATCGGCGGCACCTTCTTTGGAACCGGCAAACCAGAAAGCGCGAATACGACCGCCGGGCAGCACCACTGATGAGGCCGAGTGCACCTCCGGCGCGGGACTGGTGGTCGAGACAGGCAGGGTCTGCGCCTGCAGGTCCGGGAACAGTGGCGTCGTCTGCGGCACAACACGTATTTTTGCTCTTTCGGACGATCGGTTTGATGATTCGAGCCAAGCCGCGACGAGACCCGCCAGGCAGAAGACACCTGACAGAATCATCACACGACTTTCCTTGAATTTTCCGTAGACCATTTGCTAGCCCCAAGAAAAGAACCATCTTGCCGCCGGATCAAGTTCTAACCTCGGCTCATCTAGAATTGATAATGGCGGAGATGGACTCCGGAAGATCGAGCCGGGTCAGGAGTTCGAGAGGGGTCTGGACGAGGACGGGATTCTTCGACGCATCGAGCCACCGCAGTAGGCCGAGAAGATCGGACTTGTCCATCGCGGTGCAGCCTATCGTCGCAACGCCGGGACCATACCAGGAATGCATGAAAATCGCACTGCCGCGCCCCGGGACGACGGGGCCGCGATTGTGGGCGACGACGATGACCGCATCGTAGATCCCGTCGGCACGCCGTAGCACCTCGGCGGACTTCCAGTCCTGCCTCATCTGCGGGTCAGCAGTGTTGACCCATTGATTGTAAAAGCGCGAGTTCGGATCATCGACCCAGAAGTCCGTGGCCGTGGTCTCACGATAGGGAAAGGTCGAATGCGCCATCGCGATCGTTCCGAATCCGGATTCAAGACGGAATACTCCCGCCGGGGCACGCTTGTCGCCTTCCCGCTTCTGCGGGCCTTTGAGTTTTGCGGAATGCAGGCCGAGTCCGAGGCCGAGGCCTTTTCGACCGACCGTCACGGCGACAGGGTTTTCGATGCGCTTCCAGCCCTCAGAGCCGCGTTCGAGGCGCAGCATCGTGCCGGAGGTGCTCTCCCAGCGATCGGTGAGAACTAGAATGACCTGGCTGGAGGTGGCTTGCCACGAGAGATCCTCGGCTGAGGCGGTGACAGGGCAGAGCACAAGGAGCGAGATAGAGAAGAGGCGGCGGAGTCGTTTCACTTCGGGAAAGATCACTTTGCTATGGGTTGGGGGCAACCGGAGAGTTGAGCGATGAATGTAAGGCCGACATTCCTGTCTGCCGGCGAACTTGCGTGGTCTCCCGGGTCCGCAGGGATTCAACGGCAGACAGGAATGCCTGCTCCACGTTTTGAACGCTCGCTAAGGCTCGCTTTGAGTCGAACGGCGTTCGCAACCGGTTTCTTAAATCAAAAAACCAGAGCCCCGCTTCGCCGGGGCTCTGGTTTTTTGATGGCGGACAGAGTGGGATTCGAACCCACGGTAGGTTGCCCTACACACGCTTTCCAAGCGTGCTCCTTAAACCGCTCAGACATCTGTCCATTTTATCACTTTGCGGAGGGCTAAGATGTAGGCTTCTCCACCTTTCGCAAGGAAAAAGAGTTTCCCGCCCTCACACCGCTTCGACAAAGACCTGTCCCGCAACCTGAACCCCGAGTTGGACTCGCTCGCCCCCGCGTTTGGCGAGCTCAAGCAGACCCGCCGCCCGATCGGGATGGGTGAGGTGGAACTCTTCGCCGATAGTAAGACCCTTTTCATTAAGCCAGCCAAGGAGCGCGGAATCTTCGTCCGACACCCGCACGACGCGATATTCACCCGCGACCGCTTCGAGAAGTGGCACGGCACGATCTTCGGCTATGACGCCGTCCCGATCCGGGATGGGATCCCCGTGCGGGTCATGAGTCGGCTCACCCAGCATCCTGTCCATACGATCAAGGAGACGGTCTGAGATAACGTGCTCGAGGATCTCGGCCTCTTCATGTACTTCGGACCAGTCGAGCTGCATCACCTCAACGAGAAAGGTTTCAATGAGCCGGTGGCGCCGCACCACCTTCAGCGCTTCGGTCCGGCCCAGTGCCAGGAGGGACAGGCCACGACGTGGTTCGTAGGCGATGAGACCGCGCTCCTTGAGGTGCCGCATCATGATCGTCACTGTCCCCGGAGTGACCCCGAGCCCTTTCGCGATCTCCCCCACCGTGGTGCTCCCGGACCCCTCCCCCTGGAGATGAAGGATCGCTTTCAGATAATTTTCAACCGTGCTGGAGGCCATAACCTGACCAGCATAGCTCTCTTTTCTTAATCACTCAACTATAATATCTTGACTACTCAAGATATTATCCTAGATTGCTCCAACAAAACGGACATGACCATTCTCACTCCCATCCCACGCTCCCGCTTTCTCCTGGCCCTTCTCGCCGGAGTCACTCTTGTCGCCTGCGGGCCGCCGGAAAAGACAGCCGGTGACACCCACGAAGTCGCCGCGACGGTCGGCATGATCGCTGACATCGTCCGCGAAGTGGCGGGAGACCGCGCCACCGTCAAAGGCATCATCGGTGAAGGCGTCGACCCCCACCTGTACAAACCCACGAGCACGGATGTGAAAGCGCTCCAGGCCGCTGATCTCATTTTTTACAACGGGCTCATGCTCGAAGGGAAAATGGGCGACGTCCTCGTGCGTCTCGCCGGATCAGGCAAGAAGGTCTTTGCCGTGACCGAGGCCATCCTCGAAGATGCCGACTACGTCATCACCACCGAGGCGGAACACTATGATCCCCACGTCTGGATGGACGTGAAAGGGTGGAAAAAGGCCGTCACCGTCGTCGAACGCGCCCTTTCCGAATACGACCCGGCGAGTGAAGCTTTCTACCGGGAGAATGCCGCCGCCTACCAGGCGAAACTCTCGACACTCGACGACTACGCCAGAGCCTCCATCGCCACGATCCCCGAGCCGCAGCGGGTTCTCGTGACCGCCCACGATGCCTTTAATTACCTCTCCCGCGCCTATGGCATCGAAGTGCGCGGCGTCCAGGGCGTGAGCACCGAGTCCGAGGCCGGAGTGAAAGACATCGAGAATCTCGTCACCTTTCTCGTCGAGCGAAAGATCCCCGCCGTCTTTGTCGAATCATCCGTTTCCGACAAAAACGTCCGAGCCCTTCTCGAGGGGTCAGCTGCGAAAGGGCACACCGTCATCATCGGCGGCGAACTCTACTCCGACGCCATGGGCCCTGCCGGAACCTACGAAGGCACCTACCTCGGGATGATCGATCACAACATCACCACGATCACCCGCGCCCTCGGCGGCACCGCCCCTGAAAAGGGCTTCCAGGAAAAACTCTCACACCCCTGATCAGTGATTGACTTCGTTTCGCGAGTTCCTGACCCATGCCTCCTTTCCTCCTCGTGACCCGTGACCCGTGACCCGTGACCCGTGACCCGTGACCCGTGACTCATGCACTCAGAAACGCTCAATACCCAGTCCACCTTCCCGGCAAAAAGGACCGAGCCGCGCCCCGAGCATCCGCCCGAGATCCCACTTGCGATTCACGACCTCACCGTCGCCTACCATCGCAAGCCGGTCCTCTGGGACATCGAGCTGAACATCCCCGAAGGCAAACTCGTCGGGGTCGTCGGGCCGAACGGCGCCGGGAAGAGTACTCTGCTGAAGGCCTGCCTCGATCTCGTCCCGCTCACTTCGGGCTGGGCGCACATCTACGGAAAACCCTATCGTAAAAATCGCAATCGCGTCGCCTATGTCCCTCAGCGGGAGAGTGTTGACTGGGATTTTCCCGTTAATGCGCTCGATGTGGTGGCGATGGGAGCCTACCGCCGTCTCGGTTGGTTCCGCCGGGTGAGTAAATCCGAAACCGAGAGAGCCATGGACGCTCTCGAGCAGGTCGGGATCGGCCACCTCGCCCAGCGGCAGATCAGTCAGCTCTCCGGCGGTCAGCAACAGCGTGTCTTCCTCGCCCGCGCCCTCATGCAGGACGCCGACCTCTACCTGATGGACGAGCCCTTCGCCGCCGTCGATGCCGCAACCGAGGAGGCCATCGTCGAACTGCTGCGCAAGCTCAGCGACCGTGGCAAGACCTGTCTCGTCGTCCATCACGACCTCGCCACCGTCACGACCTATTTTGACTGGCTCGTGCTCATCAACATGCGTGTCGTCGCCGACGGACCCGCCGCCGAGACCTTCACCCGGGAGAACCTCCAGAAGACCTACGGAGGTAAACTGAACCTGCTCGAAAAGGCCGCCGAGGCGCTGCGCGCCACTCCCCTCTGATCCCGCCACTTTGTCACAGATGCCCGAACTGAGTGAAATCATCGAGGTGCTGCTCTTGCAGAACTACAACACCCGCCTCGTCGTCCTGAGCACCACCCTGCTCGGGATCGCGGCCGGTCTTGTCGGCTCGTTCCTCCTCCTTCGGAAACGCTCGCTCATGGGCGATGCCCTCTCCCACGCCACCCTTCCCGGCGTCGCGATCGCCTTCGCCGTGATGGTCTCCTTCGGCGGCACCGGAAAATTCCTGCCCGGTCTCCTCCTCGGTGCGACCCTCTCGGGCATCGCCGGCGTGGCGACGATGCTCCTCATCCGCCACACCACCCGCCTGCGGGACGACGTCGCGATGGGTTTTGTGCTTTCTGTCTTCTTCGGCGTCGGGGTCGCGAGTCTGCGCATGGTCCAGAGCATGCCGGGAGCAAGCGCGGCGGGGTTGGAGTCCTTCATCTATGGGAAGACCGCTTCCATGGTACACGCGGATTTCCTTATCATCGCGATCGTTGCCTCCCTCGCTTCGCTCACCTGCCTGATTTTTCTCAAAGAATTTCTTCTTCTCTGTTTCGACGATGGATTCGCCGCCGCGCAGGGCTGGCCTACGCTCTTCCTGGACATCCTCCTTCTCACCCTCGTCACCGCCGTGACGGTGATCGGACTGCAATCCGTGGGGCTCATCCTCGTGATCGCATTTCTCATCACCCCGCCCACGGCGGCACGCTTCTGGACCCAGCGACTCGTACCCATGCTCTTCATCGCGGCCTTCATCGGCGGTCTCAGCGGCTGGCTCGGAGCCTCGCTCAGCGCGCTCACCCCTCAGCTCCCCGCCGGGGCGGTCATCGTCATCGTCGCTGCGCTCCTCTTTCTCATCAGCATGCTCTTCGCCCCCGTCCGCGGGGCGATCCCACGCTGGGTCAGGCATGCCCACCTGCGGCGAAAGGTCGATCGCCAGCACCTCCTCCGCGCCGCCTACGAGATCCTCGAGGTTCAGGCCGGTGATGGCCCGGTCGTGAACGAACCCTTTCCCTCCTCTGCACTCCTCAAGAAACGATCCTGGACCCCTCTGCAACTTCGTAAGATCCTCAGAGTCGCGAAGCGCGAGGATCACCTCGATCCGGAAGGCCCCGGGAAACTACGTCTTTCCGAATCCGGCTTCGGCGAGGCCTCCCGTGCCACGCGGAACCATCGCCTCTGGGAGACCTACCTCATCCAATACGCCGACATCGCCCCCAGCCACGTTGACCGCGACGCCGACATGGTCGAGCACATCCTCGGGGCGAAGCTCGTGCGCCAGCTCGAGACCTACCTCAGCGATCACGACCTCGCCCTCCCTGTGCCGCCCAGCCCCCACCCTCTCGAACCCTCCGCGAACCAATGAACTGGACCGGATTCGACACCTGGATCGTTGTCATCGGCGCCCTCTGCGCCGCCGCCTGTGCCCTCCCCGGCTGCTTTCTCGTGCTGCGCAAAATGAGCATGATGGGTGACGCGATCAGCCACGCCGTGCTGCCCGGTCTCGCCATTGCCTTTCTCATCACCGGGACACGCGCCAGTGTCTCCATGTTCATCGGGGCCGCCATCGCCGGCGTCCTCACCGCGCTCTTCACCCAGTGGATCACCCGCTTCGGCAATGTCGATCGCGGCGCCGCCATGGGCATCGTCTTCACGACTCTCTTTGCGATCGGGCTCATCCTCATCCGCCAGGCCGCCGACCATGTCGATCTCGATCCCGGCTGCGTCCTCTACGGCGCGATCGAACTGACCCCGCTCGACACCGTCTCACTCGGCGGCTTCGCCATTCCCCGCGCCGCCCTCGTCAACGGCATCGTCCTCCTCCTGAATCTGGGCATCATCAGCCTGCTCTACAAAGAACTAAAACTGAGTTCCTTTGATCCCGACCTCGCCGACACCCTCGGCTACTCCTCGCAGTTCCTCCATTACCTCCTCATGACGATGGTCGCGGTCACCACCGTGGCCGCCTTCGAATCAGTCGGCAGCATCATCGTCATCGCCATGCTCATCGTGCCCCCGGCGACGGCGCTGCTCCTCACCCACGACCTTTTTAAAATGCTCCTCATCGCCGTGGCGGCGGCGGTCCTTGCCGCGTTCACCGGACACATCGGAGCCCTCGTCGTCCCCGGCTGGTTCGGCTTCGAGAGCACCACCACCTCGGGCATGATCGCCCTCGCCTCGGGCCTCATTTTTACCCTCGCCTGGCTCTTCGGCCCCTACGAAGGCATCCTCACGAGACACCTCCGCGAAGGGGTCGGCGAGCCCGAAACGATTCCTAACCAAAACGTAAACACACCATTAGGCACTCCATGAAGCACACCCTGACATTTCTCCCTCTCCTCGTCGCCGGCGGGTTGACGACTTTCCTTTCCGAAGCGGGCGATCCGATCCCGGCCTTACCCTCTTCCGTCGCACCCTACACCCTCTTCAATCCCACCCCGCGCGACCAGTGGCGCGACCTCTCCCCTGACCGCCCCGATACGACCGAGAGTCCCGTCACCGTGGATGCCGGGGCCTGGGTCGTCGAGGCGAGCTACTTCGACTGGCGACGCGACCAGGGGGACGACACCTACACCGTGATGGCGACAAATCTGAAAGTCGGCCTCACGGATCGCATCGACCTCCAAACCGTCTTCGACGCTTACACCCGGGAGGATCCTGCCACCGGCGCCGGGGCTGAGGGATTTAGCGACGTCACTCTGCGTTTGAAATACAATGTCTGGGGCAACGATGGAGGCAAAACCGGTTTTGCCCTCTTCCCCTTCATCAAGATCCCGACCGACACCGCCGTCAGCAATGGTGAAGTCGAGGGCGGGCTCATCCTCCCCTACTCCGTCGATCTGGCTGACGGGATCGGTTTGGGACTGATGGCTGAGTTCGACGCAGTCCACGACGGCATCGATGACTACGATCTCGAGTTCGTGCACTCCGCCGTTTTGGGCTTCGACGTCACCGACCGGATCGGCCTGTTTACCGAATACGTTGGCGTCGCCGGTCCCGGAGCGTATCAGGCCTACGCCTCCGGCGGCGCGACATTCTCCCTAAGTGATGACCTCGTCTTCGACGCCGGCGTTCAAGTCGGGCTGAATGGTGCCGCTGAGGACATCGGGGTGTTTGGAGGATTTACACGGCGATTTTGACGGTTTCACCGTTCGCCCCAAGGACGCACGACATTCCTGTCGTGCTCGTCGTTTGCCGCAGGCCGTTGATCCCAGATCACGCAAAAGGCGGACAGGAGTGTCCGCCCTCCTTGAGTCTGGCGCATAAAATCCCTGTCCCGAAGCCCCGGACTCTGCTTCACTTCCGCATGAAGTTCCGCCCCCGCGTCCTCCTGTTCTCTCTCCTCCTTCTCTCCACCACCCTGCCGGGGTTCGCTGGCGACTGGCCCTGGTGGCGCGGACCCGACCGCAGCGGGGTGGCCGATCCGGCGCAGAAAGCCCCGACCGACTTCGGACTCGAGAAAGGCATTTCATGGTCCGTAGATCTCCCCGGTCGGGCCCACGGGTCCGCCTGCGTCGTCGGGGACAAGGTCTTCATCGCCTCGGCGGACGAGGAAAAGCAACTCCAGTCCATCCACGCCTTTGACCGCGCCTCCGGCAAAGCGCTCTGGACCACCGTCGTGCATGAAATGGGCATGACCCAGAAGTCGAACAAGAAAGCTTCGTGGGCCTCCGCGACTCCCGCTTGCGACGGGGAGCGGGTCTACATCAACTTCATCACCGGCGATGCCGTCTACACGACCGCGCTCGATCTCGAGGGAAAGCAAGTCTGGCAGACAAAAATCTCGGACTATATCATTCATCAAGGCTACGGATCGTCCCCCGCCCTTTACGAAAATCTCGTCATCGTCTCGGCGGACAACAAAAGCGGCGGAGCCGTCGCCGGGCTGGACCGTAAAACCGGAGAAGTCGTCTGGCGCAACGAGCGGGCCGCGATGCCGAACTACCCCTCCCCCGTCATTCTTGAAGTCGCGGGGAAGATGCAGCTTTTCCTCACCGGGACCGACAAGGTCTCGAGCTTTGATCCCCTCACCGGAAAGGTCAACTGGGAGATAGACGGTGCCACGACCGAGTGTGTCACCTCGACCCCGACCGATGGAAAACACATTTACTCCAGCGGTGGTTATCCGAAAAATCACGTTGCCGCCATCGCCGCCGACGGATCGGGCAAGGTCGTGTGGGAAACCAACGATCGCGTCTATGTGCCCTCCATGCTCGTGCGCGACGGCCATCTCTACGCGACGCAGGACAGTGGCGTCGCCCTCTGCCTCGACGCCGCCACCGGCGAAGAGAAGTGGAAAGGTCGTCTCGGCGGCAACTTCAGCGCCTCGCCCGTGCTCGTCGGGGACACCATCCACGCCGTCAATGAGGAAGGCGACTACTACCTTTTCAAAGCCGATCCCGCCGGACTCGAGATCCTCGCGACCAACAAAGTCGGCGACGAGGTCTTTGCCACCCCGAGCATCTGCGGCGGCCATGTCTTCCTGCGCGTCGCCTTCTACGACGGGGAGAAGCGGAGCGAGCGCTTGATTTGTTTTGGGGAGTGATGGTTGATCGTAGTATGGGCTTCCTGCCCGTGCCCTTCTCACCGACGCCGGGAGAGCGGATCACGGATCGATCAACACAATGCCGAGCGTTGCCGCCGCTTTCCGCATCTTGGCATCGGTCGTCACGAGCTTGGTGATGCCTCCAGAGAGCAAAGCCCCCAGATGGAGTCCATCCAGAGAGCGTAATTTGAGGCTCGTCGCCGCAGACAGGCAGGGTTCGAGAGTATCCCTCGCCACACTTGCCACATCGTTGCCCCATGGAATTTCATGAAAACGTCCTCCGTCCAGATGTTGCAAATAGGCGCTAAATAAGCGCGCCGCTGCCCCGACCACCATCTCGCCACGATCCTCCTTGTGCCGAAGGGTGAAAAACAATTCGACCCGGTGCAGGAACGAAGTGACCGGCTGCTCGGTCCTCGACTCCAGCAGCGAGCGATAGGCGGGTGAATCCGGCTCTGACGCGTAGATTTTCACCAAAGCCGAGGTGTCCCAGTAAAACAGACCGCTCATCGTTCCGATCGAGTTTCGTCCCAGTAGGATTGCGGCGTTTCCACGGGACCGTCCGGCGATTCCCGCTCCGCCGCCTCGGTCAATTCGGCGATCCAGTTCTTACGGCCGCCTCTCGGCTCCCTGGAGCCCACTCCGATTAATCGCGCCATCGGCTCCCCGCGCACCGTGATGAGAATGTCCTCACCCTCGGCGGCAAGTTTGACCAATTCACTGAACCTGCTTTTTGCTTCTCTCAAGTTCGTCACCATGTGGTCACTGTAGTCACTCGATTCAAAATGTCAATGCAGCCCCGCCGAGAGACCACGCGTGCCAAGATCCCCAGGACGGTGAAGCCCTGCGAGATGGTGGCGATCGCAGGCGGTGAATTTCTCCCGGGCAGATCCCTTGGCGATCCGAGCGCTTCTCGCCCGATGGAGGGGGAGGAATCACCACCCCGCCTCCGCGTTGTTCCTCGGCCCTCACCGAGTCCGGCTCCGCCTTCGACGGCGCTTCCACGGCTTCCTCTTTCGGGGCGGCGGGTGGATTCGGATGGATTGGCATCCCGGCCGGATCCATCATCTTGCCTCTGACAAAGACGAGACGGTTTTCGAACGAACCGAACACAGCCGCCTCTTGCGGACCGGAATTTTGTGCTAGGTTGCTTTTGTGAAAACCCACCTGCCTGTCTCCGTCTTCACCCTCCTGCTCTGCGCCGCCGCTGTCCCGCTCCCGGCTCAAGTGACGACCGTCAGCACCAGCCCCGCGACTTTCGACGAGATCGCTTCGGTCGTCTCGAATTGGTCCGCCCACCAGCATCTCTGGATCCGTGGCGACCTCGGCGCCTCGTCAGCCAAACTGAACGAGCTAGAGGCCTGGCTGGACGAAAAGGCGCCGAACTGGACGATCGTCCTGCTGAAGAGCGCCGAGGGTCAGACCTGGGAGAATCGCCGGGGCATGGATGCGGTGGAGCACGCTCTCGGTCAAGGCTTGAGCAACGCGACTGACTTTTCCAAGCTGGCCGATTCCCGGACGGGCGAGCAGAACGGCGCGGTCTTTGTACTCTTCCTGGAGGAGCGCAAGTTCTCCTACTTCGCCTCGGAGGCCTTCGACAATCGCAATCTCGGGGAAGACCGGTGGGTCGGGGGCCTTGATGGAGCTGCGATCTCGGCGATGCGTCAAGGCGGTCGTATCGTCGATGCGGTGCGCGACACAGTGGTCTCGATCGAGCAGGGACTCACGACAGCCATCGCCCGGGAGGCGGAGAATCGTCGCCTCGCCCAGATCCAACGCCGACAGGCGATCGCCGAAGCCACCGCCCTGCCGAGCCAGCTCCTCGCCTCGATCGCCGAGGCGGAGAAACGAGCCGCACAGTTACGAGAGGGCCGGGCGGGCCTCGTCGGGCCTCTCGTCCAACCGGATCTCGCGGCATGGCGGGCCAACGCGGCGGCAGTGCGGGAACTGGCCACGGAGAGCACTTACCCGCAGGCGCTCGATCTCGGCCGCACCACCCGGGAGGCGATCGCGCGTTTCCACGAAGGCATCGACCAGTGGAAAGTCGCTCCGGCTCGATTCGTGGAGCTGGATCAGATCATCGCCGAGCTGGAGGTGCCGGAGGGGCTGCCGACGGTGGCGGGCCATCACGCCACGGCCCGCGAGGCCCTCGCCTCGGCGCGTGCGAATCACGACAAAGGCGACCCGCTTTTCCTCGAGCAACTGGAGCGCACCGAACAATCCATCGATCAAGTCCGCTCGGGGATCGAGCGCTGGAGGCTCACGGTGGCCGAGGCCCAACGCCGGGAGAGGGTCCGTCACGCTCTTTTCACGGCTCTCGCACTCGTCGCTTTGCTCACTTTTGTCATCGTCCTGATCGTGGCGAATCGTCGCCGTCGCCCTCACAAGGCAGCGGCGGAAACGCTGTATCGTGATTGGAAGGAGCAGCTCCGCGGCAAGTTCGACCGCCTCTTTGCGTTGATGGATCAGGCGAGTCTGTTGGTGGGGAGCTCGACCGCTCTGGAGGCACGCGGTTTTTCGGGCACCACCGACACCCTCGCCCGCGAGACGATACGCGGCGTCGATGAGCTCTTCATCATGTCGGCCGCGACGGATCGAGTAATGGCCAAGGCGGCGGCCCTGATCGATCCGCCGTCGCCGCTCGCGGATCTCGTCAACGCCTTCCACAGCAAGCGATATCGCGAGGCAATCGCCCTACTCGGATCGCAGCCCATCGGATTCGATCGCAGCGACCAGCTCGAGGCCATCCTCGCACCCGTCGCGGGCGAGGACTCGGCGCGGCGCTCTCTCCTCGGCGACACGGGCGACTACGAGCCCTTCCGCCTTTCCTTCGAGCAGCTCATTCACGAGTACGAGCAGCGCGAGTCACTCGTCGGCAACCATCTTGAACGCCTCGAAGCCGGCATCGCCGCTCTGCCTCTCCTCTTGCAATCGCTGGAGGGTGCGGTCGCCGCCGCGACGGAGTCTGCCGAGGCGCTCCACGAATCCTCCGCCGTTGACGGCTGGTTCCCCCTCGACGCCTGCCGCGATACGCTCCTACCCGAGATCGGGAGGCAGCTCTCCGACGCCCTCGCTCTCGGCAAGACCGATCCCGTCACCGCGCGGGAAGGTTCCGGCGAGCTGGCGAGGAGACAACTTGAGGAAGCCCAAGCCATCCTCTCCGGAATCGAGTCACTGAGATCCGACGATTTTCCCGTCGTCCGCGCGTCGGTCGATCGGCTCGAAGGAGAGCGGCGTAACACTCTCTGGATCGACCGGGAATACGACGCCCTCACCGTCCGCTGCGAGTCGCTCGCTACCGATGCCGTCTCCCGCCCCATCGCCGCCGACTGGACAGCCTTCGAGGGCGATCTCGCCGCCCTGCGGGACCGCATCGAGCATAGCGCCCGACTGGCAGTCCGCTGCTCTGCCGAGTGCGAGCCGCTCATCACCCAACGCAGTGAGGCAGTCGCCGCAGCCAAGCGGAGAATCGCAGCCATCCTCAGTCTTCCCCCGGCCAACGTGCTCGAAGAGCCCGACCTCAGTCCGGGACGACGGATCGACCTCGCCCGCCAACAACTCGCCGCCGCCCGCGCTGCCCTCGACCACGGCAACGCCACCGCCGCAAACGAAGATCTCGCGGAGATGGAGCAAAGCCTTGTCGAGACGGACGAGCTTCTCTCTCTCAGCGAGGCCTCTCTCGCCGGTCACGAGACCCGCCATGCCGGACTGGAAGCGAACCACACCGAACTTCTCGCCGCGGTGCCCGGGGTCGCCACCTTGCTTGACGAGCTGAAGACGGGATACGAAGAGGCAGTGCTGTTCTTCTCAACCCGATTCCGGAAAAAGGTCACCGGCCAGCAATCGGTTCGCGACAGTATTGACCTCGCCGTTAAAGCCTCTCTCTCGGCCAAGACCGACCTCGACGACGCTGCCGGAACCTTCCGCCAGGGCGGCCTGATCGCGGCCTCCCGTCTGCTCGAAAGTGCGGAGAATGAACTCAACGCTGCCCGACACCAGCTCGAACTCGTACGCGACCACCATACCGCCCTGCGCACGGCCGAAACCGACAATCCCGGGCACCTCGACCGGCTTGTCGGTGAATTGGCCGACCTTTCCCCGGGCTTGCAGGATCGCCGCACCGTCCAGACCACGATCGAGACCGCCGACGAGCTGCGCGCGGCCCTCGCGAGCTTGCAAGAGGCTTTGGTCAAAGCCCACCCGAATCCTTTTCACATCTACCACGATCTCACCGATCACACCGGCGTCCTCCATCTCATCCGCGACGGCATCGAGGCGGACCATCAGCAGCATGGGGAAGCTGTCACTACCGTCGCCCGGGCCAGGGCCGCGCTCGCCTCAAGCGAGGATTGGATCACCCGCGCCCGCACGGATGGCATCACCGACAGCCGGGCCCTGACAGAGGCACTACGGCACCACGAGGAACTGACGGAACTCTGGCAGGGGCAGTCCGACCTGCTCGCGCACGACCACTCCCCATGGAGCCGCATCTGTGAAACAGGAAATCACCTCAGCACCCGGGCGCTCACCCTGCTCGGACTCATCAAGGACGAAGTCCTTTCCGCCGAGGCCGCAGCACTGAAGATCAACGAGGCGAATCAAGCCGCCCTATGGCTTCAGACTTGGCGAAGTTCTCACTCCGTCTACCTCGATCGCACGGTCGGCCGGACAGGCCTGGATGAAGCCGCCCGATTCCTTGGCGACGGATTCTACGCCGAAGCAATCCAGGCGGGCACACAGGCCCTCGCTCTCGCCCTTGCCGAAAAAGCACGGGTGCTCACCATCGAATCGGAACAACAGCGCGCCGCTGCCGCCGCAAGAGCCGCACAGCTCCGGGCGAGTCAGGCCACTGCGCGTCGCAATTTCTCGTCGAGTTCCTCAAGCTCGTCCTCCTCCTCTCGATCAAGCTCGAGCAGCGGATTCTCGCGGTCGAGCTCCAGTTCGGGTTCGGGCTTCTCGCGGTCGGGGTGGTGACGAGTTCTTCAAGCCTTCAGCCCCGCAACCTCCTCCACCTCCCACCGGTGATAGGCCTCCTCGTAGCCCCGGCAGCCCGCAACCAACTCGTCATGCGTGCCGTCGCCGGTCAGCCTGCCCTCTTCCAGAAACAAAATCCTCGGGGCCTGACGGAGCAGGTCGATGCGGTGGGTCACGAGGACGGTCGTTCCGGTGCCCTCGCGGGTCCGCTTGAGGATGGAATCGTGAATGAGTGACTCGCTCTCCGGCTCGACGCTGGCGGTGGGCTCGTCGAGGAGGAGGATTTTAGGTTGTGTCAGGAAGGCCCGGGCGAGACTGAGCCGCTGCCGCTGGCCGCCGGAGAGCTTCACTCCATTCTGTCCGACCCGCGTCTCATATCCCTGCGGTAGGTCGAGGATGAAGTCGTGGGCATTGGCGGAGCGGGCGGCGGCCTCGATCTCCTGAGTCGTGGCTTCGGGCTTGCCGTAGCGCAGATTGTCCCGCACGATCCCGTCGAAGAGGTAGTTTTCCTGCCCGACGTAGCCGATCGCTCCGCGCAAGTCCGCAAAGAGCAGCTCGCGCACGTCGTGCCCGTCGATCCTGATGCTGCCCTCGACAACGTCGTAAAAACGCGGCACGAGATTCAGCAGGGTGCTCTTGCCCGATCCGCTGCTCCCCGCGACCGCGACGAATTCGCCCGCGGCTATCGTAAAACTGACTCCGCGCAGGATGGGCTTGGCCGGCACGTAGTGGAACTCCACCTCGCGGAACTCGATACGGCCTGCGGGATCTTTCCAGGGCAGAGCCCCCGGTCTTTCCTCCACCGCAATCGGCGTTTCGATCAGCTCGAGGACACGCTGCGCCGCCGCCCGCGCGCGTTGCAGAATGTCGCTGGTCTGGGCAATCGTGCGGATGGGGCTCTGCAGCCGCCACCAGAATCCCCGATAGGCGAGCAGCGCGCCGAAGGTGAAGAGATCACTGCCCCGCATGATGAGCCAGGCCCCGAACCCGAGCATGATGAGATTATTGATGAACCCGAAGATGGAGACGATCGGAAAGTAGGTATTGCGCAGCCGACTCGCGGCGACACTGGCGTCGTAAAAGAGCGCGGCCCGCTCATCGAAGGTCTCCTTCTCCGTCGCCTCGCGGGCGAAGGACTGCGTCACCTGCACGCCCGCGAGCCTGTCTTGCACGAAGGATCCGATGTGCCCGAGCTTTTTCCGGACTCCCTCGTAGATCGACTTCACGCGGAGGTTGTATTTGCGGATGAAAATGAAGGCAAAAGCCAGCGGCAGGATCGAGGCCGTCCCCACGACCGGGCTAATCCAAAGGACCATCCCGGCCACGGCGATAAAAGTGACGATCTCCTCGAGCAGACTCGTGAGTCCCTGGAGGACGGACTGCTCCATCGCATCGACATCGCTGGTGATGCGCGTGACGAGTTCGCCCGTGCTGGTGTCGCGGTGGTAGGCGAGCGACTGGGCCTCGAACTTCGCGAAGAGCTCGCAACGCAGATCACGGACGAGCGCCTGGCCCGTTTTTTCCATGAGGTAGGTATGCACCGCGTTCGACCCCGCCCCGATGAGATAGGTGCCGAACATGATCGCGAGCCAGATCCCGAGGATGCCCGGGGTGAGCGTTTTTCCCACCAGCCCGTCGGCGACATATCCCCAGACGAGGGGATGAAAGTTCATGAAGGGCACGGAAAAGATCAGGAGGCTGAGCGAGACGATGACCCGGCTGCGGTAAGGGCGCAGGCGGGACCAGATGCGTCCCGCGAGTTCGCGGTTCGATAATGTGGGAGTGGCGGGCACGGGGAGGATACGGCTTTACCGACGATGGGGTTGAGCCCGGAAAGGAAAAGGTGAGCCAATGACCCATGACCCATCTCACCTCCCCGTCACCCTCACCGGGATGGACTTCGAGCACGGGGTGTTGGAAATGGCGGCGGTCAGACCGATCGGCACGAGCGGATTCAATTCGGGGAAATAGCCGGCCACGGCGGTGCGGGGCAGGTCGTAGGGGATCGCGAGAAACTGCTCGACTCTCCGCAGGCGTCCGTCGATGTCGTTTTCAATATCGACCGGCTGGAGCGGGCGGATCCCCCGCTCGGCCATGTCCTCGGGATTCATGAAGAGGATGCGGCGCTCATTGCTGATGCCGCGATAGCGGTCGTGCAGGCCGTAGACGGTGGTATTGAACTGATCGTGACTGCGTATCGTCATCAGCATCAGCTCTCCCTCGGCGAGGTCGGCGCTGGTGAGCGGGGCGTCGGAAAAATTCGCTTTGCCGGTGCTCGTTTTGAAGACGCGGTTTCTGGCGTTGTTAGGGAGGTAGAATCCTCCGGGCTGACGGACCCGCTCGTTGAAGTTCTCAAAATTCAACAGCGTCCTCGCGATGAGATCACGGATGCGGTCATTGTCTCCCGCGACGTGGACAAAATCGAGAGACTCTCTTTTCCCAAGCGTCGCCTCGGCGAGACGGGCAACGATCATCGTCTCGCTGAGGAGGTTGCCGGAGATGGGCTCGAGACTGCCGCGACTCTGGTGGACGACGCTCATGGAATTCTCGACGGTGGAGAACTGGCTCTCGCCGCGCTCGTTGAGATCCGCTTCACTGCGCCCGAGACAGGGCAGGATGAGCCCGGTGCCGCCGGTGACGACGTGGCTGCGGTTCAGCTTCGTCGAGACGTGGGCGGTGAGGGAGCATTTCCGAAGCGCCTCGGCGGTAAAGTTCGTGTCGGGCGTGGCCTGGAGGAAGTTGCCCCCCATCGCGAAGAAGACCGAAGCATCGCCCCGGTGCATCGCGAGGATGGAGCCGACGACATCGTGCCCGACCGCGCGGGGCGAGGTGAATTTGAACTCCCGATCTATCGCGTCGTGGTAGGCCGCCGGCATCTTCTCGAAGATCCCCATGGTGCGGTCGCCCTGCACATTGCTGTGGCCGCGCACGGGGCAGAGTCCGGCTCCTTCGCGACCGATCGCTCCGAGGAGGAGGTGCAGGTTCGCGACTTCGCGTATCGTCGCGACCGCATTGCCGTGCTGGGTGAGTCCCATCGCCCAGCAGGTGATGAGTCGCTTTTCCCCCCGCACGATGGTGCGCGCGACCTTTTCGATTTCCTCGCGGGTCACGGCCGAACGCGCCTCGATCTCGCCCCACTCCACCGCGGCGGTGCGCGCGGCAAAGCTCTCGTAGCCACTCGTCTGCGTCCCGATGAACTCGTGATCGACGACGGTGCCGGGAGACGCCGCCTCCAGTTCGAGGACCGCTTTGCAAAGCCCCTGGAAAAGAGCAAAGTCACCGTTGATTTTCACCCGGAGAAACTGCGAGGCGAGCGGCGAGGACGCCCCCATCATGCCGATGATCTCCTGGGGATGCGCGAAGCCGATCAGGCCGGCCTCTTTCATCGGATTCACCGCGATGATCTCACCTCCGTTGCGCGTCGCGGTCTGCAGGGTCGAAAGCATCCGCGGATGGTTCGTGCCCGGATTCTGTCCGACGACGAGGACGGTATCGGCCACCTCGATATCATGCAGCGTCACGGTCCCCTTCCCCACTCCGACCGACGCATCGAGTGCGGCGCCGCTCGACTCGTGGCACATGTTCGAGCAGTCGGGAAGGTTGTTCGTGCCGAACATCCTGACAAAAAGCCCGAAGAGAAAGGCGCTCTCGTTCACGGTCCGGCCCGAGGTGTAGAAGATCGCACGATTTGGATCATCGAGGGCCTTGAGCTCCTTCCCGATCAGGGAAAAGGCTTCGTCCCACGAGATCGCCTCGTAGTGAGTCGCCCCGGGTCGCAGCACCACCGGATCGGTGATGCGCCCCTGCTGCTCCATCCAGTAGTCGGACTGGCGCGAAATCTCCGCGACGGAGTGCTTCGCAAAAAAAGCGGGATCGACCCGGCTGCGGGTCGTCTCCGAGGCGAGGGCCTTCGCTCCGTTTTCACAAAATTCCGCCGGGGCACGATGGTCGTCGGGATCGGGCCAGGCGCACGAGGGGCAGTCAAAGCCGTTCATCTGGTTCAGTTTCACCATTCCCTCGACCCCGCGCTTTAGCCCGGCGAGTCCGAAGACGTGCTTGAACGACGACGTCACTGCTGCGACCCCGGCGGCGTAGCTCTTGGGCTCACCGACTTTGATCCCGGTGAAGTCGGAGGGCGGTTCTACCTGAATTTCGTCGTCGGGCAGGGTATGGGAAGGGGGCTTTGACATCCTGGATAGGTGGCTTTTGGTGGGGAAAGTCGCATCATATGCCCGAAAAATCCGGCACTTTTTGTATACCATCGTTACGACCCCGATCAGGAATGGGAATCTTTTCACGGGGACCGAAAATTGTGCTGGAATTCGGCCCGCGAAATGGAATCATCACGCATTCGCGCCACGGCATTCTTTATCGGATAGCCCTGCCGCATTCGGACAGCCCCGAATGCACCGGTTTCTGCTACATATGAATTCCCTCGCGGTCGCCGACCGATCGCGTCACCATGCCTGAAAACCCATTAGAACTCGCCGTAGAGCCGCTCAGCTTCACCCCGCCGAGCGGGAACTGGGCCGACTGCGCCGAGTCGCTCGAGGAATGGAACGAGGCCTACCGCCGCGTCGAGGCCTACTTCTCCGCCCTGCGGGTCGATAACAAACTGCTCCTCTCCTCGCTCGTTTTCAAAATCCTCGGTCTCGTCAGCGAACGCGCCGGGAACGAACCGGGGCGGCTCCCCGTCGAACTCGCCGCCGAAGAAACCGACCGCCTTCTCGTGAAATGGTTCCGCCGCGTCCTCGAAGACTCCGAAGTCGAGCCGATCGACCGTCTTTCCGCCCGCGGTCGTCTCGCCCTGCTCTTTGTCGAGACGAGCGTATCCTGGCAGCAGCTTTTCCTCACCGACGATCCCATCCCCGAAGAGGTCGTCAAGGCGATGCGCACCGCCTACCTCCGCGCTGACCCCGATTTCCGCTTTGTCGAGATGCGCCCCCGCCCCATCGATCTCGGGATCGTGGGGGTGGCGAACCGAACCTTTGAGAGCATGGGGGTCTGGAAGACGGCCGTGCAATGGCTCCTCTGGATCGGCTTCAGCCTCATCCTCGGCGGACTTTTCTATCTCACCCGCTGAATCTTAATTTTTCCTGATGAACGAAGAGGAACTTAGCCGCGGCAGCGGCAAAGACGAACGCGGAACGGTCTGGGAAGCCTTCATTTTCTTCTCGATCACCCTCGGGATCACCGGCATCGGCGCCTACCTGATGGCCGACTACCTCTGGGCTCTCGGCTGGAGCGACTCCTCGACTCTCCTCTGGATTCTCTTTGTGATCCTTTTCGGATATCTCGCCTTCGGCTTCACTCACGCCGCCATCGGCTTCGTCCTGCGTCTTTTCAAATCAACTGCCGCGAGCATGCCGCCGGTCGATGAAGAAGCCTCGAAGATCGAGGACTTCGACGGAACCCCGCGGGTCGCAATCGTCATCCCCGTCTACAACGAGCCGGTCGACCGGGTCTTCGCCGGGATCCGGGCCATCTTCGACTCGGTCATGCGCACCTCGCAGGGCGACGCCTTCGACTTCTTCATCCTCTCCGATTCGAACCAGCCCGAGCAGTGGGTCATCGAGGAGGCCGCCTGGCTCAATCTGCTGCGCGACCCTGGAGCCCAGGACCGTGTCTTTTATCGGCGACGCCCTGACAATATCGCTAAAAAGAGCGGCAATGTCGCCGACTTCTGCCGCACCTGGGGCGATCACTATCGCTACATGATCGTCCTCGATGCCGACAGCATCATGAGCGGGGAAACCCTCGCCGAGCTCTACCTGCGGATGGAGTCCAATCCCCGAGTCGCCCTCATCCAGACTGCTCCCGGCCTCGTCAACGGCGAGTCGCTCTTCGGCCGCATGCAGCAGTTCGCGAACCGGCTCTACGGCCCCGTCTTCATGGAGGGTCTCGGTTTCTGGGCGCAGTGCGGGGGGAACTTCTGGGGGCACAATGCCATCATTCGCCTGCGCCCCTTCATGGAACAGTGCGACCTGCCCGAGCTTCCCGGCCGCAAGCCTTTCGGCGGCCACATCCTCTCGCACGACTTCGTCGAGGCGGGGCTCCTCCGCCGCGCCGGATGGGAAGTCTGGCTCGCTCAGAATCTCGGCGGCAGCTACGAAGAGGGTCCCCAGGGCATCATCGAGTCCGCTCAGCGTGATCGTCGCTGGTGCCAGGGCAACTTGCAGCACAGCCTCCTCCTTTTCGCCCGCCAACTCCGGGGAAAGACGCGCGTCCATCTCGCCAACGGCATCCTCGGCTACGTCGCCTCGCCGCTCTGGCTCCTCTTCATGGCCATCGCCCTGTGGCGCGCCTACCTCTACGGGCCCGAGTCGTTCATTCCCGATCACGGCGGCACGCAGGGTCTCGCGGTGCTTGTCCTGACCTTTGTGCTGCTATTCTCCCCGAAGATCCTCTGCCTCATTGATCTCCTTTTTGACCGGGAGAGGCTGCGCGGCTTTGGCGGCTTTCTCAATGCCGCGACCGGCTCTTTCGTCGAGACCTTTTTCTCCGCTCTGATCGCGCCCGTAATGATGCTCTTCCACACGCAGTTCGTGATCTGGAACCTGATCGGAAAAACCGTCGGCTGGGGCGCCCAGCGTCGCGGGGCCCAAGGCACCTCGTGGGACGAGGCCATCTCCGCGCATGGCGTGCAGACCCTCTTCGGGCTGGGGATCGGCGTCTTCACCGCGATGACGAATCCCTTGATCTTCTGGTGGCTCTCTCCCGTTCTCATCGGGCTCTGGTTCAGTATCCCCGTCTCGGTCTGGACGAGTCGGCTCGAGATCGGGCTCAATGCGAAGCGGGAAAAACTTTTCCTCACTCCCGAGGAGACCAGCCCGCCCCTCGAGGTGGTCCAGGCCACGACCCCGGTGAAGGATCAGGACACCACTCGCTACCGCGGGATCACCGCGGCGGTCCTCGATCCTTTCCTCAACGCCGTCCACGTCTCCCTCCTCCGCCGCAATCGGCGCCGTCTCATGAGCGGGCAGAAGGTCTACGGAGCCACCGTTGCCTCCAGCGTGCCCAAGGCCGGCGAGTCACGGGCGCGTCGCCTCCTCGCCGAGCGCCTCCTCCGCGAAGGCCCCCGCGCCCTCGATCAGGCCGAGACCTTGTCCATCCTCTCAGACATCGACAACATGCTCTGGCTCCACCGTCAGGCTTGGCTGAGACCGAACAAGGACCTGGCACCTTGGTGGCAAAAGGCGATTCGGGAGACCTCGGCGGCAGTGTAGGGTCTATGGAGTGAAGATGGTTGGGTCGGTGAGTGGATCTGAGGTACCTAAACATCGATACCCTCTTGATATCCCGATCACCCAACCCGGCCTCGCAGAGCTGAGCTCGCAGAGGCCAGCTACAGCCCGTCTTGAGATCTCCGGCTGCCCCACGCACCAAGAAATGCGCGGTCTTCCCCATTTACGCCTGCCGTGAAAACCGCTACATTGATGGAAATGAAGCGTTTCCACCTCTTTTCCGCCCTCGCCGCCCTCGGCCTCGTTGCCTTCACTTTCCTGGATGCCCAGGATAATCCGCAGGGGACTCCGCGGGACAACGCGCCGGTGGTCCCGCCCGGCGAGGAAGAGCGCGGGCTCAGCATCTTCACCAACAAAGGCTGCTACAGCTGCCACAGCGCCGGCTCGACGAAATTGCCCGAGGTCGATCCCGGGCCCCGTCTCGTCATCGAGCTCGGCGGCGACGTCCACGCGGCCTGGACGCGCGACGACTATGCCCGGGCGATCATGAACCCGAATCACGTGGTTGCGGAGGATTATAGGATCGCCATGATTCGTCTCGGCGATCATTTTAAAGCGGAGAACTCTCCCATGCCCGAGTTCATCGATTCCCTCACCGTGTCCGACCTCATCCATCTCACGACCTTTCTCGACAGTCTCTCCGATTAATCCCCACCCCCGCCCTTTCATGATCAACCGCCGCTCTTTCCTGCACCGCGCCGCCCTCTCCACCGCCGCACTCGCCGCTCCGGCGGGATCTTCTTTGATCAAGGCGGCTGAGCTGCCGAAATCGGAGACGCTCGTGAAGGCTTTTTACGACACTCTAACTGAACCCCAAAAGACCGCGCTCGTCTTTGCCTTCGACGATCCCCTGCGCGCAAAGATCTCGAACAACTGGCACATCACCGAGCAACGCATCGGAGCCTTCCTCAATGCCGACCAGAACGCGATGGTGCGCGAGATCTTCCTCAACCTGCACAGCGAAGAATACCGGGACAAGGTCATCGGCCAGGTCGAGCACGATAGCGGCAAGGCGGGATTCGGGGATTCCTCGGTGGCGATCTTCGGGGAACCCGGCACGGGGAAATTCCAGTTTGTCCTGACTGGACGCCACTGCACCCGCCGGGTCGATGGTGACTCCGTCGCGGGCAAGGCCTTCGGCGGTCCGATCTTCTACGGACACGCCGCCGAAGGATTCCGTGAAGGCCCTGAACACAAGGGCAACGCCTACTGGTATCAGGCGCAGAGCGCGAACAAGGTCTACGAGATGCTCGACGGGAAACAGCGCGAAGCAGCCCTCATCGAGAAGGAACCGGGCGACACCGCCGCCACGATCCAACTGAAGCGCCAGGCCGGTGATCTCCCCGGACTCGCTACCGCCGACATGACGGCCGATCAGAAGACGGCAGTGCGCGGCGTGCTCACCGATCTGCTGATGCCTTTCCGCGAAGTGGATCGCGCCGAGTCGATGGCGCTGGTGGAAAAGGCGGGCTTTGATGACCTCCATCTCTCGTTTTATAGAGAGGGCGACATCGGCAACGACGGCGTCTGGGACAACTGGCGTCTCGAGGGACCGCACATGGTCTGGTACTTCCGCGGTGCGCCGCATGTCCATACCTGGGTTCACATCTCCGATCCCGAGACCCCGAGGGAACCGAGGGCGTGAGGATTCGCCGTCAGGCCAATTCCTGAAACGCAGTCTTCACCCGGATCCCATCCGGGATTCTTGATTTTACAACCCCATACCGTATCCTCTCAGCATGTCAGAAGCGGAAAAATGGGAGTTTGTCACAGTCGAGGACTACCTCGCGGAGGAACTCCTGTCACCGGTCAAGCATGAATACCGGGACGGCATCGTCTACGCGATGGCCGGGGCGCGGAACATTCACAACGACATAGCGGTAAATACCCTTGCCACTCTGCACACCCGCCTTCGCGGTCGTCCCTGTAAACCCTGCAACAGCGACACTAAGATCAGAGTGCGCCATCTTGCGGGAACTCGTTTTTATTATCCCGACGTCTCGGTGGTATGCCAGCCGAATCCCCCCGGCGACTCCTGGCAGGACGCGCCCGTTGTCATCCTTGAAATCGTGTCAGCCTCGACCCGGCGCATCGATCTCGGGGAAAAAATGGATTCCTATCTGACCATTCCCACTCTGGCCGTGTATCTCGTCGTCGAGACTTCCGAGCCGGCGGTGCAAGTCTTCCGGCGTTCACCCAATGGGGATTTCCGCCGCGAACTGGCTCTCGGTTCCGAAGCGGAAATTGACCTGCCTGAAATCGGCACCAGCCTGACTCTCATCGATCTTTACGAAGGCATCGAGTTCGAGGCGGAAGACGCAGGCGACTGAGGCGGGAGAGCGGTCCACCGTTTGCAAAGCGCGCGGGGCGATGGAATGCTACCCTTTTTGCCACTCCTTGATCCCCATGACCGATTTTGCCTACCACAAACCTTTCCCGCTCGGCCCCGACAAGACGCAATATCGCCTCCTCACCACCGAAGGGGTCGAGACCACCGAATTCGCCGGAAAGGAGATCCTCAAGATCGCCCCCGAGACCCTCACCCGACTGGCGAACGAGGCGATTCATGACATTTCTTTCATGCTGCGCCCGTCGCACCTGAAGCAGGTCGCTGCGATCCTCGATGATCCCGAGGCGACCGACAACGACCGACTCGTCGCCCTCACCCTCCTCCGCAATGCCGAGATCGCGGCACGGGGCATTTTGCCGATGTGTCAGGATACCGGCACTGCCATCGTCATGGGGAAAAAAGGTCAGCAGGTCTGGACCGGCGGTCACGACGAAGAGGCTCTCTCGGCGGGGATCTGGAAGACCTATCAGGAGGAAAATCTACGCTACTCCCAGCTCGCTCCCCTCACCCTCTTCGATGAGAAGAACACGCGGGACAATCTGCCCGCCCAGATCGATCTCTATGCGACGGACGGCGCAGCCTATGAGTTTCTCTTTATCACAAAAGGCGGAGGCTCGGCGAACAAGACTTTCCTCTACCAGGAGACCAAAGCGCTTCTGTCCCCGGATCGTTTCGTCGAGTGGGCGGTCGAGAAGATGCGATCCCTCGGGACGTCCGCCTGCCCGCCCTACCACATGGCCTTTGTCGTCGGCGGAACCAGCGCCGAGGCCACTCTCAAAACGGTGAAGCTCGCCTCGACCCGCTACTACGACGAGCTGCCCACCGAGGGCAGCGAACGCGCCCAGGCCTTCCGCGATGTCGAGATGGAAAAGACACTCCTCGAAAAGGCCCGCGCGATCGGGATCGGGGCCCAGTTCGGCGGCAAATATTTCGCGCTCGATGTCCGTGTCATCCGGCTCCCCCGCCACGGGGCGAGCTGTCCGGTAGGACTCGGGGTGAGCTGCTCGGCCGACCGCCAGGTAAAGGCGAAAATCACGAAGGAGGGCGTTTTCCTCGAACAGCTCGAGGTGAATCCCGGCCAATACATTCCCGATCAATGGCGCGACCACCAGTTTCACGGCGTTCCGCTCGATCTCAATGCAGGGATGGCGGCGACGCTCGAGACGCTTTCCAAATACCCCGTCACGACGGCGCTGGAGATGACCGGCACGATCATCGTGGCCCGCGACATCGCCCACGCGAAGCTCCGCGAGATGGTCGAGCGGGGCGAGGAGTTGCCTGACTATTTCAAGAAGTATCCCGTCTACTACGCCGGCCCCGCGAAGACTCCCGAGGGCATGCCGAGCGGCTCCTTTGGACCGACCACGGCCGGGCGCATGGATCCCTACGTCGATCTTTTCCAGTCGCAGGGTGCCTCGATGGTGATGATCGCGAAGGGAAACCGCAGCCAGCAGGTCACTGACTCGTGCAAAAAACACGGGGGTTTTTACCTCGGCTCGATCGGTGGCCCGGCGGCGATTCTCGCGCAGAATCATATACGGAAGGTGGAGGTCCTCGACTTTGCCGAGCTGGGCATGGAAGCGGTCTGGAAGATCGAGGTGGAGAAATTCCCCGCCTTCATTCTCGTCGATGACAAAGGGAACGACTTCTTCAAGGCGATCAATCAGTGTCCGGTGGCGTAAGCGCCTTATGCCGCTCAAGTAGAACGGGTCTCCAGGCCCGTTCCCGCAATGCCCCGATGCTTCGATAAACGGGCCTGGAGACCCGTTCTACATCAAGTGGAGACGTGAACGTAAGCTGCTTTAGTTAAATTACCGCATGATCGATCAGCCCGAAATCAAGCTCGTCGAGCCGGGACGTTTCACCGTCACACGAGGCACCCTGCCCGATCCGGCCCCCGGCGATGCACGGATCCGGATCCGGCGCATCGGGGTGTGCGGGACGGATATCCATGCGTTCCACGGACGACAGCCCTTTTTCGAATACCCCCGTATCCTCGGTCACGAACTTGGAGCCGAGGTGGTCGCGATCAACGGGACCTCGGATCTGAAACCGGGCGAAGCGGTCGCAGTCGAGCCCTACCTGAACGATCCGGACTCCCCCGCCTCACGTCGTGGAAAAACGAACTGCTGCGAATCTCTCCGCGTCCTCGGCGTACACTGCGACGGCGGGATGCGGCCCGAGATAAACATGCCGCTGCACAAACTCCACCGCGCCGCCTCCGCGACGATGGATCAGCTCGCCCTCGTCGAGATGCTCTGCATCGGTCAGCACGCCGTGAACCGCAGTCTCGTCTCGATCGAGGATCGCGTCCTTGTCCTGGGAGCAGGGCCGATCGGGTTGAGCGTAGTCAGTTTTCTCAAGGGGCGCAACAAGCGTCTCGTCGTCGCGGACCTCAGCGAGTCCCGCCTCGAATTTTGCCGCGAGGGGCTGGGCGTCGATGCCACGGTGACGGTAGAACCGGGAAAGGATCTGCAAGCATCTCTGCGCGAGACCCTCGGCGGCGGACTCCCCGACGTCATCTTCGACGCCACCGGAAATCGCGGCTCCATGCTCTCGACCTTCGACCTCGCCGCGCACGGCGGACGCATCGTCTTCGTCGGCCTTTTCCAGGGCGAGGTCGTCTTTCAGGATCCCAACTTCCATCGTCGTGAGCTAACCGTGATGTCGAGTCGCAACGCGACGCCGGCGGAGTTCGGTCAAGTCATCTCGGCAATGGAGTCGGGCCGGGTCGATACGGCGCCGTGGATCACGCACCGACTCGATTTCGCCGACGTGCCCGCACGTTTCGCGGAGACCGTGAGCGATCCCGCGCTGCGCAAGGCAGTGATCCGTCTCGACGATTGATCCGACGATTAGAGCGATGCCGCGAAGTCATCGAGAGAAGCGCAGCGAATCGCAGTTCGATGCATCTCGCGGAGCTTTGAATCATCGGTCACGAGGACAATGGCGTCACGAAGACCTCTCGGGACGTTTTCAAATCGAATCTCGAGAGCCTCTCGGATGTTCGCCTGAAGAATTTCCTGGCGACCTTCCTGGCGAAATTGTTGGGCGAGAGTCATGGCATCGGCCCGGATCTCCGGGTCACTGATCTCACTTAACTTATTCTTGAATACCTCCTTGTCAATTTCTCCCCTGAGGATGTAACGCAGCACAATCTGGAAGAGTTCACGGGGAACACGGAGAATCAGGTTCTCATCCCAGACGGCGTCACCGAGCAATTGCCCGAGCCGCTCGGCCTTCATCGTGCGCAGGACAAAGACTCCGGAAGCGGTGCCGGGGATCGCGTCGAAAGCCATCTCGGCAAGCTGAAGGTGGAGATAGGAAAAGTCAGGAATGTATGGGCAGAACCTCGTCAAATCCCGGTTGCCGATCTTTCCGCGATAAAGGGAAGAAATCGGGTTGCGCAGGGGCCTTCATTTCACTACAACCCGCTCCATGAATCGCATCACCTTGTTTTCCGCCGCTCTTGCGGTGAGTCTTTTCGTTCCACGAGCCGAAGCCGGCTTGAAGCTCCCTGCCATAATCGGGCACCACATGGTCCTGCAACGGGACATCGAAAACCCGATCTGGGGCTGGGCCGATCCGGGCGCCGATGTAACCGTGGCCGTCAGCGGACAGAGCCATCAGGCAAAGGCCGACGAGGAGGGAAAATGGCAGGTCAAACTCGCGCCGATGACGGGATCGTTCCACGCCATGCGCATGACGATTCAGTCCAAGGGGGAAGAGATCGTCCTCGCCAATATCGTTGTCGGTGAGGTCTGGGTCTGCTCGGGCCAGTCGAACATGCAGTGGTCGGTGAGCCAGTCCGATGATGCCGACATGGAGGTCGCGACTTCAAATTACCCTAACATTCGCCTGATCACCGTCCCCCAGACCGGCACGCAGGAACCGCAGGATGACTTCAACGGCCAGTGGGACATCTGCACTCCCGAGACCGTGGGCCAGTTCTCCGCCGTTGGTTATTTCTTCGGTCGCCAGCTTCATCAGAGCCTCGGGGTTCCGATCGGGCTGATCGACAATGCCTGGGGTGGATCCGCCGCCGAGGCCTGGGTCGCCCGTGACGTCCTCGAGGCCGACCCACGTTTTGCCGACTACATCAAGCAGTGGAAAAACACCGAGGCGACTTACGATCACGAAAAAGCCGTGGCCGACTGGAAGATCAAAGCCGAGGAAGCAAAGGCTGCCGGGAAACCCGCTCCCCGCGCTCCCTCGGATCTGCTCAAGGGCCAGCATCGCCCCGGCAACCTCTGGGCCGGCGTGCTAAACCCCACGATCGGCTACGGCATTCGCGGCGCGATCTGGTATCAGGGCGAGTCAAACGCCGGACGCGCCTACCAGTATGACGACCTCTTTTCCCTGATGATCACCGAGTGGCGCAAGGCTTGGGGCATCGGCGATTTCCCCTTTTACTGGGTGCAGCTCGCCGACTTCATGGTGGAGAAAGAGGCCCCCGCCGACAGCAGCTGGGCCGAGCTGCGCGAAGCCCAGAGCAATACCCTCGCGCTCCCGAACACGGGCCAGGCCGTCATCTACGACATCGGCGAAGGACGCGATATCCATCCGCGCGACAAGCAGAACGTCGCCAAACGCCTCGCCCGCATCGCTCTCGCCCGCGACTACGGGGTGTCCATCGTTTACCAGAGCCCCTCTTACAAGTCCATGGAAGTAGCGGAGGGCAAAGCCATCCTGACCTTCGAAAATGTCGGCGGCGGTCTCTACACCTTCGACACGCAGGAGGCGATCGGATTCGACGTCGCCGGCGAGGACAAAGTCTGGCACCGGGGTGTCGGCAAACTCGTTGGAAATGACAAAGTGGAAGTGACCAGCCCCGCCGTCACCGCTCCCGTCGCGGTGCGTTATGCCTGGGCGGACAATCCGGTCGCGAATCTCCGGAACAGGCAGGGCCTCCCCGTCGATCCCTTCCGCACCGACGACTGGCCGCTCTCGACCGAGCCGAAGGTTGAACCGACTCCCGCCCCCGCTCCGGCCGCCCAGTAAAGCCCCGCGTCATTCACTTTCCAAAGTCCCCCCAGCTTCCCGTGTCTGCCGACATCTACGATCACGACCGCTCCCTCGTCGAGGAGCCGCCACGCCGCTTCGCCGGGATGCTCAAGTATCTTGGCCCCGGCTTTATCCTCTCGGCCTCCATCGTGGGGTCGGGAGAGCTCATCGCCACGACAGCCCTCGGCGCCGAGGCCGGCTTCGTCGCGATGTGGGTCATCATCGTCAGCTGTCTGGTGAAAGTCTTCGTGCAGCTCGAGTTTGGAAAACACGCGATTCACTCGGGCGAGACGACGTTTGAAGCGCTGAATCAGCTCCCCGGACCCCGATTCGGCAAAGGGAGCTGGGCGACCTGGCTTTGGCTCGTGATGATGCTGGTCAAGCCGCTTCAGGTCGGCGGCATTATCGGCGGCGTGGGACTCGTCCTGAACATCCTCGTTCCCGCCATTCCTGTCTGGGCGTGGGTCTGCCTCGCCGCACCGACGGTCTCACTGATGGTCTTCCGCGGCAAATACCAGTTCATCGAAAAGCTCTCGCTTGTGATGATAGGGCTCTTTGCGCTCTTTACCCTCGCCTGTCTCATCGGGGTGCAGTTCACCGAATTCGCGATGACGCGGAATCAGATCATCGAAGGCCTTTCCTTCTGGAACGGGATCCCTCTCGCTGCCGTCGGAGTCGCTATCGCCGCCTTCGGCATCACCGGCGTCGGGGGTGACGAGGTCATGGCCTACAATTACTGGCTGATCGAGAAAGGCTATGCTGCCCGCACTGGTCCGCGCGAGGATACCCCCGAGTGGAATCGGCGCGCCAAAGGCTGGATCAGGGTCATGTACTGGGACGCGTTCCTATCCATGCTGGTCTACACCTTCATGACGGTGGCCTTCTACCTGCTCGGGGCCGCCATCCTCCACGCCCAGGGCTTGAAGCCGGAGGGCTTCGACACCGTCAAGACGCTCTCCCGTATGTACACCGATTCGCTCGGCGGCTGGGCCGAGATCGCTTTCCTGATCGGCTCGTTCTTTGTGCTCTTCTCGACGCTCTTCTCCGCCCTCGCCGCCTGGAGCCGACTCTTTTCAGACGCCTTCAGCTCGGTAGGCTGGATGGACTATCACGACCCCGCCTCGCGCGGGCGTATGATCGCGATCCTCTCGTTTTTCTTTCCCGCACTCTGGGCGGTTCTTTTCTTCTATTTCAAAGATCCCGTCTTTATGGTCCTCGCCGGGGGCACCATCACCGCCGCGATCCTGTTGCTCGTCGTCGTCGGGGCGGTCCATTTTCGCTATCGCCGACTGCCTGCCGGTCTGCGACCCACGATCCTCTATGACATCGGCTTCTGGATCAGCGCGGCCTCCATTCTCCTGCTCGCTGCGCTCGCGGTGTGGAAGGGGATCGAGCAATACCAAAGCAAACTCTAAAAAACGTCCAGTCGGCAAAGACGAGCAAAAATTCGCTTGTTCGAAACTCCCGGCCTATTCATCGTGATCGCATCATGATCAAAGGAATAGTAAAAGACTTCAAAGAATTCGCCTTCAAAGGAAACCTCGTCGACATGGCTGTCGGCATCATCATCGGGGGGGCCTTCGGGACCGTCGTGAAGAGCCTCGTGGACGACGTTTTTATGCCGGTGGTCGGCTACCTCACCGGGGGAGTCGATTTCAGCGATAAGGTTCTCGTGCTTGGAACGGTGCCCGAGGGCTCCACCGAGAAGGCAGCCGTCGAAGCCGGTGAAGTAGTGCTACTCACCTACGGCAACTTTGTCACCTCCTTCATTAGCTTCCTCATCCTCGCCTTCGTGCTTTTCCTCGTGATCAAAAAATTTATGACAGCCCTCAAAAAGGAGGAACCCGCCGCCGTCGCAGGCCCGGCCGAGGACATTTTGCTGCTTACCGAGATCCGGGATCTCCTCAAACAGCAAAAACCCTGATCAAAAGTGAGAAAAATATAAAATTTATCACTTTTTTTTGCGAAAACAAGTAGACAGCCCTCCGCATCTTTGATATATTGGCAATGTTGTTTTTAGGGTTGTTGTTGCCCTGAGTTTCATTTTGGTTGTTGTTGTGGGCGTGTGTTTTCACCCGCTTGCGCAAATTAAAAAAACCTCTCCGACCATTCGGAGAGGTTTTTTTGTGGCCCTTTGGGAAGCTTCCCGTAACTTCCCCTCCCCCCCTGTCACCCCGACTTTCCCTGTAACCCGTTCCTCCCTTGTCCTCGCCGCTCATCATTGCCGACCGCACCTTCTCCTCCCGGCTCATGCTCGGTACGGGGAAATTTTCCTCGAATGAAACGATGCGTGACGCCCTCGACGCCTCGGGCACGGAGATCGTCACCGTGGCCCTGCGCCGGGCCGACCTCAGCGGGAAGAATGATCCCTACGCGAACATCCTCGAGTTCATTGATCCGCAGCGGTATCTGCTCCTGCCCAATACCTCGGGAGCGATGAACGCGGAGGAAGCGGTCCGGCTCGCCCGCCTCGCCGCCTCAGCCGGGCTACCAAAATGGATCAAGCTCGAGATCCACCCCGACCCGACCTACCTCCTCCCCGATCCTATCGAGACACTCAAGGCCGCAGAGATTCTCGTGAAAGAGGGCTTCACCGTGCTGCCCTACATCAATGCCGACCCCGTCCTCGCGAAACGTCTTCAGGATGTCGGGACCGCGACGGTGATGCCGCTCGGGGCGCCCATCGGATCGAATCAAGGAATCGAGACCCGCCGCCAGATCGAGATCATCATTGCCCAGGCCACCGTGCCGGTCGTGATCGATGCGGGAATCGGCCGTCCCAGCCACGCCGCCGAGGCGCTCGAGATGGGTGCCGACGCCGTCCTCATCAATACCGCGATCGCCATTGCCGGCGATCCCGTCGCGATCGCGCGGGCCTTCCGCATGGCCGTCGAGGCTGGTCGCATCGCTTACGAATCGGGGGGGATTCCCGAAGTCTCGAATGCCGCCTCGGCCAGCAGCCCGCTGACCGGCTTTCTCTTTTCCGGCGACAATACGTGAAGCCCGAGACCGAATCATCCCCTCCATGACAAACCCGCTCCCTCAAGACCCTTTGACGGTGGACATCATCCTGCCGCTCGATCTTTCCGAAGACGAGACCGCACAGCGCAAAGCCGCAGGCCGCAAGCTCAGGGTCCATCCCGCTCGCATCAAGACGATGCGTCTGCAAAAGCACTCCATCGACGCCCGGAAAAAGGACGTCAAAGTGCAGTTGCGCTTTGAAGTCGGGATTGATGCCCCGCTTCCCGAGCCGGAACCCATCCGCCTCGATCTGCCCTCGGTTACGGCTGCGCCGAAAACGGTCATCATCGTGGGCAGCGGACCCGCCGGGATGTTCGCCGCCCTCACCGCGATCGAGCGTGGCTGGCGGCCCATCATCCTAGAGCGGGGCAAAGACGCCTCGGCGCGTCGCTTTGACCTCGCCCCCCTCATGCGGCACGGGACGGTCATCGAGGACTCGAACTATTGCTTCGGCGAAGGCGGAGCCGGCACCTTTTCGGATGGCAAACTCTACACCCGGGCGACCAAGCGCGGCCCTGTGCGCAAGGTCTACGAGATCCTCGTCGCCCACGGAGCGCCCGAGCGCATCCTCATCGATTCCCACCCTCACATTGGCTCAAATCTGCTCCCCAATGTCGTCAAGGCGATGCGTCAGAGCATCATCACCGCAGGCGGCGAGGTCCGCTTCGGCGCAAAAGTGACCGACTTCCACCTCGAGGGCGGCGCGATTCGCGGCGTTGTCATCAATGGGACGGATGATCTCACGGGCGATGCAGTCATCCTCGCGACCGGTCACTCGGCCCGCGATGTCTATCGGATCCTCGCCGCAAAAAACATCCGCCTCGAGCAAAAAGCCTTTGCCGTCGGTGTCCGTATCGAACACCCGCAGGCGCTCATCGACAGCCTCCAGTATCACTACGAGCGCGGGATCGAGCGTCCGCGGCTTCTCCCGGCGGCGAGCTACGTCCTCGCGACAAAGGTTCGTGACCGCGGTGTCCATTCCTTCTGCATGTGCCCCGGCGGATTCATCGTCCCCGCCGCGACCGAGAATGACGAAGTCGTCGTCAACGGCATGAGCCTTTCCAAACGCGACTCCCCTTTCGCCAACAGTGGCATGGTCGTCACCGTCGAGCCCGAAGACACGCAGGAGTTCGAAGAAGAGCACGGCGTCCTCGCCGGGGTGGCCTTTCAGAAACATCTCGAGCAGGCTGCGAAGGAGGCCGGCGGCGGCGGACAGGTGGCCCCCGGGCAGCGGGCTTTGGATTTCTTCATCCGGCGCGACTCGACCGACCTACCCGAGACCAGTTACAAGCCCGGGCTCAAGGCGGCAAGGCTGGACGAGATCATGCCGCTCTTTGTCGTCTCGCGCATGCGGGAGGCCCTGAAAATGTTCGGCAAACGCATGCCCGGTTACATGGGAGAAGAGGCAAATCTCATCGGCTTCGAGACCCGGACGAGCTCGCCCGTGCGCATCCCGCGTGATCCCGAGACCCTGCAGCATCCGGACGTCCGCGCCCTTTTCCCCTGCGGCGAAGGCGCCGGATTCGCCGGCGGCATCGTCAGCGCCGCCCTCGACGGCATGCGATGCGCCGAAGCGCTCGGGTGAGCGTGAGCCCGGCTCACGAGCGGTCCTTTTTGTTGCTGGCCTCTGCGAGGCCGGGTTGGGCTAACAGATCGCAACGGCACCCCATTCACAAAGGTGGCCTTTCCGGTTCTCCCGAAACTCTCACGAGACTGTTGCAAAACTCGCGAATATCTTCAGCGCTCGGCAATTTCGGCCTGTCGCTTGGCCTCTGCGAGTTCAGCTCTGTGAGGCCGGAACGCCTATCTTGGACGCGCGACCGGCCTCACAGAGGCCAGCTACAGGAAATCCCGTGAAACTCATGCGGTAACGAGACCGGCCTCACAGAGGCCAGCTACAGGAGATCCCGCGAAACTCATGCGATAACGAGTTAATTTTGCAAAAGTCTCTCACGAGTTTCGCTGCGCTCCGCATCACGCCAATGCGCTATTCCACCGCTTGCCGTCCGCTTCGCTTTTGCCTTAGCCTTCACCCATGCGCTGGACCACTTCCCTCCTCACTATCCTTCCCCTTCTCTGCTCCGGACTCTCCGCCCCTCTCCATGCGGAATTTCTAGCCGGCTCGGCGATCACCGATGTCACGCCGAAGCAGCTCCCCGTCCTCGTGAACGGAGGCATGACAAGCCGCTCGGTCGACAAGGTCAACACGCCCGTGAGCGCCCGCTCTCTCGCCTTTTCCGACGGCAAGGAAAAGCTCGTCATCGTCGTCGTCGACAGTTGCATGATAGGTCGCGAACTCCTCGACACCGCCAAAGAGATGGCGGCAGAGAAGGCGGGGATCCCCCGCGAGCGCATCCTCATCTCCGTGACCCACACCCACACCGCCCCGTCGAGCATGGGCTGCCTCGGCACCGACGCCGATCCCGTCTACTCTCTGTTTCTCACGAAAAAGCTCGTCGAAGCCATCCTCGCGCCGCTCCAGAACATGAAACCCGCCAGGATCGGCTGGGGTGAGATCGATGCCGCCGACTACACCGCCGTGCGGCGCTGGGTCATTCATCCCAAACACATTCGCGAAGATCCCTTCGGCAATCTCACGGTCCGGGCCAACATGCACGCGGCGGCGAATTGGGACCAAGTCACCGGACCGAGCGGCCCCGAGGATCCGATGCTCTCGATGATCTCCGTGCAGACGACCGGGGGCGAACCCATAGCCCTGCTCGCAAATTTCTCGATGCATTACTTCGGCGACAAAGACATCGGGGCCGACTATTTCGGGCTCTTTGCCAACGGTCTCCAGGAAAAGCTCGACCCGGGCAAGACCGGCTTTGTTGCGATGATGTCCCACGGCTGCAGCGGGGACATCTGGCGTCATGACTACGAGAAATCCTCCGAGCGCGGCAAGGATGGCCCGACCCTCGAGCAATACTCGCAGGATATGATCAATCTCGCCCTCAAAGCGCTCGAGGGCGTCACCTACGCATCACCCAAGTCCATCGCCATGGCCGAGACTCGCATGACCCTCGCCTACCGTGTCCCCGACAAACAGCGGCTCGAGTGGGCGCAGAAGATCATGGCCGGGGTCGGTGATCGACTCGTCAAGACGACTCCCGAAGTCTATGCCCGCGAACAGATTCTCCTGCACGAAAAGCAGAAAACCGAGATTGTCGTCCAGGGCCTGCGTCTTGGGGACGACATCACCATCGCGACGACGCCGAACGAGACCTACGCTCTCACCGGATTAAAAATCAAAGCCGCCAGTCCCGCTCCGCACACCATGGTGATCGAACTGGCGAACGGAGGCGACGGCTACATTCCCCCGCCCGAGCAGCATCTTCTGGGCGGTTATAACACCTGGGCGGCCCGATCCGCCGGGCTTGAGGTGAATGCCGAGCCGAAGATCACCGAGGCGGCCATTCAGGTGCTGGAAACCGTGACCGAAAAAACCCGATCGGATCGCCGCGCCGGGGCGGGTCCGGCAGTAGTGAAGACGCTCGAGATGAAACCGCGCGCTTACTGGCGGCTCGACGAATTCGCCGGTCCCAGGGCCATCGACTCATCACCGAACGGCATTGACGCGATTTACGAACCGCGGGTCTTCTTCTACCTGCCGGGGCCTGACGACGCGGCCTTTGCCACCGGAGGGATCAACCGCAGCGCTCACTTCGCGGGGGATAGACTCAGTGCGAGAATTCCGGGGCTGGCAGGGACGGATTACACGGTTTCCCTCTGGTTCTGGAGCGGAACGGCGAAGGGCGTCATGGACGGGACCGAGTGGATCGTCTCAAGGGGCTCCGAGTTTGGAACTCACCGGGAGGGCGTCGGCATTCGCGAAACGGAATCCGGGCAGCGGATGCTTCGATTGGACTGCCCCGGTGGTGCTAGAGACATCCCGATCACGCCGGAAGTTGAACGTTGGAAATGGCATCACCTTGTCCTACTCAGGCACGACGACGAAATAAAGGTCAGCTTTGACGGCAGCGAACTGCAAGGCTTCGATGCAACAGCTTCAAAAGCTTTTACCGGTCCATCTTCCGACAGCTTTTTCTTCGGCGGCAGTTGCACCGGAGACGGGAATTTCGAAGGCCGTCTCGACGAGATCGCCGTTTTTGATCGCGCCCTCAGTGCGGCGGAGGTTGTGACTTTGTTTCAAAAGAAGGGTCTCTGAGCGGCTACCTTCACCAAACGAACGTCGACTTGTAACGGGCTTGGCCCCGGCGACCAAGTTGGATATCCAAGAGCCACCTTGCACCCTCCACGACTCGGAGGAACTGATCGCGCGGCCTTGCGCACCGACGTCAAAGAGAGGATCATCGGCAGGATGCCGATGCTACGCTGAAGCTTCTACGAGTGACCAGTTGGCTCCGGTGCTTTAGTCGTTATCTCGCCCTCTTCCCAGCTTTTTCGACCCTCCACTTCACCCGTCTTGATTTCGCGTTCGAATTCCTGTTTGGCTTTGTTGAATTCGCCCATTCCCTTTCCGATGCCGCGTGCCAGTTCAGGGATCTTCTTCGCCCCGAACAGCAACAGCACGATCAGAAAGATCACGATCATTTCCTGCATTCCGATTCCCATAATTGTGAGTGTGGTTGTTAGGATCGAAATTACGGCTGCGTCGCGCAAGATGCAACGAGGAGCGCTTGCCTCGTTCGTGTAGCGCGTTCACGGCGTCTTCGGAAATGAGAAACATCTGAGGATCCGGCACGCATCTGAGAAGGTAGCAAGGACTTCCAGCCCATGCCTTCGGTGGGGCTGACATGAATGAGCGGATCGAGCGGCCGCGCTCACCGACGTCAAAGGGAGGGTCATCGGCAGGATGCCGATGCTACGGGGACGCTGCGCCCGGGGGCGACAATTCTGCCCTCCCGCCGATTCGCGTGACAATCCGCCTTGCGTATCGGCCGGTTCTGAGACAAGAATTCCCTCACTATGGGCAGAGCATTTGAATATCGGCGCAAGTCGAAAGAAGCGAGATGGGACAAGATGTCCAAGATCTTTCCGAAAATCGGCAAAGCCATCACGATGGCGGCTAAGGAAGGGGGCAACGATCCCGTAAACAACTCCAAGCTGCGCCTCGCGATCCAGTCGGCAAAGGCGGCGAACATGCCGAAGGACAACGTCGATGCCGCGATCAAGCGCGCCTCGGGCAAGGACGCGTCCGACATCAAAGAGATCAACTACGAGGGAAAGGGACCGCACGGGGTCATGATCTTCGTCGAGTGCGCGACGGACAACACGAACCGCTCGATCGCGAACATCAAGACCTACTTCAACAAAACCGGCGGCGAGATCCTCCCGAGCGGGGCACTGAACTTCCTTTTCAAACGCAAGGCGGTGATCGAGTTCGAGGTGAAGCCGGACATGGAAATCGAGGAGATCGAACTCAGCCTGATCGACTCGGGACTCGAAGAACTCGAGGTGGAAGAGGGCACCGCCTACGCCTACGGAGATTTCACCGATTTCGGGACGCTCACGGCCGGAGTCGAGGCCCTCGGCATCGAGATTAAACAGGCCGATCTCCAGCGCATCCCCGACAATCCAAAAGACTTCACCGAAGAGCAGATCAACGACATCGAAGTGCTCCTCGACAAACTCGAAGACGACGAAGATGTCCAGTCGGTCTACACGGATGTGAATTAGGCGGCTTCGCCGCCTGTTCTTTGTTCTTTGTTCTTTGTTCTTTGTTCTTTGTTCTTTGTTCTTCGTTTTTGGATGCATCCCGCGATGGCGGCGTGTTGGGCGCTTTGCAGGAACGCTTTTGGTCGCTAGAGTATTTATCATGCTCCGGTCAGCCGCCCTCTTCTCTCTCGCCTTCTTTTTCAGCCTTACCTCCCTACCGGCGCAGGACCATGGCGAGGCCATTTCTCCTGCCGGCATTGTCAATCTCCTAGCCGATCCCTCGCTGGCGGGTTTCACGGCGCACTTGAATCCGACCGTCTCGCTCTCGGCTGACCCGAAGAAGATTTGGGCGATCGGGGAGGACGGGGTCATGCAGGTCAGCGGCGAAGGCATGGGCTACCTGCGGACGAAGCAGGCCTACCGCGACTACCATCTCGTGATCGACTACCAGTGGGGCGAGCGCACCCTCGCAACCCGGGCCGATCGCGCGCGGGACTGCGGTCTCTTGCTCCACGCCTTCGGGCCAGACGGGGCTTTCGGAAACACCTGGATGAGCTGCATCGAGGCCCAGCTCATCGAAGGCGGCTCGGGCGACATCCTCGTGCTCGCAGCGAAGGAAGGAGACGGTCCGCCTGCCGCGACGAAGGTCACGGCCGAGGTGAAAATGGATCGCGACGGCGAGCCGGTCTGGACGAAGGGCGCGGCGAAAGTGACTTTTCCCGCCGAAGGCAAAACGATGGCGCGGATCAACTGGCGCGACCGCGATCCCGACTGGGCCGACGTGAAAGGCTACCGCGGCCCGAAAGATATCGAGAATCCGCTCGGCGAGTGGAACCGTCTCGAGGTGATCTGTGCGGGGGCCTCGATCCGCATCCTCCTCAACGGCGAACTCGTCAACGAGGTCACCGACTGCCACCCGGCGGCCGGCTTCATCGGGCTCCAGAGCGAATTTGCCGCCTGCGCGATCCGACGTTTTGAACTGCATCCTCTCGGCACTTTCACCTCGAAATGGGAGGCGGAAAAACGCTCCGGCGACATGGGCTACTCGGTCTCGGGGGAGAGCATCCCGCCGCGCCGGCTACCGCTGAGTCCGGAAGAAAGCGCGAAACTCTGGGAAGTAGATGGAGATTTCGAGGTGCAGCTCGTCGCCGCCGAACCGCTCACCTGCGATCCCGTCGATGTCGTCTGGGACGCGCAGGGCCGCATGTTCGTTGCCGAGATGGGCGACTATCCCCTGCCCCCCGAAGACGGCTCGAATCTCTCGCGCATCCGCCTACTGACGGATGAGAATGGCGACGGAGTGATGGACAAAGCGGTGACCTGGGCCGACGGACTCGATCATGTGCAGGGGCTCATGCCGATGCGCGGCGGTCTCCTCGCGACGACACGCACGGCGATCCTTTTCCTCGAAGACACCGATGGAGACAATGTCGCCGATGTGCGGAAGAAGCTTTTCACGACGAATGACCCGAGCCACAATCAGCTCCAGGTCTCCAGCCCGCGCTACGGTCTCGACAATCTCGTCTACCTCAACAACGGGCTCGACGGCAAACAGATCTATCCAGGCGACGAGGCGGAGAAAAAGCTCGACTTCACCCGGCTGAATCTTCGCTACAACCCGCGCACCGGGGAGATGACGCCCGAGAGCGGCGCCGGTCAGTATGGCGGCTCGATCGACGACTATGGACGCCACTTCTTCGCGACGAACCGCAGCCCCGTCATCTTTGCGGCGATGCCGCTCGCGGTAGTGCAGCGCAATCCCCTCGCGGGCATCACGGTCGGTCACGAAGACATCCAGGAACCCGGAGCCCCGGTCTACCCCGTCGCTCTCAGTCACACGACCTCGGCCGCGCACGCCGGGACCCACACGGCCGCCTGCGGACTCGGCGTCTACCGCGGCGATCTGATGCCCGACCTGACCGGCGAAGTTTTCGTCTGTGACCCGACCGCCCAACTCGTGACGCGCAACCGGCTCATGGCCAATGGCGCGAGTTTCGTGGCCGAGCGGATCGGAGAAAGACGCGATTTCCTCGTCTCGGGCGACGAGTGGAGCCGGCCCGTGCAGGTCCGCAACGGGCCCGACGGGGCGCTCTATGTCTGCGACATGTATAGACGCTTCATCGATCACGCCCGCTTCTTCCCCGAAGATTTTTCCAAGTCCCATTACATGCGGGCCGGCTTTGACCAGGGCCGCATCTGGCGAGTCGTGCCGAAGGGGAAAAAGGCCGCGCCCATCACTCCGCTCCCGACGGAGACCGCCGCCCTCGTCGAGCGCCTCGGTCACACGAACGGCTGGCAACGGACCGAGTCCCAGCGGATCCTCGTGGAAAAGCAGGACAAATCGGCGATCCCTCTCCTGAAAAAGCTGCTCACGGTGAGCCCGTCGCCGAAGACTAGAGCCCACGCGATGTGGACCCTCGCCGGGCTCGATGCGCTCGATACCGCGACTTTGAAACAGATCCTCGAGACCGCGACCGATCCCGGCTTGCTGGAAAATGCCGTGCTCGCCGCTCACTCGACCGGACAGAGCAGCAACCTCCTCGACGCCACCGCCGTGGCAATGAAAAAAGACGCGCCGCGGATGCGTTTTCTCGCGATCTCCCTGCTGACCGATCTGAAACTGACCTCCGACCAACTCACCGCGCTCGTGGCCGGGGCGCCCGGAGATGCCTGGCTGCGGAAGGCGATTTTTGCCTCGGCCCCGGACCTCGCGCCCTCGACCCTGCTCGGGTTGCTCGAGAACAAAGAGTTCCTCGCTCTGCCCGCTGCGATTTCGAGTCCTGTCCTGACCGATTTTGCCCGGCTCACCGCCGCCCGCGGCGACACCGGTGAAATTGCGAAGCTGCTCGGCACGCTCGCGGCAGATCCAACCCCGGCGACCTTTGCCCTTGTCCAGGGGATCTCCGAGGGTCTCGCCCGCAGCCCGCTGAAGCAGAAAAATCTCGCCGCCCTCATCGGCGCGAAGCTGCCCGAACTGGGAGAAGGCACCGCCCGGCTTGAAGGCGTGCTCAACCAGGCGACGACCATCGCCCTGAATCACGAGGCCGGCGAAGAGGCCCGTCTCGCCGCCCTCACCCTCGTGAGCCAGCGCCCCTGGGAGGAGAAAAAGGAGATCGTGACCTCGCTCATCGCCCTCACCGAAGCCCCCGCGATTCAGGAAGCCGCCTGCCGGATGCTCGCCCGCGACAAACGCGAGGTCGTGGCCGATTTCTTCTTCGAGCGCTGGGGCAGCCTCACCCCCACGGCCCGGCGCGAGGCGCTCGCCCTCATCACCGCGAATCCGACGACGGGGCTGACCCTGATGAAGAAGATGAAAGCCGGCGAGATCAGCCCGGGTATCATGCCGCCGATGAGCCGCTGGTCCTACGGGCGCTCGACCAACGAAGAGGTCAAAGCCCTCGCCCTCGAGCTCTTCGGCCAGGCTGACGGAGACCGGGCGGCGGTGATCGAATCCTACCGCACCGCGCTGGCTTCTCACAAAGGCGATCCTGAGAAAGGGAAACTCGTTTTCCAAAAGGCCGCCTGCATGACCTGTCACCAGGTCGGCGGAATCGGCGTTGACGTGGGTCCGTCGCTCAATGACGTGAAAATCAAGCCGGCCGAGGCTCTCCTCACCGACATCCTCGACCCGAATCGCGCGATCGAGGACCGCTGGGTCTCCCAGACGATCGAGGCGACCGACGGACGCATTCTCAGCGGGCTCATCCACGGCGAAGACGCCGCCGCGATCACTCTGCGAATCCCCGGCGGCGTCACGATGACGGTCCCGCGGACAGAAGTGAAAGCGCTCACCTCGGCGGGGATTTCCCTGATGCCAGTGGGACTCGAAGCCGCGATCACGAAAGAGGACATGGCTGATCTGATCGCCTTTTTGAAGCAGCGTTGATTACCCCTGGGAGCGGGGCGCCATGGGGTGTTCCCCTTACTTGCGTGTCGCTGATTGTGCGCTTCAGTGATAGATCAGCAGATGTAAGCCAATCCGGCCCTGAGACCGCCTTTTACTGCGCCTCACCCGCCGCTCTGGCGATACGGCATCCCGCGCTTCCCCGATGTCCGAAACCGATGACATGCCTGCCTCGCAGGCCGAGGCTCCCGTTCCTAAAAAGAAGCGGCGAGGGTGTCTTGTCTCGTCGCTCGTTTTTTTCATCGTCTTTCTCCCGCTCTTCGCGCTCTTTCTCAACGGCCCGGGCTTTCGCACCATCGCTCGCTACGCCGCAGGAAAGGCGGCAGCCTCGCAGGGGCTCACGGGCGACTTTGAGATTCGCGGAAATCTTTGGTCGGGCTTCACCCTGAACGGAATCAACTTCGCAGGCGAGGATGGCGGCACGACTTCCCTCACGGTGGAGGAGTTTTCGGTCGGTTACAACGCCCTCGACCTCATCCGCAACTCCGCAAAACTCACTTGGCTGGAAACGGTGCGGATCAAAAAGGCACGTCTCGATCTTTACCTGCCCGATCCCGGGGAAAAGACGGCGAAGGAAAGAGAGCGCGCCGCCCGGGAGGCTAAAGATCCCCCAACCAACTACAGCCCGCTCTGGAATCTGCTCGCGAGCGATATCCTAATCGAGGACCTGACCGTCTTTGTCCATCAGGGCGAGACCACTTTTGCGGTGGAAAACCTCACCCTCGCGACCCCGGCGGCGGCAGACGGGAAGCTGCACATCGGGAAAGTGGTTCTCCCCGGCCGGCAGCCCCTCGAAACGGTGGAAGCGACCCTGAGCCGCGGTGAACACGAACTCACTTTCGGCCCGCTCCCGCTCCTGCAATACGCGACGCTCGAGAGCTTGACAGTAGCAGAAACGAGCCCCGGAGCCTGGGCGGCCGACGCGCTCCTCCGCGTCGCCGACGGGATGCTGACAGCCTCGTTCACATCGCCCGGCGAGATCGGCCTCGGGCTGCGGCCCGGATCGACGATCTCCCTCGACAAGCTCGTCCTGCCAATGCCGGAGGGACAAGAGTCACAATTAAAAGGCTCGCTCACCGATCTCGACCTGCGCTTTTCCGGGGACGTCGCCGCACCCGCGACCTGGAAGATCCATGGCAAATTGATCGCCTCGGGGACGGGATGGGGTGATCACGGTGCGGCTACCGTAGCGGATTCCGTCATGCTCCTCGTGACGGACAATCAGCTCCAGCTCGAGGTCGCCCGCCATCGCAGCGCGGTGCGGGTGAAGGCGTCGATGCCTTTTGAAAAAGCCACTTCGATCAAAGACCTCGGCACCCTGCCGCTCACCCTCGGGATGGATCTCGAGGTGCCCTCAATCGGGGAACTCGTCGCTGACTTCACCGACAAAGCACATCTCACCGGCGCCCTGTCAATGAAAGCTGAGGAGATCCAGCTCGTCGGTGGGAAGACGATCCAGTCGGGCAGCGTGCTGCTGCTCTCGGATAATCTCGCGTGGGACGGCATCCAGCTCTCGGGTGCCCAGGTCGCGGCGAATGTGGCCTCGGACGATCACCTGCGTTTTGCCGCCGAGCTGGGGCTCGATCCAGCCAATCATATGCGAGTCAGTGGCACACTCGATCTCGCAAAGCTCGTCTACGAGGCCGAGACCTTCGTCGAGATCGACACCGCCGCCCGTCTCGGCGCGGTCCTCGCGGATCTCGCGGATCTCGAAGTCACCGGACTCGCCGGGTCCGCGAAGGTCAACTGGAAAGGCTCGGGGCAGCTCCGGGAGAAGCAGCATCTCGGCGAACTTGCTCTTGATCTGGCCTCTTTTGTCGTCGGCGCGGGCCAGCCGATCAGCGGGAAAGTCGAGGCCCGCTACGAGGGCGCCTCTGCCGCGATCGAGGCGCTTCGCCTCAGTGCCGGTGACGTCACGCTGGCGGGCACGGGGTCGTGGGATGGAAAGGTCATCTCTCTCCCCGACTGGAGACTGACCCGCGCGGAGCGCACGCCCCTCTCCCTCGTTGCGACGATCCCCTTCGAACCCGGCAGCGAAGGCGGTTTTCTCGCTCAGACCGGGCCGCTCGACCTCGATCTGAAACTCGACGCGCTCGCCTTCGAGGAGGTGACCCGCTTTTTTGCCGCGCAGCCCCCGCTCGGCGGAACCTTGCAGGGAGAGCTCACAGGGAAAGGATCTTTTGACCGGATCGACCTCAATGGGAAGTTCGAATTCCGCCCCGATCAGAACGCGGGCGACACGGCCGTCGCGGCGACGGATACCCCGGCCCCGGAATCACTCGTCTCCGTGACCCTCGGGCTCGACGGCAGCGTGCGGAACCCTTCCACCTGGGACGCCCGGCTCGACGCCCTCGTGAGCGGCCTGCGCTGGAACGGGATGGCGATGGAGAACCTCTCCCTGAAGGCGACGACCGACACAACTTCGACGACTCGCCCGCTCCTCGCCGAGCTCCGCTTTGACCAGTCAGAGACTACCCTCGGCGCGACGACCCGATTTGAACTGGGCGGTGCCGAAACTTTCGCCGATCTGAAGTCCCGCCCTCTCCGCGTCGATGCCACCCTCGCGGTGAAGGACTTCGCGCTGCTGCTGCGTGACTTCGCGCCGGATACGCTCAAGGGACTGCCCCTCTCGGGTGCCCTCAATGCCTCCGTCGAGGGCATCACCATAAAAGGCGGCTCACTCACCGGAGGCTCGATCGTGCTGGGGTCGGATACCTTTGCGGTCGAAGGGCAGCGCTTCGAGCCGCTCTCGCTCGAGGCGGACATTCCGGAACCCGACCTCGTGAAGGCAACCCTCGAGGCCGGGCTCGATGCCAAAAATCAGGTCACGGCGGACGGCGATTTTCATCTCAAGAATCGGGTTTACGAAGGCAAGCTCGCCCTCAACGCCGATCTCGAGTCGAAGGACAGCAAGTTGCGCAAGCTCCTCAACGGCCGCGCCATCACCGCGCTGCTGCCCGCTCTCACGGCGCTGAAGTGGGAAGGGCGCGGCGACCTCGCCGCGAGTGAGCATACCGGTGACCTCTCCCTCACGGCCGACCGGGTCACCCTCGCCGAGGGGGCAGAGCCCCTCAGTCTTGCGCTGGCCGGAACCTACACGGGAACGACCGCCGATTTCCCCACCGTGAAGATCACGAGCCGCCCCCTCACTCTCGCCGGAGCAATCGAGTGGCGCGAGAGTCGCCTCGCTTTCGTCGACTGGCGTGGGCAGAGCGGCGGGCGGGAGGTCATCGCCATTTCCGGCGGTATCCCCCTCGACCGGGAAAAGCTGACCCCGGCACTGTGGTTCGCGCAGGACACTGTCCTCGATCTCTCGATGACCGTGGACCGCCTCCCGGTGCAGACCCTCTCCCGCCTTTTCCTCGAGGAAAGCCCCGTCCAGGGTGATCTGACCCTCAATTTGGCCGCCACGGGAACCCCGACGGCTCCGGGCTTGGCCTTCGACCTGCTCTTCGACCGCATCCTCGTGCCCCGGGAAAAGGACTCGCTCGCGGCGGGCAAACTGGCACTCGCGGTGAAGGGCGTGGGTGAGAACCTGTCTCTCTCCGGGAAATACGAGCATCCGGATACCAAGCCGCTCGTGATCGCGGCGGCCCTGCCCTTCCAGCCCGGTGCCTGGGCTCGCGGGGAGCGGAAAGTCGCTGACGAGGTCATCACCGCCTCGGCTAAAATGGAGCGCAGTTCCCTCGGCTTCCTCGCCGTCCAGATCCCGGCGATCGAGTCCATCACCGGCGAGATCGCGATCGATGCAGAGATAAGAGGCACGGTCTCGAAGCCCGAGATCCGCGGCAGCGGTCTGCTCGATGTCTCGCGACTGCGGCTCGCCGACCGCAATGCTCCCTCGCTCCACGACATCGATCTCTCGGCCCGCTTTGAGGAAAATCGAGTCGTCCTCGAGAAACTCTACGCCGTCGTCGCCGGAGGCATCGTGGAAGGCAGCGGCGAGGCCATCCTGAAACCGGGCGAGGAGCCGGTCATCAATCTGACGCTCAACGGCAGCGAAGTCCTCGTCTTCCGCAACGCCGATGTGAATGCACGCACCGACCTCGCGATCCGGCTCAACGGGCCTTTTTCCAAAGCCGCCCTGACCGGTGAGATCGGGATCACGAATAGCCGCTATTTTAAAAACTTCGACCTCCTCCCCATCGGGATGCCGACACGCAACACCTCGGTCCTGCCGACGGTGGATCGCGCTCCCGGCGGCGGCGGGCCAGCCGTCCCCGATCTGAATGTGGGCGTCGATATCCCCCCCTTCCGCGACTGGACTGTGGACCTGCGCATCCACACGAAGGATCCCTTTCTCATTCGCAGCAACCTCGTCGAGTCCTCCATCACCGCTGACCTCAAGGTGCAGGGAACTCTCGCCCGCCCCTACCCGGTCGGATTCGTCGAGATCGCCGAGGGGGAACTGAGCCTGCCCTTCAGCAAGATCGACGTGGAAACGGGCCGGATCACCTTTGACCAGAGCACCGGATTCAACGGGGCGATCGAGTTTAAGGCCCGCGGCAAGGCGGATCGCTATCAGATCAGCATCTACCTTTTCAACCGCATTCTCTCGCCCCAGTATGTGCTCACGAGCATCCCGCCCATGCCGAGCGAGGACATCATCACTCTCCTCGCGACGGGGACGACGCGTGATGCGCTCGTCGGCGAAGACCCCGGATCAATGGCCGCATCCAGGGCTGCCACGCTCTTCCTCAAGAACTTGCGAAAGTCGGACAACAAGATCGAAGGAGACCCGACCCTCCTTGATGAGCTGGAAAAAAGGACCGAACTCGAGCTCGGCCGGGTCAATCAGGAGACTAGTGAGCAGACGTTCGGAGGCAAAATACGCCTCTGGAAACAACTTTTTTTTGTTGGCGATGTCGATGCTGACAGCGACTATCGGGCACTACTGAAGTATGTGTTCAGTTTCCGGTGACGAGACCGGCCCACCCACAGGATGGGGATTAAGAAAATACTACCCTTGCTTTTTAGCCTCGCTCTTGCGGCGGGAGGTTTCTTCGTGCCCTCCCCTCTCGGCGCCCGTGAGCTCGTGAAAATCACGGGCTTGCAGTCGATCCGCCCCGAACATGCAAGGGAATGGATCAGTTCGCCGCTGGAGCTGACGGAATCCAGCGGGGTCTCGATGGCCCGGGCCGATGACCTCGCCTTTTTCCTCGAGAATGCGATCCGCGAACAGGGCTACAAAGGGGCTTCGGTGGACTGGAAAGTCGAGGGCACAGGATCCGACGCCAGTATCCTCCTGACGGTGTCCGAAGGCGACTCGATGATGGTCGGGGATATCTCCGTGGCGGGGAACTCCGCTTTGGAAACACCCGCCGTGATCGAGCTGCTCACCTCGACGACCCGAAGCCGTCTGGAAAAGAAGCCCGGGGAAGCGATCCCCTTTGTGGCGCGGGACATCCAGCAGGGAAAGACAAAGGTCGTTTCCTTTTACAAACTACTGGGGTTCCGCCATGTCGAAGTGGAACTCTCGACCGCCTTTTCCTCGAACCGGGCGAACCTCACCGTATCCGTGACCGAGGGCATCCGCAGCGAAGTCGGGGAGATCGTGTTTCCCGATCCCCCGATTCCCGCCATCGTCCGGGAATACACGAAGACTCGCTCTGAATTCGTCGGGAAGACCTTCACCGCAGCCGTGCCGGCGACTATCGCCTCGCGCATCCGCGCCGCCGCCGTCGATGCCGGGTATTTCTACGCCGAAGTCACTGCGGAAGAGTCCGCCGCCGAGACCATAGACGGTCGCGAACGGGTCAACCTTTCCGTGGACGCGACCTGGGGCGATCCGGTCACCGTCTCGGGTCTGCGGGTGCACGGGAATGAGAAGGTCAACACCTCCTTCTTCGACCGGCACTTCGGTAAACTCCTCGACGGGCCCTACTCGCCCGAAGAAACCAACAAGACCGTCGAGGAATTGCTGCAGTCAGGTGCTTTCGAGACCGTGCGGACCGATGTTCTAGAGCAGGATGACGGATCTTACCTGCTCGACGTCGCTATCGAGGAGGGCGACTCCCGCAAACTCGGGATCTACGGCGGCTTCACGAACTACGAAGGAGCGATCGCCGGATTCGAGTTCCGTAATCTCAACCTGCTCGGCAGCGTGCGACGGATCGACTCGGCGATCGAGTTCTCGATGCGCGGCGCCCGCGGGGAGATCGACTACATTGACCCCTGGTTCCTCGGGAGCGGCTATCAGATGCGCGCCGGTCTCTTCGCGATCAACCGCGCCGAGGAAGGCTACGAAAAGTTCAAAACGGGCGGGCGCTACGAGATGAGCAAACGCTTCGGCCGACAGATGCAGGACTCTATCGCCCTGTTCGGAGAAGCCGCCTACACCGATGTCCACGATGCCGATATCGACCCGATCTATCTCGGTGATCGCGAATACCTCTCTCACCATCTCGGGATCTCCCTCACCCACGACCGGCGCGACGACCCCCGCAAGCCGCGCAAAGGCTACATCGCCCAGACCTCCATCAGTGCGGCTTCGTCGGCCCTCGGCAGTGAAGTGGAGTTTTTAAAGGCGACCGGGAGACTCGGCTACTACCTGCCTGTCGGGCGGAATACCCTGCGCCTCGGGGCCAAGACCGGGATGATCTCTCCCACGGGTGACACCGGCGCGATCCCCATCGACCTGCGCTTTTTTGCGGGAGGCGCCCAGAGCGTCCGCAGCTTTCAGGAACACTCCCTGGGCTTCCGCGACCCTCTCAGCGGGGAACCTATCGGGGGTAATTTTTACACCCTCTTCAATTTCGAGTATGAGATGCCGGTCAAACAGCTCGAAGGGCTCAGTTTTGTCCCCTTCGCCGATGCGGGGAATCTGATCATCGACGACGCCGACGCCGGTCTCACCGACATGCGCTACGCCGTCGGTCTGGGGTTGCGCTATCAGACGCCCATCGGCCCGCTGCGGCTCGAGTACGGCTACAATCCCGATCAGCGCCCGGGAGAGCCGCAGGGCACTTTCCACATCGGATTCGGGTTCTCTTACTGAGGTCGGGTGTATGTCTCCCCGATTCCTTTGGGACCGGCAGAGCGTAAAAGCGGTGCTCGACAGCATTTTGTTTCGTACGAAGCGAATTCGAAGAAGGATCGCTTGACTTAATTATTGTTTTTATGATTTTTATTGCAATTCATGTATTTCGCTGTAGTATTTATGCTAATCGGAGGAAGAAGAAAGGGATCCGCTACCCGACAACCCCCGGACTTCTTCGTCCAACCACCAATAAACACAACACGGGGTAAGATCTTACCGGATCGAGACCCGCCACCTCGGCCCGCAACACACACAGAAATGAAACTCAGGAGTCCATTCATCGCCCTACTGATCGCCTTCTTGGCGATCCCGCTGACCCTGCGAGGTCAGGACATGACCCCCATCATTCCGACTGGGTCGCTCAGTGCCTTCCCGACCATCGTTCAGGCGGGCACGCACCCGACCCTGACGTGGGATGTCGTCCTGCCCGAACGAGTAGACGACGTCGTTAACATCGAAGGACCCGGGACGCTGGTGCCGACTCGCTGTCTCATCATGGATGTCCGTGTCCTCGGAGCGTCGGTCAAACGCGTGTGGATAAATTCTAAAGGGAAGATAACCAAATGGGAATGGGTTCCGACCGAGGCAAAGATCAATTACAACGGTCAGGGATATACGCGGATCTTCTACAACACGCATAATAACGTCAACCCCAACACGATCGTCCGCACCCAGGCGGTGGAGGACAACAGCACCATTGATTTCGGTGCCCGTTATGTAAAATCGGACGGATCCTGGAGTACCTGGTACAGTTCCACGAACAGCCAATACAATGTCGTCGCGCTCAAGAACGGAGATACTCCCCCGACCACAACCCCCCTCTACCAGCAGCCCTCTATCGAGAGCTTCCTCCTGCCCTATCTCGATGACGAAGGGAAAATCAATCTGGGTGCCCGCGACATCATTTACCTGATGGAGCTGACTCACACCGACCGAAACCACGGCGGATTCGATTTGCAGGACATGGCCCTGCTAATCTCATTTTTCGACGAAATCTCGCACAACGGAGTGACTTCAGACTGCGCCGGCACCACAGGTGGCACGACCACGACCGGTGGCACAACGACCACCACAACCACGAGCGGCAACGGCAACAATGGTCACGGCAACAACGTGGACGGTGTCGACTCGAGCAACCCGGGTAACGCGCCCTTCTCTGACAGCGATCCCAGCGTCGATGACGAGCGCGGACGTCGCAAAAAGTAAATTCCTCTTTTCTCGCCTCTTTCCCGCTAATCAATATGAATTATTCCTTATTCACCGCCCTAGGGGCCGCCCTAGCATTCGTCATGACCAGCTCGATCTTCGCCGAAACGGCAGCTCGCAAAACCATGCCGATGAGGGACACCAAGACCCACGATCAGCTGAGCCAGTCCTTGAGAATGGCACAACAGAAGGACCCGATCCGTGACCTCGGGCCGGCTGCCGGCAAGGTCGATGAGGATCCCTCAGTGAGGAACAGCACCCGGGATCTGATCAAGGATTCAACGATTCTCTGTTATCAGGGATTCCTTACCCTTGTGCCCAAACGGGCGGTCCTGCATCTCCCCGAGAAACTGAAGGACCGCTTTGAGGTAAAGCCGAACATCGTCGTCAAACCCTGGGCCGAGTTTTATGCGCTCAATCGCGGTTGGATCCGCACGGTCGAAGTAACAAGAGCCCAGGCTATGGGGGAAGAGCCGATGTCGGAAGACTCCGTCAAAGCCTATGCCGAAAGCAAGGCCGCTATCATTGCCACCTACAAAGGCGGCCCGATCTCGGTCCTCCCGCTGAAAGTCCCCGTGGAAGAAGGAGATACCCCGGTAGCCCTAAACTCGGCCGCCACTTCTTCAACCAGCCCCACCCCTATCACCGCACGCCCATGAAACAGAAAATCATCAAAGCTATCTGTATATCCGCTGCCTTTGCTTTCACCGGCATCGCCCAGGCCCAGAACTATACCTACTTCGTTCGTCAGGTGCAGATGCCAGACGAGGCAGAGTGGGATGTCTCCGTGAGCCAGCAGGGCACCCAGCAGTCCCCGCTCGCGATCAATCCCAACGGAGCGCGCTTCGAGCTCTGGACCGTGCGGTCAAATCCGCTAACAAGCTACCTGCTTGATACAACCTACGTTAATTCATACGTCCCGGTCGCCAACGTCAATATCACATCTGAAGATCCCTATTCGGTGATCCCTCGGACACGTGCGGATCGCCCCTTTCAGGTAGAGATATCCATTAACGGAATGAGCCTTGATCCGACTGCTCCGGAGGCCGCTCGCACTGTAAAACTCCTCCGCCACGCACAGGCCTACTCCGGGAATGACAATGGTAGTAACGTTAACCGGGGACAAGCCAACCTCCTGTCCCAGGGTTCACTCACCAGCAACGGGGCTCACACCCTAAGCTACACTGTCACTTCTATCCCGGGTGCCGACCGCACGAAGGTTCGCGGTGAGGAACGCTTCTCAATCTTTTCGGTGGCCGATTATCAGGCCCCTGAATCCCAGATCTCCTCCAAGTTCATCCAGGTCTGGCCGATGACCGATAGCTCGATCCAGGGTCTCAACGCGGGCGAAATAATCAAAGGCAAGGCTCCTAACATCAATATTCACCTGAACGACCTCTACCCCGACTCCTTCACCTTTGCCCAGATCTACGAAGGCCCGCAGCAACTCGGGGTTGCCGGGGTGAGGGTTCCCGGTTCCTCCATTCTCGTCGACAGCTCAGTGCCACGGAACGAACACCTTCTCCTGAAAGACTGGGACGAAGTGATCCCCTCGGACGGGGTCTGGACGCTAGAGGTGGTCACGATCACTCCCTTCGGCACAGATCGCCTCGGTTACGTCTCCTTCCAGGTGGATCGCGCCATAAAGGTCAACGGCAGCGTCACCAGCGTGGACTAAATGCTCTCTCAAAAAAGGGAAAGCGATGTATATCAGCCACAGTCAGAAAAGAAAACAACGAGGTTCCGCGCTCATTGAGATTTCGTTGAGCTACGCTACGCTCGTGATCGTCGCCCTCCTGACACTCAAGGCCTCCGTCAATGCGACATCGAACCAGGCCTGGACCGTAAAGCAGTCAATGAGCGATGCTTTCATCATGCAGGAGACCGCCCTCGCCTCGCGGATTCCGTTCAGTGAAGTCACCGGAACCAGCTCCCTTTGGGCCAACTCGCCGGGCATCACCACTTCGACGGTCACGATCGGAAAGCTCCCCGGTGGTCAACCCGTGACCGCCACCCTCCACCGCACCCGCATCCCCGACAGTAACAACCTCGCTGCGGGAGGAGGTGTCGGCACCCTCACGACCAACCCCGCCGAGTCCGAGGCGTGGAAACTCCAGTCCCTGCTTGTCTACACCGTCGGCGAAAGAAATTACGTGAAATCACGAACCTTCCTGCGGATCCGCTGAGCCATGAAGTCACCCGCACGCCACCACCGCAGCCGGGGATTCACTCTTCTGGAGATGACCCTTGCCCTGGCCATGACCCTGGGCATCTCCGCAATGCTCGTGGGGATCATGCAGCAGCAGGTTTCCTTCACCCGGATGCTGATGCAGTTCCGCTTCCTTCGTGAGGAGGCACCGAACATCAACACTCTGATGACGACAATGATCAACAAGGCCGACAGCTACCGGATCTACGCCAGCACGGGCAACGCCAAGGCTGCCACCAATGCGGTTCGGGAGAATGGTCGGGCGGTTCGCCTGCGCTTGCGGAACCCGGACGGCACGATCGCCAACGCCATCATCGCCTTCGAACTTCAAAATGGCGTGAACCGCCTCAATTACTACTACCAAACCAGCGCCACTGCGGCCTGGCCGAACTCGCCATCGTGGACCATCACTTCCCGCCCCGCTCTGGTGAATTTTACGAACTCTTCGGGAATTCTCCTCGTCACGATGACCGGACCCGACGGGGAGGAGATCACTTACTCTGGCAACCCGGACTAATGAATATCTTTCCGGCCCTAACCACTCGCTCGCGGGGTTATGCCACCATGGCGATCGTATCGTCCGTATCTCTCATCATCATTTCGATGCTGGCTTTTAACATCATCGGCAACCTCAGGAGCATCGACAGCCAGGCGAGAGCACAGGTAAAGCAGGACTACTCACAGAAAGAGGATGCCATTCTCAACTCGCTCATCCACATCGTTCCCAACAAGGCCATTGGCGCGATGCAGCGATACTCGGCCAACACCCCTGATAATTTCACCTGGGACACGATTTTCGCCGAGGCGATGTCGATGGCAAATGTCGAGCAGGCGATCAGCCCCCAATTGCTCAACTCCCTGAATCTCGGGAACGCAATCAGCTCGAACTCGGGTGATACCACTTTTGGAACCGTTGCCAACTTCGTCAACGCTTCGGTGATAACCCACGATGGGACCTCGAACCGGGTCAACGGTGGAAACTGGTGGGAATACAATATGCTCGGCAATGCCAGGATCGGTCCAAAGATCCCCGCCGCCCTTCAACTCAGCTATTCCGATTATCTCCTCGACAAACGATATCCCATCATTTCCTACGACAAAAAACACGTCAACTGGTATACGAAGGGCCTCGGTCTCTCCGCCGACAGTTTCCCTCTTTACAACCTTATCCAGTATCCTGACGTCAAGTTCGGTTACAAGCGGCCGGGTGAATACTTCGTCGCAAAACGGAACTGGTGGGTGTTCTCGCTGACTTTCGGTCAGCACAATCAACAGCAGACAGGCATCCCGCCGGTGACAAAGGACTATGTTCTCTCGATCTATGAAGTTCCCTCGCAGATTCCCCTGTCCGGTGATGCCCTCCTCAAAATCGGCCAGTTCGCTGACGGCACCAACTGGCAGAACGTAAGCCTCGACGGCAGCGTCTACGCCGAGAACCTCGAGACGGAAGGAACCATCGCCCTCTCCTCTGGTGCCATCTCTGCCAGAAAAGAGGTAAGCCTGAACAATAGTACAAGTGTCGAAGGACGGGCCGTAGCGGACGGATTCGACGCCATGGGAGAACGTGAGTCTCGCGTCGCCGCCACCTCCAACGGCACCGTGAAAGACAGCGATTTCTATGATGCCTCGACCGGAGGAAACGTCGGCAAAGTAGCTTTCATCCCCATCAACCGCGGCAATAGCACCCTCGAGAGCACCTCGGACGGCACCCGTGGAGAACGCATTTCCCCCACCGGGTGGAACTTTTACAGCCAGGCCGCGCCCAAAGCCCAGATGACGCTCGAGATTCGCAATGTGTCCTCTTCCACCGACCAAATGCCCACGGAGATCCGTTTTCGCTATCGGAATACCAGCAACTCAATCGTAAGTGTGACTTACACCAGAGGGACAAACTGGCCGACCCCGCAGGAAGTCGGCGGCGACACCTTCCCCTTCCAGTCAGACCAGCTTGACAACACCCGCAAGGCACTCATCGTGCAGATGGACCGCCTCCCCGCTTTCATTGGCGGTCTCCCGAGCAGCGGCGGAGTGACCCGGAACAACTCCCTCTACATCTTCAACGGCACGACCAACGCCGCGGTCGCCGTTCCCTCGATCCCCTCACTGGAATCCGACATGGCAGTCACCCTCCGCAGCGGAAAAGACCTGACCCCCTTCACCGCAGGTTTCTCTCTCGTCTCGCGTTACCGGGTCTACATTGCCGACTCGCTCAACAGTATCCCGACCGCAGTCCCGACAAATGCCGGTCTTCCCGCCGGATCGGTTTTCTACCCTCCCCTCTCTATTTTCGCCCCCGAAAAGCGTTTTGGAGAGTCCCTTACTGTGCGAAATTCGGTCCAGATCTCCGGCCAGCTTTCTAGCCTCAAGACGGGGAATGCTGATACGATCAATCCACTCGAGTTCCTCGACGGTGGTGATACCCGCGTCGCTGCCAACCAGATCAACGCTGACCTGAAGACCCTCTCCAGCCCGGCCGAGCTGCCACCGATCCACATGATGAACTGGCTCGTCACGATCGAGGAGATCCACTGAGTCGAAAGACTTTATCCATTCCCTCTTCCCGGTTTGAGTATAGCCGGCCAGGACCGGTTCAGGCGACAATGCTCGCGAGGCCGGTTTTTTAGTAATTAATTTCGGTCCTTTTCCGTAAATTTTTAAAAAATCCCCTTGATAATTCGGATCCCTAAACCAATATTTACCATAATTTTAATATTCTACGTGATCTTCCAGTCTTCGTGCACCATGAAATCAAGCGAACCATCTATTCACATCCCTGAAGGGCTGACCATCGGATACAGTGACCGGTTTCACCGGAAGCAGACTCATCTTGCAGTGGCAGGTGCCCCGATCGATCTCGGTGACGGTCGCCATCTCCTCCTGGCCCGCAATGGTCGGGGCAAAACCACGCTCCTGAAGACCATCGCCGGGATCATTCCCTCCCTTTCCGGAAAGATCCGCTGCCACGGAACCGTCCAGTTCGTAGACGAGGACCTGCGTTTTGATACGGAACTGAAAGCCCGCCAGATCTTCACCGCGCTTTTCAAGAACGGGCAGCGCAAGTTCGCCCTCGACATGGCCGAGCGCATCGAACTCGACGTCGAGAAAGCCTACGGCAAACTTTCCAGGGGGAACCGCCAGAAGGTGGGGCTCATCATCGCGGAAGCCCGCACCTACCACAACGGGCCCCAGGTCCTCCTCCTCGACGAGCCCTTCTCCGGACTGGATTTCGCGGCCCGGGACAAAGTCGATCAGATCTGGCGTGAGAATGAAGAGGGCATCGTCCGCCTCGTCTGCGTCCACCCTGACGAACCCACCCTAAAGGCCGACAGCGCCGTCACGATCCGCGAAGGCCGTCTCGAGCAACTCGAAGTCAACGGCACCCTCGACTGGATGGAAACCCGCCTGTCCCTCAACTGATCTCGTCCCCTCACCTCTCCGTCATCCCATGGAACTGTATAAACTCACTCTCATCTCCATTCTAAATCGCAAGACCTTCGCGATCTTTGCGATTCTGCTCGTCGCGCTGCCCTTTGCCCTCCCCTACATGACCCCCTGGGAGTCGAAGCCATCCCTCCTCGAGCCCGCCCGGGCGCAGATGGCCTGGGTCCTCCTCTGGACGACGGCGATCAGCTGGCTGCTTTTCCAGGGCGCCACGATCGGTGATCGGTGGTCTTCCCAGGGTCTCCTCGAGTATTTTAAAACGCTCGGCGTTTCCCGTCCGAAGCAACTTCTCCAGATTTGGCTCAGCTGCTTCACCGTCTTTGCCGGGATGATCCTTATCACCTTCGTAATCAGCACCTTCACCGCGATGCCCGGTGACGCCGTCGAGGCACGCCACTGGCTCGTCACGAATCTGCAGTATGTGATGCTCTTTTTCCTCGTGGTGGCCCCACTCCTTACCCTCGCGATCAGCCTCGGGACCCGCTTCAACGGAGCGGCCGCCTACGCCGTGACGATCGGCATCGCGCTCTACGGGCTCTTCGGGATCAGCTACCTCGAGGTCTTCCTAGCGGACAACAAGAACGCCTTTCTCAATCTCGTCTATCTCGTCTCCCCTCACTACCATCTCTCCGACCTGACTTCGCGTCTCGTCTTCAAACTCGGTTCAGTGCCATGGGGTGAACTCGGGCGCATTGCCGGCTACCTCGGTGGACTCGGCCTGCTCACCACTGGAATATCCTACCAACTCTACCGCGAGGGCAAGTGAGCATGAAAAAAGAAACGCTGATCTCCTCTCTTTTTATCGTTGCCGGTCTTGGTCTGGCCGCAAACGGAGTCTTCTCCCTGACCTCCGCTGAGCAACTCCACCACAACCGCAATCCTTTTGCGATCCAGCAATCGGCCTACGGTAAACTCTTCGCGCGACTTTCCGAGACGACTGTGGACCGTGTCTGGCACCTCGGGGTCGAGCAGATCGTCCCCCACTACATGTCGGGCATCGAACACGGTGAAGAGAGCCAGGCGGAAATCTCTATCGATCCGGTTCCAGGTGCGAATGATCATCGCGAAGTCGTCGCCCGCTCCGAGAAGGACAAAGCCGCCGCCCTCGCCGCGAACGCTCCCACCGGACTCGACAAGGGGAAACGCTGGATCCAGGGCCGCGTCATCGCCCAGCACACCCGGACGAATCCGAACTCGCTCAATCAGCAGCACCTGAATACGGTCTACAAGGATATCGAGCGACTTCTCCTCCGTAGCTTCAAGATGGACCCCACTCATTACGGGGCCTACGATTCTTACCATCTTTTTCTCACGACTTACAATTTCGGAGGAAACCCCGCCCACACCGAGCAGGCCAGGCGCATCGCCGCTGTCGCCATGTCCGCCGTACGCAACGAGAACGAGGACCCCGAGCCCTGGCTCACCGCTGCGGCTGCCGGGATGAACCTTTACCTCATGGACGCTGCTCCCTACATGGAAAAAAGCGAGACGATCCCGCTTGATATCCTCACCAAATATCGCGGGCAGATCGGCTATTGCCTCGCTAAATTCGACGAACTGCAGGCGAGGTCTGAGAAAGAGGGCAACTGGGAGCGTCTCTCGATGGACCGACAGATGGAGATTGCCGAACGCAGCCGTTTTGTGTCGAGGACCTTCAAGCAGTTCGATGTGATGATTGCCCGGGCTGAGTCGAGGGGATCAGTAGAAGCCCCCGAAGGGGAAGTGGCCGAAACGACCGGCGAATCGAAAGAGTAAGCTGCCCTCTCACGCAATTCGGATAATGAGAAAACCCGCCCATTCGGCGGGTTTTTTTTGTTTTCTCCGATGGTCCGTGGGAGACCACTCCGGAAGTGAAGGACCCCGCTGCCGATCCGGAAACCGGGCCTCCTGGAAACAGCCTGAATTCGCGGCGGATCCCCACCCTGCCCCGAGCTTGAGAGTCACCGTCACCTGTTGCAAATGGAGTCAAGGCGGATAATCAACTAGATTGAAATTACATTTTTATAAATTATTTCTCAAAACACCCTTGCGTTATGATTTTTATAGTGATAATATTAAATATAATTAGCCCGACTTGTAATTGACACACGAATGGATCCACACGCACAGGCCCAAGCCCACCACATCATGAGCGAAGTCTTCGCCGTGGCCGGGGCTAACTCCATCTCCGACATCCAGATGCGGAGCGGGACCTGGATCTATTGCCACACGAAGAAAGGCCTCGAGATCATCCGCCGACTCGGAGAGCTCCCCGCCGAAGTGATCATGAACGTGGTCGAGTATCTCTACGGTCGTCAGGAAAGCGAGAGCGTCGGCTCGATGGCAAAGCTCCAGAACCTCAAAGAAGTCAAACAACGCCTTTTCGACGACAAAGTGGCCGACTTCAGTACGGAGGGCTTTCCCCTTCCCGATGGATCCGTTTCTGGACGGATGCGGGTCCAGGCGCACCTCAGCACCTCCGGCCCCGGTCTCACCTGCCGAATCCTCAGCGACGAAATCGCCGACCTCAACACTCTCGGGATCGCTCCCGACACTACCCGTGCTCTTTGTGAGTTCATGAAGCGCCGCCAGGGTTTCGGGCTCGTTACCGGTCAGACAGGATCGGGAAAATCGACCACTCTCGCCGCGATTCTCGACTGGCTGAGGCAGAACCAGCCCCGCCACATCGTGACGGTTGAAGATCCGATCGAATATCGTTATTCACGCTTCCTTGCCAAGCCCGACATGAACGGGCTCCCCGTTCCGTCGCCCGGGTTCTGCACTCAGCAGGAGGTCGGCAAGCACGTCGCCACCTACAAGCAGGGACTCAAAGACGCTCTCCGTAAAGCACCCCACGTCATCCTTATCGGTGAGATTCGTGACCGTGAAACGATGGAGATCGCGATCGAGGCGGCCCAGACCGGTCACGTCGTCATCTCGACCCTCCACACCAACGGCGCCGTAAAGACCCTCAGCCGTATCCTCGAGTTTTTTCCCCAGGCGCAACACCGCTCCCTCCTCAGCCGCCTTTCCGAGATCCTCATGTTCATCCTTTCCCAGGGGCTCATCCCCACTGAGAGCGGGCGCGTTCTCAACTACGAATTTCTTCAGAATAATAGCTCGGCGGTGCGATCCGGGATCGCCTCCTACGATGGGGCGGCCAAGTCTCTCGAGGACGCGATCCGCCACAGCGGCAATATCCAGTGGGATGCGAACCTCAGGAACCTGATGAACGCAGGCAAGATCTCCTACCAGGCCTTCCAAATGAACCGCATGAACGAGGAAGAGGGCGACGACCTCCTCTTCATCCCGAAGAAGGCGGGCTGATGACACTTTCGGTCAGGGTCCTTCGTGACCTGACCGGTATACAACAACATAAAGTAATACCAGATAATGAAACTGAACAACATCAAGAAACAAGCCGGTCTCACCCTTATCGAGGTTACCCTCGTTATCGCAGTGCTTCTCGGACTTATCTCCGTCCTTTTCATCGGCGTTTCCGCCTACAAAGAGGGTTCCAACCGTGCCAAGTGCATTCTGAACATCACCAACTGCCAGAAGGCGGTTCGTTCGTATCAGAACATGTACGAGAAGTCGGTGACGGACGTTCTCACCAAGGCTGTTCTTGTCGGCAGCGGCAAGATGCTCGAGAACGAACTCCTTTGCCCCAGCAACGGTACCTATACATGGGCCGGCACCATTCCTACCATCGGCACTGCTTACCTCACCTGTAACTACGCGACCGGCACCGAAGCCGCTCACATCCCTGCCAGCACAACTGGTTGGTAATGTAAAGGCCTCTCCGGGGCTTTTGACCCATCTACACTTCTGTCCGCAGGGCAACACGCCCTGCGGACCGGAGTCCCTCCCTTTTCTCATCCTCCCCTCATCCGCTTCCTGTCTATTCCGCGATCTGACCACTCTACGACACTGACGGTTCCTCTCCTTCTCACCTTTTTCCTTTCGTAGACAACATGGATTTCCTTCCTCGAAACGCTTCTCCGCTTAAGGTTTACCTTCAGACCAAGCAGATTCTGAAGAACACGAGCCGCGCCAAAAATCCGGACTGGTACAAAACCGCCGGTGAGATCAATCTGCAATGGCACATCTGGGTCGGCTCCTTCAGTATCTCTTCCGGGATCTACAACATGCTGCTGAACCAATGGTTCGACGGCCCCGACCTTCCCCCCATTTCTTTCGACCAGGACGATCACGGCAAACCGACCGGTCTCGACGAAACCTCACGCAACGGCGTTCATGACCTCCTCCGCCGCATCCTCGCCACCCGCGAGTTCGGTGAAAAGGCAAAATCCATCGGCATCATCCTCCACCTCGCCGATTCCGTCCGGGTGAGAGACCTCGCTCCCGATTTTTCCACAGACAGCGATCTGCACGGTCTCAACGAGCTGCTCACCACCGCCCCTGAGGTCGCTCTCGGGGACGAGTCCCTCGATCACGATGAAGGCATGTGGCGCCTCCTCCCGCTGCCGGGAGCGGCGGAGGGAGCACGACGCTCTCTCGCTGTCCAGGTCTCGGCTCAGTATAGACTGATCGTCGAAGAGTTCCGCGAGTATGGAACGCTCCGCAACCTGCCGGTGATCGTGAACGTGCACTCTGCTCCGCTCGAGGCGATGTCCGTGATTTCGAAAATTCTTCCCGAGATCGACCACAAGAACGGAGTTTTCCTCTTCCACTACGAGAGCTTCACCTTTCTCTTCGCCACCGGCCCCCGGAAAGAACTCCTGCTCGTCAGACCGCTGCTTCATCGCTCGGGCCAGCATCTTACTCCGGCTGAAATCACCGACGTCATTAAAAACACCGGCGCGCTGCTCAACATCCGCGCTCCCACGATCACCTACATCTCAATGGCCGGGATGCCGGTGGTTCAGATCAATGAGATCCTCTCCGGATTCCGCGAAGAACATGCCTCCACCACCATCCATGCGATCAATTCACGTGAGCTGGAATTCCTCGCCTCCATCCCCGATAGACGCCTCGAGTTTTGGATCGCCTCGCACACCCCTCTCGCGGCTGACCTTGCCCCTCCGGTGACCTTTTCCGCACTCAGGAAGGACTGGGCAATTCAGGATTTCTACGGCCTTGCCCGATCGGAAGCAGTGCTCATCCCTTCGCGAAGCGATCTGCGTCTGCTTCAGGGATCCCGCTGGATCCAGAGGGTCGCGGTCCTTGTAGTACTCGCTTTTGCCGGCTGGACCGGTGCCGACTTCATCGCCAAGATGCGATCCGACGCCTGGGAACTCGACTCCGTCGTCGCCTTCTCAATGGAGAACAATGTCGCTACCCTGACGAAGGAGAGGCGCGAATGGGACCACTGGAGCAATCTTCTCGCCAAGCGCTCGGAAGGATGGCTCGCCCTGGAATCTCTCCTCGAACTCTTCCCCGACAACGCGGGCGTTATCCTCAAAGAGGTCGGCTATCGCGTCGAGGCAGCATATGATGTGAAGGAGGCCTCCAAAAAGCTGGGACTGAAACGCGTCTGGAGTCTGTCCGGCTACGCCAACCCCGAAGTCGCAACCGAACTCCCGACCCTGGGCAGCCGCACTCGCATGGCTGAGCTCCTCAATCAAATGTCTGAAGAGAACTACGCCGATTACCTCTCGGTCAAAGAAGACACCCGTGACGTTCAGGTCACTTTGCAGCAGAAGCAGGGGGCCATGCCGCCCTCCTTCGAATTTCCCACAAAAGTGTCGCGGCATTTCCGGACGGCCTTTGAACTCGGCATCACCCAGTCACTCTCAGCAGAGGACTCACTTGCCATCACCATCTCCTCTACCAAAAGCGAATGATCGTCTCTCAACATCGCCAGTCAGTTATTATCTTCGGCATTGCCGTGCCACTCTTCTGCATCCTTGCCATCGCAATTGCGACCTTCATCGGAAGCAGCAAACTGAATAAGAGCTACGGCGACAAGGTAGCAGCTCTGGAACGTTACAAGACAGCGGAGAGTCAGGCAGATGAACTCGAAGCGTTTCTCACGACCGAAGACCGCAGGGAGAAGATCACTTTCTGGAACTCCCGCGTCGAGCAGGACACCGTGCAATCCCTCACGGAGAATCTCGAGAAAATTCTCGCCAAATACGATTCCGAGGTCCTCAGCCGCACGGAAATGGGCCAGGCATCCGGCGTTTCAAGTATCGCCACCCGGTCCAAACACCCCTTCTCCCGCATGCAATTGAGCTTCGAAGGAGGCTTCAAGCCAATGCAGCTCCTTCTCGCTGAACTCGAGAATGAAATGCCCCATCTCTTCCTCGAAAGCATCATCGTCCGTCCTCAGCCCGCGCAAACCGCCGACGAGAAAGGCAATCTTCAGTTCGGAATCACCTACCTCTGCTGGGAAAAATCCAAAGCAAACAAGGCCAAGGAAAATTGACCGTGAGCTGACTTCAGTAGACTAAACCTCCGCATCTCCTCCTCTTCCCTTGTCACCCATGAAACCTTCCTCCCTGGTCCTGCTGATAGGCCTTTTCGCGGCATCCCTCGCTGCCGAGGAGGTCGTCGGAGACAATGCCGCCCCCGCCTCAAGCGCATCCGCCCCGGAGCCCTCCGTTGAAGACGCCGCTCCCCCATCCGCCCCCGGAGGCAAAGGAGAAACCAAATCATCCGAACTGGATTTCATTGCCCGCTCCAACTTCATCTTCGCGAAGCTGATGAAGAGCACCCGCTCGATGGATCCTTTCGGGCAGCAGATGGATCCAGCCAACGCGAAAGAATCACCGATGCTCGCCGAACATTACGCTGAAATCGAAGAAAACCCGACGGCCCTGAACAATTCGTCACTCAAGAGCGCCCTGCTCACCCTCCCGATCACAGGAGTGTATCCCCAGCGCAATCTCATCGTCATCGGCGCGCGATCCTTTGCCGCCGGCGGCCAGTTCGGAATGAAACTACAGGAGCTCACGATCAGGCTGCGCTTTGAGGGAGTCCGCGGCAAACAGATCTTTTTCAAGGATATGGAGACGCAGGAGGTCACCTCGATCGAGTTCGATCCACGCCCTCAGGAGTTTGAACCCCTCACCAACGCCGGGCCTCAACCACTTGGCTCGGGCATCGTCTCGATGAAGGAACTCTTTATCGCGAATTAAAAAATTTTAATAAAATTTTTAGTTAACCCTTGCGAAATACCAGTTTCTATGGTATTTATTGTCGTTACGGTAAAAAAAATTAAACCATCCTCCTTCCCCATTTCATGAGAATCAAAGAAATCGCCACCATAGTCGGAGCAGGTATCGTCTCCCTGGCCGCCGTGATGATTCTCGAAAGCGAGACCACCCCCGGGCCTCTTGCTTCCGACAACTCCAGCACAACAGAGATCACCGAGTTCGAGGACACCTCCAGCCTGATCGAATACTCGCTGCCAGCACCCACTGCTGAACCGCCCATCGAGACGGAGGAAGGAAAAGCGAAAGACGACGAGCTCTTTGTCTCTGTCGGCGGTTCCGATCCTATTCCGGCTCCGGTCGATGCCGAGGGGAGTCCGATCAAAACCGAGTTCACCGAGCCCGCCCCCGAAGTGAGCGGAGTCGATGAGACTCCCATTGAGGAGCTCACGACTGACAAGCTTATCGAAGGCGCAACCAGTCTGGCAGGCGTCGAAGACAGTGAATCCGAGGGCAGTCTATCTGAGGAGTTTATCGCGGCCATTGCTGCTGCTACGGAAAAGTCCGGTCCAGCCGCTGCGGGCTCAGCAACCACCCGGGATGATGCCGCCCCCGTCAATCTCATCGAAGAAACGCCGGATGGTTTCTGGCTCCGTCAGGCCAAGCTCAACGATGTCTTCCAGCATCTCGCCCAACTCGGGAACTACCAGTATTTTCACAACTCCGAACTCGAAGGCCCCACCTTCGTCGTCACCGGCCAGCTCATGTCCGATGATCCGATCAAGCAGATGGAGGAACTCTCCCTGATGTATGGAGTCACCATCCACAAACAGGGAAATACGGTCTATGCACTGACCTCACCGCAGCTTTCCCAGCTCCCCAGCGAGCCCTTCCGCTACCAGCTGAAGTATCTCCGCCCCAAGGATATCGATCAGATCAAGCTGATCCTCACTCCCTTCCTCACCCCCGGAACCGGCGTCATCGAGTTCGAGACGAAGACGAACACTCTCATCGTGATGGACAATTCGCGGAAACTCGACGCCCTCGCCGTCTTCCTGGACCAGATCGATCAGCCAAGGCAACAGATCGCGATCGAGACGCGCATCCTCCGCATCACGAGCAACTCCCGCAACCGCATCGGGGTGGACTGGTCTTCCGTCCTCGGTGACGGTCTCGGAATAAACGCCGGGACCAGTCTCAATGCCCTCTTCAATCTCCCCGAACTCGATACCGTGACGAAGGTGCTCACCTCAACCGGCAGCGGCAACAGTCTCGCAGTCGTCAATAACAACCGCGAGATCACCTCGTCAAACGATCGGAACACTACCCAGAATGAGGCAGGCCTGGTCTTCGCCCCCCTGCAAATCAGCGCCGTGCTCCGTGCCCTCAATGCCGGCGGTCTTGCGCAGCAGGAGTCAAGCCCCACCCTCATTACCGAAGACAACGAAGAAGGACTCATCTCCATCATCGACCGTATCCCTATCATCACCTCCACGATCAGCGAGACCGATGCGGGACAGAATGTCACCGAAGTGGTGCGTTACAAGATTGATGACTCGGATCCGACCGGTGATCCGGCCCTTACCCGCGAAGTGGGTGTCTCTGTCTCGGTCACCCCGACGATCCTGCCCGATTCCACCATCCGGATGGAACTCCGCCCCCGTTCCGCCCAGGTCGTGGAGTATATCGAAGGTGCAAGCGGCAACCTCTACCCCCGGGTGAACGAATCCACCGTCACCACGACGGCCCGCGTCCCCAATGGCCACTCTCTCCTCATTGGCGGCTTTTACGAAGAGATCCAGTCCGAATCCACGAACAAGATCCCCTTCCTCGGCGATCTCCCGGCGGTCAACCTGCTCTTCAAGTCCACCGACAAGCAGAAGGAGCATACCAGCCTCGTCTTTATCGTAACGCCCAAGCTCTATCGCCCCGAGATCACGAGCGAGAGCGACATCATGAGCCACGAGGTTCACGACAGCCACGTCCTCCCGACCAATCACAACTACCCGGACACGAACCATCCCGGACACGGCTACCGATCGGATCTCCGCAACACGATGAAGAACTCCTTTAAGCAATACGAGCCCGATGCTCCGACGAACCTGCTCAATCCCGGACACCCTTACAACAATCCCCAGTCGCTTCCCGTCCACGGGAAAGAGTATGACAGCGAACCCGTCTTTGCGGAGAGCCCGACCGTGACCGTGCGTCCGGCGAGTGCGCCGAAAAAGAACGGCGGGTTCTTCGGTAAGGTTTTCGGAGGTAACAAGCAGAACAAAGTTCGATGACCACCACCACCGACGAAAAGACATTTGCCCCCACCGATACCCCTTCCCCCGCCACCGCCGCCCACCACGCACCCCGGGCGGTGGAAGGTGCCGAAAGTCCGGTGGAGCACAGCCGGATCCCCACCACGGATCTGCTGCGACGCCAGATGGCGCACTGCGGTGAATACACCTTTCAGGCGCTCAACAAGATTGGGAAACTCAGTCCCGAAGACACCGGACAGATCACCCAGCAGTATCTGAAATATCTCAACGGTGTCGCAAAGGGAACTCCCTTCATGGATGCTCTCGTGTTCCTCTACTTCGAGGGCTGGAGAAAGCCAGATATCGATGCCCGCGACACCATCCTGAAACTGACGAAATCACTCATCGCCTACTCCAAGACGAAGATCACCCATCTCGCTTTTGCCCACCAGACGGATACCCCGATCGAGTTCTACAGTGCATTCCCCGCGATCTCGGAGATCAGCCGACTCCTAAGTGTCCCTATCATCCAGGTGAGCGAAAAAGACTTCTTCTCCGTCGCCTCCATCAACCCTTTTACCGCCACCGCCGCCGCACGTCTCATCTCGAACGAGGTCCAGCACGAGATCGGGCGCAAACCCTTCAGCTTTGTCGCCACCACGGACATTAACGCCTGGAAATACCTCATCGGAAGACACTTCGGAGCATGAACCTCAATATCGGATTCACCCTCAACGAGACAATCACTGACGCCGTCGTCGATCAGTTGATCGTCTTTGACCCCTCTCTCGGAGAGCGGTCCCGCGAGGATATTCCCCGCACCTGTACGGCGAACCGAATCCTCGCCGCCGTGGGTTCAATCACCTCGCTTCCCCTCTTCCTCAAGATCAAGGATTTCGTTGATCACTCGCTCCTCGAGCAGAGTGACCCGGGCCTCCTCAACCGCGGCATGTTCGTCCCGCTCTACAAGGACACCGAGCAGATCTATATCGCGGTAGCGAACCCCTGGGACCCGACCGCCGAGGACACTTTTTCCCAGCAATACCCACACCTCGAGGTCACCAAGATCCTCGCCCCCGTGGCTGAGATCACCCAGGTGATCGAGACCGTCTCCCGCACTACCGGCCCGTCCCAGTCCGACCTCGATGCCATCGAGGTGGATGACCACAGTGAGGAGATCAACGATTTCAACGTTACCGAGAAACATGATGAGCCGCTCGCGCAGCTCGTCGCCAAAATCTGCTCAGACGGCATTAAACAGCGTGCCTCTGACATCCACATCAAATGCGACAAGGAGCGCGTCCACTACAGCTATCGTATCGATGGCGACATGGGCGAAAAGTTCGAGATCCCCATGAAGTTGAAAGACCGCGTCGATGCGTTCCTGCTCAACCTCATGGGCCTCGCTCCGGAAGAACGGACGAAGCGGCCCGGCATCTCGGGCCGCTTCACCGTCAATTACCTGCGGCGCTCGATCGACATGCGTTTCGAGCGCCACCGCACCTATCGGGGCTATCACGTCACGATGCGTATCCTCGACAAGAGTCACTTCGAGGCCAAACTCGGCGTCGGGTCACTCGCCTTCGATGCCGCGACCCTTTTCGAACTGGAAAAGGTGATGGCGATCCCCTCGGGGATTATCGTTATGTCAGGCCCTACCGGCTCGGGCAAGTCGACCACGCTCAACGCGATGCTCCGCGAACTGAACCGGCCCGAGGACAACATCCTCACCCTCGAAAACCCGGTCGAGGATGAGATCATGGGCGTGCTCCACTGCGACATTCGTCCTTCGGAGTTCAAAGCGATGATTGCCAGCTTCATGCGCAGCGATCCGGACATCATCCTCATGGGTGAGGTGCGCGACCTCGACTCCGCCGAGCTCGCGATCGAGGCCGCCATCACCGGGCACAAAGTCCTCACCACGATTCACACCCCGAAAGCGTCTCAGATCATCGAGCGATTCGAACAGCTCGGAATCGAACGATGGAAGATCGCCCAGACGCTCAAGGCCGCCTGTGCCCAGCGTCTTCTCAAACTCCTCTGCCCCTACTGCAAAATCAAAAAGTCCGGTCTCACCGAGCGGGAGATCCGCAAATTCAACCTCAGCGAAGATTGGCGCGAGACTCCGATTTATCAGAAAGCGGCCGAAGGCTGTCCGGAGTGCCACGGTCGCGGTTACTATGGCCGGGCCGCCATTCTCGAGATCATTCCGATCACTCCGGAATGGTCCGACGCCCTCTCCAAAGGCACCCTGAGCCCGTACGAACTGGAGATCGCAGTTCGTGAACAGGGCATCCTGCCGTCCCTGCGCAAGAGCGGACTCCAGGCCGTGCGTGAAGGCAGGACCGATCTCGAAGCGCTCCGAAAGGTCATCGATATGTCCTCAGCAGAATAGCCCCGCCGCCCAACTTTCCCTCCCACTCTCCTCTTCTTATGGAAAACACCAAAAAAGCAGCCAAACTCTCAGCCGCCCAGGCGGCACTGGCAGCGCGAATCGAAGAGAAAAACCGCGCCCTCTCCGGTCACCACGAGCCCGCTAAAAAAGCCCTCTTCAGCAAGTCGGAAAAGACCACCAAGTTTCCCCCGAAAGAGCTGATCAAGTTCTCCAAGGGCATGGCCTCCATGCTCAAGGCGAACATCAATACCTCGGATGCGATCAAGTACTACATGTCGGGGCATCCCTCGCCCTTCGTCCGTGCCACCCTCGCCACCGCCCGCGAGCAGATCGAGGAAGGGGTTCCCATCGCCACCGCGTTCAAGAAGACCGGCAAGTTCGACGACAAATTCCTCTCCCTCGTCCGGGCCGGCAGTGATTCGGGCCAGCTTGACAGAGCGTTCGAATCCATCGCCAAAACCCTCAAGAAAGAGGCGGAATTCAAATCCAAGATGCGCAAGGCCACAATGATGCCCTGTATCATCATTTTCGCCCTGATCCTGATTTTCATCGCCTCGCAGTTGAGGATCATCCCCGAGATCGAAAAGATCCTCAAAGACATGAAGCAGACCCCCGACGGTCTCACCGGTATCCTCTTCAAGGTGAGCCATTTCACCCAGAAAACATGGGTCCTCATCGTCGGTGGCATCATCGGCGCCACCTTCTCCTTCCTTAAAGTGGAAAAGATTAGAAATGCCGTGACCTTCTTCATGATGGCCCGATGGGGACTCCTGAAAAAGCTCATTCTCGGCATGAGACAGCTCCTTTTCCTCGGCAGCCTCGAGATGCTCCATTCGAACGGGATCAATCTCTCCAGAGCCGTCGAGATCTCGGCCGAGTCACTCAAGGGCAGTCCCATGTACGATGAACTGATCACCGCCGGCCAGCGCTACATCGAGACCGGTCTGCCCTTCTCCGAAGCCATCCGGAAATTCACCTCGTGCGATCCTCAGGTCGCCCACCTCATCTCGATCGGGGAACGATCCTCCTCCCTCAGCGAGCAACTGCGACTGCTCACCGCAATGTATGAGGAGGACGTGGAATCCACCATCCAGCAATTCGCCACGACCGTGAACCTGTTTGTAATGATGGCCGCCGCCTTCCTCATCATCATGGTTTTCATCGGCGCATTCCTTCCGATCTTCCTCATGGGACCGAAGATGATGAAGGGAAACGGCCTCTGACTTTTGACCTGCTTCCCTCTCTCCTACCCCACCTTCCCATGCAACAGACAAAGTTTGACCGAATGATGCAGCACAAGTTTGTTCAGCGGACTCAGGTCTTCTGCAACACGCTTCCCTACGCCATCCCCGACGGTGTCCAGGTCGATGAGACGACCGAGGAGAGTGGTGGGCGCTACATCTACCGACTCACCGCCCCGAATGACGCGGCGCTAAACGAGCTCACCGCCCATCTCGAGGTCGCCAACATTACCTACACGGCCCGGATCAGAGAAGAGGGAGGCCTCGCCGGGAAGATGTTCAACAACCCGAATAAGAGCTTTACAATGCAGATCGCTTGGGCCATTTTTATAATTATCATAGCTTCCATACTTTTGAGTGGTTTACCGGTCAAAATTTGGACCGATCTCACGGCGGACGCCGAATACACCATCGAACCACCCAAGAAAGGCATCGAGTTGAAGCCAAAATGAATCTCCCCCATTACGCCCATGAATCTTAACTTCTCGAGTCCGCACCGTCACGAAAAAGGCCTTTCCCTCGTCGAGATGTCTCTCGTCATTGCGCTCATGCTCGGCCTTGCCACTATCGTCACCTACTCGATCTCCGGCGTACTGGACTGGAAACTCGGCAGGGATGCGACCGAGAAGCTCCGGGCTGTCTACATCGCGCAGAAGAGCTACCTCGCGGACCGTCCGTCGAAGAGTTTCTCCACCTTTACCTCGGCCGAACTCATTCCCTATCTCCCCGGAAATCCCGGAGTGATGCCTTCAGCCGCTGCGTTAAACGGCCAGGTTCTCGCGCTGAACTTCACCTCTCTGCCACCCTTCTACATGGTAGGAGGGCAGCGCTACGATCCCACGGAATCCCAAACCGACGGGATCTGGGATGTCGGTTCTCTGTGACGGGTCAGGATGCCTCATTGAAAAGCCGGTCGAGCTGATCCGCCATCCATCTCTCGTCCCGCCCGAGCATCGCCGTGATCCGGGCGGCGACAACCGGCGCACAGCGCCTCACCGCCGCCTCGTCGAGGAAGGTCGCTCGAGTCCGGCGACTCAGGACATCGTCGAGCGTCATTGCCATCTCCTCCCGAACCGCCCGATCGATATCGTCCATCCCGTAGGGCAGCGCTTCGTCGAGCAGCTCGCCCCCACCCGGACCGGGCTCATCCAGGAGGGTCAAGTCAGCGGTCAAACAGGGTCTGGTCGGGAGATCACCCAGTGACGCGGACCTATCAACCGCGTCCTCCGCCATCTGTCGACAAGTCGTCCATTTTCCCCCCGTCATCGTAAGAAGCCCCGATTCGCTGAGGAAAAGACTGTGACTGCGCGAGAGCTGCGCACTCGATCCCGCTCCCGACTTGGGCGGACTCACGAGCGGACGCAGACCGGCGAAGATCGCACGGATATCCCCGCGCCCCGGAGCCTCCCGCAGATAGCGACCCGCATGTCGGAGGAGATACTCGATCTCCTCCTCCTGCGCCTGCGGATGGAGCTCCACCGGGACCGGCTCGGTATCGGTCGTCCCGAGGATGACGCGGTTCATCCACGGGATCGCGAAGAGAACTCGCCCGTCCTCGGTTTTCGGGATCATCACCGCCGTGTCGCCACCGAGAAAACGCCGCTCGAGGACGAGGTGGATACCCTGACTCGGTCGCACCACCGCCGCCGCTGCGGGATCGTCCATGCGCCTGACGGAGTCCGTGAAGACGCCGGTGGCATTGATGATGACCTTGCCTTCGAGGCGATAGACAGTCCCGTCGATCATGTCCCGCGCCAGCAATCCGGTGAGGCGACCATTTTCCTTCACCAGTTCTTCGGCTTTGAGATAATTTACGACTGCACCGCCATGCGCCACCGCTGTCCTCGCCATGGCCACGGCGAGACGGGCATCGTCGAACTGCCCATCCTGATAGAGCGTGCCCCCGCGCAGGCCCTCGGACCGCATATTCGGGACGCGCGCCATCACCCCCGCCGTGCCCGGGTGACCCGTCGCGCCGAGGCCCTCTTTTCCCGCGAGGAGGTCGTAGAGCGTCAGACCCGCTCCGTAAAAAAATCGATCCATTCGCCGGTAGGCCGGCACGACAAAATCGAGCGGCTTGACAACGTGCCTAGCATTCCGCAGCAGTCGCCCCCGCTCCCGCAGAGACTCGCGCACCAGGCCGATCTCGCCACTGCGCAGATAGCGCACCCCGCCATGGATCAGCTTCGTGCTTTTCGAAGAAGTCCCCTCGGAAAAATCAGCCTGCTCGAGCAGAGCGGTGCGGTAACCGCGCGTCGCCGCATCCACCGCGATGGCGAGACCGGTCGCACCGCCACCGATGATGATGATATCCCACTTTTCCGAGCGGTCAGCGAGACGGGTGAGCTGGTCGGGGCGATGCATCGACGCCAGTATCGGGAGGGTAGCTTGGAAAGTCAACGCGCTCCGGTCATAGGCGGGTGATGCTCAGAGCACTGAATTTTTAGGAAAAAACCGCAGATACGTCCTTTCCAACCCATCCCTTTGCCGTTAAACCGTATCGAGCTCTATAGAGCGCTATACGCATGACCGACAATCAATCCCAGAGAGCCTATCGGCACATCCGGCAAAAGCTGCTCGACGGTTCCGTGCCTCCCGGTTCGAGACTTTCCTATGGAATGATCGGAAAAGAGATCGGCGTCAGTGCGACGCCTGTCCGGGAAGCGGTCGGCCAGCTCGCGAGCGAGGGTTTTGTTGAACTCGTGCCTCAACTCGGGGCTGTCGTACGGGAACTTACCCGCGAGGAGGCGATCGAACTCTACGAACTTCGCGAAGCGCTCGAGTCCTTCGCCGCCCGGCGTGCCGCTGAGCGCATCAGTGACCGACTGCTCACTGAACTCGACCGGAATCTGATCTCCTCGGCAGAGATCGTGTCAAAGGTCCGCCTTTCGGGAAAAGAGTCAGCCGACCGGGCCATTGCGAACCAGTTTCACACCCTCGACCTTGCCTTTCACATGACCATCATCGAAGCCTCGCGGAACCGCCGCATGCTCAAAGTCGTGGGCGACTCCCACATCCTCACCCGCATCTTTCAGGCCGATCGCCATGCCTTCCGCCTCGACATCCTCGAGACGACCCAGACCGAACACGAAGCCATCGCGGCCGCGATCCGCAACCACTCCGGCGACCTCGCTCACGAAGCGATGCAGAGGCACATCCGCAACAGTCTCGACCTCACCCTCACCGAAGCCGACAATGAACCCTCCGACCGCTGGTGGGCGGAGTGATTTAGACATGAGATTCATCGCCACAGCTCTCCTCTTCATTCCCGCAGCCACGCTCTACGCGGAGGAGCCGCACCCGGTGACCAATCCGGAATCGCCCCTCATGCTCGCCGGTGCCTGGGTCCCGGAGGATACCGATCAAATCGACTTTGACTCACTGCCGCGCGTTGCCGTCGAGCACGCTGTCGTGAGCGACGTGCGCGAGGAGAAAGGTGTCAATCAACACAACTACCTCACTCATTACCGGGGGAAGTTCTTCGCTATGTGGAGCGACGGCCCCGGAGTGGAAGATCGCGTCGGCCAGCGGATAAAATTTGCCACCAGCGCCGATGGTCTCACCTGGGATTCGCCCCGTTTGCTCTCTCCCGAACCACCCGGCTCGGGCCCGGGATCGCCCCACTACGGCACCCGCTCGGCTGAAGGGTTCCGCTACATCGCCCGGGGATTCTGGCAGCGCGACGGGGAGTTGCTCGCCCTCGCCTCGCTCGACGAGGCAGCGGGATTCTTCGGCCCCGGCCTCGAGCTGCGCGCCTTTCGCTGGACAGAGGACGAGTCATGGGAGGACGCCGGACTCGTCTTCGACGACACGATCAATAATTTCCCTCCCCTGCAACTCGTCACCGGCGACTGGATGATGTCGCGGCGCCCTCACGATTACAAAACCGCAGGCGTGCATTTTCTCGTGGGCGGAGTCAAATCAATAGGCGATTGGAAAAGCTATCCCGTACTCGGCAGCGCCTCCGAACTCATCGCCGAGGAGCCCGACTGGTGGATCCTCCCCGGCGATCACCTCTCCGCCGTCTTCCGCGACAATCGCAAAGGCGGATTCCTCTTCCGCGCTTTCTCAACCGACCACGGACGCAGCTGGAGCAAGCCGGTCAGGACGAACTTCCCTGACGCGACTTCAAAAATCAGCGGTCTGCGTCTCGCCGACGGGCGCTACGTCCTCGTCTCGAATCCCAATCCGAAGAAGCGAGATCCCCTCACGCTCTCGATCAGCGAGGACGGACTCGTCTTCACGAAGATGCTCTACCTCGTCGGCGGCCGCCATGTTGATTACCCACACGTGATCGAGCACGGCGACAGCCTCTTCATTGCCTTCGCCGGCGGCAAACAGAGCGTCGAAGTGGTCAAGGTACAACTCGCCGACGTGGATGCGACGGCAATGCCGGACCGATCGCTCCGCAACGAATCGACCGAAGCCGTCAGCGGCTCGATCTTTCTGGACCTCAGCAAGGAAACAGAAACTCTTTACCTCGGTGCCGATTTGACGGTTCCTCCGCGCGGTCAAAGCACCTCGCTCAGCCTCGCCACCGGTCCCGGCGAGAAGCGCGTTTCCATCGGCATCGACAACGCCGGTCGGCTCACTGCGTATCTTTACGAGCATGAGACCGCAGGCGAAACGCTGGAGGTAGGGGAACGTCTTTCCTTACTCGCCCGCGTCGTCAGCCATGCCGGCGAACCCGACGAGTTCTTTCTCAAAACAGGCCCTGCGGGAGCGATTCCGGCGGAGCCGTCCAGTGAGGAAGCCTGGACCGTGGTCAACCGCCTCGGGAAAAGTCGGGCCAAGCTTTCCCGCGTCATCCTCAATGGGGACAAGGACTCCCCCGCCTTCACCGGGGTCCGCATCGCCTCGAGCTACGCCGCCCTTACTACGGCGGAATCCGTCGCGGTCACCGTCGCCTCGCCCGCGCCGCCCTCCGCACCGCCTTTCGATCTCTCCCCGCCCCACCCGGTCGAGAACCCCGGCAGCCAGCTTTTGCTCGCCGGGCCGGGCATCCCGCAGGACACCCACCGCATCGCCTTTTCGCAGCTCCCGACGGTGCCCTCCGAGCACGCCGTGGTCAGCGACGCGCTGCCCGAAGGGGGCGACCGGGTGAACCAGCACAACTACCTCGTCCATCACGCAGGGCGCTTCTGGGCGATGTGGAGCGACGGACCCGGCGAGAGCAAGGGGCCTGGCCGCGTTCCGGGCCACGACCTCGCCGGGCAGCATGTCTCCTTCGCCACGAGCCCCGATGGTCTGAACTGGAGCCCCATTGCCAATCTCAGCGGCCCGCCGGAAAAGGGCTACGGCTGGATCGCCCGCGGGTTCTGGCTGCGCGAGGGGAAGCTCCTCGCCCTCGCGAGCCGTTTCGTCGGCCCTGTCGGCTACCGCGGCGAGGGCCTCCAGCTCCATGCCTTCTCTCTCGAGGACGCGACGGCGGAGTCGCCGGTGTGGCGGCACCACGGGCTCGTCATGGACGACGCCCTGAACAATTTCGAGCCGCGGAGGCTACCCTCGGGCGAGTGGATGATGTCGCGGCGCGACCATGTCGGCGACGTGCATGTCGCCGTCGGCGGGGTTGCCTCCTTCGACGATTGGACCTCCTTTCCCCAGGCCGCCGGGCAGGAGCCCACCCTCTCCGCCGAAGAGCCCGACTGGTGGGTCCTGCCCGACGGTAATCTCTGCGCCCTCTTTCGCGATAACAACAAGTCAGGCTATCTCTACCGCGCTTTCTCCGCCGACCACGGACGCACCTGGAGCACACCGGTGAAGACGAACTTCCCCGACGCACGCTCGAAGTTCTGTGCTTTGCGTCTTCAAGACGGGCGCTATGCCCTCGTCTCCAACAGCAATCCACGCATGCGCAACCCCCTCACCCTCGCCCTCAGCGACGACGGGCTCGTCTTCGACAAGCTCTTCTACCTCGTCGGTGGACGCCACGTCGACTACCCCCATCTCATCGAGCACGACGGTGCCCTCTACATCGCCTTCAACACCCTCAAGATGACCTGCGAGGTGCTCAAGGTGCGCCTCGAAGACCTGGCCAAATGACCCCGGCACCCCTCATCCTCGCCGCTCTCGTCTGTCTCGCCGCCGTCCCGGCCCCCGCCGCGGACATCGTGATCTACGGCGGCACCCCCGGCGGGATCGCCGCCGCGATCTCCGCTGCGCGGATGGGCAGCGATGTCGTCCTCGTCGAATACCACGACCACATCGGCGGCATGACCACGAGCGGGCTCGGCAAGAGCGACGTCGAGAATCGAGCGATGATAGGCGGAATATTCCAGGAGTTCGTCGCCGGAGTCCTCGATCACTACGTGAAGTCCTACGGCGCCGAACACGAGAACATAGTACTTTGCAAGGATGGCTATTATTCGGAACCGCACGTGGCGGAGAAAGTCTTCGAGGCCATGCTCGCCGCTGAACCGAAGATCAGAATCATGAAAGGCTGGCGACTTGCATCCGCCAGCGAGGACGAGGGACGGCTGCGCTCCGCCACCGTAGTGAACCGGCACGACGGCGAGGAAAGGAACCTCGAAGCGAAAGTTTTCATCGACGCCACCTACGAGGGCGATCTTTATGCCGCCGCCGGCGCGAAATACCGTCTCGGCCGCGAGTCGCACGCGGAATTCGGCGAGCCGCACGCGGGCGTGGTCTACTTCGACTACCAAAACCACGAATTCCTCCCCGGGACCACCGGCGAAGGCGACGACGGTCTCCCCGCATACACCTACCGGCTATGCCTCACGAAGGATCCGGCGAACTCCCATCGCCTCATCGAACCGCCCCCGGGATACGACCGCACCGACTACCTCGGCTACTTCGACGACCTCGAGGCCGGACGGCTCGCCGGACCGAAGGTCCTGAAACCCGGGCGTGGCTACTACCCGGAGCATTTCGACACCCTCGTCCGGGCGCTTTCCGTCACGGATATTCCGAACAGGAAGACCGACGTGAACATCAACCCTCGCCCCCTTGGTTTTCCCTTCCCCGAAGAGAACGCCGGCTATATCGAGGGTGACGAAGCGACCCGCGAACGCATCCGCCAGCGCCACCGCAGCCTCGCGATCGGGCTGATCTGGTTCCTGCAAAACGACCCCGAAGTCCCCGAAACCCACCGCGCCCTCGCCAACGAATTGCAATGGCCCAAGGACGAGTTCACCGACAACGGGCATTTCCCCTGGCAGCTCTATGTGCGCGAAGGACGCCGCCTTGTCGGCGAATACACACTCACCCAGCACGACATTACCGGGAAAGGCGAGGAGCCCCTCCGTCACGCCGACAGCATCGCCATAGGCGAGTTCCCCATTGACAGCTTCCCCGTGCGAAAACGCCAGCTCGGCGACACCGTCGTCCTCGAGGGCTATCTCGGCATGCTCGACTACATCACGCGCCCCTACGAGATCCCCTACCGCATCATGATTCCGGAGAAGATCGACGGACTCATCGTCCCCGTCGCGGCAAGCACCACCCACGTCGCCTTTTCGAGCATTCGCATGGAACCCACCTGGATGGCACTCGGTCAGGCCGCCGGGGTCGCCTCGCACCTCGCCATCGAACACGAAGTCGCCCCGCGCGCCGTGCCCGTCGCGGAACTCCAGGAAATCCTCGCCGCGCAGGGACATGTCCTGCGGCACGCCACCACCAAAGCTCAACCCGAATGACGATCCAGAATCCCGCGCACCACCGGCAAGGCACGCGCAAAGGCCTCGTGCAGCTCGACCACGTCGGGCATGCGCACATTCGCGAAGGCGGGCTCCATCTGTTCTCGGGTGATGCCATCGTGACGGACGAGGAAGTCGACATCATCCATGTCCTGCGGGTCCTCGCCCCGCATCATTTTCGTAAGGATGAGGTCAATCGTGTGAGGTCGGTAGAGTTTCAGCCATCGCGTTTTCGGTCGCAAGACCGGGACGATGTGCTCGGCCCAGTCGGGTCGGAGGAAGACGAGATCTTCAGGAAAGAGGTGGGTGATGTAAAGACCCTTCGGCTCGAGGAGTTGATTGGTACGCTCCACCGCAAACCAAAACTCACGACCCGCATCGAAAGCCTCGGCCTGACCGAGTTGAAGGATCGCATCAACGTCTTGAGTCGATCAATGCTCCGCCTGCGGACGATCGAATCCGAGGCAAATGGACCCTCGTCCGTAGAGAACCAGCGAAACGGGCTGGGAGAGTTCGTTGTCCAAGGTCTTCAGGATCTCCGAGGGATTGTCCGAATCTATGTTCATGCAGCCGTCCCCGCTCTCGGCCGAATCCATTGCATGACCGTTTCGCGACCGTTTCTTGTGTATCCAGTCATCGCCACAAAACGAGTGATGTGGGGCAGCAGATCTGGCCGCGGCCATTCAAATTCAGGAATCAGCGCCAGCAAATCGGACCAGAATGAATTTTCCGGCTCGACCTGTCGGCCGAGACTCGCGATATAATGAACGACACGCTCACCCCGTTCCAGCTTCGCCAAACGAGCAATCACCTGCGCGGAGTTCCCCTCTGCCGACAGCATTGCCGCGCCCATCCGGATGCGCTGTTGGGAGTACGGAAGACCAATAGAAAGAAGGCAGATAGCGAGCTCTTCGTTCGACAAGTCCCCACCCACTCGATAGACTCCAGAGGGCTCGCTCACTCGGTCAGCCGGGCTGCTGTAATAAAAGAGACCCCGTGCCACGGCGAGTTCCTCCAGCCCCGCCGGCACCGTCACCCCCAAGCGCCTTGCCTTCATCAGCAATGGCGAAACATGGGCCGTCGTTCCGAGCCGGTGTGCAAGCGTTTCGTTTTCCATCCCCAGCATTCTAACCCATCCCCGCTCCCGCGCAAGAACTCCGACTGCGGCTGACGCCCCCATTTTCCCCATCATGAAAACCACCCCTATTCTCGCACTTACCGCCCTCGCCGCCCTCGCCGCCCTCGCCGCCCTCGTCGCCGTGCCGCTCCTGCGCGCCGAGGAAACCGACTGGAAACTACAGCAGCTCCCCTACAACAACCCCGGCCTCACCGTCGATCTCGGCGTCGGCCTGTGGGCCTGGCCGATGCCCCTCGACTACGACGGCGACGGTGACATGGATCTGCTCGTCTCCTGCCCTGACAAACCATCAAACGGGATCTATTTTTTTGAAAATCCGACTCAGGATGCGAAAGTGAAGATGCCTGTCTTCAAACCCGGCGTGAACCTCGGAAAGACCGGGCACAACGCCCAGATCAGCTACGTCGAGGGGCAGCCGCGCATTCTCCGCGAGAACCAGGAGTATGTGGATTTCAAAACGAAAGGATTTGAGAAAGGCACCTCCATCTATCCCAATGCGAGATTTCACCCCGGCAACACCCGCGCCCGCATGTGGCGCTACCTCGACTGGGAAGGCGACGGCGATCAGGATCTCGTCGTCGGCATCGGTGACTGGAGCGACTACGTCTGGGATCAGGCCTACGATTCCGAAGGTCGCTGGCGCAACGGGCCACTCCACGGCTATGTCTATCTGATAGAAAATATCGATGGCAAATACTCCGACAAACCGGTGAAAGTCGAGGCCGGCGCCTCCCCCGTCGATGTCTACGGCTGGCCCTCGCCGAACTTCGGCGACTTCGACGGCGACGGCGACCTCGACCTGCTCTGCGGCGAATTCCTCGACGGCTTCACCTATTTCGAAAACACCGGGACACGCAGCGAACCCGCCTACAGCGTCGGGCGCAGGCTGAGCGGATCCGACGGCGCGCCGCTCGTCATGCACGTGCAGATGATCACCCCCACCGCCTTCGATTGGGACGGCGATGGCGACCTCGATCTCATCGTCGGGGACGAGGACGGACGCGTCGCCCTCGTCGAACACACCGGCGAGATCCGCGCCGGTCTACCCGTCTACGACCAGCCGGTCTATTTCCAACAGCAGGCCGACACGCTCAAATTCGGGGCCCTTTCCACCCCCTTCGTGACCGACTGGGATGGTGACGGCGAACAAGACATCCTCTGCGGCAATACCGCCGGCAACATCGCCTTTTTCAAGAATTTGGGCATGGGAGAAAACAGTCTTCCGAAATGGGCCGCGCCCGTTCTACTCGAAGTCGCCGCGGGCACCCCCTTCCGCGTCCTCGCCGGCCCGAACGGATCGATCCAGGGCCCCTGCGAGGCCAAATGGGGCTACACCAGCCTCTCCTCGGCAGACTGGGACGGGGATGGCAAACTCGACATCATTTACAACTCCATCCTCGGCCGTGTCGGTCTGCTCCGTGGCACGGGCGATCCGCTCCGGGTCGAGCCCGATGTCTTCGATACCGGCCTCAAAGAGCTCCCACCGACCTGGCAGTGGTGGCAGACACCCACCTGCGACACCCTGACACAATGGCGAACGACTCCGCTCGTGATCGACTTCGATGGGGATAAAAAGCTCGATCTCGTCGCCCTCGATCAGGAAGGCTACCTCGCCCTTCGTCGCGGAGGAGGCACCGCCGAGCGGATCTTTCTCGACGGAGCCCATCGCCCGCTCCGGCTCAATGCCCACTCCTCCGGTCGCAGCGGACGGGCTCAGATCTCCATGGTCGATTGGGACGGCGACGGACGTCTCGATCTCCTCGTCAATTCCGCGAACGCCGTCTGGTATCGCAATGTCGGGGAACACGAGGGCAAAGTCGTCTTGAAAGAAATTGGCAACATCGCTGATCGCGACGTCTCGGGTCACAACACCTGCCCGACCGTCGCCGACTTCGACAAAGACGGCATCCCCGAACTCGTCCTAGGCGCCGAAGACGGTCGCATCTACTACCTGCGCAAAGCGGATTCCGTCTCCTTCACCGCAGAGGCCCTCGAGGCAAATCCCCCCGGCAAAGAAAAAGCCCCCCGTTTCCCCGGATTCGTCAAAGAGGAGTTCATCTACGAAAAGGCCTCCTTCCCCCAATGCCACGCCAGCACCATCGCCCAGACCGATCGCGGTCTCGTCGCGGCCTGGTTCGGCGGCACCAAAGAGAAAGATCCCGACGTCGGCATCTGGACCAGCTACTTTGACGGGCACGAATGGTCCAAGCCCGTCGAGCAGGCCAACGGCATCCAGCACAAAGACAAACGCCATCCCTGTTGGAATCCCGTGCTCTGGCAGGCACCCGGCGACGGCGCGACCTACCTCTTCTTCAAAGTCGGACCCGACCCCAAGACATGGTGGGGCGAGGTCATGGTCAGCTACGACGACGGCCGCTCCTTCCGCGACCGCCGCCGCCTCCCCGAAGGCATCGACGGTCCCGTCCGCGGCAAGCCGCTCCTCCTCGCCGACGGCAGCCTGCTCTGCCCCTCCTCGACCGAGCACGAGAACGACTGGCGCTTCCACTTCGAGATCCTGACAGACCTCTCAAAACCCGAACTAGGGACATCGTGGCAGCGATTTGAACCCGGGACCCAACCCTATCAGGTCATCCAGCCAACCCTCCTGACTCTCGCCGACGGCAGCCTGCGCGCCCTCTACCGGTCGAAGAACAAACACATCATCGCGAACCGTTCCACCGACGGTGGCAAGACCTGGAGCGAACTCGAAGAGACTAACCTGCCGAACAACAACTCCGGCGTCGAGGCCCTGACACTCGCAGACGGACGGCACCTCCTGCTCTACAACCACCTCGGCGGCGAGCGCGCCGACGGCTGGGGCAAGCGCAACGTCCTCAACCTCGCGGTGAGCAAAGACGGCCTCGCGTGGGAAGCCGTCGCCTTCATCGAGCAGGAGGAAAAAGGCGAGTTCTCCTACCCCGCCATGATCCAGACCGACGAAGGCCTCGTCCACATGACCTACACATGGAACCGCACCAAAGTGAAACACGTCGTCATCGATCCGGCGAAGATCGAAGCGCGGTCCATCGAGACATTTGAGCCGAAGTAGCATGGGCTTCCAGCCCATGATTCGCAGCCACAACGAAATGAAGCGTATGGACCTCAACTGCTCAACGAAGTCTCCCCGAAAAGGCATGGGCAGGATGCCCATGCTACTGCCCGTCCTCCTCATCTTCCTGCTTCCCTTCGAAGCACGTGGAGCTGGAAGAAACATCCTCTTCCTCGTCTGCGACGACCTCAACTGCGCCCTCGGCCCCTACGGTGATCCCGTCGCGGTGACGCCACACCTCGACCGGCTCGCCGCGCGGGGGCTCGTCTTCGAGCGGGCCTACTGCCAGCAGGCCGTCTGCAATCCCTCGCGTTCGTCTTTCCTCACCGGGATGCGTCCCGAGACCGTCGGCGTCGATGACCTGCGCAAATATTTCCGCGATACCATGCCGGGCGGCTCGACCTGGGTCACCCTGCCCCAGCATTTCAAGAACCACGGATGGTTCTGCCAGGGAATCGGCAAGATTTTCCACAACATGGGCGAGACCCAGGACCGGCAATCCTGGTCGATCGACGAAGCCTTTTTCAAGGGCACCCACGCCGACGACACCGTCTACCGAAACACACCCGCTGCACTCCGAACCCCGGACGCGGGACCGAAAGCCCCCGTCACCGAAGCCCTCGACGTTCCCGACACCGCCTACCGCGACGGTCAGATCTCCCGTCTCGCCGCCGCCGTGCTGCGAGACCGCTCCGGCAACGAGCAGTCCTTCTTTCTCGCCGTCGGATTCTGGCGGCCCCATACCCCCTTCGTCGCTCCGAAAAAATACTGGGATCTCTACGACCCTGCCGCCATCCCCCTGCCCGATCCTCCCTACGCCCCCGAAGGCGCGCCGGCCATCGCCCTGCACCAGTCGCGCGAGATCCGGGGCTACGGGCTCACGCCCCAGGACCGCGATTTCACCGAGGAGGAGATACGCCACCTCCGCCACGGCTTTTATGCTTCGGTCAGTTTCATGGACGCCCAGATCGGGCTCATCCTCGACGCGCTTGAGGAAGGCGGCCACGCCGAGAACACCATCGTCGTCTTCACATCCGACCACGGCTTCCACATCGGCGAACATACCCTCTGGGGCAAAACCACCAACTTCGAACTCGACGCCCGCGTTCCCCTCATCGTCGCCGACCCGCGACGTCCCGCCGGTCACGGGCAGCGCAGTGGAGCCCTCGCCGAACTCGTCGATCTCTACCCCACCCTCGCCTCCCTCGCCGGGATCTCCGAAGACCTCCCCGCGAATCTCGAAGGCGAAGACTTCACCCCCGTCCTCGACGATCCCGCCGCCTCAGTCAAAGAGGCCGCCTTCACCCAGCACCAGCAGCCCTTCTACGGCAGCCCGAAGGACTGGAAAGCCTGGGGCTACTCCGTGCGCACGGAGAACTGGCGCTACACGGAGTGGCGGGCGATTGAAGGAGGGGAAGTCATCGCAAGGGAACTCTACGACCACGAAAAGGATCCGCTGGAGACTCGGAATCTAGCCGGCAGGGAAGACAACTCCACCGTCATAGCCGCGCACGCCGAAATTCTCGCACGACAGTTTGGTAAGTGACCATCACAAACCTCTTAATTTTATTCTTAATCCTTAATCTTAATCCCGTTCGACAACCACCCATCCACGACTCTCTCCTTATCATGAGCGCCGTCCCTCATCCGGGGATTATGACTAAGATTAGGATTAAGATTAAGAACAGCCCCCCGGCGCTTCGCGCCGCCCCCGAACATGCAGACCCTCGATACCATCGTCCTCGCGAGCTACATCACCATCGTCCTCGCCGTCGGCTTCTGGTTCGCCCGGCGCAGCGGCGACTCCGACGGCTTCATGAAAGCGAGTGGCCGCCTCCCCGGCTGGGTCGTCGGTCTGAGCCTCTTCGGAACCTACCTCTCCTCGAACACCTTCATCGGCGTGCCCGGCAAGGCCTATGCGGAGAACTGGAACTCCTTCGTCTTCTCCCTCTCGATCCCCTTTGCGATTATCATCGCGACGCGCTATTTCGTGAAGTTCTACCGCGACTCCGGGACCATCTCGGCCTACGAGCATCTCGAGCACCGCTTCGGGACATGGGCGCGGATCTACGCCGTCGTCTGCTACCTGCTCACCCAGGTCGCCCGCAGCGCCACGATCATGCTCGGCGTCGCGATCGGCTTGCAACAGGTCACCGGCTGGGGCCTTTCCAGCATCATCCTCGTGGCCGGTCTCCTCGTGACTGCCTACACCCTCATCGGCGGCATCGAGGCCGTCATCTGGACCGATGCGGTGCAAAGTGTCGTCCTCACTCTCGGGGCCTTCCTCATGGCCGGGATCCTCATTTTCACCCATCCCGAGGGCGCCGGGGCCGCCTTCTCCCTTGCGGCGGACCACGGCAAATTCTCCCTCGGGAGCTGGTCATTCACCGATCTCACCAGCTCGACAGTCTGGGTCGTGCTCCTCTACGGGCTCTTCATCAACCTCAGCAACTTCGGGATCGATCAGAACTACGTGCAGCGCTACCACACCGCCGAGTCAGAGTCCGCCGCGAAGCGTTCTCTCTGGATCGGGGCCATTCTCTACATCCCCGTCTCCCTGCTCTTCTTCCTCATCGGCTCGCTCCTCTTCAGCTACTACCAGGCCATGCCGCAGGAGGTCGCCGCGATCCAGGCCATGGCCGGCGACCGCAAGTTCGAGGACTCCATCCTCCCGCACTTCATGGCCAACCACCTCCCGCCGGGAGTCGGCGGCCTCATCCTCGCCGCCCTCGCCGCCGCCGCCATGAGCACGATCGACACCAGTCTCAACAGCTCCGCCACGATCACCCTCAAAGACCTCTGGACCCGCCTCGTGCGAAAAGGCCGGACCGTGAGCGAGGCCGAGGCCATGACCGTGCTCCGCGTCTCGACCGTGATGTGGGGGCTCATCGGCACCGGTGCCGCCTTGCTGCTGACCGGCAATGCCAAAAACATCCTCGACATCTGGTGGCAGCTCTCAGGGATGTTCGCCGGAGGAATGCTGGGCCTTTTCCTCCTTGGTATCATTGTCAGGAAAGCCGGCAACGCCGCCGCAGCGACCGGAGTCATCGTCGGCGTGCTCGTGATCTTCTGGATCAGTTCTTCCTGGGTTCCCGCAAACCTGAAGCCACTCCTCCACAGCAACCTCACCATCGTCGTCGGGACACTGACGATCTTCCTGGTAGGATTGGGGGTGAGTAGACTTACGGCGAAGCATTCTTCTTAATCATAATCTTAATCCCTAATCTTAATCCCTAATCTTACTCCTCTCCGCCGATCAATGACTGCGCGCTCGTTCATCCAACCGGAGATTAAGAGTAAGAGTAAGAGTAAGATCTTCACTTTCACGACGCCCATTGCATGAGCCGCCAATTCGATCACGAAAAGCTACACGTCTACCAACGCTCCATCGATTTTGTAGCGTGGGCGGATTCACTACTCGAAAACCTTCCCCGAACCCTTTCCGTCTCGAATCAGCTTGATCGTTCCTCCACTTCGATTCCCCTCAACATCGCCGAGGGCAACGGGAAGTTTACCGACGCCGACCGCTGCCGCTTTTTCGATATCGCTCGCGGCTCAGCACTGGAGTGCGCGGCGGCGCTCGACATCATTGTGGCAAAGAAGCGCGCAACAAAAAGCGAAGTCGCCGCAGGCCGGGAACTCCTAGTCGACATCGTCTCCCTCCCCGTCGGCTTGATCCGCTCCAACTCGAAAACTCGGGTCTTCGAAGAGACCGAACCCTACCAAACCAGAAGCGACGATCATACCTTCGATCCCGACTCTTAATCCCTACTCTTAATCTTAATCTTAATCCCTACTCTTAATCCGCCTGAGAAAGCCCCGCGCGAATGAACGCGTAAGTGTCTTTGACCGTCGAAAGGGATTACGATTACGATTAAGATTACGATTATGACTGCGAGATTTCATACCTCATGACACCGCGCTACCAGGGCATCATCCCGCCCATGATCACTCCGCTGACCGGACGTGACACCCTCGATCTCGCCGGCCTCGAGCGGCTCGTCGAGCGCCTCATCACCGGCGGCGTCTCGGGCCTCTTCATCCTCGGCACCACCGGTGAGGCCCCCAGCCTCAGCTACCGTCTCCGCCGTGAACTCATCGAGCACACCTGCCGCCTCGTGAACCGTCGCATTCCCGTGCTCGTCGGCATCACCGACACCTCTCTCGTCGAGTCCGCGCATCTCGCGCGCCACGCCGCCGACTGCGGGGCCGACGCCGTCGTGACCTCGGCCCCCTTTTATTTTCCCGCCGGACAACCCGAGCTGCGCGAGTTCATCGAGGAGCTCCTCCCCGAGCTCCCTCTCCCTCTCATGCTCTACAACATGCCGGCCCTGACGAAGACCTCATTCTCCCGCGAGGTCGTGGCCTGGGCGCTCGAGCAGGAGAAAATTATCGGCCTCAAAGACAGCTCCGGCGATCTCGTCTACTTCCGCAAAATGCGCCACCTCGCCGCGACGGCCCGGCCCGACTGGTCTTTCCTCGTCGGACCCGAAGAGCTCCTCGGCGAAGTCGTGCTCATGGGCGGCCATGGCGGCATCAACGGCGGAGCGAACCTGCATCCGACCTTGTATGTTGATCTTTACAAGGCCGCCAAAGCCGGAGACCTCGCCCGCACCCGCGAGCTCAGCGACAAAGTCATGGCCCTCAGTGAAGCGATCTACCAGGTCGGCAAACACGGATCCGCCATCATCAAGGGCCTCAAGTGCTCCCTCTCGATTCTCGGCATCTGCGACGACTTCATGGCCGCGCCCTTTCATCGCTTTCACGAGGCCGAGCGGGAGATTGTGCGGCGGCGTTTGGGGGAGTTGGGACTGTAGACGCGGGCGTGAAGAGAGGGATTCCGCTGGCTTGAAGGCAATGCACTCGATGTAACGAGAATTGATTACCGCTGAACACGATGGAAAGCCAAACAACCCGAAGTGATCCCGCTCACCAACACCGCAGCCGCCATGCTGCGGGATTTTCTTGACGACTACGAACTGACTCAGGCGCAGCTCGCAAGAGCGCTCCAGATCAGCCCGCAGCTTCTCAACGACATCCTCGCCAGCCGTCGCTTGCTCACCCCCGAACATTGCCTGAAGCTGGGGCGCTACTTCGGAAACGAGGCGGAATACTGGATGCGCCTTCAGAACCACTACCTTTTCCGCAAAGCGCAGCGAGAGAAAGGTGCCCAGATTGAAGCTACTGCCCCACTGCGAACCACCGGGTAATCTCCGGATTTCCCCTCCCCTGCATGAAATCGCCTCTCCTCCTCGGAATCACCCTCGCTCCCCTCTCCGCCCAGGAACCGCCCGGACCGCAAGATTTTAGCGAAATCTCCGGGATCCTCTCGTGGACCTTCGACATTCATCCCACCACCGCAGACGATGAGTTCTACGCAACCGAGTGGCTCATCCCCACAAAAGAGGGAACTGCTTTCCTCAACTTCACGTATCAGCACGTCGCCCCGGCGGCAGATTGAGCCGACCGCAATGTGGGGCAGACATTCCTGTCTGCCATTCCCCATCAAGGGGGCAAGGTTCACTCCAGATTCAGCCAGACGGTGATGACCAAGCCGATCATCAGAAGCAAAAAAGAGGATCGCGATCACCTTTTTATCCCGAATCGAAAACTCGGATTCACCCAAGCGAATTTCCTCGCGGAGGCGGCGGTCCGAATGGAAAATGTGAGCCAGAATCTCGGTTAGAGAGTCAAATGTGCGCAGGTGAGATGCAGGATAGCCAATGCGGCACGAGGCGTCAATGATCCTCCCGTCCACCCCGCGAGCGCCTGCCATGAATGCCCGGGTTCCCCCTCTAGCATGGGCATCCTGCCCATGCCTGTCCCTTTGACACAAGGTGTTGCGGACCGAATTGATATCGTACGGTTTCACCAAATTGATATCGTAGCGATTGGGGTTCTTTTTCCACGCTCTCATCGACTTTTGCATCCAAATTCGTCGTAGTGGATTTTCGCAGTACGACGGAGGGGGCTCCTCCGGTGGCTTCTTTTACGTAACCGGACTGGTCGTGCCTTCCAAACACAGTGGAGGCGCACCCGGATCTCGAGCACGCCTCCTTCGTTTCAGCCGTCGGATTTACTCCGTCGCCTTCGGCTTTGGTTATTTGATTCGCTTTGCTCACCCCTTCGGGGCTGCACTTCGTTCCGTCTCTCTCCCTTCGCTCGACGCCCGGCAGAGCCGTCCTCCGTGCCACCAAATCCCCTCAAATTGTCCTCCTGTGAGCATGGGTATTCTATTCAAAATCCGCCCGGCCCATTATTGGGTTTTTCAGAGGAAAAACTGACGCCTTCATGCTTTTCGTTTTCGCGGTGGTGACACCAGTGCGGCCGCATCAGGACGGCGTTGATTTGTTTGGCATCCACCACGCGAACCTGGTCCCGCACCGCTTCGATCATGGCTCCGACGCAGAGGTTTTTGACGCAGCGCCCTTTTCTTCTGCCGGGTGGCTTCCTTTTCGGATGCATCCCTTCAAGAGACGCCCGGGGAAGGAATTGAACCCTCTCCTTCCCCGAGCCAAGGGTGATCAGGATGCGGAAGGGTTGAAAGAGCGAA
>Ga0209390_10000231_pt1 | contig 104513 bp, 106 predicted proteins | sample BON01_FD_187212 | JGI IMG/M metagenome (GOLD analysis project Ga0209390, IMG submission 187212) | Freshwater microbial communities from Lake Bonney liftoff mats and glacier meltwater in Antarctica - BON-01 (SPAdes) (version 2) | ecosystem: Environmental > Aquatic > Freshwater > Ice > Glacier...
CCCTTTTGTGCCGCCAGACCGATCTGCTGCTGGCGGCAGGCGAAACCGGCGCCGTGGTGAACGTCAAAAAGGGTCAGTTCCTGGATCCCTACGGCATGGCCAATGTCGCCGCCAAAATTGCCTCCACCGGCAATGACAAAATCCTGCTCACCGAACGCGGCACCACCTTCGGCTATAACGGCCTCGTCGCCGACATGCGCGCCCTGCCCATCATGGCCCGCACCGGATACCCCGTCATCATGGATGCCACCCACGCCGTCGCCTTCCCCGGCGGATTGGGCGATAGCTCTGGTGGCCAGCGCGAATTCGCCCCCGTCTTGGCCCGCGCCGCCGTCTCCCTTGGCATCGCAGGCGTGTTCCTCGAAACCCATCAAGACCCCGATACCGCGCCCTCAGACGGCCCCAACATGATCCGCCTCTCGGATATGCCAAAGCTGATCGCCAGCCTGATGCAATTCGACCGCCTCGCCAAAGCCGACCCCCTCCACATCTAACCTCGCAACAACGGCAGCATCAGCGCGAACAACTCGGCCTGTGATGACAGCCCGCAGCGCGCGTACAACTGCCGCCGAAACACCTTCACCGTCTGCGCCGAAACCCTCAGCCGCAATCCAATCGACGGCGTCGAATGCCCCCGCAGGATCAACAGCGCCACTTCGGCCTGCCGCGCCGTGATCGCCACGCCCTGCCTCGCCAATGCCCGCATTAACCCCGCCGCCACATCCTCTACCGGCCCCGCCTGCCCGTCCAAGCCCGCCCAATGCGTCTCCGCCAAGGCCACCACCACCGGCGCCAACCTTTGGCATAGTGCCACCTCGGCGCTCGTAAACACCCGCCCAGACGCCGCATCCCGCCCCAGACACAGGTTCAACGACACCCCCGCCACCGGATAGGCCACAAATCCCACCTCATCCAAAAGCGTCGTCTGGCGGTAATATTCCATGAAATACCGGCTGCGTTGAAACGCATCGGGCGCAACATCGGTTAGCCGATACGCCCCCGAAGCCACGCGGCTCAGATGCAGATCATGGAACGGATCCAAGAGATAGGCCCCCGCCAAATAGGTGCTGTCCACCTGCGAAAACACTGCCGGCAAGGTGCTTTGGGTGAACAAAACCTGCGGTGGCCCCGCGTCGGGGTAGGCCAGCACGATCAGGTTATCAGGCGCCATAACCCGTTGAAACAGCGCCATAAGCGCCGCCTCAAACCCCGGCCTACCAACCAGCCGGATCGCCGCCGCCAGCGCCACCTCCGCCCCGTCTGGCAATCCCGGCATGATACCTCTCTGGGGGTATATACCCCCGCCAACCGTTGATACTAGCCTGTTATCAAGTTTCGGGGGGTATGAGTCAACCATGACAGCAGCGGTAGAGATCAGGGAGGCCGTAAAGCGCTATGGCAGCGTCACCGCCCTTCACAGCATCAGCCTGACCATTGCCGATAATGAGTTTTTCACCCTGCTCGGCCCCTCTGGCTGTGGCAAAACCACGCTTCTGCGCATGATCGCCGGGTTCGAAAACGTCACCTCAGGCGAAATCCGCCTGTTCGGCGACCCCATCGCCAGCCTTGAGCCCAACCACCGGCCCGTTAACACAGTCTTTCAAAACTACGCCCTCTTTCCCCATATGACCGTCCTCGACAACGTCGCCTTTGGCCTGAAGATGAAGGGCCACCCCCCTACCGAACGCCGCAGCCGCGCCGGTCAAATGCTGGAAATGGTTCACCTTTCAGACTTCGCCGACCGCATGCCGTCCCAACTCTCTGGCGGCCAGCAACAGCGCGTTGCCCTCGCCCGTGCCCTCGCCCCGGCGCCCAAAGTCCTCCTCCTCGATGAACCCCTCTCCGCCCTCGACCTGAAACTGAGACAAGCCATGCGGTTTGAACTCAAACAGCTGCAACAAGACACCGGCATCACCTTCATCTTCGTCACCCATGATCAAGAAGAGGCCCTGACCATGTCCGACCGCATCGCCGTGATGTCCCAAGGCCGCATCCAGCAAATTGGCACCGCGCGTGAGATATATGAAGAACCCACCAACACCTTCGTCGCAGATTTCATAGGCGAAACCAACCTGTTGCAGGTCGAAGTTGACGCAATCGAAAACGGCACAGCCACCGTCACCCTGCCGGGCGGCCAACGCCTCACCTGCCCCTCGGCCTCCACCACGCCCGGCAAACACCACCTGTCGATCCGCCCCGAACGCATCACGATATCCGACCAAGCCGATCTTACAGCCACAGACCTTACAGCCACAGACCTTACAGCCACAGACCTTACAGCCACAGACCTTACAGCCACAGACCTTACAGCCACAGACCTTACAGCCACAGTCGACCGCATCGTCTACCTCGGCACCGACCTGCAACTGATCGCTCATCTGCCCGGCGGCCAACCCATCTCCATCCGCCTGCAAAACGCCGCCCGCGTGTCGCTGCCATCCACCGGCCAAACCATCGGCCTGCATCTGGAAGAAGGCGCCGCCCGCCTTCTGGCCGACTGATGACCACCCCCGCCCCCCAGTCTGACACCGACGCGGCCTATGCCCCCGTCGCCCGCCGCCTGCTGATCCCCACGTGGATCACCATCGGCATCCTGATGGTCCTCCCCGTCGCCCTGATGGCCATTTACTCCTTCCTGACCAAGGAGTTCCGCGGCGGCGTCATCTGGGATTTCACGCTTGACGCCTATGACCAGTTTTTCATCACCCGCGGCCTCTTCGGCGATGAACCCGCTCAGATCGAATGGACCTATATCACCATCTTCTGGCGCTCAATCTGGCAGGCAGGCCTCGCCACAATCCTCTGCCTCGCCATCGGTTTTCCAACCGCCTGGTTCATTGCCACCCGCCCCGCCCACACGCGCGGGATATGGCTCTTCCTCATCACCATCCCTTACTGGGTCAATCTGTTGATCCGCACCGTCAGCCTCAAATTCCTGATCCGCGACAACGGCCCCCTGAACGAAAGCCTGATGTCGATCGGCCTGATCACCGACCCTCTCCCCCTCGTGAACACCAACCTCGCCGTCCAACTGGGCCTCTTTTACAGCTACCTGCCCTTCATGGTCCTGCCGATCTACGCCGCCGTGGAACGCTACAACTTCACCCTGTCAGAAGCCGCCGCCGACCTCTACGCCAGCCGCTTCGCCACCCTGCGCGAAATCGTCCTGCCCGTGGTCAAACCCGGCATCATCGCCGGCTGCATCCTCGTCTTCGTCCCCTCGCTCGGCGCCTTCCTCGCCCCAGACCTCCTCGGCGGCGCCAAAACCTTCATGATCGGCTCTCTCATTGATGAGCAATTCAAGGGCTCCCAAGGCAACTGGCCTTTTGGGGCTGCCGCCTCGATGATCCTGATGACCCTCGTGATGATCGTCCTGCTGCTCTACGCCCGCGCCCAAACCAAAGGGGGCGCAAGATGAAAGGTGTCCGCCACTACCCCGGCTTCCTCGCCATAACCCTAGGCTGCCTCTTCATCCTCTACGCCCCCCTCGCCGTCGTCGCGGTCTATAGTTTCAACGACTCCCCCTCGATCACCCAATGGGGCGGGCTCTCCCTCCGATGGTATGTCGATGTCTTCACTGGCCCCGAAAGCGCGCGCTTTGGCCAAGCCGCATGGAACTCCCTCACCATCGCCTTCATGGCCGCCACTACCGCCACCGCCATCGCCACGGCGGCCGCCCTCGCCATGATCCGCGGCGGGCCTTTCCGTGGCAAACAGGCCAGTTTCGCGCTGATCAATCTGCCCCTGATGGTCCCCGAGATTGTCATCGCCGTCGCCACCCTGATCTTTTTCTCAACCATCGGCCTGACCACCGGCTATCTGACCATCCTTCTGGCCCATATCACCTTTTGCATCCCCTTCGCCTACCTCCCCCTCGCCGCCCGCCTCCAAGGGATCGAAGGGACATATGAGCAAGCCGCCCGCGACCTCTACGCCACCCGCTGGCAGGGGTTCCGGCTGATCCTGCTGCCCCTGATGATGCCCGGCCTGATCTCGGGCTGGCTCTTGGCCTTCATCATCTCACTCGATGATTTCATCATCACAAATTTCGTCAAAGGCGCGGGGATGGAGACCCTCCCCACCGCCATCTTCGGCTCGGTGAAGCAAGGCATAAAACCCAACATCATGGCGATATCCACCCTGATGCTGCTCGTTTCCATCGCTTTTGTCACCCTCAGCTACCTCGTCAACCGCAAGGGGCGCCCCGTTGCATAACAGCCCCATAACCTTCAGGAGAGTCTCATGAAAAAGCTACTGCTCGGCACCATCCTCCTCGCCAGCCCGGCCTTCGCCGAGGGCGAACTAAAGGTCTACCACTGGTTCGAATACATCCCGCAAGAGCTGGTCGACAAATTCCAAACAGAGACCGGCATCACCGTCACCATCGACACCTATGACAGCAACGAATCCATGCTCGCCTCCCTCAAGGCCGGCAAACTCGGCCAATACGACGTCGCCGTCCCCGCCGATTTCATGGTGGAAATCATGGCCGGCGAAGGCATGCTCGACACCTTCACCGCCGAAGAGATGCCCAACCTCGGCAACATAACCCCCCAATGGCTGGACGTGCCCTTCGACCCAGGCCGCAAATCCTCGATCCCCTACCAGTGGGGCTCCACTTCCTTCGCCGTCAACCGCGACGTCTATCAGGGCGACATCTCCAGCCTCGCCATCATCTTCGACCCGCCGGAAGAGCTGAAGGGCAAGATCAACGTCCTCGACAGCCCGAACGAAGTCCTCATCCTTGGCTCGCTCTACCTCGGCATCCCGCAATGCTCGACCGACCGTGACCAACTCCGCGCCCTGAACGACATGCTACTGGCCGCCAAACCCTCCTGGGCCAGCTTCGGCTCCGACACCGCCAAGGATGTCATGGTCTCCGGCGACGCCGCCGCAGGCATGATCTACAACGGCTTTTCCGCCAAAGCCCGGGCCGAGGGCGCCAATATCGAATACTCCTACCCGAAAGAGGGCCACGTGTTGTGGATGGACAATGTCGTCCTCCTTAAAGACGCCCCCAACCGCGCCAACGCCCTGATCTTCATGAACTTCCTGTTGGAGCCTGAAAACGCCGCCGCCGTCACCAACTACGCGGCCTATTCCGCAGGCGTGGCAGGGGTCGAGCCCTTCCTCGATGACGCCATCAAGAACAGCCCCGAAAACAACCCCCCCGCCGATGCAGTCCCCGGCGTCTTCGCCCAAGCCTGCGATCAGGCCACCCAAGAACTCTATGACGCCATCTGGACCAACCTGAAAAAATAACCGCAAACCGGGGGGCGGCCCACACCCCGCCCCCTTCCTCTCTGTCCAAGTATCCCGGGGGGTCTGGGGGGCTGGCCCCCCGGGCGACATCAGATGAAACTAGCCCTATACCAAGGCCACTCACCCGGCCCGAACCTCGACCTCGCGCTGACCCAGACGGAATCCGCCCTCACCGCCGCCGCCTCCCTCGGCGCAGCGGCCCTCGTTCTGCCCGAGATCTGGCTGCAGGGCTACAACCAGCCCGACATCCCCGCCCGCGCCATCCCCCTCGACAGCGCGCCCATGCACCGCCTCGCCGAGGCTGCAAAGAACTCGAAAACCGCCCTTGTCATCGGCTACGCCGAGCGCCACGGCCCCACCACTTACAACTCAGCCGCCTGCTTCGGCCCCGATGGCGCCCTCCTCGCCAATTACCGCAAGATCCAACTCTACGGCTCGCGCGAAAAGTCGCTCTACACCCCCGGCGACGCCTATGTCACCTTCCAGCTCGGCAGCGAAAAAGCCGCCCTCCTGATCTGCTACGATGTTGAATTCGCCCCCCATGTCAAAGCCTTGGCCGATCGCGGCGTCACCACCATCCTGACCCCCACCGCCAATATGCAACCCTTCGCCCATGTCTCGCGCCACACCGTGCCCACCATGGCCGCCAACCACGCCGTCACCATCGCCTACGCCAATTTCTGCGGCTCAGAGGGCGATCTGACCTACGTCGGCGGCTCGCTCATCGCCGGTCCGAATGGCGATATCCTGGCCCAGGCAGGCCCCACCCCGACCTTGCTGATCACCGATATCCCCTCGCGCGATCAGCCCTTCCATTACGATCAATCCGCCGATCTTCGAGTAATCAAATGACCCGCGACCCCCGCCATGACATCCTCTTCACGCCCCTGAAAATAGGCCCCAAAACCGCCAAGAACCGCTTCTATCAAGTCCCCCATTGCAACGGCGGCGGCTACCGCGACCCCTCGGCGGTCGTCGAGATGCGCCGCACCAAGGCCGAGGGCGGCTGGGGCGTCATCTTCACCGAACAGACCGAAATCCACGCAAGCTCGGAAATCGCGCCCTTTATTGAGCAGCACCTCTGGGATGACCGCGACATCCCCGCCCTCGCCCGCATGGCCGACGCCATGAAAACCAACGGCGCCCTGGCAGGCATCCAACTGGCCTATTCCGGCATCAACGGCCCCAACCTTTACTCACGCGAGGTTCCGCTGGCAGTGACAGGCGGCCCCATTCTCACCTTCACCTCCGACCCGGTCCAAGCTCGCACGATGGACCGGACCGACATCAAAAACCTGCGCCGCTGGTTTCGCAACGCATTCCGTCGCAGCCATCAGGCCGGCTTTGACCTCATCTGCCTCTACGGCGCGCATGGCTTTGGAATCTTGCAACATTTCCTTAGCCGCGCCACCAATCACCGCACCGACGAATACGGCGGCAGCCTTGAAAACCGCGCCAGATTCCTCCGCGAAGTGGTCGAGGATGCCCGCGAAGAGACCAAAGGCGAACTCGCCATCTCGCTGCGTATGTCCCTGCACGAAGCAGGCACTTTCGGCTTTTCAAACGCCGAACTCCGCGATTTCATCGAAATGCACGGCGACCTCCCCGACATCTGGGATCTCGCCCAAGGCACATGGGAGGCTTGCTCAGGCACCTCCCGCTTCAAACCGGAAGGCGCGCAAGAAGACCTTGTCAAAGGCATCAAAGCCCTCACCTCAAAACCCATCGTCGGCGTCGGCCGCTTTACCAGTCCAGACGCCATGACCCGCCAGATCAACAGCGGCATCCTCGATTTCATCGGCGCCGCCCGCCCCTCCATCGCCGACCCTTTCCTGCCCAACAAGATCGAACAGGGCCGCTACGAAGACATCCGCGAATGTATCGGCTGCAACATCTGCGTGACGGGTGACATGACCGGCAGCATCAGCCGCTGCACCCAGAACACCGCCTTTATGGAGGAATGGCGCAAAGGCTGGCACCCTGACCGCGCCCGCCCCAAAGGTGCGTCCGAGCATGTCTTGATTGTCGGCGCAGGCCCCACCGGGCTAGAGGCCGCCCTGCAAGCCGCCAAACGCGGCTACCGCGTGACATTGGCCGAGGCCACCACAACGCTGGGTGGTCGCGTCGCTAAAGAACGCACCCTTCCCGGCCTTTCCGCCTGGGGCCGCGTGGCTGACTATCGCACCGGCCAGATGGCCGTCATGCCCAACGTGGAAATCTACCGCGACAGCCGCCTGACCGCGCAAGACCTGCTGACAATGGAGGCCGACCACATCGCCATCGCCACCGGTGCCCACTGGCGCGCCGACGCCGTCGCCCGGCTGCACCTGCACCCGATCCCGACCGCGCCCGAGATGCCGATCTTCACACCCGACGACCTGATGGCGGGCGCGGGCCCCAGCTCTGGCCGCGTCGCGCTTTATGATGATGATCATTTCTACATGGGCTCTGTTCTCGCCGAGCTCCTGGTCTCGCGCGGCTGTCAGGTTGATTTCATCACCCCGGCGGTGAAGGTTGCCGAATGGACCGATAACACCCTTGAACAAGCCACCATCATGCGCCGCTTGCTGGAAATCGGCGTGGAAATCCACCTGAGCAAAGCCCCGGAAGGCATTGACGCAAAAGAGATAACTTTGGGGTGCACCTGGACAGGCCGCACCACCCAACTCCGCGCTGATGCCGTCGTCATGGTCACCAGCCGCATCCCGGAAGACGCCCTCTACCACGCCGCCCAAGCCCTCGACTGGCAATCAGCCGGCATCAAAACCCTAAAACTCATCGGCGACGCCGCCGCCCCCGGCCCCATCGCATGGGCCACCTACGCCGGGCGCAACTGGGCCGAAGGGCTGGATCAGCCCGAAACAGGCGACGCACTCCCCTTCCGCCGTGAGATCGCAGCCCTCCTGCCGCCCCACAGCCTGACGCCATAACCGACGGAAAAGGTTAACAAACTCATAAAACGCAAGGCCAACCCTCTGAAAGATAAGGGTTGGCCCCCGCGTCCCTGCTCGGGACGCCTCGCCAATCCGTGATTTCCTCAAATCCCTCCAGGCACTACAAGCGTACGGACGGAACCCGCCACCCCCGCCGTATAAGGGGCTGACACCACTCAGGATCACACCCGTGCCAGACACCCGCCCCAGCCTCGACCAACTGGCCCGCATGCCCCCCCGCCGCCGCCGCATTTGGGTCTGGATTGCGCTGATCCTGGCCGCCCTCACCCTCACCACGCTCGCCCTGATCCCCCGCACCCAAGCCGCCACCACCTACATCACCACCCAAGTCACCACCGGCGACCTGACCGTCACCGTCATCGCCACCGGCACCGTCCAACCCACCACCCGCGTCGATATCTCGACCGAACTCTCCGGCACCCTCTCTGCCGTATTGGTCGATTTCAACGAAGAAGTGACCGAGGGCCAGATCCTCGCCCAACTGGATGACACGACCCTTCGCGCCCGCCTGACCACGGCTGAGGCTCAAGGCGCCGCCGCCGCCGCCCGCGTCACCCAAGCTGAGGCCACCGCAACCGAGACCGCCGACCAATGGGACTCCACCCAAGCGCTGGACAAACGCGGCCTTGCCACCCGCAGCGCCGTGGTCGGCGCAAAAGCCGCGCAGGACCGCGCCGAAGCCGCCGTAGAAATTGCCCGCGCCGATCTGGCCCTTGCCACTGCCACAATCGCCGAGGCGAAATCAGACCTCGCCAAGGCCCAGATCCGCAGCCCTATCACCGGCATTGTGCTGGACCGCGCAGCCGAAAAGGGTCAGATCGTCGCCGCCACCCTCAACGCCCCCATCCTATTTACCCTTGCCGAAGACCTCGCCCGGATGGAGCTGCAAGTGGCGATAGATGAGGCCGATATCGGTCGCGTCGCCTTTGGCAATGATGCCAGTTTTACCGTTGACGCCTATCCCGGCCAGACCTTCCCCGCAAAAATCACCCAGCTGCGCTTTGCCCCCGAAGACACCGATGGCGTGGTCACCTACAAAGCCGTCCTGTCGGTGGAAAATGAGGCCCGCCTGCTGCGCCCCGGCATGACCGCCACCGCCACCATCATCGTCGATCGCCAGACCGATGTGCTGCTGATCCCGATGGCCGCCCTGCGCTATGCGCCCCCCATCGCCAGTGATGACGCCCCGGCCAGCGGGTTGATCGGCCTGATCCTGCCCAGTCGGGGCAGCGAGCGCCAGAAGGTTGATGGCACCTCGGTCTGGGTCTTGCGGGCGGGCCAGCCGGTCAAGGTTACCATTGCCCCCGGCGCCTCTGACGGGCGGATGATGGGCGTGACCTCGCAGGATCTGAAAGACGATGACGCCGTCATCACCGACCAGCGTGAGGCCGGTTAGAATGGCCCCGCTGATCCAATTGCGCGACGTCGCGCGACGCTATGGCAGCGGCGAGGCCGAGGTTCGCGCGCTGGATGGCGTCTCCCTGACCATCACACGCGGCGAATTTGTCGCCATCATGGGCCCCTCTGGCTCTGGCAAATCGACCGCAATGAACATCATCGGCTGTCTTGATCGACCCACCTCGGGGCAATACCTGTTTGACGGCACGCCGGTTGAGAATCTGACGCCGGACGCCCGCGCGCTGCTGCGCCGCCATTACCTTGGTTTTGTTTTTCAGGGCTTTAACCTGCTGCCCCGCACCTCGGCCTTGGAGAACGTCGAGCTGCCCTTGATCTATCAGGGCCTGCCGCGCGCCCAACGCGTTGCCAGTGCCCGCGCCGCTTTGGCCAAAGTCGGGTTAGAGGGGCGTGAGAGCGCCCAGCCCTCGCAGCTATCCGGCGGCCAGCAGCAGCGCGTGGCGATTGCCCGCGCGCTGGCTTCGGCCCCGCAAGTGCTGCTGGCGGATGAGCCGACGGGCAATCTGGACAGCCAGCGCAGCCATGAGATTATGGCGTTGCTGCAACAGCTTAACCGTGATGAGGGCCTAACCATCGTCATGGTCACCCATGAGGCGGATATTGCCGCCCACGCCCGCCGTTTGGTGGTGTTTACCGATGGCAAGATCCTGAGTGATGCGCCCTCAATGCCGGAAATTGCCTGATGCTGTGGGAAGCCATCCGTCTGGCCGCAAGGTCGATCATCCGCAATAAATTGCGGTCGTTCCTGACCATTCTAGGCATCGTGATCGGTGTGGCGGCAGTGATTGCAATGGTGACCGTGGGCCAAGGGTCGTCGCGGCAAGTGGCGGCGAGCGTCGAAAGTCTGGGCTCTGATATGCTGGTTTTGCGCCCCGGTCGGCGCGGGTTCGGCCCGCCCAGCGGCACGCGGCCCCGCGCGCTTTCGCTGCGTGACGCCGAAGCGCTGGCCGCCCTGCCAGTCGTGGCCCAACTGGCACCGCTGGTCAGCACCGCGCAAACCGTGGTTGTAGGCAATGCCAATGCCAGCACCCAAATCACCGGATCGACCGCCGATTGGCTAGGGGTTGCCAATTGGACGCTGGCCTCTGGCCGCAACTTTACCCCCGCCGAAGACCGCGCCGGGCAATCGCTGTGCCTTTTGGGCCAAACTGTGCGGCAAAGCCTGTTTGGCACTGGCGACCCCTTGGGTCAGACCTTGCGGATCAAGGCTGTGACTTGTCAGGTCGTGGGGCTTTTGGCCCCCAAGGGGGCGGGCAGTTTCGGGCAAGATCAGGATGATCTGGTGGTGATGCCGATCCGCCTTTTGCAGCGCCGCTTGGCGGGCGATAGCGATGTGTCATCGATCCAGATTTCGCTGGCGGCAGGGGTGAGCGTTGAAGACGGCACGGCTGAAATTACCGCCCTGATGCGGGAACGTCGTCGCATAACCATCAATAAAGATGATGATTTCAGCATTTCCGACATGAAGGAAGTGGCCTCAATGCTGGGGTCGATCAACGCAGTTTTGTCGGGACTGTTGTCGTCGGTCGCGGCGGTCAGCCTGCTGGTGGGCGGCATCGGCATCATGAATATCATGCTGGTGTCGGTGACCGAGCGGACGCGCGAAATTGGCATTCGTCTGGCCGTTGGGGCCTCCGCCCGGCAGGTTTTGACGCAATTCTTGGTGGAATCGGTGGTGCTGTCTTTGCTGGGCGGGCTGATGGGCATTGTGCTGGGGCTGGCGATGGCTTGGGGCGGCAGCCGGTTCATGGCGATCCCCTTTGCGCCCGATCCTTTGATCGTGGCGCTGGCCTTTTGCTTTTCGGCGGTGGTCGGTGTGGTGTTCGGCTTTTTCCCCGCCCGCCGCGCCGCCCGGCTGGACCCGATTGATGCGCTGCGTCATCAGTAAGGTTACCCAAAGGTTAACTGATAATCTTTTGCGTTCGGGATCAATAGGTTGCTGATGCGTCCCGGTTCGGGACGCCCCCCTTTCGCAACTGAGACTTTGCTCTTGCGAAAACTGCTGTTACGACTGACATTATGAAAGCACCCGAGAAAACCCGCCGCATGACCGCAGCCCTTCGCGATGGCGGCGTCCGCGTAACCCGCCAGCGCGAGGCGCTTTTGCGGGTGCTGACCGAGGCTGAAGACCACCCTGACGCCACCGAACTGCACCGCCGCGCCCGTGCGATGGACGCCTCTGTCTCGCTTGCCACGGTCTACCGCACACTTTCGGTGCTGGAGCGCGAAGGCGTGATCCTGCGCCAGTCATTTGAGTCTGGTGGGGCCAGGTTTGAGGTGGCCGACACCGCGCATCACGATCATATCGTCGATCTGGACTCCGGGCAGATCATCGAATTCCACTCTGAGAAGATCGAAGAGCTGCAACGCCAGATCGCCGCCGAGATGGGCTATGAGATCGAACATCATCGGCTGGAGCTGTATTGCCACAAAAAATAGGGCGGCAGAGGATTGCTCTGCCGCCCCGGTCTTTCGCCCTTTAAGGCCAGATATCAGCTACAGCCCGTCGTGCCACCGCAGGTGTTGCACTTTAGGCAGGTGCCGTTGCGGACCAGCGTGTAGTTGCCGCATTCGCCGCATGGATCGCCGGTATAGCCTTGCATCTTGGCTTTGACGCGGTGGTCTGGGCCCGTGGCAGCCCCCATCACGAAGGCAGAGGCGCCGTCGCTGAAACCTGTGTTAACGCGTGTTTCTGGCACCAGCATGTTCAGCGTCGTTACAGGGTCAGTCCCCGTCGCAAAGGCCATGGCCCCAGCACCGCCTTGCAACACGATCAACTCTTGCGGCAGGCGCTTGCGCAGGTAGCCGGTTGAAGAGATCTGGCGCAGCACCTCAAGCCCCCGCGAGGCGGCTTGGTCGGTGACTTCCGAGATGTTGCGCTTGCCCTCTTGATCGCCCCGGCCCAGATCGTCAAAGGACGCACCCTTGGGGGGGACATGGGCGAGGTCTGTGCGGTCAAGGTAACTGATCGCCAATTCGCGGAAGATGTAATCCAGGATCGAGGTGGCGTTTTTCACCGAGTCGTTGCCCTGCACCATGCCGGCAGGCTCAAACCGGGTGAAGGTGAAGGCTTCAACGAACTCATCCAACGGCACGCCGTATTGCAGACCGACAGAGACCGCGATGGCGAAGTTGTTCATCATGGCGCGGAAGCCTGCGCCCTCTTTGTGCATGTCGATAAATATCTCGCCCAGTTGGCCATCGGCATATTCGCCGGTGCGCAGATAGACTTTGTGGCCGCCAACGATGGCCTTTTGGGTATAGCCCTTGCGCCGCTCTGGCAGCTTTTCGCGGTTTGAGCGGACGATTTCCTTAACGATCACCTTCTCGATGATCTTTTCAGCGATCACTATGGCCTTTTCATGCAAGGAGCCGGTTGCCATGATCTCTTCGGCTTCCTCGTCATCCTCGATCAAGGCCGAGGCCAGCGGCTGCGACAGTTTCGAGCCGTCGCGATACAGCGCGTTGGCCTTGATCCCCAGCGAATGGCTGAGTTCATAGGCCGCCAGCGTCTCACCGATGCTGGCCGAGTTTGGCATATTGATGGTCTTGGAAATCGCGCCCGAGATGAAGCTTTGCGCGGCGGCCATCATGTAGATGTGGCTGTCGACCGAGAGGTAGCGCTTGCCGGTTTTGCCGCAGGCGTTGGCGCAATCGAAGACCGGGTAGTGTTCGGTTTTCAGATGCGGCGCGTTTTCCAGCGTCATGGTGCCGCAAACGTGGTCATTGGCAGCGTCAATCTGGGCTTTGGTAAAGCCAAGGTGGCGAAGAAGGTCAAAGGTCGGGTCATTCAGACGCTCGGCCGGAATGCCGAGGGTGCCTTTGCAGAAATCCTCGCCCAAGGTCCACTGGTTGAAGACAAAACGGATGTCGAAGGCCGATGGCAGGGCGGCTTCGACCTTGTCGATTTCGGCGCGGCCAAAGCCGTGGCCCAGCAGGGCGGTGTGGTTGATGGCGGGGGCTTGGGCGATAGAGCCGTGGCCGGCCGCATGGGCGACAATCTCAGCCACCTGATGGCTGGGGTAGCCAAGTGTTTCCAAGGCGGCGGGAACCGACTGGTTGATGATCTTGAAATAGCCGCCACCGGCGAGTTTCTTGAATTTGACCAGCGCAAAGTCAGGCTCGATGCCCGTGGTGTCGCAATCCATCACCAAGCCGATGGTGCCGGTGGGCGCGATGACGGTGGTCTGCGCGTTGCGGAAGCCATGCTTTTCGCCCAAGGCCAATGCCTCGTCCCAAGCGGATTTTGCAAGGGTGACAAGGGTTTGGTCGGGACAGTTAATGTGATCAAGGCCAACTACGGGAACGTTCAGGCCCTCATACTTGCCCGTAGAATAGGCCGCCGCGCGGTGGTTGCGGATGACGCGCAGCATGTGGTCGCGGTTGCGGGCATAGCCCGAGAACGCGCCCAGTTCCTGCGCCATCTCGGCAGAGGTGGCATAAGAGATGCCGGTCATGATCGCGGTAAGGGCGCCACAAAGGGCGCGGCCTTTGATGCTGTCATAGCCAAGGCCCATGTTCATCAACAGGCCGCCGATATTGGCGTAACCCAGACCCAAGGTGCGGAAATCGTAGCTGCGTTGGGCAATTTCCTGGCTGGGGAATTGCGCCATCATCACGCTGATTTCCAGCGTGACCGTCCAGAGACGGCTGGCGTGGATGTAGGACTCGGCATCAAACTTCGCGTCTTTGTAGAAGGTCAGCAGGTTCATCGAGGCCAGATTGCAGGCCGTGTCATCAAGGAACATGTATTCCGAACACGGGTTTGAGCCGCGGATCGCGCCATCTTCGGGGCAGGTGTGCCAGGCGTTGACGGTGTCGTGGAACTGGATGCCGGGGTCGGCACAGGCCCAAGCCGCGTGGCCGATCTGGTCCCACAGCTCGCGCGCGGAAATGGTCTTGGCGACCTTGCCATCGGTGCGGCGGATCAACTCCCACGGTTTGTCGTCGCGGACGGCTTGCAAGAAGCTGTCGGTGACGCGGACCGAGTTGTTGGAGTTTTGGCCGGAGACGGTGATGTAGGCCTCAGAATCCCAATCGGTGTCATAGGTGGGGAATTCGATCGAGGTGAAGCCCTGCTTGGCGTATTGCAGGATGCGGTTGGTGTAAGTATCGGGGATCATGGCCTTTTTGGCGCCGCGAATGGCCGTTTTCAGGGCCGGGTTCTTGGCTGGATCAACGGAATCTTCAGCCGAGCCATCCCAAGTGCGGATCGCGGTGAAAATCTCATTCAGGCGCAACTCATGCGCTTTGGACCCGGCGACCAGGGAGGCCACTTTTTGCTCTTCGATCACCTTCCAATTCACGAAGGCCTCGATATCGGGGTGATCGGTGTCGATGATGACCATCTTGGCCGCGCGGCGGGTGGTGCCGCCGGATTTGATGGCGCCAGCGGCGCGGTCACCGATTTTCAAAAAGCCCATCAGGCCCGAGGATTTGCCACCGCCCGACAGCTTTTCGCCCTCGCCCCGCAGGGACGAAAAGTTGGTGCCGGTGCCGGAGCCGTATTTGAACAGGCGCGCTTCACGAACCCACAGATCCATAATGCCACCATCACCCACCAGATCATCCTTGACCGACTGGATAAAGCAGGCGTGGGGCTGGGGATGCTCATAGGCCGAAGCCGATTTGGTCAGCGTGCCGGTCTTGTGGTCGACGTAGTAATGACCCTGCGACGGGCCATCGATGCCGTAGGCCCAATGCAGGCCGGTGTTGAACCATTGGGGCGAATTCGGGGCGGCCATCTGATTGGCCAGCATGAAACGCATTTCGTCATAATAGGCAGAGGCATCGGCTTCGGTGGTGAAATAGCCACCCTTCCAGCCCCAGTACGCCCAAGCGCCAGCGAGACGGTCAAAAACCTGCTTGGCGGAGGTTTCGCCCACGATGCGGTCTTCGACGCGCAATTTTGCCAAAGCCTCTTCATCGGGAACTGAGCGCCAGAGGAATTCGGGCACGCCCTTTTCCTTGACACGCTTGAGGGCGGCGGGGACTCCAGCCTTGCGGAAATATTTCTGCGCCAACACGTCAGAGGCGACCTGGCTCCATCCGGTTGGCACCTCAACAGCGCCATTGTGGAACACCACGGTGCCGTCCGGGTTGCGGATTTCGGACACGGTTGTCGCAAATTCCATCTCGCCATAGGCGCCGGTGGTTTCGCAGGTAAACTTACGCTCGATCTTCATTGCCCCATCGTCCTTTTGCTTTGCCCGCCGCCATTGCTCTTGACGTGCGGGTGTTCTTGTCCCTGCGGCCACTGGACGAGCGAAGCAAAACGGAACCCGCTCCGTCTGCAAGGTGCAGACAGGTGATTGACGCCGCTTTCGCAGGTGCCAAGACTTTCGGATCAGTGTTCTGGTTCGCCCTACTAGATTTAGTGTCCAGCCAGACTGCTTCGTCAAACTGTCGTATTCGAGCGGGGCTTTCAAACAATATTTTTGCCTATTTGACGGATTTTTCATCTTGACGATTTCACGGCAACATCCCGGCTTCGTTAGTGCCGAGGGCTCTGCAACACGCCTTGGTTGTGGGCGACCCTGTGGAGAAAGCCGGGAGGAGTTTGTGGACTTCGGCCATTTTCCCAAGAAAGCGGCGGGCTTGCCCGATGGGGTTAAGACCGCACATGAACTGCCCAAAAGCCGGTTCATGCGCGCAGGAGGCGATTCTTACGCCCGTCGGGGGGCGGCGGCACTGCGGTTGATCAAAACGATCCCAGTGGCCACCAAAGCACCCGGGCCCAGAATCGCCCAAGACAAAGTCTCATCAAAGACCACCGCGCCAAGAAGAATCGCAAAAACCGGCGTCAGGAACGAAAACGCGGCGACAGTCGAGGACGGATAAACCGACATCAGCCAAAGCCAAGCGATAAAGACCCCCGCCACGATGACCGAGGATTGCATGATCAACCACAAGATATGGACCGCTTGCAGATCCCGGACCCATGGGCCGAACAGCAGCGAGATCAGGATGAGAATCGGGGCCGAGACAAGCACCATCCAGAACAGCTGCATCTCGGGACCCTCGGCGCGCATTACGGGGCGGCGCGCGACGTAAGCCGTGGCGGCCCAGCCAATCGCGGCCCCCAGCGCGCAGAGATCGCCAATCAGGTTGCCTTCGCCCTTGCCGCTTGTGCCGTGCAAAATGGCCCAAGCCGTGCCGGAAAAGGCCAGCGCCAAGCCAATCGCCTTCATCGGTGTGATCCGTTCGTCCAACCCGTAATGCGCCATGATCGCGAACCAGACCGGCATCGAATACATCAACACGGAAGAACGGCCGACGGTGGTTAGATCCAACGCCAAGAACAGCAGGGTGAATTCGGCGGCAAACAAGGCACCGATCAGCAGCCCTGCCCCCAGCGTTGCCCGCTTTAGCCGCGGCGGACGGCCACGCCAGACCAGAAAGGCCCAGACAAATACAATCGCCAAGGCCGAGCGAAGTCCCGCAAAGAACACCGGCTGCAAGCCTGCGTTGACGATCTTGATCACGATCTGATTGCCTGCCAGCAGAAATTGGATCCCCAAAAGTATCGCAAGGCCCGCGCCGTTCAAACCGTCTTTGCGCATTGCCTGCCCTGCCCTTTGCCCAATCATCGCTGTCACCTTTTGCATTGACCGAAGATCAAAGCGCAAGCAAATCTGGCCGTCACACGAGGCGGTTCAACCCGTGGCACGTCAGGAACAGGAGTTCAGTATGAGTTTGGCAAAACCTTGATGAAGGTGATCATCGGTGTGGCAATCGCCAAGGGTGTGTCTTCGATGACCAAAGGCAGTGGCAAGGCCAGCGCGCCTACGCCTGCGTCAAAGTCCGCATCCGGCCGCGGCACACGCTATGATGGCGGGCGGGCCAGCAGCGCGCCGGGGGGCTTGGATGATCTGATGGCCGATGTTTTGGGCAATGGGCGGGCTGGCACCAAATCCAGCCGCAGCACCGGCAGTGGCGATTTTCTGGATCAGATTACGGGCCAGACCAGCCAGACCGGCCGCCGCCCGCGCAAGACCGCGCCAAGGGGCGGGTTGGAGGATCTTTTGGGGGGCCTTGGCGGCACCTCTTCGCATAAGGGCGCGACGGCGGGGGCTGGGGCCGGCGGCCTGAGCGATCTTTTGGGATCGGTTCTGGGGGGCACGGCAGCCCGCCCTACCTTGTCTGCGCAAGACCGCGAGACCGAGATTTCGGCCGCATTGATGCTGCGGGCCGTGATTCAGGCGGTGAAATGTGATGGCACTTTGGACGCCGCAGAAAAGGCCAAGTTGATGGAGGCGATGGGCGAGGCTACGGACGCAGAGGTGCGCGCGGTGAATGCCGAGTTGGAGCGCCCGGTGGATGTGGACGCGCTGGTGCGGTTGGTGCCCGAGGGGATGGAGGCGCAAGTGTATCTGGCGTCTTTGTCGGCCATTGATCTGGATAGCCAGCCAGAGGCGGAATACCTGCACAGTCTGGCCCAAGCGCTGGAACTGGCCCCGCATGAGGTGAATGCGTTGCATGAACGGGCGGGTGCGCCGCAGATTTATCGTTGAGGTTTTGTTTCCGTAGGTGGCGGTGTAAGGCGTGGGCTTGGACATGCCGTAAGGGGCAAAGATGACTGCCACTTCGGCTGCTGACAACTCGCGCGCGGCGCTGCTTATGGTGGGCTCGATGGCGTTTTTTGCCGTTGAGGATCTGTTTTTGAAGCGTGCGGCCGAGGCTTTGCCGCCGGGTCAGGTTCTGGCCTTGACGGGTGCTGCCGGGGCGTTGGTATTTTGGGCCTTGGCCGCGCGTAAGGGCCAGCCGGTGTTAAGCTGGGATGCGCTGCGCGGGATGCCACTTTTGCGCACCTTGGCCGAGGCGGGGGCGGCGATGCTGTATATTGTGGCTCTTGCGATGGCGCCTTTGTCGATGACCTCGGCTTTGTTGCAGGCCTCTCCTTTGGTGGTGGTGGCGGGGGCGGCGTTGGTTTTGGGCGAAAAGGTGGGCTGGCGGCGCTGGGCGTCTATTTTGGTGGGGTTTGGCGGGGTGATGGTGATCTTGAAGCCGTGGGATGCGGCGTTTGATCCGGTGGGGCTGCTGACGGTGGCTTGTGTGCTGGTTCTGGCGGTGCGCGATCTGGCCACGCGGGTGATGCCAGCGCGGATCGGCACGTTTCAGGTGGCGTCATGGGCCTATATGGGGCTGGTTCCTGCGGGGATCTTGCTGATGGGACTCATGGGGCAAAGCTTTGTGATGCCCCTGCCCGGCCAATGGCTGGGCCTCTGCGGCGCGCTGGTGACAGGATTGTTTGGCTATTACGCCGTGGTGGCGGCGATGCGCTTGGGCGAAGTGTCGGTGGTGGCGCCGTTTCGCTATACAAGGCTGGTCTTTGCGATTTTTCTGGCGATGGTTTTTTTGCACGAGCGGCCCGAGGTTTCGACCCTGATCGGGGCGGGGATTGTGGTGGGGTCTGGCCTTTATGCCTTTGCGCGGGAACGGGCGCGCAATCGGCGGCTTTCCCTGAATGGGAATGATCGTTAGACAGGGGGCAACCCGTAATCTGGTCTGAAGGACACGCCCCCATGAGCACCATTATCGACATTCACGCCCGCGAAATTCTTGACAGCCGGGGCAACCCGACGATTGAGGTCGATGTTGTGCTGGAAAGCGGGGCCATGGGCCGGGCCGCGGTGCCATCGGGCGCATCCACGGGCGCGCATGAGGCCGTAGAGCGGCGCGATGGCGACAAATCGCGCTATCTGGGCAAGGGCGTGTTGGAGGCGGTGGCTGCGGTAAACGGTGAATTGGCCGAGGAATTGGTGGGGTTTGATGCAACCGAACAGGTCGGCATCGACCGCACCATGATCGAGATGGACGGCACACCGAACAAGGCCCGTTTGGGCGCGAATGCAATCTTGGGCGTGTCTTTGGCGGTGGCCAAGGCGGCGGCAGAGTTTTCAAACCAGCCCTTGTATCGCTATGTCGGCGGCACTTCGGCGCGGGTTCTGCCGGTGCCGATGATGAATATCATCAATGGCGGCGCGCATGCCGATAACCCGATCGACATTCAGGAATTCATGATCATGCCGGTTGGCGCAGAGGATATCCGCGAAGCGGTGCGGATGGGCGCAGAGGTGTTTCATACGCTGAAGGGCGAGCTGTCTGCGGCGGGCCTGTCGACCGGGATCGGCGATGAGGGCGGCTTTGCGCCCAACCTGTCCTCGGCGCGGGTGGCATTGGATTTCATTCTGAAGTCGATTGAAAAGGCTGGGTATCGTCCGGGGGAAGATATGTATCTGGCGCTGGATTGTGCGGCGACAGAATACTTTAAGAACGGCAAGTATGAGATGACGGGCGAAGGGAAATCCCTGACCTCGGCCGAGAATGTAGAGTATCTGGCGGGCTTGGCGGCGGATTATCCGATTATCTCGATCGAAGATGGCATGTCGGAAGATGACTGGGATGGCTGGAAGATGCTGACCGACAAGTTGGGGGCCAAGATCCAGTTGGTCGGCGATGATCTGTTTGTGACCAATCCAACGCGGTTGGCCGAGGGGATCAAGCGCGGTTCTGCCAATTCTATGCTGGTCAAGGTGAACCAGATCGGCACTTTGACCGAGACCTTGCAGGCCGTGGATATGGCGCATCGCGCAGGGTTCACCAATGTGATGAGCCACCGGTCGGGTGAGACCGAAGATTCGACGATTGCCGATCTGGCCGTGGCAACGAATTGCGGGCAGATCAAGACCGGCAGCTTGGCGCGGTCTGACCGGCTGGCAAAGTATAACCAACTGATCCGGATCGAGGAAATGCTGGGCGAGACGGCGGAATACGCCGGGCGCAGCATCCTGCGGGGGTAAGGCAGGGCAAAGCGACACGAAAGACGCGCGGCCCAAAGGGCTTGCGCGCCTTTTGCGTTTCGACGAGGGTTTCAGGTGTGAATGCCAACGACAAGTAAGTTCCTCTATGCGCACCCTACGAAGCCTGATCGCTGCCCTCGCACTGATCCCCTTGGCCGCCCCGGTGGGCGCGCTTGAATGTTTCAGCTCTTTGATCGAGGATTTCTACCGTGCCAAAGACAGCGACGCGGCACATGAGCTGGTGTCGGGTCGGTTCACTGACGTTCGTCATAAGCCGGGCGATGGTTTTCTTTGGACGGCAACCTTTGTCGGGTTCAGGGCGTCCTCTCTCGCGTTCAACAGGCCGTTTGCTGCGCCGGTTTTCATTCACGGCAACGGCCTGAATGTATTTACAGGCATAATCGCCAGGGAACCCAAAAACCCAGACGGCTGGGCGCGGGATTTTGAGCGCGATAGCGGCCTGATTTTTCTTAAAAAAGACGAGGACGGCTTTCACGCCTATGCAGATTGGTGCCCACTGGTGTTCTATGATGCACGCCGCGAAAAGAACCTCGCACTCGCCTGCCTGCGCGGCTCCGACGACTGCCCGCGACCCGACTGACCGACAGACTGTTCTAAAGCCCGAAGCGCGCGGGGCGGAACTCTGCCAGCAGTGTGCTTTGCGGGCCACCGTGCATCTCTGCGGCCAGCAGTGCGGCAACTGCGGGGGCCAATGTGGCCCCCGAATGCATCACGGCGATCCACAGGCCGGGGATGCGGCTGGGGCCTGCGACGGGCAAGCCATCACCCGGCACGGGGCGGTTGGCGGCCACATGCCCCTGCGCGGTGATCGTGACCGCCGGAAACAGGGTTTGCAGGCGGGCCAGCGTGGTTTCCTCCATCCACTCCGGTAAGGTTTCCAGATGCGTTGCGGTGTCGGACTGGTGGCTGGCGGAGGCTGGCGCCCAGAGGCGGCCCTGCGCGTCCTGCCGGACTTCCTGGATCGGAGTGGCGAGGATCAGCGGGCAGATGGGGGGCACAGGGGCTGTGGTCAGGATCAGGCCGGGGCGGTCTAGCATTGGCAGTGTCAGGCCCAGAGGGGCCAATAGTGCGGGGCTGCCGATCCCGCCCGCCAGCACGACGCGGTCGGCTGCGATCGGTCCGGCATCGGTTTGCACACCGGTCACGCCAGCATCAGTGGTGGTCAGTTCTGATACGGTGGTCTCGACCACTTCGGCCCCACAGACCGCGATCAGCGCGCGGGCCAGAATTGCGGGATGGGCAAAGCCTTCGTCGGTGAAAAGGAGCGCCGTCTCTGGCACTGGCCTCAGATCGGGCAGCCGGGCTGCGATCTGGGCGCGGGTCTGGGGTTGCACAGAATATCCAAGGGCCAACAGGCGCTGCGCCATCTCATCCTGCGCCGCCCCTTCGTCTTCATACCACAAACAGCCCGGCCATTGGGTCGGCAGGCTGTTCAGTTTTGCACTCAGCCGCCGATGTGCCTGCATCCCCGCCACCCGCAGGGCGAAATGGGCCGGGGAATGGTAAAAGGAGGCATTGATCCAGCCGAAGGACGCTGCTGAGGCCAAGCCGCCCGCCGGATGCGCGCTGAGGATTGTGACTCGGTCGCCCCGTTGGGCGCATTCATATGCGAGGGTTGCGCCGGTGATTCCGCTGCCGATGATCAGGGTATGGGTCATGCGAGCAAGGGTGGCATGGGCTGCGGGGGGCTGGCAAGGACTTGCCCTTGCGCCCCCCGGCGCGCTAGGTCTTTACCCATGCTGATCCTGTTGAACAAACCCTATGACATGCTGTGCCAGTTCACCGATGGGGAGGGTCGTGCGACCTTGGCCGATTGCGTGGCAGTGAGGGACGTATACCCCGCCGGGCGGTTGGACCGCGACAGTGAGGGGTTGGTGCTGCTCACTGATGATGGGCGGTTGCAGGCGCAGATTGCCGATCCGAAGCATAAGATGGAAAAGGTCTATCTGGCGCAGGTGGAGGGTGTGGTGGATACCGCCGCCTTGGGGCTGCTTCGCAGCGGCGTGGTGTTGAAGGATGGACCCACCCTGCCCGCCCGCGCCCGTGCGGTCGATGCGCCCGATTGGCTATGGCCCCGCACGCCGCCCATTCGGGTGCGTCAGACGGTGCCGGATGGGTGGATTGAAATCACTTTGCGTGAGGGCCGCAACCGGCAGGTGCGGCGGATGTGTGCGGCCGTAGGCCTGCCCTGTCTGCGGCTGATCCGGGTGCAGGTCGGTGACTGGGCTTTGGACGGGCTGGCACCGGGAAAGTGGAGGCAGGCGTGACTGTGGATCACCGCAGCTTTGTCAGTGCGCTGCCAGCCGCCGAACGGGCGGCGCTGACCGCGAGGTCGGACGCGGCGGGGCTGCTCCATCTGGGCCTTTATCTGGTGGCAATTGCCTTGGTCAGTTCGGTTATTTTGGCGGGTATGCCGGGCTGGTGGTTGCTGTTGCCGGTTCAGGGGGTGCTTTTGTGTTTTCTGTTCACGCTGGAGCATGAATGCACCCATCGCACGCCCTTTGCCTCTGACAGGCTGAACACATGGGTTGGGCGGGGGTGCGGGACTGTGTTGCTGCTGCCCTTTGAATGGTTTCGCTATTTTCATCTGGCGCATCATCGCTGGACCAATATTCCCGGCAAGGATCCGGAGTTGGAGGGGGGCAAGCCGGATCATCTGGGGCCATGGTTCTGGCATGTCTTGGGCCTGCCCTATTGGATCGCTGGGGTTCGGCTGATGGCGGCGCTTGGGATGGGTCGGGCGGAAGCGGAGTATCTGCCCGAGGGTGCACGGCCCCGGATGATACGCGAGGCGCGTTGGATGGCGGGGGTCTACGCACTGGCAGCGCTGAGCCTGATCTGGTCGCCCTTGGTCTTGTGGGTGTGGGTGGTGCCAATACTGCTGGGTCAGCCGTTCTTACGGTTGTATCTTTTGGCCGAGCATGGGGATTGTCCCTTTGTCGCCAATATGTTCGAGAATACGCGCACCACCTGTACCAACCGTCTGGTGCGGTTTTTGGCCTGGAACATGCCCTATCATGTTGAGCATCACGCCTATCCGGCGGTGCCGTTTCATCACCTGCCCGCGCTGCATGACCGGATGCGCGCGCATTTGCAGGTGACGGCGCCGGGGTATGCGGCCTTTACCAAAGAGTTTCTGGCCCGGCGATTGTGACCGGTTCAATTTCGCGATGGCGGTGCGTGGGCTTGCGCGATATGGCGAGAGAATGAACAATTCTAGTGATCAATCGGGTGCCAGTGATCAATCGGGCGATAGCCGCGCGGGGTTCTTTTATGCGCTTGCCGCCTATCTGCTTTGGGGCTTTTTGCCGCTATATATGAAGGCTTTGGCGCATGTGCCGCCGATTGAGGTGATTGCGCACCGGGTGCTTTGGTCTGTGCCGGTGGCGATTGGCGTGCTGGCTTGGTTGGGCCGGACGGCGGATCTGAAGGCGGCACTGCGCAACCCGCAGATGTTGGCGATGGGGCTGGTGACGGCGGCGCTGATCTCGGTGAACTGGGGGATTTATGTCTGGGCGATTGGGTCCGGGCGCGCGCTGGACGCGGCGTTGGGGTATTACATCAACCCGTTGTTCTCGATCTTTCTGGGCGCTGTGCTGTTAAAAGAACGGCTGCACGGCATTCAATGGCTGGCGATTTTGTCGGCGATGATTGCGGTGGGAATCCTGACTTGGGAGACCGGGCGGCTGCCGATGGTGTCGCTGGCGTTAACAGTTACGTGGGGGTTCTACGCCTATTTCAAGCGTCGTTTACCGATCGGGCCAAATCAAGGCTTTGCGTTGGAGGTGTTGATCTTGTTGCCCTTTGGTCTGGCCTTTGCGGGTTGGAAGCTGTGGCAGGGCGATGGGCATTTTGCCAATGGTGTGCCCTTGGACACCTGGCTTTTGGTTGGCTGCGGGATCGTGACAGCGGGGCCGTTGATGATTTACGCCAATGGGGCGAAGCGGCTGCGGCTGTCGACCATCGCGATCATGCAATATATTGCGCCGACGATGATTTTCCTGACGGCGGTGTTCGTATTTGATGAGCCGTTCAGCCAGACCAAGATGGTGGCCTTTGGCTTTATCTGGGCGGCTTTGGTGATTTATTCGACGTCGATCTTGCGGCGGCCTAAGGGCGGCTGATCTGGCCACCGCCGACTGCCGCCGGAACACCGGTGGTTGTGGGGCAAGAAGTTGCCATACCGCGCATCACCCGCACAGCCAGATAGGCGAAAGCCTGCGCCTCTAACATATCACCGTTCAGGCCTGCGGCCTCGACCGGTTCTACCGGGCATTGGAATTTGCGGCGTAGGTGGCGCATCATCGTGGCGTTGTGGCGCCCGCCGCCGGTGACCAAGAGCCTAGTAATGGGGGCGGGGAAATGCTCGGCCCCGCGGGCCACGGCAGCGGCGGCGGCGGCGGTCAGGGTGGCCAGCGCATTTGGGGTGGAGAGCGGTTTGACGGCTTCAAGAAATGTCGCGAAGTCATTGCGATCCAAGGATTTTGGCGGGATGCGCAGGAAGTAGCTGTGGTTTAGAAAGGCCTCTAGCACGTCTTTCTTGACCCGGCCTTTGGCGGCTAAAGCACCGCCATCATCCTGATCACGCGCCAGACGTGTGCGCATAAAATCATTGATCGGCGCATTGGCGGGGCCAGTGTCAAAGGCCAGCAAAGCGCCGGGAGCTTCGGGGCTGGGATGGCTGGGATCGACCCATGTCAGGTTGCCAACGCCGCCAAGGTTCAGAAACGCAATGGGCTGGGTGGCACCAATCTTTTTGGCCAAAGCAAAGTGGAAAAATGGCGCAAGGGGCGCGCCCTGCCCGCCGAGGGTGACGTCTGAGGTGCGAAAATCCCAGACGACGGGCCGATCAAGAACACCAGCCAGAAGATCCCCGTTGCCGGCTTGATGCGTGCCCCGCCCGCGCGGGTCATGGGCCAAGGTCTGACCGTGAAAACCTGCCACCTCAAACCCCGAAAAGCGCGACATCACCTCGGCATGGGCGTTCTCAACTACGGTGGCAGCTTCGGCCACGCCGGGATCATTGGGCCATTTGCCTAGGGCTGCACGCAGGTTGGCTTGTTCTTCGGCGCTATAGGGGCGGTAAGCATGCGGACCAAAGTCTTGCACCTGATGCCCATCGGTCAGGATCATCGCGGCATCCACCCCATCAAGGGAGGTGCCCGACATTGCACCAAGCGCCCAGATTGGCCCCTGTTCGGCCTTTGCTTTCGCCATCTTTCCCTTCGTCCCTTGCCCCGCTATACCGCCCCAGCATACCGCCAAGCCCTTAAAGCATGAGACAGCCATGACCTACCATCCGAAATCCGATTTCATGCGTGTGATGCTGGAACGCGGCTTTGTTGCCGATTGCACCGATTATCAGGCGTTGGACGAAGCGTGTGCCAAGGGCGGGATGCCGGGCTATATCGGCTTTGATGCTACGGCGAGGTCGTTGCATGTCGGCAGCCTGATCCAGATCATGATGCTGCGCTGGCTGCAGAAATCGGGCGGCAAGCCGATTGTTCTGATGGGCGGCGGCACGACGAAGATTGGCGATCCGTCGTTTCGGGCGGATGAGCGGCCTTTGCTGACCAACGATCAGATCAACGACAACATTGCCGGAATCAAGCGGGCCTTTGCGCCGTATGTCCGCTTTGGCGATGGGCCAAGTGAGGCGATCATGGTCAACAATGCCGAATGGCTGGAGGGGCTGAACTACATCGGCTTTCTGCGCGATATCGGGCGACATTTCAGCGTCAACCGGATGCTGTCGTTTGAATCGGTGAAGTCGCGGCTAGACCGCGAGCAAAGTCTGAGCTTTCTTGAGTTCAACTATATGATCCTGCAAGCCTATGATTTTCTTGAGTTACACCGCCGCTATGGCTGTATGTTGCAGATGGGCGGCAGCGATCAATGGGGCAATATCGTCAATGGCGTTGATCTGACGCGGCGGGTGAGTGAGGGCGAGGTCTATGGCCTCACCTCACCTTTGCTGACCACATCTGACGGCAAGAAGATGGGCAAAAGCCAGAACGGGGCGGTTTGGCTGAATGCCGATATATTCAGCCCTTATGAGTTCTGGCAGTTCTGGCGCAATACGACAGACGTCGATGTGGGGCGGTTTTTGAAATTGTATACTGAGTTGCCTGTTGCCGAATGCGATCGGCTGGGCAGCTTGGCTGGGTCTGAGATCAATGAGGCTAAGGTTGTGCTGGCCAATGCGGTCACCGCCCTGCTGCACGGAGCGGAAGCGGCGGCGACAGCAGAGGCTACGGCGCGTGAAGTCTTTGAAAACAGCGGTATTGGGGATGACCTGCCAACAGTGACGCTGTCGGCTGCTGAGTTGGCAGATGGCGTAGGCATTGTGCAACTGTTGGTGCGCGCGGGGTTGGCGGCCAGTGGCAAGGATGCCAAACGGTTGATTTCCGAAGGCGGGGCCAAGGTGAACGATGATATCATCACCGACAGTGGTTTGCGCTTTGGCGCGGGACAGTTGGCAGAACCGATCAAACTGACCGTTGGCAAAAAACGCCATGCTCTGGTGGTTTTGGGGTGAATTGTAGGATGGGCAATATTGCCCATCCTACCTTTGATCACGGTTGAACGGTAACCTTGGCCATCACGTCTGGCGTGGCGGGCGGCTCGCCCTTGGCGATGGCGTCCAGAACATCCAGACCGGCGACGACATGGCCGACCACGGTGTATTGTCCATCCAGAAACTCGCCCGGTGCGAACATGATGAAGAACTGGCTGTTGGCCGAATTCGGATCTTGCGACCGTGCCATTCCAACAATGCCACGTTGGAACGAGACATCCGAAAACTCGGCCGGGAGGTCGGACATATCAGACCCACCCATCCCGGCCATTGATTGATCTCCACCGGCCTTGCCAAATTGCACATCGCCGGTTTGCGCCATGAAGCCATCGATCACGCGGTGAAAGACCACGCCATCGTAAGCCCCCGCTTCGGCCAGCGCCGTGATTTGCGCCACATGCTTGGGCGCGTAATCAGGCATCATGTCGATGATGATCTGGCCATTGGCTTGGCCCGTCACCTCGATCACCAGATTTGGGCCGGGGCCATCGGGTTCGCCTTCGGCATAGGCTGGGCCAGAGACAAGGGTGGCGGCGAGGATAAGTTTACGCAACATCGGCTGCCACCCGAACTGTGATCATCCGGTCGGGGGCGGCTGGCGGCTCGCCACGCGCGATTTTGTCGACGTGGTCCATGCCTGCGATCACTTGGCCGTAGACGGTATATTGGCCGTTGAGAAAAGAATTCTCGCCAAAGTTGATGAAAAACTGGCTGTTGGCCGAATTCGGGTTCTGGCTGCGGGCGGCACCGATGGATCCGCGCGCATGTGGCACTTTGGAAAACTCTGCTGGCAGATCGGGATGCTCTGACCCACCCGTGCCTGCGCGGCGCAGGTTGAAATCTTTTTCCATATTGCCGTTTTCCACATCGCCCGTTTGCGCCATGAAGCCGTCAATCACACGGTGGAAGGCGACGTTGTCATAGGCTTTGGCCCGCGCCAGCGCCTTCATCCGCTCGACATGCTTGGGCGCCACTGCGGGCAGCAGTTCGATCACCACTTCGCCGTCCTTCAGCGTCAGGATGATGGTGTTTTCCGGATCTTTGATATCGGCCATGGGGCGTCCTTTCGGTTTACAATCGGCGATGAAACTAGCGGTGGCAGCCAGACAAGGAAAGGGCAAATGGGCGTGATCGGTTGACGCGGTGCCGGGAGCCGGGCAGACAAGGAAAGGTGCATACCCTGGGGGACGATAATGGGCTGGAAGACGCTGGATGATATTGCCTTGGCCGGCAAAGTTGTGCTGACCCGCTTGGATATCAACGTGCCGATGGAGGGGGGGCGGGTGACCGACACCACCCGCATCGACAAGATCGTGCCCACGGTGAAGGATATTCAGGCGCGCGGTGGCAAGGTAGTGTTGCTGGCGCATTTTGGCCGCCCGAAAGGCAAGCCGGTTGAAGAAATGAGCCTGCGCCATGTGTTGCCCGCGGTGGAAAGCGCCTTGGGCGAAGCGGTGACCTTTATGGAGCGGCCGTCGCGGGCGGCGATTGATGCCCTGCCCTCTGGCGCTGTTGTGCTGGTGGAAAATACCCGATTTTCCCCGATGGAAGAGGCCAACGATTCGCAAATGGCCGGGTTCCTTGCGAGTCTGGGCGATGTTTTTTGCAATGATGCGTTTTCCGCGGCCCACCGGGCGCATGCGTCAACGGCGGGTGTGGCCAAGCTGTTGCCGTCTTGTGCGGGACGGTTGATGGAGGAAGAGTTGCGCGCTTTGGAGGCGGCTTTGGGCAGCCCGGTGCGGCCGGTGATGGCGGTGGTTGGGGGGGCGAAGGTTTCGTCCAAGCTGGAACTGTTGGGCAATCTGGTGACCAAGGTTGATCATCTGGTGATTGGCGGCGGCATGGCTAATACGTTTTTGGTGGCCCAAGGGGTTGAAGTGGGCAAATCTTTGGCCGAGCGGGATATGGCCGCCACGGCGCTGGAGATCCTTGGCAAGGCCAAGGCGGCGGGCTGCACAGTTCACCTGCCTGTAGACGTGGTTGTGGCGTGGGAGTTCAAGGCGGGGGCGGCAAGTGAGACTTTGCCAGTGGCCGCCTGCCCTGCCGATGCGATGATCTTGGACACGGGGCCTGACACTGTGGCGGGGTTGAAAGCCGCGATGGCAAAATGTGCGACGTTGATCTGGAACGGGCCTTTGGGGGCCTTTGAAATTCTGCCCTTCAATGCGGCGACGGATGCGCTGGCGGCTGAAGCTGCACGGCTGACGAAGGCGGGCAAATTGGTGTCGGTTGCAGGGGGGGGCGATACGGTGGCTGCGCTGAACGGATCCGGTGCTGCGGCGGATTTCACCTTTATCTCGACCGCCGGGGGCGCGTTTTTGGAATGGATGGAGGGCAAGGAATTGCCCGGTGTTGCGGCGTTGATGGGGTAGCGGATGGCTTGGGCGCTGATCACCGGGGCATCCGAAGGGCTGGGTCGCGAGTTTGCGCGCCTGGCGGCGGAGGATCGATTTGATCTGATTCTGACCGCACGGCGGGAAGAGGTGCTGGAAACATTGGCGGGCGAACTGCGGGCCGCTTATGGCGTGACGGTCGAGGTGATTCCGGCCGATCTTTCGAAGGACGCCGAAGCCGAGCGCTTGTGGGCCGCCGCCCGTGCGGGCCGCGAGATCAAGGTTCTGGTCAATAACGCGGGCCTTGGGGCTGCTGGCCCCTTTGCCGACCGCGACGAATGGGCGCGCGAGATGGCCAGTGTGATGGTCAATGTGGTCTCTGCCACCGTTTTGATGAAAGAAGCCGTCACCGCGATGGCCGAAGGCACGGGCGGGCGCATTCTAAATGTGGCCTCAACCGCCGCCTACATGCCGGGGCCGGGCATGGCGGTTTATCATGCGACAAAATCCTATCTGCTAAGCCTGTCTGAGGCCGTGGGGCATGAGTTGCGGGGTTGCGGCATTACCGTGACGGCGCTGTGCCCCGGGGCCACCCGCACCGGGTTTTTCCGCAATGGCGGGATTGAGGGGACCACGCGGATCCAAAAAATGCCGATGCTTTCGGCCGAGTCTGTGGCGCTGAAGGGGTGGGCTGCGATGAAGGAAGGCCGGCGTGTGGCGGTGACGGGTTTTGACAACAAGGTATTTGCCTTTTTGCCCCGGATTGCGCCGCGCGCACTGGTTTTGCGAGTGACCGCGTTCTTTCTGCGCCGCCGTTAGCGCTAGCCAGATTGCAGGGCGGCGGCATCAAAGCTATGTCCTGAACCAAGTTCAACCGAGGGAATATGCCATGGCCAATGCTGAGATGACGAAACAGATCGCCCTTGGGCATGGCTTTATTGCGGCACTGGATCAATCTGGCGGATCGACCCCCAAGGCGCTGGCGCAATATGGCGTCGCGGAGAGTGCCTGGTCGGATGAGTCTCGGATGTTCGATCTGATCCATGCGATGCGGGTGCGGATCATCAAATCACCTGCTTTTGCCGGGGATAAGGTCGTTGGGGCGATCTTGTTTGAGCAGACTATGGACCGGATGGTGGATGGGGTGCCAACTGCGGAATACCTGTGGAACACCCGCCATGTTGTGCCATTTCTGAAGATTGACAAGGGTTTGGAGGCCGAAGTTGATGGCTGCCAGCTGATGAAAGCGATGCCGGATATTGACGCGCTGCTGGCGCGTGCGGCCAAAGCGGGGATTTATGGCACCAAGGAGCGGTCTGTGATTTCTGCCGCCAATGCGCGCGGGATTCAGGCCGTGGTCGCCCAGCAGTTTGCCGTAGGTGCGCAGGTTGCAGCGCATGGGTTGATGCCGATTCTTGAGCCGGAAGTCACGATTTCAATCGCGGATAAGCCGCAAGCCGAGGCGATGCTGCGCGATGCATTGTTGCAGGGGCTGAACGCTTTGCCCGAGGGCGCACAGGTGATGTTGAAACTGAGCCTGCCGTCGGTGGATAATTTCTATGCGCCCTTGGTAGACCATCCGAAGGTGTTGAAGCTGGTGGCGCTGTCAGGCGGCCATTCCCGCGCGGCGGCCAATGCGATTCTGGCCCGTAACCGGGGCATGATTGCCAGTTTCAGCCGCGCGCTGAGCGAAGGGCTGAGTGCGCAGCAATCGGATGCTGCGTTTGATGCCATGCTGTGTGAGGCAATTGCGTCAATTCACGCCGCATCGGTTGCAGGCTGACAACAGTGCGTTGAAATCGCTGGGAATGAGCAATTTGGTAGTTTCATTTTGCGATTCGCCTGTGGCATGGTTTTCCCATGCTCCCATCCAAGAGGAGCGGCGAAAGTCCGAGGCTTACAGACATGTCCCACGCGGCAGCACGACAAAATCTGGGTAGTTTGATCTACTTTATGTTGGCCTTTGCGCTGGGCCTTTATTTCACCTTTGCAGCCGTTCAAGGCGACTACGGCGTGTTTCGCCGTGTCGCGATTGCAGCAGAGGCGGATGTCCTGCGGGTTGAACGTGACAAGCTGAAAATCGAATTGGCACAGGTGGAAAACCTGTCTCATCGCATGTCGGACGCCTATTTGGATCTGGACTTGCTGGATCAGCAAACCCGTGACGTGCTGGGCTACATGCGCATGGATGAGATCACCATCCGCTAGCCCTTCTCAAACCGCATAGGTGGCATGCCGCAGTCAATGTGGATGCTGCGCAATTTTGTTTTGACCCAATAAACACCGATGATGTATAGATGGTTTAACGTTGAACTATTCCTTTTCCGTGGGAGGAGAGGCTTATGGCCAAGAAGCCGGAGACGAGACCGAATGTCTCGAAAGAAGATCTGCTGAAATTTTACCGCGAGATGCTGTTGATCCGGCGGTTTGAGGAAAAGGCGGGCCAACTGTATGGCATGGGCCTGATCGGCGGCTTTTGCCATTTGTATATCGGGCAAGAGGCGGTTGTTGTTGGCCTTGAGGCCGCGACGAAAGAGGGGGACAAGCGAGTAACCTCATACCGCGACCACGGACACATGCTGGCCTGCGGGATGGACGCCAAGGGGGTTATGGCGGAACTGACCGGCCGTATTGGGGGGTACTCCAAGGGCAAGGGCGGCTCTATGCACATGTTTTCCAAGGAAAAGCATTTTTACGGCGGTCACGGGATTGTGGGCGCGCAGGTGCCTTTGGGCGCAGGTCTGGCCTTTGCCGACAAGTATCTGGGCAATGACAACGTCACCTTCACCTATTTCGGCGATGGCGCGGCGAACCAGGGCCAAGTCTATGAAACCTATAACATGGCCGAGCTATGGCAGTTGCCGGTGATTTTCGTTATTGAAAACAACGGCTATGCCATGGGCACGTCGGTCAAACGTTCAACCAAGTCGACGACCTATTTCGGACGTGGAGAGGCCTATGGCATCCCGGGTGAACAGGTTGACGGGATGGACGTGCTGGCGGTGAAAGCGGCTGGCGAAAAGGCCGTGGCGCACTGCCGCGCGGGCAAAGGCCCTTATATCCTTGAAATGATGACCTATCGCTATCGCGGCCACTCGATGTCGGATCCGGCCAAGTACCGGACCCGTGAGGAAGTGGAAAAGATGCGGTCTGAAAAGGACGCAATCGAGCATGCGCGCGAGTTGCTGTTGCAGGGCGGCCATGCGTCGGATGACGATCTGAAAGCCATCGACAAAGAGATCAAGGCAGAGGTCAACGCCGCTGCAGAATTCTCAAAAGAAAGCCCAGAGCCGCCTGAGAGCGAGCTTTGGACAGATATTTACGCATAAGGGGAAAGACATGGCAACGCAAATCCTGATGCCCGCGCTTTCTCCGACGATGGAAGAAGGCACATTGGCCAAGTGGCTGGTGAAAGAGGGCGATGTGGTCAAATCCGGCCAGATCATCGCAGAAATCGAGACCGACAAGGCGACGATGGAGTTTGAAGCGGTGGATGAGGGCATCATCGGCAAGCTGCTGGTGACCGAAGGCACGGCTGGGGTGAAGGTAAACGCGCCGATTGCGGTGCTGGTGGAAGAGGGCGAAAGCGTCTCTGACGCGGCCCCTGCGCCGGTTGCGGCAGCGCCCGCCGCTGTGGCCCCGAAGACTGCGCCTGCCGTGGCGGCCGCCCCTGCCCCGGTGCAAGCCGCCAAAGGCTGGCCGCATTCGGACCTGCCGGATGGCCCAACCAAAACCATGACCGTCCGCGAAGCCTTGCGCGAAGCTATGGCCGAGGAAATGCGCGCTGATCCGACTGTGTTCCTGATGGGCGAGGAGGTGGGCGAGTACCAAGGCGCTTACAAAATCTCGCAGGGTCTGTTGGACGAGTTTGGTGCCAAGCGTGTGGTGGATACTCCGATCACCGAGCATGGCTTTACCGGCATCGCCGTGGGCGCAAGCTGGGGTGGGACACGGCCGATTGTCGAGTTCATGACCTTTAACTTTGCCATGCAAGCGATTGATCATATTATTAATTCGGCGGCAAAGACGCTGTATATGTCGGGTGGCCAGACGGGCAGCCCGATTGTGTTCCGCGGGGCCAATGGGGCGGCGGCGCGCGTTGGCGCGCAGCACAGCCATGATTATTCGGCCTGGTATGCGGCCATTCCGGGGCTGAAAGTTTGCAGCCCCTATTCGGCGGCGGATGCCAAAGGCCTGTTGAAATCGGCCATTCGCGACCCGAACCCGGTGATCTTTTTGGAAAACGAGATCATGTATGGCCGCAGCTTTGAGGTGCCAACCGACCCCGATTTCACAATCCCCTTTGGCAAGGCAAGCATCCTGCGCGAAGGCACGGATGTGACCATCGTGACCTTCTCGATTGGCTGCACCTATGCGCTGCAAGCGGCGGAGGAACTGGCCAAGGAAGGCATCAGCGCAGAGGTCATCAACCTGCGGACCCTGCGCCCGATTGATTATGATACGGTGCTGGCCTCGGTGATGAAAACCAACCGCTGTGTGACGGTCGAAGAGGGTTTCCCCGTGGGGGCCATCGGCAACCATATCAGCGCGGTCGTGATGCAGCGCGCGTTTGATTATCTGGACGCGCCAGTGATCAATTGCACGGGCAAAGATGTGCCGATGCCCTATGCGGCGAACTTGGAAAAGCTGGCGTTGACGACCACGGTTGAGGTTGTCGAGGCCGTTAAATCCGTTTGTTACCGGTGAGGTGAAGCCATGGCTATTGAAATTCTGATGCCTGCGCTGTCTCCGACGATGGAGGAAGGCACACTGGCCAAGTGGTTGGTGAAAGAGGGCGATGTGGTCAAATCCGGCATGGTGATTGCCGAGATCGAGACCGACAAGGCGACGATGGAGTTCGAGGCGGTCGATGAGGGGATCGTCGGGAAAATTCTGGTGGCCGAAGGCACGGCTGGCGTAAAGGTAAACGCGCCGATTGCTGTGATGGTGGAAGAGGGCGAGGCGGTGCCTGCGGCGTCTTCCAGCAAACCAGCGGTTGCGGTGGCGGCATCTGTAGCAGCCACGCCGGCTGCGGCGGCCCCTGCCCCCGCAACGCCCGTTGTTGCTGCGGCGTCTGGCGCGCGGGTCTTTGCCTCACCTTTGGCGCGGCGGATTGCCAAGGAGAAGGGTGTTGATCTGGCGGCGGTCAAAGGATCAGGTCCGCATGGCCGGATTGTTCGGGCCGATGTTGAAGGTGCAAAGCCGGGTGCTGCGGTTGCCGTTGCGGCTCCGACCATTGCGGCCCCTGCCCCGGTCAAGGCCGCAATGCCTGCCGGGATGGCGGCGGAAACCGTGATGAAGATGTATGCCGACCGCGATTTCACCGAAGTGCCATTGGACGGCATGCGGCGGATCATCGCGTCGCGGCTGACCGAGGCCAAGCAGACAATCCCGCATTTCTATCTGCGGCGTGAAGTGCGGTTGGATGCGCTGATGGCGTTTCGAGCGCAGCTGAACAAAGGACTTGAGGCGCGGGGGGTGAAGCTTTCTGTCAATGATTTCATCATCAAAGCCTGTGCGGTAGCTTTGCAAGCTGTGCCGGATGCCAATGCCGTTTGGGCAGGTGACCGGATCTTGAAGCTGAAGCCATCTGACGTGGCGGTGGCTGTGGCAGTTGAGGGCGGGCTGTTCACGCCGGTTCTGCGCGACGCTCATACCAAGACGCTGTCGGCTTTGTCGGCCGAAATGAAGGATCTGGCAACACGCGCCAAGACCAAAAAGCTGGCACCGCATGAGTATCAGGGCGGGTCGTTTGCGATCTCGAATCTGGGGATGATGGGGATCGAGAATTTCGATGCCGTGATCAACCCACCGCATGGCGGCATTCTGGCCGTGGGGGCGGGGTTGAAAAAGCCGGTTGTGTTGGCCGATGGATCGGTTGGGGTGGCGACGGTGATGTCAATGACATTGTCGGTCGATCACCGGGTGATCGACGGCGCCTTAGGAGCGCAGTTCCTGCAAGTGGTTGTTGAGTCTTTGGAAAATCCGATGGCTATGCTGGCCTAAGGGCAGCAGTGCAATCCGGTTTTCAGGGTTGAGAAAGGGGAAGCGCATGGCTTCCCCTTTGTCGTTCAGCGGGAAGATAGCGCAGACAGGAGCCGGGCGGACCGGCGCAGGATTGTAGCTGCGGTGCCGGCAACAACGATCCAAAGCGTTAAGGTCAGCGTCCATTCTGTGGCGTAAACGGCTGCGCAGGCACAGCCAATTGTCAGCGCTGCCATACGATGTGGCTTGGCCATGGGCCCCGAGAAATCTGGCGGCAAGCCTTCGGCCCGACCAAGTTCGCGAATATAGGCGGTGGAAATTGCAAGGGCGGCAGCGCCAAGCCCAAGCGCAGGCTGACCTGCCGCAAGACCTGCCCCAGTAAGGAATAGGGCATCGGCAATGCGATCTGGGGCTTCGTTCCAGAAAGGGCCGGTTGGCGAAGATTTTCCGCCCTCGATTGCGACCATGCCATCCAGCAGATTGCAGATCAGGCGGCCTTGAATGGCAGCGGCGGTAAGGATCAATGCCAGAGATTGGATCACGCCGCCGCTATTTGCCGCCCCGAAAAGCAACAGACAGCCCAAAGTCGCGAAAGCGATGGATGTTTGGCTGATCTGGTTTGGAGTCACGCGGCTTGCGGCAAGGCGGGCGGCCAGCGACTTTGCCCACTGGGAATTGCGCGAATTAAGTGGGCGGCGGCTTTCGGTCATCAAACCGTCCACCAAAACCGCGTCAGGTGAAAGAAGATCGGAGCAGCAAAGATCACGCTATCCAGCCGGTCAATGAAACCGCCATGCCCAGCAATCATATGACCCCAGTCCTTGACCCCTTTGTCCCGTTTGATGGCAGACATCACGAGTCCGCCAAAAAAACCCATCATGGTGATCACGAGGCACATGCCCGCAGCTTCAAGTAGGGAGAACGGGGTCATCCACCACAAGGAGGTACCGATCAAAGTGGCGGAAAGGGTGCCGCCGACAAACCCTTCCCAGGTTTTGGAGGGCGACAGATTGGGCGCGACCTTGGTCCGGCCAATCAGCTTTCCCCAGACATATTGCAAGACATCCGAAAGCTGAACGACAAAGATCATCCAAGCGATCAAGATCACATTGCGGCCTTCAAAACCAGAAATCTCCAGCGATAAAAGGGCTGGCACATGCGAGATGCAAAAGATGCATAGCATCAACGCCCATTGGGTTTCGGCAACCCGCACCAGAAAGTGTTTGGTGGTTCCGCGGAGGGCCGAGACGACGGGCAGCAACAAGAACGCATAGACCGGCACAAAAATCGAATAGAGCCCGTACCAATCTGTCCAGATCAGCCAATACTGCAGCGGCAGGATGACGAAAAATCCGGCAGCCAGCGACCAGTGATCGGCGGAATGCTTGACGGTCAGCGAAAGAAATTCTCTGAGTGCTGCAAAGGACAGCAGCGCAAAAAGGATCACGACGCCCGCACGACCGGCCAGAAATGCTATTGAAAGCAGGGCGACCATCCCCCACCAGGCCGCAATGCGCGCGTTGAGGTTTTCGATCACCGGATTGGTGCCATCGGGGGCAAACCGCAATCGTAGCGCTTGACCAATCAGGGTCGCGACGATCAAGATCGCTGCAACACCGCCCAAAAGCCATAATAGATGTGGAGCGGTCATGTCCCCTCCTCTAGCCTGGACAAGGCCAGCAGGCTTTCTGAACTGCGCGTCAGAAACGCATCCTTGGTTTCATTGGCGTCAACGTGTAGCGGCGCGCCAAAAGTCAGCGTGCAGATCAACGGCACCGGGATGATCTGGCCTTTTGGCATGACGTGATTGAGGTTGGATATCCAGACGGGCACAAGGTCAACCTCAGGTCGATGTTTGGCAAGGTGGTAAAGGCCTGATTTGAAAGGAAGAAGCGCCAAGTCACCCGAGTTTCGGCCGCCTTCCGGGAAAAGTATCAGCGAAAAACCATCATTCAGGGCAGCTACCATTTGCGACACAGGGTCTTCCGCTCGGCTTTCGGGACGGCGGTCGATCAAGACGGCGTTGAATACATCGCGACCAATAAAAGCCCGCAGGCGCGACGTCAGCCAATAGTCCAGCGCAGCCACAGGTCTTGTCCGTGATCTGAGCGCCATCGGCAGGACAGTCCAGATCAGGACAAAATCGCCATTAGAAGTGTGATTTGCGAAATAAACACGTTGTCGAGGGATGGGTTCAATGCCGGACCAAAGCGCCCGTGGCGCGGTCACAAAACGGGCAAACAACAGAATAACCTTGCCGAGAAAGATGGCCAATAACGATCTAACTGCTACCTTTAAACCCTGCATTTCACTGTGATTTCAGAATTTGATCCATAGATAGGGCAGGCTGTGCACATCCCGCTTTGCCAACGACCTTGGCAGGCACTCCCGCCACAGTCGTATTGCGTGGAACTGCCTCGAGAACCACCGATCCAGCCGCAATCCGAGAGCACCGACCGACCGTGATATTTCCAAGCACCTTTGCCCCTGCTCCGATCAGCACCCCATCTTCGATCTTCGGATGCCGGTCTCCATCTTCCTTGCCGGTGCCACCCAGCGTTACAGAATGCAACATAGACACATTGTCACCGACCACCGCAGTCTCGCCGATGACAATTGAATGCGCATGGTCAATCATAATGCCCTTTCCAACGCGAGCGGCTGGATGGATATCAACACCAAACACCTCAGACACGCGCATTTGAACAAAATAGGCCATATCCAGACGGCCACGTTGCCAAAGCCAATGCCCGATGCGGTACGCTTGAACCGCTTGATACCCTTTGTAAAACAAGATCGGTTGGATGAAACGGTGGCACGCCGGATCGCGTTCATAAACAGCCGTAAGATCAGCCCGTGCGGCCGCTCCTGGGATTGGGTCCGACGCATAAGCCTCGTCCGCGATTTCACGCAGGATTTGCTCGCTCATCTCCCCTGATGCCAGCTTCAAAGAAAAGCGATAGGCCAAGGCCCGCTCAAAGGAATGATGATGCAGAAGACCGGAATGAACCAATGCGCCCAAAAGCGGCTCAGCCTGAACGGCCTTTTCTGCTTCTTCGCGGACGCGTGTCCACACTGGATCAATCGCAGCCATTCGCTGTCTTGGATCTGCCACTTCTTGCATCCTTCGATCCAACCCCGGCCCCGATCAATCGGCGGTTGCTCCACTTTGGACTGCAGTATGGGTCAAGACCGCGTCTGCTACAATGCACAACGCAGTCAGGAATTCCGGATCGTCACCATATTCAAGAGGAGGAACAGACAGCTTCATAAGGCGCGTAACCAATGATCCGTCCCCAAATGATGGGTGCGCCAGACTATGCTCCCGACAATAGCGGTGCGCGTCGTCGGCCTCGATCAACAAACGACGTGCGAGTCTCGCTCGATCATCAGCCGCAGTGCATTTCACCAGTCTGGCGAACAAAACAATATCTGAGGGCAAAGGGTGCAGCAACCTTATCCTCCGACAGAAATCTGACGAAATGGCCCGGGCCCAAACCGCGCTGAGACCTGCGCCACTGAAATCTCGAACGCCCCGATGACCCCATCGGCTGATTGCTCAGCCGCCGAGTAGACAAACGCGGCTTGCTGGGTTTGAAAGTCTGACAGGATCACACCACCGACAGAAATACGAATGCTATAGGCCTCGGCATCTTCCGCCAAAGGCACCTCGGAAGATTGCCAACTGTCACCATCCAACCGCGTGCGGCGGGTCCATTCCACGAACACCTCACCGCCCGGTGCCCCAACCGCACGCAAATGACACACCGGATACGGGCGCAGCCCAATTCCATCAAAGGCATCAGATCGGCTGACAACCGTCGGGTCATCGTATCCTCTAGCGGTCACACCGATCTTATAGTTGCGCACCAACCCGCGCGCCGACAGCGGAAGGTTGATCTGCTGGAGAGAGCGGTCCAACAAGACGACAAAGCTGCCTACGGGCCATTCGGCAGGTTGAATACCATCCGTCCCCAATTGTCCCCGCAGACGCATCGACACATCCCACGTTTCCGGCGCAACCAATTCGGCATCAACAAACTGAAAGACCTCCCAATTCGCAGCAGTGCCGTCCCCGATCACAATCGAATTCGCCCCATTCAACACAGAAGTAACCGACGCGGACGCCAAGGCCCCGCCAACCACCCTAACGCGCAACGGCGCACCCCGGTCCCAAAGCCCTGAACGAGACGCCATCAACGCCGTCTCCGTAACCCCAATGATCGCCGGGGCGGCCACTACCGTATTCAACTCAAACCCGAACGGATCGGGCGACGACCACACCCCTACCGTTCCAGGCCATGGATCCGCTGTAACCGCGATATGCGGCGCGTGGGGCACCTCTTCGCCGGTCAACAAAGGCAGATCCAGAAAGACAGGAAATGTGGGAACTGGCGCCGTAAAGCTGCGCGCGCCAAAGCTTTCTTCTTCAATGTCCGCTCGGCGGTACGTGCCGGTTTCCACCCGCACAGCCTCGACAAGAGAACTATCCCCCAGTTCGACCCGATCAATGCGCCAAAGGCTATCGCCCAGTTCTACAGTATCGCCCGCCCCAACAGCCAGTTGCGATGGCGGCAATGCAAAGCGGGCCGTATCGCGCCCAATCCTTATTTCCGCCAACCACCGAAGGGTCAACCCTTGCGCCTCTGCTGCGGTCAATCCCAAAGCTAGCTCTGAGGCAGAAACACCGCGCAACTCCTCATCCGGATAGCGGGCTTCAGCGGCCCTAACGTCATAGTCCGCCTGCACATCCACATAGCTCAACCGTAAAATCCCGCTGGAGTCGGGCTCCGCCTGCCGCGACACTTCGACATAGCCTTGGGTCTCATTGCCTACAGCTAAAGCTTCCATCGACAGCACATGAGCAGGCTTTCCCGTTCGCAAGGCAAAACGCAACAAACCATCGCGCTCTGCAACATCCGCAGAATAGCCCATCAACAAAGGCTGCAAAGACGCCCGCCCGGACTGAACCTGTTCAACAGCATATCCGCGCACAACGCCGTAAAGCTGATCGGTGTTCAAGGCCGTCACCGCGCAAGACCCGCAAATCTCACGAACGACCGCGTCAAGCGGCTGGTTTGTGGCGCGGCCATTCAACCAATGCCCGCGCCCATAGGCCGGGGCATCCCCCCAAACATCCGAAAGCCCCGGAAAGGCCGGAAAAGGACGCGCATCCCAAGCCCAGGCATGGGCGCGATCCATATCCACCATGGCGCCAGTGTAGACCTTAGACTCCGGATTGTTTTCCGGTGATGCCCAATAGGCGTTGATGGCCCGCAGATACTGCATCTGCGCAAGATCATCGCGGTGGCCATTTGATGCCCTCGGCAGACCCGATTCCGACGATAAGGCGTCCAAAAAACGATTGGGTTGGTTCGGCCCCTTGTCGATTGCAGCACAGCCATATTCGGTAAAGCGGAACGGCTTGGACATGGGCTCCCAAGACGTCGGCAGGGCGTTTCTTATGCCACCAATACGATTGTGATGCGGGTTCAACCACCAGCTGCGCAAATCCTTGACGCGGTAAACCCACGGCTCATCATATGCGCCATCCGTGATAGGCTCACGCCGCTGAAATGACTCGCCCTCGGGTGAATCATAATACCAATCAAAGCCCTCACCGCCCTCTACATTCACTTGCAGATAGTCAAGGTTGTACAGGCTTCCCCAGGCTTCGTCCGCGTGCCCGTCCTCATCGCGCCAATCCGACAAAGGCATGTAATTGTCGATGCCGACAAAGTCGACTTCGGGATTCGCCCATAAGGAATCAAGGTGGAAATACAGGTTTCCATCGGCTTGATAGTTGGAATATTCAGACCAGTCAGCCGCATAGCTGATCTTGCACCCAGCCCCAAGAATCTGCCGCACATCCTGCACCAATTGGATCAGTGCGGCCACCACCGGAAAGCTGTCGCCCGCCCCACGGATCTGCGTCAGCGAACGCAATTCAGACCCGACACAAAAGGCATCTACCCCGCCAGCCGCCGCGCAAAGATGCGCATAATGCAGGATAAAGCGGCGATAAGACCACTCAGCCGGACCTGTGTAGCTGACAATAGCGCCGCTCCGCTGAAAGTCGGCCGGATCTGTGGCCCCGAAAAAGCTGGCCACTTCGGCCGCGGCCGCAGCAGATCTATCCGGCGTGCCAGCGCGACCCGGGGCTGCCGAGGTCGTAATCCGCCCCCGCCACGGCAAGGCTGCTTGGGGTGCCACGCCGCTCCATGGGTCAATCAACGTGTTGCCATCCAGCTGATCCATCAGAATAAACGGATAAAACATCACTTCTCGGCCAGCGTCGTGAATAGCCGAAATGGCCTCAATCACCGAGGCATCTGCCGGCGTGCCGCCGTAAACCGGCCGCCCCTCCACTTGCGGCACAACCTGCGCGGCGGCCCGGGTGATCCCGCCCGAACGCCATGGCATCCCCACGCCATCAAATTGCGTCTGCTCCACCTTCGGACGCAGTTCACAACTGCCACAGCGCAGATCCCCGCCAAACCAGGATACCACCAAAGACACCGATCCGCAGTTCGGCAATTCCGTTATCAAATGCTCCAACGAGGTGGCAAAATCCGTCCGCCCAGATGATGAATGCACATTGGTCGAAACGCTACGCCCCAGATCATAGACAAAATGAACCGGCGTTGTCGCCAAAGCGTATTCGCCCGTGCCCGGAATCAGCGACACGCCCCGGATGGCATCATCCAGCGCAGGCGCGCCACCGGTATCGCGCGCAGGCCGCACCACCTCAAAGGAAAACTGCGGCACCCGGTTGCCATAGGCCGTCAGGTCCAGATCCTCGATTACCACATAGGCAATCCCGCGATAGGCCGGGGCCTTGCCGACACCTTCGACCGCCTCGATCCGCGGGTCAGGCAATTGCACCTCACTGCCCGAATAGACGCGCAAGTTCAGATCATCAGGCGAAATCTCGCTGCCATCCGCCCAAATCCGGCCCACCTTCAGAATCTCGCCCTCACAAAGCGCAATGGCCAGACTGACGGAATAGCTGAAATCATTGACCTTGGGCTGCGGCGCGCCCTTGCCACCGCCCCGGCGGGCGACATGCTCCTGAAAGTCAGTTGTCCAGATGATCTGACCCGCGATCCGCATCCGCCCCCAGATCTGCGCCACCGGCGCCCCTTCGGAGGCACCGGTCAACCGCATCCGGTCAATCCTGCCCACCTCAACCGGATCGGACCCGCCACCAAGAACACGCTGATCGATACTGCGCCCAACCGTGGCCCCAACAGCCCGGCCGAACACGGCCCCCGAAAGGCCAAGAACGGCGCCGCCAAACCCCGAACCGATCGCCGCGCCAGCAGCAGAAAGAAGCAATGTTGCCATGATCAATGGGCTCCGTCTGGAAAGGTGAAACGCGCCGCAACACGGCGACGCCAAGGAGCCGTCAGCGCGCTATCCATCACGCAATGACCGCTATATGCGTGGATAAAGCGCGCCTGCGCTCCGATGCTTGATTGAAGGCCAAGATGCTTGGCCACACTGCCCGCGCGCATGCGAAAAACCAGCACATCGCCCGGGGCTTCATCGTGAACCGGCTTTGCAAGAAGAACCCGCTTAGCAGCGCTTAACAAAACCTCATCACGCGTCGGCTCGTCCCAATCGGGCGTATAGGGCGGCACAGGTTCGGGCTCTTGGCCATAAAGCGCACGCCAGACCCCGCGAAGCAGGCCCAGGCAATCGGTGCCAGCACCCTTGCAACTCGCCTGATGCACATAGGGCGTGCCCAGCCATTCGCGCGCCTCGGCCAAAATGCGCTTTACCGGTGCCATTATGACCCCGCCTGCCCTGACTTCGGGTAAGCCGTCAGCCAATCTTCTCCGGGCATATGCGGAAACCCCCGAAAGTTCAGCAGGTTCGCAAACTTCAGTCGGCAGCTGTCCATCCGCTTGTCACAGCCCGCTTCGAACCGCACCAAATCGCCAGTCGCCAAAGCAGCCCGCACCCCGTTCCACAGCTCAATCCGGCGCCCCTGCCCCTGAGTCCGATCCGATTTGACCATCCCGCCCAGCCCCGCCGCAGCGCCAGACAGCACCGTGATCCGGCCAAACTCAAACCACCGGTCATCAAAGCCGCCAAACTCGGCAAACCCGAAAACCCGCCGCTCCCGATCCAAAGTCTCCACGGCGCGTTCCGAAAAATACCCCGGTCGGGTAAGGTCAAACTGACACCGCGCATCGCCCAAAACGGCCGAGCAGCCTCGCGTATAGGCCAAGCCAATCGGCTGGTTCAACGCTTCAGCCAACCCCCGCAACTCCGCGCGAAACTCGGCCCCTGTCCGGGTAACTTCGCCCAAAGTGCCGCGAAACAATTCCGTCCGGATTTCAGGGTCCGCCCAGTTCACCAACCACAGGCGCACCTCGGCCCCGTCATAGCGCCCAGCCGCCAGATCCACTTCAGATATCGCCGCATCCGACAGAGCACCCAATGCCTCGGTATTATCCACCGAAAGCCCAGTGCTCTGCTGCAAAGCCCGCGCCGTCAGGCCAGAGCCCGCCCTATGCGTCACACCGGCAAAGTCCAGATCCCGATCATGGTCGGCAAAGCCCAGAACCACGCCATCTTTGCGAGTCACAGTCCAGGCCCGGCACAGGGTCGTTGTTCCCAAAGCAAGATGTGCGTCCAACTCTGCATTGCTCATGCCCGCACCTCCACAATCGGCACCATCGGTACATCCCCCGCCTGAAACGACGCGACCGAAGTCTGGATGCCATCGGTGTCAAACCGCACCGGCACATCAAACTCGAACCCCGCCGTCACCCGCGTGCCCAAGGCAGGTGCCACCTCAAACGTCACCAGCCCCGTCGCCGGATCAACGGTAAACTCCAGCCCCTCAACCTTCGGATCCTCCGCTACCGCCACCAGAACAGACCCCAAAACCGCCTTCACAATCGGCCGCACATAGGTCTCCTCACCCGACCGATAAGTCTTTTGCAGCGGGTAAACCGTGACCACCCCATCCCCGATCCCGATGATCTGGTCCAAAGGGCCAGGCGCCTTTGACGCCGGGCAGGATTTGTAATCCGACCAATCCTTCCAGCGAAACCCGTGCAACTGCCCGCGCCTGCTCTCAAAGAACGCGATCAACGTCTCCACATCGTCCAAAGACCGCAAGCCTACGCCCGCGTCATAGCGCCTGCGCGAATGCGCCCAAGGCGTGTTGCGCTCTTCATGGCCGTTTTGTAGCGTGACAATCTCTGTCCGTCGCTCTGGCCCGCCAACCGAGCCAAAGCTGAGGTTGGCCGGAAATCTGATCTCATGAAATGCCATTGCCTGTCCTCACCGGTTCCGCTGACCACGCGCCAAGGCCCGGCCCACCTGGGCCGCGATCTGGCTTTGACTGCGCTGAAATCCCTGCACATCTGGGGTGTTGATATTCATCACCACATTCACCGGCCGCGCCGAGCCACCGGCTTGCACACCCAAACGCCCATCGGCCCCACGCGCCAAAGGCATAATCGCCTCAGGCCCGGCCTCGCCCATTAACCCGCGCCCGCCACGCATCGGGAACGACGTCGGCGACGCCACCACACCCCCATTGGCAAATGGCATCACCTTGCCCTGCGCAAACGCACCACCATTGGCAAAGGGCATCAAAGCCCCCATTGCCCCGGCAATCCCCTGCGCCAAAGTGCCCCCCAGCGCATTCGTCACCGGCTTCATCGCAATGCCGTAAATCGTATCGGCAATTGTCTTGCCCACACCGCGCAAAGCATCCGACAGCTTCATCCCGTCAAAAGCCAACCCGTCAAACGCGCGCCGCAACCCGCCGCCAATCCCCGAAGACAGCTTGCCCACCTCACGCTCGGTGAAGGTCACCGACTCCCGCATCCGCGCCATCTCACCATCAAACGCCGCCACCATCTCGGCCGAGGCTCCCAGCCGGTCCTCCAGCGCCGTCAGCTGATCCATCAGGATCTCTGCATTATCCATCATCCATCCCCTTGCCATGAATATCGGGAAACGCGGCCGCCATCTCGGCCAACCGCGCCCGCGTGAGGGGCGGAGCCAACTGCTCCGCCCCCAGCATCATCCGCAACTCCACCGGCGTCAGACGCCAAAAGGCGGCAGGCTCCAGCCCCAAGCCGTGCAAGCCCGCCCGCATCAGTCCCGGCCAATCAATCCGAGGCGGCGGGATCGCAGATTTCACGGCTCACCCGGCAGGGCAAAAGCGCGCGCCAACAACTCCGCCGCCGCCCGCGCCGCCTCCACCGGACCGCCTCCGATCTCAACACGCAACAGATCCGCCGCAGACCCTTGCCAGCCGCCCCCGCGCAGACCCGCAACAATCAGCGCCAGCACATCGCGGGTAGAAAACCGCCCCGCCTCGAACCGCTCTACCAAGTCCAGTAACGACCCGGCTTCCAGCGCGGTCTCCAACTCGGCCAACGCGCCCAAAGTCAGCTTGGCCACATGACGCTGCCCATCAAGAATCAGCCCCACCTCCCCTGCCCAGGCGTTCACCATCACAACACCGTAAAGGTCAGCACCCCAGCCGAGGCCAGCGTGACCTCATAGGTCGCCTCGCCATTATGACTGCCCGCATATTCGAGGCTTGAGATTTGGAACGCCCCCTCAACAGTGCCGAAATCCGGGATTACCACCTGAAAATCCGGGATCTCTCCGTCAAAGAAAATCTGCCGTGCCCGCTCATCGGTGTTCGCATCGCGAAACACGCCCGAGCCGGAAATTGAGGCCGATTTCACCCCCGCCCCCGCCAGCAACTCGCGCCAGCCGCCCGTAGACTCCAGCGATGTCACATCCACCGTCTCGGCGTTGAAACTGATCCGCGTGGCCCGCAGGCCCGCGATGGTCTCGAACTGACCGTTCCCGGTCTGGTCAATCTTGATCAATAGGTCTTTGCCAGCCTGAACTGCCATGACGTCTCTCCTGTAGTAAGGGTTTGAATTTACAACTCGATCCGCGCGCGAAAGGTAAGATCAATCCGGCGCACTTCGCCCTCATCAATCCGCTTGGCAGAGGCGCGCAGAAACAACAGGCTGACCAAAGACCCGCGCGTCAGCGTCAGGGCCGCCCCGGTCAACTCATCCGAAATCGTTACCGCAATGGTCTTGGCGGGCAGAAACCCTGTGCCATCGCTGATGACAGCCACCTGCAACAGATGCTCCGCCCCCGCGCCCGATTTATCGGACGCATCGCGGACCTCCTCAGGCCCAACCAAAACGAAAGTCCCCACCGGATTGGGTGGCACGGCATCATACACCGCCACCCCCACCAGCGCGGGCAACCCGGTCAGGTGCTGATACACCGCCGTCTGCAAGGCGGCTGCGGCTGCATAACTCATATCGGTGCCTCCTCTTTGCAAAAGCACGTCAGGTAGTGGCCCGCTTGCCCCCGCTCGGCCACCGCAAGAATGGTGAACAACCGCAACCCCTCACGGAACCGCTGCTCGACCTTCGGCCGTGTCACAGCGCCCGCCGGTGCTGCCCGCACCGTCACGCGATAAGGCACCGAGGTCAGGATCAACTCCTCCCCCGCCGGATCACGCCCCGATCCTGCAACCACCTCGGCCCACAAAACCCCCTGCGGCACCCAAAGCGTGGAAAAGCCCCCCGCTCCGTCCGGCACCCGCGTGGCCGCTTCCAGCTCCAACGCCCGGTTCAGATGCGGCGCCTTCATTTGCGGCCCCCACCACCCAGGATCCGCACCTGCCGCCAGCGCTCAATCAAAGTCACCACCCCGGCAGGCAAACCAACCGCCGCCGTGCCATCATCATGGCGATGCTCATAAAACTCCGCCGCCAGCAGCAACACCGCCTGCTGCAAATCCGCAGGCACATTGCCCCAGGTCGGGCCAAAACCCGCATCAAACTCCACCACCGCGCGCCCATCGCTCGGCACATCCGGCATCCCCGAAATCCGCGGGCGATGCAGATCCACCACCAACCGCACCTGCGCCACAGGCACCACCACCGCAGCCCCACCTGCCGCATACAGCGTCAGCGACTGCAGCGCAGACACCGGCGCAATCGGCAAAGCCTGCGGCTCGCGCCAGCATTCCACCTGCCAGGAAAACCGCCGCGCGATCAGGGCTTTCGCAATCCGCCCCTCAATCGCCGCCATCGCCGCGCGCAAATAGCTTTCCAGCAGCCCGTCCTGACCCGGCGGCAGGGCAAACCCCGCCCCCATCCGCAGATGGTCTTTCAACGCCTCAACCGGCAAAGCCGCGCCGGGAACCGCCGTTACTTCGGTCAACATCATCATCAATCTCCGGTGCCGCGAATGAAAAGTCGGGCGCGCGCTTCTCTCCCGCCCCGCTCGGTCGGAAGGGGGAGCAGCTAGACGGAACGAAAGGTCCAGCGCGCGCCCGATCCCGGCCCGCTGATGCGAACCGGAATGGCTAGGCCGCCTTAGGAAACGGCAACCTTCAGCAGCTTGATCGCCGCAAAGTCGGTGACCTCACCGCCCACACGCTTGGAGGCGTAGAACAGCACATGCGGCTTGGCCGAGAACGGATCGCGCAGAATGCGCAGGTCCGGACGCTCGGCAATCGTGTAACCCGCATTGAAATCGCCAAAGGCGATCGGGAACGAGTTTGCCGCGACATCTGGCATGTCCTCGCAAACCAGCACACGGTAGCCCATCAGACGCGCGGGCTCGCCCGCTTGCAGGCTGTCGTCCCACATAAAGCGACCATCGGCATCCTTCATCTTGCGCACAGCGCCAGCGGTTTTCGAGTTCATGATGAACGTGCCATTTGCGCGGTAATCCGCCCCCAGCGCATAGACTAGGTTCACAATGCAATCGCTGGCATTGGTGGCGGCAAAATCCGCCGCCGCCCCGGTCGGGACGTAACCCAGCGAACCCCAGGTCCATGTCCCATTCGCCACCTTTGCGGGCAGCAGGATACCCTTGGGCTGATCCACCCCGGTGCCATTGATAAAAGCGCCCGATTCCGCACGGGTGAACCGCGTCGCAATCTTGCCAGCCAACCAGCCCTCAACGTCAAAGGCGCTGTCATCCAGCAACCGCTGGCTGGCCTTGGGCATCGCCGACAACTCATGCAGCTTGATCGAAATCCGCTCAATCGTGGGGGTCGCAGTCTCTGCCTGCGCAATCACTTCGGTGGCCCAACCAGAGCCGACTTCGGTGCGGTCAATCAGCACGTCGAACGAAGTCGAATCCACCTGCACCACATTTGCCGCCGCGCGCAACGACGAGGTCGACAGCAGCAACGACCGGATCGTATCGGCCGTTTGCGGGTCCACCAGATAACCGCCATCGGCGGCCACCGCCGTGGACATCGCCTTGCCTTCCAGCACAAGGCCACGCAGGCCATCATCATCGCCAGAACGCAAATACGCGTTAAAGGCCTTCTTGTGCGGAGCGTCCAACTCCATAGCAGTGGACAGCGCGGGGCGCGAGTAGGTCATGGTTTTCCGATCCAGCATGGTCAATCGCTCTTCCTGATATTGCAACGCTTGTTTAACTTCGTTCTGAAAGCCGTTGAACTCTTTCAGAAATCCGGTCATGGCGGTTTTCACCTCCGCAACCGGTGTCAGGCCCTGGGACAAACCTTCCCCGGCCCGAGACTCTCTCTCAGTCATCGTCTCACCTCTTGATATGGATAAGGCGACCGCGCTTAGGCGCGCTCGGCCAGGCTCCGGCGCGCGTCCTCAAAGACGTGGGCCAATTCACGGATCACATCCGAAACCGCATCCGATTTCGCCGTCACCCGCGCTTCGGGAAGCATGGGAAATGTCACCAAAGACACCTCCCACAGCTCCAGCTCTTGCAAAAGGCGCCGCCCCTTGCCGTCGCGTTCTGCTTTGACGGTGCGGTAGCCGATCGACAGCCCGTCAATCGCCCCCGCCGTCAACAGGGCCGCGGCTTCGCGCCCCTTTTCCACTTCGGTCAGGATCCGGCCCTTGACCCACAGGCCTGTGCCGTCCTCCTTGACCTCATCCCAAACCCCGATGGGCTGCGTTGGGTCATGCTGCCACAGCATCTTGACCCGACCGCCGGCCTTGCTCATCCGCGCCAAAGACACCGCATAGGCCCCCTTTGCCACCACATCGCCGCCCTGATCCTTCACCCCAAAGACTGAGGCATAGCCCGAGACAACCCGCCCATCCGTCACTGTCAGGCCTGCGTCGGGCCGCAGATACTTCCGCTCCGGCGCGCCAAAATATTCCATCATCCCATCACCTCATTGCCGCTTTGATCAAAGCCTCGGCGCCCTGCGTCAGCAAGAACGCCGCCACGCCAAACACCCCCAGCCAGATCCGCTTTTCCAACCGCTCCAGCGCCGCATCAATCTGACCCAGCCGGTAATCCAAGGCGCCCCAGCGCTCTTCCATCACCCGCTCATGCGCCTCGATCCGCGCTTGGGCCGCATCGAAGCTGTCGTAAAGAAACCGCGATCCGCCGCCTTCCTTGCGAACGCTCATTCCTCCTCCTGCAGCCGTGGCAGCCCCAGCAGAACCCGCTTTTCGGCTTGGGTCAGAAAGTCAGATGCCCCCACCCGCGCCCATTGCAGATCCCGTTCCACCGACAGCGCCGCGATCTGGTCCAGATCAGGCCGCAACTCCACCACCTCACCAGTAAACACCGCCAGCCAATGCGACATCGCCGCCAGTACCCGCTGCGCGAGCGGCAAGACGGTCAACCGATAAAACGCCCGGTTGGCCTCTTGGTAATTCGCATAAGTCGCATCTCCCGGAATCCCCATCAGCATCGGCGGCACCCCAAAGGCGATGGCAATCTCACGCGCCGCCGCCTGCTTGGTCGCATGAAACTCCATGTCACTGGGCGAAAACCCCATCGGTTTCCAGTCGAGCCCCCCCTCCAGCAACATCGGTCGCCCCGCATTGCGTGCGCCCTGATGATGCGTCTCAATCTCGGCCACCAGCCGCTCATACTGATCCGTTGACAGGTTCGACTGCCCATCCGCGCCCTTATAAGTGATCGCGCCCGAAGGCCGTGCGGCATTGTCCAACAGCGCCTTCGACCAACTCGACGCGCTGTTATGCACATCAATCGCCACCGCCGCCGCCTGCAACGGCGACAAGCCATAATGGTCATCCGTCGGGTGGAACGACTTGATATGACAAATCGGGCTCAAGCCCTCTTTCACCGCAAAACGGTGCGTCCGCCCGCCCACAGCATAGTCATAGGCCACCGGCCAACCATCCGCCCCCGGCACCAAAGCCATCCGGTCAGACCGCAGAACATGCAGCTCCCCCGGCAACTTGTCATTGCCCGGAACCGCCTCGATATAAGCATTGCCCGACAGCAGCAAAAACCCGTAAACCGCCTCCAGCAGTTCCGCCCGCCCCTGCGCCGCATTGGGCCGCGCCAAAAGCCCCAGCAGCGGATGCACCTCAAACCGCCGTTCGGCGTCCTGACAGATCACCGGCAGCGCCGCCGCCGCTTCGGCAATCAGCTTGACCGCGCGAAACCCGATCGGGTTGCCCTGAAAGCCGTTCTTGGCCAAAGACACCGCATCACGCGGAGACCACGCCACCCGGCCCGAAGACCCCCAGGCCACCACGCGCCCCGTGGCGCTGGCCTTCTTTTCCACTGATGGGGCCTCGCCCCGCTCAGCGCGTTTCAGGAAATCGAACACCATTGCCGCTCCTTTGCATTGTCCAGCGGGCAAAACCCGACCGCCCCGCGCCAGATAGGCGCAGGCCAAATTTCTTCAATTTCAATCGCTTACAGCGTCCGAAGCCCCGGCCGCGTGATCTTGCCCGCAGGCTCCACCATCAGATCCGTCAGCGCCCAGACCAGCGCATCCAGCCGGTCCGGGCTGCCTTGCCCCTTCCACCCGGTCCGCGCCATCTGCATCATCTGCGCCTCCAGATCGCCCAAGCCCCGCTTATGCCCAACCCGCCCCTGCTCATACAAAGCCGCCACCGGCTCTGCCCGAAGCATCTTTGACCGTGTTGCCCGCACGGCTCGGTAAGGCACCATCGGGTCAATCTGCCGGATCACATCGCGCACCAGATCGCCGCCCTGATTCACCTCGGCCACCAGCCGATCCGCGCCAAATTCCTCCATCGCCGCCAGCGCCGCCCGCGCCCATCCATCAGGCGAGGCCCCCCGTACCGACCGATCCGCCAGCACCACCGCCCGCCATTCCCCCGGCGCGCCGCGCGTATCCGCCCCCACCACCACGATCCCGCATTCATCGCTTTGCTTGGTCGCCGTCACCGGCGGGTCCACCGCCACCACCACCCGCATCGTCTCGGGCGGCACCACCGCAGCCGCCTGCGCTATCATCTCAACGGTCCACAACGCATCCGGCACATCCTCGACAATCTCGCCCAGCAACTCTTGCCGGCCCATCAACGTGCCGCCAAACTTCGCATTGACCGTCTCCAGATAACCCGCCGCCAGATAGGCCCTATTCGCCTCACTCGGCGCATGGGTGATTACCGTTTCCGAATTTTGCAAAATCGCCTTCAGCACCCCCACATTGCGCGGCGTCGTTGTCACCACGGCTTGCGGACACGCCCCCAAGCGCAACCCAAACTGCAACTGATCCCAGGTAGCCTGCGCCTTCGGCCATTTTGCCAACTCATCGGCCCAGGCCGCATCAAACTGCGGCCCCCGCAGGCTCTCCGGGTCATATGCCGAAATCGCCTGCGCCACCGCCCCGTTCGGCCATTCCAGCATATTGCGGCTGGAAATCCACTTGGGCCGCCGATCCGGCGGAGAGCAGGCCAAAATCCCGCTCTCCCCCAAGATCATCACCTCGCGCACCTGATCCAGCGTCTCGCCCACCAAGGCAATCCGCCGCGCCCGGCCCGGATCCAAAGGCCCAGCCCCTTCAACCAATCCCCGCACCCATTCCGCGCCAGCCCGGGTTTTTCCAGCCCCGCGCCCCCCCATGATGACCCAGGTTTTCCAGGCCCCCTCGGGTGGCAATTGGTGTGGCAAGGCCCAGAATTCAAATATCCAGGGCAATGCCAACAACGCAGGCTTGCTTAGCCCCCCCAGAAAATCGTCAATCTCCTCGGGCAGCGCGGAGGCAAGCCAGGCGGCGCCCGATTTCATCGCGCGCGGCCCCAAGATCAAGCTCTGATCCGGTTCCGACAGCCCCGGCTGTCTGTTTGCGAAGTGTCTCGACATGTGCTCTTTCCTGTAACAACAGCTTTCCAACCGCGAACAGATCCCGCACGGCCTGTTTGGCCTTGGGCGCGTCTGCCAGCTGTCCAACCCTGATGTCCGCGATCACCGACCTCAGGTCGATCACCGCCTCTGTGTATAGCTCTTCGGTAAACCCCAAAACGTCCTCAGGGATTCCGCCGCCCTCAGTAAACCTGATGGTCATATTTGCCCGCCCGCTGCTCATGCCATCTTCCGCACGAGAGAAATGCAAAAAGCGGCTAAGGGTTTCCCCCGCCGCTCTCGACACTTCTTCTAGCATGCAACAAGACCTACATCCGACCGCGCGGCAAGTCAAGCTAAAAAATCAATGAAACCAGACGGTTACCCGAACGCCACAATAACCTTTCGTTAACCCTCCGGCTCAGCCCCCATCCGCCGCCGCCGCTTCCAGCGCGCGGAACTTGGCCACATTGGCGTTATGGTCCTCCAGGGTCACCGCAAAGACATGCCCATCCGCCGGGTCCAAAGTCTTTGCCACAAAGAAGATATACGCCGATTGATCCGGGTTCAGCGCCGCCTCAATAGACGCCCGCCCCGGATTGGCAATCGGCCCCGGCGGCATCCCGTCGATGACATAGGTGTTGTAAGGCGTCTCGCGCCGCAATTCGCTTTGCCGCAAGCCGCGCCCCAAAATCCCTTCGCCATTGGTGATCCCGTAGATCACCGTAGGGTCGGTCTGCAACCGCATCCCCTGCCGCAAACGGTTGATGAAGACCGAGGCCACCAGCCGCCGCTCATCCGAAATCCCGGTTTCCTTTTCCACGATCGAGGCCATGATCATCGCCCCTTCCGGGGTGTCATAGGGCAAATCCGCCGCCCGCAGTGGCCACAACTCGTCCATCACCGTCACTTGCCGCGCTTGCATCTGCGCCACCAGCACCGTCCGGTCGCCGCCCTTGACCACCTCATAGCTGTCGGGTGCAAGGCTCCCCTCCGCCGGCACCACCTCGACAGTGCCTTCCATGAAATCGGCGCGCTTCAACTCTTCAATAACCTGCCAACTGGTCACCCCTTCGGCCAGCGTCACCCGCCAGCGCAGATCGGGCGAGTCCTTGGCATCAATATACTCTTGCGGCGCGGCTTCGGTTTCGGGGTCAAACTTCACCACCTCGACAAAGCGGTTGGTCGCCGGGTCCAACTCTCGCAAGATCACCGCGGCACTGGTGATCCCAATCCGGAAATTCACCTCGCGCCCACAGGTCGATTGCCCGCCCGCCGTGATCGCCGCCAAAACCTGCTCCATCGACGTCGCAGGCGGCAGCAAGTAAGAGCCAAACTTCAGATCATCCGCCCGCCCGGAATAATCCGCGCCAATCCGAAATATCCGCGCATCCGAAACAGCCCCTCGCGTTTCAAGGTTGCGGCTGACCGCACTTAGTGATGCCCCCCGCTCCACCTGCACGCAGATCGCATCGGCCAAAGGCCCGGGCTTGGTGAATTCATTGCGGCCCCAGGCGACGGTGATCGCAGCCCCCACCAAAATCACAATGAACAGCGTCAGCGCGTTCGAGGCGATGGCTTTCCACATCCCCTAGCGCACCTTTCCGATGACCAAGCTGGCATTGGTGCCGCCAAAGCCAAAGGAATTCGACAGCGCCACGTCAATCTTGCGCTTGACCGCCTTGTTAGCGGCCAGATCGAGGCGTGACACCACCGCCGGATTGTCCAGATTGATCGTCGGCGGGGCGATCTGGTCGCGAATGGCCAGCACACAGAAAATCGCCTCAACCGCGCCAGCCGCCCCCAGCAAATGCCCAATCGACGACTTGGTCGAAGACATTGTCGCCTTATCCGCCGCATCGCCCATCAGCCGCTCCACCGCGCCCAATTCAATCGTATCGGCCATGGTGCTGGTGCCATGCGCATTGATGTAATCCACCTGATCCGGCGTAATCCCCGCCCGCGCCAATGCCGCCTTCATGCTGCGATAGCCGCCATCGCCATCCTCGGCAGGCGCCGTAATGTGATAGGCATCACCCGACATGCCATAGCCCAAAATCTCGGCGTAAATCTTTGCGCCTCGGGCCTTTGCATGTTCATATTCTTCCAGCACCACACAGCCCGCACCTTCGCCCATGACGAACCCATCGCGGTCGGCGTCATAGGGGCGGCTGGCCTTGGTCGGCTCATCGCCGCGCTTGGTGGACAGGGCCTTGCAGGCATTGAACCCGGCAATCCCGATTTCCGAAATCGGGCTCTCCGCGCCGCCCGCCACCATCACATCCGCATCACCAAACATGATCAGCCGGGACGCATCGCCAATCGCATGCGCCCCCGTGGAACAGGCGGTGACCACCGCGTGGTTAGGCCCCTTGAACCCGAAACGGATGCTCACATGCCCCGAAATCAGATTGATCAGCGCCGAGGGGATAAAGAATGGCGATACCCGCTTGGGCCCCTTTTCCTTGATCAGCACCGCCGTGTCGGCAATCGCCGACAGCCCGCCTATCCCTGACCCGATCATCACCCCCGTCCGCTCGCGGTCCTCATCACTTTGCGGCTCCCAGCCGGAATCGCGCACGGCCTGCACAGCGGCGGTGATGCCGTAAAGAATAAAATCATCCACCTTACGGCGGTCTTTCGGCTCCATCCAGTCATCGGGGTTGAAGGTGCCATTGCTGCCATCGCCCAACGGAATCTCGCAGGCGTACTGCGTCACCACGTTGGTTGCATCAAAGCGGGTGATCGGCCCGGCCCCGGATTGGCCAGCCAAAAGGCGGCTCCAGGTTTCCTCGACCCCGCAGGCCAGCGGCGTGACCATTCCCAAACCTGTGACAACAACGCGACGCATGCAAATCCCCCACCATGGAAAAGGCTTTTATTGGTGATACACGCGCCCTTGCGCCCGTGCAACACGGGGCGGCCAAAGTGGCGGGGATCGGCGGCTTTTGCGGATGTGTCCCGACTCGGGACGCTGGGGCCAGAGTAGGAAAATCAGGGGCTTGGGTCATTGGTCTTCATAGTTCCTTAAGACTTTAGCCCGGGGGGCGGCTATATGCCTCCGGCGGGAGTATTTGGAAAAGCGCAAATCATCGGGTGAGGAACTTTGATGCAGGCCTGCGCCCTGAGCAGTGATGTCAAAGCTCTGGGCCGCCGGAATTGGGGCCCGAATCAATCTGGTCAGAATTTACTGAATGAAAGTGACCTCAGCCCAGCTTGCGCCGCTGACTGGGGCGAACATGGGGTCTCAGCCCGCGCCAGAACCACGTGGATGCCGCCAACCCCAGCGAACCGGCCAACAGCATAATGACAGCAAGGCCCGAGACTCCCCGCTCCAAAACCGCCATCGCCGGGTCTTCGGGCGAGACATAGACGGTGAGCGAGCCGCCGAGAGGGTAGCGCGCGGCGGCGGTTTGCATGTCTTCAGGGCTGCCGCGCAGGTAGGTCTGACCGAATTTATAGTCGAACCCGTCGATCCGGTAGCTGTAGGCCAAATCGAAGTGAGCCCCCGGCAGGGTTTTTCGTCGGATCGCGCTGGAGGGCTCGTATATCACCACATCACTTTGCACGATCTCGGCAGGCACAGCGCGCCAACCGTTGCTGCGCAGCTCTTGGCCCAGTTGGGTCAGCGCATATAGGACCAAGGCGGCCCCCATAACGGCGGTCAGGATAAAAATGGCCCGCATGCCCTGCCCCTTTTTCGCAGAAAAAGAATGCCCCCCAGCGTCGGCATCAAATGGATAAACCTACGCTTTCGTCAAAAGGGCGCGGATTTTCACCGCCTTTTCAAAGTGATCCAGACGATGCGTCTTGATCCACCATTCCGCCACTTCCATCAGCGCCTGCGGATCCTCATTGCGATTGGCAAAAAAGGCATAAAACGAAAGGCCAACGCCATCGCCCTTGGCCGCAATCTTCTGGTCGCAAATGGCGATGGCTTTGGCGCGCAGGCTGGCTCTCATGCTGTGATCCTATTGTGGCAAACGCAAAAGGCACCCCGAAGGGTGCCCAAGCGTTCCGGTTAGGGACAGATGGCCTTAAGCCGCAGCAGAAATGAACTTTACCGCATCGCCAAAGGTCTGGATGGTTTCGGCAGCGTCATCAGGAATTTCGATCCCGAAGGCTTCCTCAAAGGCCATAACCAGTTCCACGGTGTCCAGGCTGTCGGCGCCAAGATCATCAATGAACGAGGCGTTCTCGGTCACCTTGTCTTCTTCGACGCCCAGATGCTCGACGACGATCTTCTTCACCCGATCAGCGATGTCGCTCATGTTCTTTCCTCTATCCTTACGGCGGGATGCCCCAGCCTGACTGTTCACGCCCCGAAAGGCACCCTTCACCGCCACCGGCGGCCACATAACCGGGGTCTCCCCCGGCGAGTTCAGCGCGCCTATAGCAACAGGCGCGACCTTAGGCAATTGCTTTCCCGATTACAGGGGGGAAAAGCCTTAAAGCATCGCCATGCCGCCATTCACATGCAGCGTGGCTCCGGTAACATATCCCGCCTCTGTCGAGGCAAGGTAAAGAACGGCCGCCGCAATCTCCGCCGGCGTGCCCATGCGGCCTGCCGGAACGGCGGATAGGATGCCGCTGCGTTGGGTGTCATTCAACTTGTCGGTCATCGCGGTTTCAATGAAACCGGGGGCGACAGCGTTGACGGTGATGCCCCGGCTGGCGACCTCAGCCGCCAGCGATTTCGACAGACCAACCAAACCAGCCTTTGAGGCGGCATAATTCACCTGCCCCCCGTTTCCCGTGGCGCCGACGACCGAGGAGATATTGATGATCCGCCCCCAGCGCGCTTTCATCATGCCCCGGATCGCCGCGCGGCACAGCCGGAAAGCGGCGGTCAGGTTCACGTCGATCACCGATTGCCAATCGTCATCCGACATCCGCATGACCAGACCGTCCTTGGTGATTCCGGCATTGTTGATTAAAATATCCACCGATCCCATCGCCTCGACGCTGCGTTTGATCAGCCCCTCTACGGATTCGGGATCTGACAGGTTGCAGGTCAGCACATGGGCGCGACTGCCCAATTCTGCCACCAGCGCCTGCAACGGCGCTTCGCGTGTGCCAGAAAGACCCACGGTCGCCCCCGCCGCGTGCAAGGTCCGCGCGATATCGGCCCCGATTCCGCCCGATGCGCCTGTTATCAGCGCTGTCTTTCCCGTCAGATCGAACATCCGCGACCTCCCTTTTCCAGTCATCTCAATTCAAACCCGATTCTTCGCAGAAAAATCGTACCTGCCTAACCCTTCGCCGCTAAAACATCCTCCGGCGTGCCAATCGCCCGCATCGACACCTCGCCCGAGACGATCCGCTTGATCATCCCCGACAGCGCCTTGCCAGCGCCAATCTCCCAGAACTCCGTCACGCCAGCCAGTTCCATCCACAAGACAGATTCGCGCCATCGCACCGATCCGGTGATCTGCGCGATCAAAAGGTCATGGATGCGGTCAGGCTCCGTCACCGCTTCGGCGCGGACGTTCACCACAACCGGCACAGATGGCTTTTCAATCACCACAGCAGACAGCGCTTCGGCCATCTTATGCGCGGCGGGCTGCATCAAAGCGCAGTGGAAGGGCGCCGACACCGGCAGCAGCAGCGCCCGCTTGGCACCTCTGGCCTTGGCGATCTCAATCGCGCGTTCCACGGCCGCTTTGTGGCCCGAGACCACGACCTGCCCCGGATCATTGTCATTTGCGGCCTGACAGACCTCACCCTGAGCGGCCTCGGCAGCGACGGCCACCGCTGCTTCAAAATCCAACCCCAACAGGGCGGCCATAGCGCCCACACCCACGGGAACGGCCTCTTGCATCGCAGCCCCGCGCAGGCGCAGCAGGCGGGCGGTGTCTGAAAGGCTCAGCGAACCGGCTGCACAAAGCGCGGAATATTCGCCCAGCGAGTGCCCGGCGACAAAAGCGGCATGCTCAGCCACGGTAATCCCTTCGGCCTCCAAAGCCCGCAAAGCAGCCATAGAGGTGGCCATAAGCGCGGGCTGGGCGTTTTGGGTCAGGGTCAGTTCGGCAATGTCACCCTCCCAGATCAACGAGGACAGCTTTTCGCCCAAAGCCTCGTCCACCTCATCGAACACCGCGCGGGCGGCGGGATACGCGTCGGCCAAGGCCTTGCCCATTCCAATGGTTTGCGCCCCTTGTCCGGGAAATACGAATGCACGGCTCATGGAAAATCTCCGGTGTTAACTTGATCAATTGCATAGCCAAGCCCGCGCCAAAGGGCAATCTTTCGCGCACATCGGCTGTGCAACCCGGCGCATTCCCAAAGTGATCTGCCACGACTAACCTGCCCCAACCCACGCAGGAGCGCAGAATGCCAGCCCGAAATACCCCTACCAGCTATGGCAGCCTTACCCGCAGTTTTCACTGGCTGATGGCCCTGATGATCTTTGCGGCCATCCCTTTGGGGGTAATCGCCAATGACCTGCCCTATGACACCCCCGAAGGCCTGGCCTTCAAGGCGCAACTGTTCTCCATCCACAAAACCCTTGGCGTCGCGATCTTTGCAGTGGCCCTGCTGCGGATCCTTTGGGCGCTAAGTCAACCCCGCCCGGTGCCCCTGCACCCCAACCGCCGCGCCGAGACGTTGATGGCCGAAACCGTCCATTGGGCGCTTTATCTGTCTTTGGTCGTCGTCCCCTTGTCAGGCTGGGTGCATCACGCCGCCCTAGACGGCTTTGCGCCAATCCTTTGGCCCTTTGGCCAAGACCTGCCCTTTGTGGCCAAGTCCGAAACCGTGGCCTCCCTTGCCGGTTCCACCCATTGGCTGTTCACCAAATTGCTGATTGCCTCTATTGCCCTGCACATCGCAGGGGCGCTGAAACACGTCTTCATTGACCGCGACAGCACCTTGGCGCGGATGACCAAAGGCACGCCAGCAGGCGGTGCGAGGGCCGCGCATAGCGCCCTGCCAGTTGCGGTTGCTGTCGCAATCTTTGGCGCTGGCGGGGTGACGGCTTGGGCAATCAGCAAAGACATCGCCCCCGCCCCCGCCGCCCCCACCACCATCGCCGCCACCACAGGCGGCTGGCAGGTCACCGAGGGCAACCTTTCCTTCACCGCCCGCCAGATGGGGGCCACGGTGACAGGCACCCTGCCCGTCTGGTCAGCCGAGATTGACTTTGACCCGGCCACCGGCACCGGCCAAGTCAGCGTTCAGATCGACATGGCCCAAGTCACCCTCGGATCCGTCACCGATCAAGCCCGCGGGGCAGAGTTCTTTGACACCGCCGCCCACCCAACAGCCAGTTTCACCGCCGCAATCACCCCCGAAGGCGACGCTTTCACGGCCATCGGCACCCTGACCCTGCGCGGCGCAGCACAACTCGTCACCCTACCTTTTGCGATGACAATCGCCGATGATACCGCCACCATGACCGCCACCCTAACCCTTGATCGCCGCGATTTCGGCATCGGCCCCAGCTACCCGGATGAGGCCACGGTGGGCTTTGCCGTCGATGTTGCCATCGCCCTGACCGCCAGCCGCAAATGAAAAGGCCGCCGGATCCCTCCGGCGGCCCCCAACGTCCCCAGCAATGGGCGTGGATTATTCGGCCTTCATCGCCTCGATCGAGATCATCACCGCAACCTCATCGCCCACAAAAGGCGCGAACTGGCCAAGGTTATAATCCGTGCGCAACAACGTGGTGCTGGCCGAAAACCCGGCCCAAGGCTTGTTCGCCATCGGATGATCCCCCACTTGATTCAGCACCGCATCCAGCACAACTGATTTGGTCACGTCATTCAGTGTCAGATCGCCGGTGATCTTGGCGGTAGCATCGCCCGTCACCTCAATGCTGATCGAAGCAAAACTGACCATCTCATCGTCGGCCGCATCAAAGAAATCAGCCGTCATAAAGTGGTCAAACCGCTCCTGCCAACCGGTCAGCATGGTTTTCACCGGAAACGCCACCGAAACGGACGAAGCCGCAGGATCGGCCTGATCAAACATGATTTCGCCGTCAAAGCCGGAAAACATGCTCCAGGTCGTCGAGAACCCAAGGTGGGAATAGCTGAACAGGATCTGGCTGTGGCCGGCATCCAGCACATATTTCTCAGGCTCGGCATAGGCGGGGGCGGCCAAAAGGGCGGCGGCAAGGGCGGGGGCGGCGAAACGGATCATTGGTGTCTCCTGACAATTAAACTCTGTGGCAAAGCTTGAAGCCCCGGCCCCGCCCCGGCCATTCGGCTATTCCGAACAGGACTTGCGCGGGCATGAACATCACCTTGCCGTGCGTGCCGTCCTGCGCCAAACTGCGGCCATGCATCCGATCACCCGCAAGATCCTTTACGCCGTCAGCTTTGAAACCCTTGGGATTGCCGTCGCAACCCTGGGGCTTTTGGCGATGTCAGACGCCTCTGCCGGCAATTCCGTCGCTTTGGCCGCGCTCTGCGCCACCGTCGCGATGAGTTGGAGCTTTGTCTTCAACAGCGTTTTCGAGGCGTGGGAGGCCCGCCAGACCACCAAAGGCCGCTCCATTGCACGGCGCGCGGTCCATACGTTGTTGTTCGAAGGCGGGCTGGTGCTGATCCTGATCCCGCTGACCGCCTGGTGGCTGGGCGTAGGTCTCTGGTTGGCGCTGGTCTACGAGGCCGGGCTGATCGCGCTGTTCATCGTCTATACCTACATCTTCACCTGGGGCTTCGATGCGATCTTTGGCCTGCCTCAATGCGCACGCTAGCCCTGCCCAAAAGGCTTTGCGCTAAGGCCTTGCGCCGGGGCCCCCAGCCTGTATAAGGCCGCTTCCTTTCCGTGAATTCCATGAATCGGCGATGCCTCTCGTGGACGGGCTGCGGAAAGGCCAGACGCCCGTCCTTTGAAGCCGCCCCGAGACGAAGGATATCGCATGCCGCTTTACGAGCATGTTTTCATCTCGCGCCAGGATCTTTCCAGCGCGCAGGCCGAAGGTTTGGTCGAACATTTCTCAACCGTTCTTGCGGATAACGGCGGCAAAGTCGTCGAGCAGGAATATTGGGGCGTCAAGACGATGGCCTACAAGATCAACAAGAACCGCAAAGGCCACTATGCCTTCCTGAAAACTGACGCGCCTTCGGCCGCGATTCAGGAAATGGAACGCCTGATGGCTTTGCATGAAGACGTGATGCGCATTCTGACCATCAAGGTCGATGCCCATGTCGAGGGCCCTTCGGTCCAGATGCAAAAGCGCGACGAGCGTGAGCGGGGCGACCGCGATGGCGGCAGCTTTGGCGACCGTGGCCCGCGCCCGGATCGTGGCGATCGCCCTGACCGTGGCCCCCGCCCTGACCGCGCACCGCGCTTTTGATCTTGGCCTGAAGGAAAAGGATTCCGCACATGGCGAACAAACCATTCTTCCGCCGCCGCAAGGTTTGCCCGTTCTCGGGCGACAATGCACCGGCCATCGACTACAAAGACACCCGTCTGCTGCAGCGCTATATCTCTGAGCGTGGCAAGATCGTCCCGTCCCGCATCACCGCGGTCTCGGCCAAAAAGCAACGCGAACTGGCCACGGCCATCAAGCGCGCCCGCTTTCTGGCCCTGCTGCCCTATGCCGTGAAATAAGGAGCAGCATCATGCAAGTTATCCTTCTAGAGCGCGTGGCCAAACTGGGCCAAATGGGCGAAGTTGTGAACGTCAAAGACGGTTACGCCCGCAACTACCTCTTGCCACAAGGCAAAGCATTGCGCGCCAATGCAAACAACGTGGCCTCGTTCGAGACCCGCAAGGCAACTCTGCAAGCGCAGAACCTTGAGACCAAGAAAGAAGCCGAAGTCGTCTCGACCAAGCTGGACGGTCAAACCTTCGTCGTCATCCGCTCGGCTTCCGATGCGGGCGCGCTTTACGGCTCCGTCACCACCCGTGACGCCGCCGAAGCAGCAACGACCGAAGGCTTTGTGGTTGGCAAAGGTCAGATCGTTTTGATCAAGCCAATCAAGGATCTGGGCATCCATGAGGTTTCGGTGGTTTTGCACCCCGAGGTCGTGGCCACGATCAAGCTGAACGTCGCCCGCTCGAAAGAAGAGGCCGAATTGCAGGCCTCGGGCAAGTCGATCCGCGAACTGGCCGCCGAGGCAGAAGCCGAAGCCGAGTTCGACATGGCCGAATTGTTCGGCGAGATGGGTGCAGCCCAAGAGGGTGCAGACCTGACGCGCGACTGATCCCTGTCTGATCGGTAAGAAAACCGCGCAAGGGCAACCTTGCGCGGTTTTTCCTTGTCTGGGTCAAAGATTAGCTTTGCCCTGCACCGCCGTTTCGCCAAGCAGAATATCAAGGGCGGGTTCGGCACCGAATGGTTCAAAGTTTCCGCCGATGAAATCGCCAAAGCCGCCGCCCAATAGCTGCGAAAAGCCAAATTGCGACCGGGCAAAGGTCGCTATCAGCGGCGACACTTTCCTTGGCCTGGCCAAGCATCCGGCCATGACAGCCAGATCAGACACCACCACCGGAATCCTTTGCCTTGTCGTGGGAATCGCGGTCTTTTCCGTACAAGATCTGATCCTGAAAAAGCTGTCGGGCGGTTATCCCCTGCATCAGGCCATGGTGATCCGCAGCCTGACCGCCCTGCCCTTTCTGGTCGCAATCGTCTGGTGGTTCGACGGCCGCCTGTCCACGATCACCACCCGCAACTGGCCAAAGATGCTGGCGCGCGGACTTTTGAATTTTGCCGCCTATACCAGCTATTACCTTGGTCTTGCGGCCTTGCCGATGCCCACGACCATCGCGCTGTTCTTCACAGCACCTTTGTTCATCACCCTCTCCGCCGCGCTGTTGTTCAACGAAAAGGTCAGCGGCCCTGCGGTGCTGGCCGTGGTGGCGGGCTTTGCAGGCGTCGTGCTGATCGTGCAACCCGGCTCGCAGGGTCTTGGCTGGGCCGCTCTGCTGCCTGTCCTTGGGGCCGCGGGCTACGCGCTGTCGATGGTGGTGGCCCGGCCAATGGGGCGCACGGAATCCGCCGCCGCGATGGCCTTCTGGGGCAATATCTGCTTTTTGCTGTGCGCGCTGGCGCTGTCAGTGATTTTTGGCTCTGGCCAGTTCGCGCAAACCGCTGACCCGTCGATGGCCTTTCTGACCCGTGGCTGGGTTGTCGCGCCCCTGACAGATCTGGCGCTGATGGCCTCTTGCGGACTGATCGCGGCGGCGGGGTTGACGCTTTTGACCCATGCCTACCGCATCGCGCCCTCGTCCAGCGTGGCGCCGTTTGAATACAGCTTCATGTTCTGGGGCCTGCTCTGGGGGTGGCTGTTCTGGTCTGATCTGCCCAATGATAAGGGCTGGCTGGGCATCGCCATAATCATCGCAGCAGGTTATTACGTCATCCGCGCCGAAGGGTCCAAGCCGCCCTCACCTGCCCCCGCGCAGGCCCCCGCCCTTGTCAGCGCAGAGGCGGAACGGCAAGAAGGTGTTGGTATCCAACAGAACCCAAGCCTGCCAGATCTGCCGCAAAGCGATATACCAAAGCCGCAAACCTAAAGTGTTCCGCCCATGAAAAAGGCCGCACCCAAAGGCGCGGCCTGATCTTTTGGTGAAAGCCGGGCTTGGATTACAGCTCGTCCAGCGCCTCAACCGCCTTTTGAAGATCGTCTTTCGAGATCTCCTTCTCGGTCACCTTGGCCCCGGCCACGATATGATCGATCACCTTGTCTTCAAAGATCGGCGCGCGCAGCTGCTGCTGCACTTGCTGGTTCTTTTGCACAAACTCGAAATACTGGCGCTCTTGGCCCGGATACTGACGCGCGGCCGTCATCACAGCCTGCGTCATCTCGGCGTCAGATACCGTCACTTCGGCAGTCTTGCCAACTTCGGCCAGCAAAAGGCCCAAGCGCACCCGGCGTTCGGCCAGGGTCTTGTGCTCTTCCGTGGTCTCAACCGACCCGTGGTTATGGTCATGCACCTCTGGATGCTCTTCATGCCACAGCTGATGCGCGATTTGGGCGGCTTCCGCGTCCACCAGCTTGGATGGCAGGTCAAACTTGACCATCTTATCCAACTGATCCAGCAAAGACCGCTTCATCACCGCACGGCTTGCGCCAGTGTATTCCGCTTCCAACCGCTCTGCGACCTGAGTTTTCAACCCAGCCAGATCTTCCGCGCCGTATTTCTTGGCCATCTCGTCGTCGATTTCCGACGCTTTGGATTCCTTGATCGCCTTGACCTTGCAAGCGAAGACAGCCGCTTTGCCGGCCAGATTCTTTGCCCCATATTCCGCTGGAAACGACACGTTGACACTCAACTCGTCATCAACCTTGGCGCCGACCAGCTGCTCTTCAAAGCCCGGGATGAACGAGCCAGAGCCCAGAACCAGCGGATAATCTTCCGCCGTGCCACCCTCAAACAACTCGCCATCGACCGAACCCTTGAAGTCGATCGTGATCTGATCGCCGTCTTTGGCTTTCGCGCCCTTCTTGCGGTCGTCATAAGACTTCACGCCCTCGGCCAGATTCTTCAACGCCTCGTCAACGGCGGCAGAATCAGCCTTCACGACCAGCTTGTCCAATTTGATCTTGCTGGCATCAAAGGCCGGAATCGGGGGGAGATTCTCATAAGACATCTCAACCACAACGTCGGAGCCCTCTTTCCACTCATCGCCGCCCACCATCTTGACGTCGGGCTGCAGGGCTGGCCGGTCACCGGTCTTGTCGAAATGCTCTTTCATCGCGCCATCAACGGCGTCCTGCATCGCGTCGCCCAAAATGCGCGGGCCAAACTGCTTGCGCAGAATCGCCAATGGCACCTTGCCCTTGCGAAAGCCTTTGATTTCCACCTCAGGCTGGGCCTCCAGCAGCTTTTCCTGAACTTTCACGTCCAGTTCTGCGGCCGTTACCGTGATGGTGTAGCCGCGCTTGAGGCCTTCGTTCAGGGTCTCGGTGACCTGCATATTATCGTCCTTTTCTTCAATTCATGGTGCGGGTGGAGGGACTTGAACCCCCACGCCTTGCGGCGCTGGAACCTAAATCCAGTGCGTCTGCCAATTCCGCCACACCCGCATGCTCCCTGTTCGGGTACGATTAAAAGGACCGCCCATCGTCAAAGGCCGCATCCCCGTCCGCACCGAATTCCGCGCCCTTCTAACAAAGGCAAATGCCGGATGCGAGAGGAAAAATTTGCCGCATTTCCGCCACAACCAAACAGCCTTCGTCTCCAAGATGCCCGAAAGTTAACCAGCAACGGGCCAAATCCTGATACAGTTCTAGGAAAAAACGATGAGGCAGACCAAGACATGCAACGAGGAGACCGCCATGGGCGACCTGACCCAGACTTTTGACACCGTCGAAGCCGTCGCAAAGGCCGCCCCCATCAGTGGGATCACCGCCGGAACCGCCGTGTTGACACTCGATGGCGCCCTGCCCGTGCAATACCTTGCCATTGGTGACCGGGTGATCACCCGCTCGGGGATGCGGGTTCTGAAAGACATTGAAGTTACCGTGGCGCAGAATGTCACAATGGTGCGCATCTCGGCCTCGGCCCTTGGGCATGACCGGCCAGAAGCGGATCTGTTCGTGGCCCCGGCGCAAGCGATCTATGTGCGCGATTGGCGCGCCAAGGCGCTTTATAACAAAGCCGCCGTGATGGTTGAGGCACAGCGCTTGTGCGACGGCGATTATATCCGCAAGGAAGTGGTTGCCGAAGTGCGCCTGTTCACCCTGCGGTTCGAGCGGGAAGACGTGGTTTACGCCAGCGGTCTGGAACTGGCCTGCACCCCGGTAACGGTTGCCGCCTGAAGCGACCCTCGCAAAAATAATTCCAAAGGTCGCCTCTGGGCGGCCTTTTTCACATCCCCAGCCCGCGAAACACCTTTGGCAACTCCTCAGACAGATCCTCGGCAATCAACCCCGGCCCAAAACTGCGCGCACATTCCACATGCAGCCAAGCCCCCGTGCAGGCCGCATCAAAGGGTGAAAACCCCCGCGCCAGCAGCCCGGTAATAAACCCCGCCAGCACATCCCCCGATCCCGCCGTCGCCAACCAAGGTGCCGCCCGCTCATAAGCCGCCGAGTTGATCGCACAGCGCCCATCCGGCGATGCGATCACCGTATCCGCCCCTTTGAACAGCACCACACAGCCCGCCCACGCTGCCGCTTCCCGGCAGGCATCCATCTTGGAATAAGCCGGGCCAGTGACAGCCGGCGCCGCCAGTTTCGCCGCAATATCCGGAAACAGCCGCGCAAATTCCCCTGCATGCGGCGTCAACACACACCATTCATGCAAAGCGCCAAAGAGGTCAAGCTCTTGCGACAGAATAGTCAACGCGTCGGCATCAAGAACCACCGGCCGCGTAGGGTGGGCAATCTGCCCACCATCCTTTTGTCCCAACGCCACCGCCACCAAACCCGCCTCCCGCGCCCCCACGCCCATCCCCGGCCCCAGACACAGGGTATTAATCCGCCGATCCTCCAACACCGCCACCAAAGAATCCCCATCCGCCACCACCCGCAGCATCACAGCGTCCAACCGCGCCGCATTCTCGGCCACAGCGCCCTCAGGACACCCCACCGTCACCACCCCCGCCCCGATCCGCAACGCCCCCCGCGCCGCAAGCCGGGCGGCCCCGCCATGGCCGGAAGGACCGGACAGGATCAGGGCATGACCGTGATGATACTTATGGTCGCAACTGTCCTTGGCGAGGAACAGATCGAACGCCAATTCATGGCTTGATACCAACGGAAGATCCCCGCCCGGATCAAACGCTTCCAACCCGATGTCTTTGACGACCAAGTGGCCTGCATTCCCCGGACACAAGAATAGGTAGTGCCCCACCTTCGGGCGATGGAATGTAACCGTCAAAGCCGCACAATAGTGACCGCGATCACCAAGCCAGATGCCCGCGTCACTACAAAATCCGCTTGGCATATCAATGGCGACAGTTCGGCTTTGCAGCCAAACCAATGGTTGTCCCGCAACGTCAATCGGATCGTCATAAAGAGATCGCGCCAGGTCCGCTGCCACGCCGCCCAGCCCCCGCGTAAGTCCGGTCCCGAACAGCGCGTCAACAATGATCTGATACTGCTCAGCAGATTCGAGAAATGCAGGAAGGTCCCTTACCTCCCCCATCCCCACCCACCGCTCATAATTCACCCGCGCATCGGGCGGCATCCCTTCCGGCGTTCCATAAAGAAACACCTCCACCTCCCAGCCCCACTCCTTCAACAGCCGCGCCACCACGAACCCGTCGCCGCCATTGTTCCCCGGCCCGCACAGCACAACCGCGCGATGCGAGGTGGCCCTTAACTCCGGCCATTCCTCAAACACCGCCTCCACCACGCCCCGCCCGGCGCGCTCCATCAATTCAAGGCCCGTCACCTCTCCGCTGGCAATCGCAGCGGCCTCAACGGCCCGCATCTGGGCAGCGGTCAAAAGTTCTGTCATCGCATTCCCATTCTCAAACCGCCCAATTCGCAGGCGCACAGCCCAAAATTTAAGCACATGCCGCAAATTTCCGCGCCACATGCCCGGAAGCAAACCCTGTCACATTGCCCCCGCCGTTGGGAAGTGGTCGATAAGGCCCAAGACCGACGAGGGAGCCCGCCGATGAAAAAGATCGAAGCCATCATCAAGCCGTTCAAACTGGACGAGGTGAAAGAAGCCCTGCAAGAGGCGGGCATTCAGGGCCTTTCGGTCACCGAGGTCAAAGGCTTTGGCCGCCAAAAGGGCCATACCGAACTGTATCGCGGCGCCGAATATGTCGTTGATTTCCTGCCCAAGGTGAAAATCGAAGTTGTCCTGACCGATGATATGGTCGATGCCGCCATCGAGGCGATTGTGGGCGCCGCCCGCACCGACAAAATCGGCGACGGCAAGATCTTTGTCACCCCCGTGGAACAAGCCATCCGCATCCGCACCGGCGAAACCGGTGATGATGCCGTCTAAATCGGGCCCCAAAGCCTGACCACGTTAACCCCAAACCGAAAGGCTGTCAGATGAGTGCGGTTACAAAAGCCCTCAAACTGATCAAAGACGAAGAGATCGAATATGTCGATGTTCGTTTTACTGATCCCAAAGGCAAACTTCAGCACGTCACGCTGATCGTGGACATCATTGATGAGGACTTCTTTGAAGAAGGCTTCATGTTTGATGGCTCCTCCATCGCGGGCTGGAAATCGATCGACCAATCCGACATGAAGCTGATGCCGGACCCGGAGTCGGTCTATATCGACCCCTTCTATGCTGAGAAAACCCTGTGCATCCATTGCAACGTGGTCGAGCCTGACACCGGCGAAGCCTATTCGCGTTGCCCGCGCCAGACCGCGATCAAGGCAGAGGCCTATCTGAAATCCACCGGCATCGGCGACACCTCCTATTTCGGGCCCGAAGCTGAATTCTTCTTGTTCGATGATGTGCGCTATCAGGTCACGCCGCAAAAAGTATCGTTCCAGATCGACGCCGAAGCGGCCGCCTGGAACACCGATGCGGCGTTCGAGGGCGGCAATCTGGCCCACCGCGCGGCTCATAAGGGCGGCTATTTCCCCGTCAACCCGATCGACGAGGCGCAAGATATCCGCAGCGAAATGCTCTCCACCATGAAGCGCATGGGCATCAAGGTCGACAAACACCACCACGAAGTCGCCACCTGTCAGCACGAGTTGGGCATGATCTTTGGCGGGCTGGTGGAACAGGCCGACAACATCCAGAAATACAAATACGTCATCCACAACGTGGCGGCGGCTTACGGCAAGTCCGTAACCTTCATGCCAAAGCCGATGAAGGGGGACAACGGATCGGGCATGCACGTCAACATGTCGATCTGGAAGGGTGGCAAGCCATTGTTCTCAGGCGATAAATACGCCGACCTTAGCCAAGAGGCGCTGTGGTTCATTGGGGGCATCATCAAGCACGCCAAGGCGCTGAATGCGCTGACCAACCCGTCAACAAACAGCTACAAGCGCCTGATCCCCGGCTTTGAAGCCCCGGTTCTGCTGGCCTATTCCGCCCGCAACCGCTCGGGTGCGGTCCGTATTCCGTGGACAGAAAGCCCGAAAGCCAAGCGCGTCGAGGCCCGCTTCCCCGATCCGGCTGCCAACCCCTATCTGGCCTTTGCGGCCCTGATGATGGCTGGCCTTGACGGTATCAAGAACAAGATCGACCCGGGCCCAGCATCGGACAAGGATCTCTACGATCTGCCCCCTGAAGAGCTGGCCTCGATTCCCACCGTCTGCGGCAGCTTGCGTGAGGCGCTGGATGAGTTGGACAAGGATATGGACTTCCTTCTGGCCGGTGACGTGTTCACCCGTGATCAGCTGGAAAGCTATATGGCCCTGAAATGGGAAGAGGTTTATGCATTCGAGCATACGCCTCACCCGATCGAGTATTTGATGTATTACTCCTGCTAACCACAGGATAACGCGTCAATAAAAGGGCCGTCCCCGGATCGTTCCGGCGGGCGGCCTTTGCCATTTCGGCCCAACTGCCCTAGCGTCACCCAAAAACCGCCAACACCGCGCCACAGTCCGCGGGCATCCTCAAAGATCAGCCATAGGAATCAGGGCCACCATGTCCAGACCGCCCCCAAAAGACACCCGCCCCAAAATCTGGGCTGAGGGCCACCAGAACCCGCCCTTCCAGCCACGCGCCTTCGCGCGGGCCTCCGTGATCTTCGCGCGCGACAGCCTGTCGGGCCTCCTGGGCCGCTGCGCCGATTCGGCCGATGGCTTTGGCCAAACCGTCGCTACAGGGCGCTGGCAAGTGCCCGCGCATCGTCTGGGCCGGACCGGGCGCTACCTTCCCTCGGTCGCCACCACGTCCGCCGGAATTATGGGCACAGCCCGACTTTTGCGCCGCACAGCCCGCGTGGTCGGCCCAGAACCGACAATCGCCGCCGCCTCAATCTTTGACGCCCCTGTCATGCGTGACCCAATCCCGGCACCGCAGCCCGCAGCGATGCCAACCCGCATTCAACGCGCGCCCGTGCCGCCCTTCCGCACGCCGCAAACCAGCGGCGATGACGCAGATTTGGCCGCCATCCGCGCCATGATGGACGAACCCTCCTCCTCGCCGCCCGCGCCCGCGCCCCTGCAAACCCGACTGCCGCAGCCCGCCCCAGCGCCGATGGCCACGCCCGAGGCCCAAAACCCGGTGGCAGAACCAAACTGGCGTCACGAATGGCTGGCCAATGGGGCTGCGACCGGCCTTGGCTATGGCCTTTTGGCCATGGCAATGCCCGTAGGCCTGACCCGCGCCCTGATCGCCCATATGGCCGGCGAAGACCTGCGCGAGATGGGGCAAGACGCCAAAGCCTAACCCAACCGCCGCGCAATCCCGGCGATATCCGCCGCAATCTGCGTCTCGAACCGGGCCAATCGGGCCCGTTCCACCGCAACCACGCCATAAAGCGCGCGCCAGCGCACCCGCGCCCCCGGCGCACAAGGCGCCACGATTCCCCGCCGCAAGATCCGCACCAAAGGCCTGCGCATCACCAGCCAATCCACCCAAGCAGGCGCGCCATACGTCGTCACCGCTAAGACCGCCCGCAGCCCCGTCAGACGCGGGATCATCGCACCCGCCCCTTGCGGATGGTCATAGGCCAGCCCCGGTGCCCAAACCCGGTCAAACCAGCCCTTCAAAACCGCCGGAAACCCCGACCACCAGGTTGGAAAGACCAAAATCAGCACCTCAGCCGTCGCCAACTCTGCCATCTCAACATCAGCTTCGCCCTGAAACCCGCTGAAATATCTTGCCCTTTCTGAAATACTCATCTTCGGATCGAACCCATCATACAGATCGCGGACCTGCACCTGCCAGCCCCGCGCCAGCCCCTCTGCCACCACAAATTCAGCCAGCCGCCAATTCAGCCAGCCGCCAATTCAGACTGCCGCGCAACGGATGCGCCACAACCACCAAAGCCCGCGTCAATGCTGTGCCGCCATCAGGACCGAGAACTCTTCCCCCGTCATACTGTCGGCCTCCACCACATAGGTATGGATGGCAAACACCACGGCCCGGCTGATGGGCAGCCGCAGCAAACATTGCCGCTCACATCGCACGAATACATGGCCCTTGGGGCGCGTGCGGCGCTCACCTTCCGCCCTTGGCTGATGCAGCACAAAATCATCATAGGTCAGGAAATTCATCCTCCACAGCGGTTGCCCCACCCGGATCGCGTTGAACAACCGCTGCACGCGGCGCGCGACATCTTCGTCATACGGCGTCACCGGATCATGAATCGACACCAAAGCCCGCCCCAGTTTCTGCTGCAAACTCCAACTGGCGGGAAAGCACAGAACCCCAGCGGTCAACCGACTTTCCTCGCCCGCCTGCTCCATGATGCACAGATCTTCCTGCACCAGATGTCCCAGCGTTATCAAAGGGTTGGCCAGATCCAGCGCCACCTCTACCCCATCGGGCCGCCGCACCACATCGGCCCCCACCACAAAGCCCTCCATCCGGGTCAGCCGGTCCAGCACCGTCTCCAACAACTCCTCCGCCGCAGGCCGTGCCTCAGGCAACAGCGCATGCACCACGTGGCGCGCGCCCGCCAGCAGCCGCGCGCGCTCCGCCATCTGGGCGGCGTAAGCGTCATCGACGCGCAGCCAATCCTCGCCCTCCACCGGCAAAACCCCGGGCAGCCGCGCCGTGCGCGGATCCATCCAAGGAAGAAACGGCAGGCGGGCCTGCAGGATCGGAACGGATTGGGGGCTAAAATCGGTCATACCGGCAAATTAAACCCGCCACGCGCCAAAAGAAAAGCCCCCATCCACCACCGAAAGGCGACATTTCAAGTCGCCCGCGCGCATGACGCCCCCGCAAAACGCCCGCAGACTACTGCAAAAGGGAGGCCCAGATGAACACCCACTACGCCGAAACCCGGCGCAAGATTGACCCGACCAAGGGTGAATTCCTGCCCGACGGCAGCCCCAACGCCAATGACCGGGTCGAGATCGGCCCCACCCAACTGGCCTTTCGCGAATGGGAAGCCGCCGGGCTGGTCTTGCCCAACCTTGCCGCTATGCGCGAATTTCGCTGGAAAAAGCTGACCCAAGCGCTGGTTGATCGCGATATCGGCGGCGTTTTGATGTTTGACCCGCTGAACATCCGCTATGCCACTGATACCACCAATATGCAGCTGTGGAACAGCCACAACCCGTTCCGCGCCGTGCTGCTCTGTGCCGACGGTCATATGGTGATCTGGGAATACAAAGGCGCGAATTTCCTTGTCGATTTCAACCCGCTGGTCAAAGAAATCCGCACCGGCGCGTCGTTCTTTTACATGGCGACCGGCGACAAGGGCGACGATGCCGCGCACTCTTTCGCCGGTCAGGTCGATGAGGTGATGCGCGCCCATGCCGGCACCAACCGCCGCCTTGCAGTGGACAAGATCCTTGTGGCCGGCCTGCGCGCGCTGGAACGCAAAGGGTTTGATGTCCTGGAGGGCGAAGAGGTGACCGAGCGCACCCGCGCCATCAAGGGCCCGGATGAGATTCTGGCGATGCGCTGCGCCCATGACGCCTGCGAAAAAGCGATTGCCGAGATGGAGGCGTTTACGCGGGCCAATGTGCCTTTGGGTGGCGTCTCCGAAGACGACATCTGGGCCGAATTGCACAAAGGCAACATCCGTCGAGGCGGCGAATGGATCGAAACGCGGCTTCTGGCCTCTGGCCCGCGCACCAATCCATGGTTTCAGGAATGCGGTCCGCGCCTCGTGCAAAACAATGAGATCGTCGGCTTCGACACCGATCTGATCGGCTCTTACGGCATCTGCATTGACATGTCGCGCACGTGGTGGATTGGCGACCAGCGCCCGACGAATGCGATGATTTCCGCGATGAATCATGGGCTTGACCATATCCGCGACCATCAGGCCCGGCTGAAACCCGGTGTGACGATCAAGGAGCTGACCTTTGGCGGCCATCAACTGGAAGACCAGTATTGGAAGCAGAAATACTCCTGCAAAATGCACGGCGTTGGCCTGTGCGATGAATGGCCCTTTGTGCCTTATCCCGATGCTTGGGTGGACGGCGCCTTTGACGTGGCGCTGGAACCGGGGATGGTGCTTTGTGTTGAGGCTCTGGTCTCACCCGAAGGCGGAAATTTCTCGATAAAGTTGGAAGATCAGGTGCTTATCACCGAAAGCGGATGTGAAAACCTGACCAAATACCCCTTCGATCCCGCCCTGATGGGCTAAACGATCGGCTGTCCTGCCAAACCGCCGCAGCGGCTATCCCCACGGCCCTGCGGCGGCAAAAATCAACATCATCTTTGCCCTGCAAGCTCCTGAGAAACCTAATTCAAATCAACATATCGTCCGACGCTTCTATCTCCCGCATCGGACTGAAACCGCACCTCCAGCCCCAAAACCGCCACATCATAACAAACCCACAATTCCGATGGCGGCCAGCTTGAACAATAGCGATCGCCCAAAACCCGCCAAAGCCCCCATTGATCCCCATGAAGACTGCGCCCGTCGGCCAAAAAATCCTGCATCATCCCATCGCCAAACCCCAAAACCCGCGCCTCCAATGCCACCTGAATCTCCGGCCCCTTCAATGCCCGCCACTCTTGCGCGCCCGCCATCCCCGGCCACAGCGCCAGCATAATCCACGCCCGCATTCCCGCCTCCCTTGCACGCCCTCCCCCCACAGCTTAAGGGGTCTCAACCCAAATTCAACCCAGAGGCCCCCCATGATCCCGCGTTATTCCCGCCCCGAAATGGTCGCCCTTTGGTCCCCCGAAACCCGCTTCAAGATCTGGTTCGAGATCGAGGCCCACGCCTGCGACGCCCAGGCCGCTTTGGGCGTGATCCCAAAGGCCAATGCCGAAGCCGTCTGGCGCGCCAAAGATACTGAATTCAACGTCGCGCGCATTGATGAGATTGAGGCCGTCACCAAACACGACGTCATCGCCTTTCTCACCCATTTGGCAGAGATTATCGGCAACGAAGACGCCCGCTTTGTCCATCAAGGCATGACCAGTTCCGACGTGCTGGATACCACGCTCAACATCCAGCTGACCCGCGCCTCAGACCTCCTCCTCACCGCGCTGGACCGCGTTCTGGCCGCCCTGAAAACCCGCGCTTATGAGCATAAAGACCACCCCCGCATCGGTCGCAGCCACGGCATCCACGCCGAACCCATCACCATGGGCCTGACCTTCGCGCGCTTCTATGCCGAGATGGCGCGCAACCGCGACCGCCTCTTAAACGCCCGCAAAGAGATTGCCACCGGCGCCATTTCCGGCGCTGTCGGCACCTTCGCCAACATCGACCCCTCGGTTGAGGCCCATGTCTGCGCCCAACTCGGCCTCACCCCCGAGCCGATCTCCACCCAAGTCATCCCGCGCGACCGCCACGCCATGTTCTTTGCCACCCTCGGCGTCATCGCCAGCAGCATCGAAAACATCGCGATCGAGATCCGCCACATGCAGCGCACCGAAGTGCTTGAGGCCGAAGAGTTCTTCTCTCCCGGCCAAAAGGGCTCTTCCGCCATGCCCCATAAACGCAACCCGGTGCTGTCGGAGAATCTCACCGGCCTTGCCCGCCTTGTGCGCATGGCCGTGATCCCGGCGATGGAGAATGTGGCGCTGTGGCACGAACGCGATATCAGCCATTCCAGCGTTGAGCGCGCGATTGGCCCCGACACCACCATCACGCTGGATTTCGCCTTGCACCGCTTGGCCGGGCTGGTCGAAAAACTGGTGATCTACCCTGAGACTATGCTGAAAAACATGAACCAGTTCAAAGGACTAATCATGTCGCAGCGCGTCCTTCTGGCGCTGACCCAAGCCGGGGTCAGCCGCGAAGACAGCTACCGTCTGGTGCAGCGTAACGCGATGAAAGTCTGGGAACAGGGCGCAGATTTCAAAACCGAACTCCTCGCCGATACCGATGTCACCAAAGCCCTGACGCCTGCGGAAATCGAAGAGAAATTCGACCTCGGCTATCATACCAAACATGTCGACACGATCTTTGCCCGGGTGTTTGGCTAGTCTGACAGGCCCAACTTTGGAAAGGGCTTGTTAAGCCCGATCTGCGACCCTGCCTGAAACGGGCTTGGTTCGGAGAATCCTATGTCAGACGACCGCCACGCGCTGGCGCGCATCACCCCCGTGCAACGCATGGTCAGCGTGGCAGGCGACGCCCCCGGCCGCAAGATCCTGTCGGCGCGCCAAAAAGCGGCGGTCATCGTGCGCTATCTTCTGTCCGAAGGGGCGGCGATCCCTCTGTCGCAACTGCCCGATCACATGCAGTCGGCGCTGGCCGAACAGATGGGCGGCATGCGGATGGTGGATCGCCACACGCTGGATTCGGTCCTGTCTGAATTCATGGCCGAACTGGATTCGGTCGGGCTGGCCTTTCCCGGCGGGCTCGAAGGCGCGCTATCGGTGATGGATGGCCATATCTCGCATTCCACCGCCAGCCGCTTGCGCCGCAAGGCAGGCTTCAATTCCAAAACCGACCCGTGGGAACGGCTGGTGACCCTGACCGCCGCGCAAATCCTGCCGGTGATCCTAGAGGAATCGGTCGAGGTGGCGGCGGTGCTGCTCTCCAAAATGCCCGTGCCGAAAGCCGCCGATATCTTGGGAAAAATGCCCGGCGACCGGGCCCGCCGCATCGCCTTTGCGGTCTCGCTGACCGGCGATATTGATCCCGATACTGTGCGCCGCATCGGCAGTGCCATCCTCGCCCAGATCGACAGCCAACCCGTCCGCGCGTTTGACACTGGCCCGGTCGAACGCGTCGGCGCCATCCTCAACGTCTCGCCCGCGCTGACACGCGAAGACGTGTTGCAAGGGCTGGAGGCCGAAGATGCCACCTTCGCCGAACTGGTCCGCAAGGCCATCTTTACCTATGTCCATATCGCCAGCCGCGTGCAGGCCCGCGACGCGCCCAAGATCATCCGCCTTGTCGATCAGGCGGTTCTGGTCACCGCCATGGCCGGCAGCATTGGCAAACCAGAGATGGAGGCATCAACCGAATTCATCCTCGCCAATATCTCGCAGCGCATGGCCACGGGCATACGCGAGGAAATCGCCGCGCGTGGCAAGGTGAAAGACAAAGACGCGGAAGAGGCGATGAACCAAATCATCGGCGCCATCCGCACGCTGGAAGCCTCGGGTGAATTGGTCATGGTGCAAGAAGAGGAGGAGGATTAGGCCCGCTCAGGCGCCATCATCGCGAAACTGCGCCGGACTCTCGGCAGGCGCGACCCGGCCTTTGCTCAGATACCGCGCCGCCGCCGCCCCCAAAGCTTGCTTTTCATCCTCGCCGCGCAGAAACCCGTCATCCTTTGCTTTTTCGGCATCGAAATCGGTTGTCCGAAGGGCATCGCGCATCTCGGTCAGCAAACCGATGATCTTGGCCAAGGCACGGGGGCAAAAAACGGCACAGCCAGCATAATCCCGGCACAAACAAAGAAAAGCATAGCAAATCTCCGAAGCATGTCCACGACAGCCCTCCCAACCCAATTCCCAAGCGCTGTCTGGCGCGCCCTCACTCCCTCCATAACCCCGCCCGCTTTCCACCCCCCAATTGCCCTTTTCCAAATACTCTCGCCGAAGGCCCCCGGCCGCCCCCCACGCGCCCGCGGAAATCTCTTATCAAACCGTTAAAACCCCAACCAACCCCCTGAAATCCCTTACCTCCTGTCACCGTCCCGCCCCGGGACACGAGGCCACCGATCCCCCTTGCCCTGCCCCCACAGCCCCCCTACTCTCGCGCCCATGACAGCCCTATCCCCCACCCGAGGCATCCTTCTGATGATCCTCGCCATCGCGCTTTTCACCACGATGGACGCGGCCGCCAAAGGCCTCTTGCAACGCTACCCCGCACCGCAAGTGATCTGGGCCCGCTTTGCAGGCCAACTCCTGTTGGTCCTGATCCTGATCGGCCCGCGCCTGCCCCGCGCCCTTCGTACCCAATTCCCCCTGCTGCATTTCTGGCGCTCGGCTTTCCAACTGGGCGCTACCAGCTGCTTTTTCCTCTCCTTGCCCCATATCGGTCTGGCCGAGGCGACCGCGCTGACCGACATAAACCCCGTCCTGATCACCCTTGGCGCTGCCCTTTTCCTCGGTGAACGCCTTGGCCCCCGCCGCCTAGCGGGCGTGGCCGTCGCCCTGATCGGCGCGCTGATCGTCATCCGCCCCGGCGCGGGCGTTTTCAGCCCTTGGGCCCTACTGCCCCTCTGCGCGGCCGTGTTCTACACTGGCAACGCGCTTTTGACCCGCAAGATCGGCGCGCGCGAAGGCGTCTGGGCCTCGATGATCTACGCCTCAATTCTGGGCACTGCGGTCACCAGCATGGTCGTGCCTTTTGTCTGGCAGCCCATCGCCACGGCGGATCTGTGGCAATTCATCCTGATCGGCTGCCTTGGCACTGGCGCGCAGTTGTGCATCATCCGCAGCTTTTCGATGACCGAGGCCGGGATCGTCGCGCCTTTCGCCTATCTTGGCATCATCTTTGCCACCCTTTGGGGCATTATCCTATACGACACCTGGCCCGATCAATGGACCGTCCTTGGCGCGCTTGTGATCGTGGGCGCGGGGCTTTATGTCTGGCACCGCGAAACCCATGCAAGCCGAACCGCACAGATCTGATGGCCGACGAAATACCCCCTTTCAACCTGCGCCATTGGCTGCAAGACCGCGCATTGCGCGGGCTGATCTGGGGGCTGATGCGCCTGCCCTACCGGGTGCGCGTGCCGCTGTGCGGCTGGGCCACGGCGCAGATCGTGGCGCCGCTGGCCGGTTACCGCAAACGCGTGCGCGACAATCTGGCCCATGTCCTGCCCGACCTGCCGCAAGTCGACGTCACCCGCATCGCCCGCGCCGTGCCCGACAACGTCGGCCGCACCGTGATCGAGATATACTCAGGCGCCGAATTCATCACCCGCGCCATCACCCATCCGCTGACCGGCGGTGGCGTGGCCGCATTGGAATATGCGCATCGCACAGGCCGCCCGGTGATCCTTGTCACCGGCCATTTCGGCAATTACGACGCCAGCCGTGCTGCCCTGATCGCCAAAGGCTACCGTGTCGGCGCGCTTTATATGCCAATGGCCAACCCCTATTTCAACGCACATTACGAGACCGCTATTGGCAGCATCGGCCAACCCCTTTTCCCACGCGGCAAGAAGGGCCTGACCGGAATGGTGCGCCATTTGCGCGGTGGCGGTATGTTGGGGATGCTGGTCGATCAGCACATGGGCCATGGCGCGCCCCTGACCTTCTTTGGCAAAACCGCGCTCACCGCGCTATCCGCCGCCGAACTGGCGCTGAAATACGACGCGCTTTTGGTCCCCACCTACGGCATCCGCAGCCCCGATGGCCTGTCCTTTACCATTGTCGTAGAGCCGCCCATCCCCCCCGGCACGCCCGAGGCGATGACCCAAAGCCTGAATGACAGCCTAGAGGCGCTGGTGCGCCAGCATATGGATCAATGGTTCTGGATCCACCGCCGCTGGAAAGGCGGCCAGCGGTTGGAAGCCCTGCCGCTGGAAGAATAGAGTCAATCGACCCTTGCAGCGGCCAGAATGGCGGCCGGGCCCTCTTCTTGCAAGATTACCACAGCGGGCTCACCGCCCGGTGCCGGGGCCGAGATTTCCAACGGTTCCACCCCTTGCCACTCATCAATCACCGCCCAGCTGGTGACGATGTTATGATAAGTGATCACCCGGCCCGCATTCTCTCCACGCCCGATCTCCACTGTCTTTTCAGGGATATAGCGCACCAATTGCACCCGGACGGGCGCATCCAGCGGCGGATCGGCCTCTGCTTGAATAATGATTTTGTCGCCCTGCCGGGTCGCCACCAGACGCACCCGCGACGCAGCCCCCAGATGGGCGCTGATATAGGCGCCAACCTCGTCCGGCACCATGCCCTCAACCCGGTCTTGACCGCCGACAATCATCTGCGGCGTATAGATGGTGCGTGAGCCAATGGCGCGGGCATAGGCCTTTTGCCGGTCGGTGAATTTCGGATTGGCAAAGACATCGGCCCAGCCGATGTAATCCCAGTAATCCACATGCAACGACAGTGCGATGACCTGTGGGTTGCCGACCAAAGACGCAAAAAACTCATCCGCAGGCGGGCAGGACGAACACCCTTGCGAGGTATACAGCTCTACCACCACCACAGGTTCGGCCATGACCGGCGGCGCGAAGGCCGTAAAAATTCCGCAAGCGGCGCCAAGAAGTTGTCGCATCATGTCATTCCAATTTCGCTAGCCCTTGGTTTGGTTATAGGCAAGTGCCGCCCCCCATGCCAATCAAGGAATTGCGAGTGGCCCGGATCACCCGCAAAATCGTCACTGGCATTTCGGCATACAATTGCATACAATGCGATGTAACACCCATGATTCCCTTGCGTCAGCGCCCCCGATTGGGCATCTGTGACGCCAAGCACGCAGCCTCAGCAGGAGCCTCGCCATGACCGTCTTTACCGGCCACGACAGCCAGAAAACCAAGAAATCCCTCAGCGCGGGCGGCAAGACCGTGTCTTATTACTCGATCCCTGCCGCACAGGCCGCTGGTTTGGGCGATTTTGCCCGCCTGCCCGCCAGCCTGAAGGTGGTCTTGGAGAATATGTTGCGCTTTGAAGACGGCAAGACCGTGTCGGTGGATGACATCAAGGCCTTTGCCGTCTGGGGCCAAAATGGCGGTCAAAATCCGCGCGAGATTGCCTATCGCCCGGCCCGCGTCCTGATGCAGGATTTCACCGGTGTTCCAGCGGTCGTTGACCTTGCCGCGATGCGCGATGGCATCAAGGGCCTTGGCGGCGATGCCCAAAAGATCAACCCCCTCAGCCCCGTCGATCTGGTCATCGACCATTCGGTGATGATCGACGAATTCGGCACCCCCCGTGCGTTCCAAGCCAACGTCGACCGCGAATATGAGCGGAACATGGAGCGATATGTTTTCCTGAAATGGGGCCAGAACGCCTTCAACAACTTTCGCGTGGTGCCGCCCGGCACCGGGATCTGCCATCAGGTGAACCTGGAATATCTGGCGCAAACCGTCTGGACTGATACCGATCAGAACGGCAATGAAATCGCCTATCCTGACACCCTCGTTGGCACCGACAGCCACACCACCATGGTCAACGGCCTTGCCGTCCTCGGCTGGGGCGTTGGCGGGATTGAGGCCGAGGCTGCTATGCTGGGCCAGCCCGTCTCGATGCTGATCCCCGAAGTCGTTGGATTCAAACTGACCGGGGCGATGGTTGAGGGCACCACCGCCACCGACCTCGTGCTGAAAGTCGTGCAAATGCTGCGCAAACACGGCGTCGTCAGCAAATTCGTCGAATTCTACGGCGACGGCCTTGATCGCCTGCCACTGGCCGATCGCGCCACCATCGCCAACATGGCCCCCGAATACGGCGCCACCTGCGGCTTTTTCCCGATTGATAATGAGACCATCCGCTATCTGCAACAAACCGGCCGCGACGAAACCCGCATTGCTTTGGTCGAAGCCTACGCAAAAGCCAACGGCATGTGGCGCGATGCCGATTACAACCCGATCTACACCTCGACCCTCAGCCTCGATATGGGCACCATCGTCCCCGCCATCTCGGGCCCCAAGCGCCCGCAGGATTTCGTCGCCCTGACGGACGCAAAATCCAGCTTTGCCAAAGAGATGGACGCCAGCTTCAAACGCCCACAAGGCAAGGAAGTCGTGGTCGAAGGCGAGTCCTGGACCATGTCCTCGGGCAAAGTCGTGATCGCCTCGATCACCTCTTGCACCAATACCTCCAACCCCTACGTCATGATCGGCGCAGGCCTTGTGGCTCGCAGAGCCCGCGCCTTGGGGCTGAACAGCAAGCCATGGGTGAAAACCTCACTCGCCCCCGGATCTCAGGTCGTCAGCGAGTATCTTGAGGCCGCAGGCCTGCAAGAAGACCTCGACGCCATCGGCTTCAACCTTGTCGGCTATGGCTGCACAACCTGCATCGGCAACTCCGGCCCGCTGGCCCCGGCGATTTCCAAGGCCATCGCCGACGGCGATCTGGTCGCCACCTCGGTCCTGTCGGGCAACCGCAACTTTGAAGGCCGCATCAGCCCCGATGTGCGCGCCAACTATCTGGCCTCGCCGCCTTTGGTGGTTGCCTATGCTTTGGCGGGCGATATGAACATCGACATCACAACCGAACCTTTGGGCATGGGTACCAATGGCCCGGTTTACCTGAAAGACATCTGGCCAACCAATGCCGAGATCGCCGATCTGGTCCAGAAAACCGTCACCCGCGCCGCCTTCCAAAAGAAATACGCCGATGTGTTCAAAGGTGACGCCAAATGGCAGGCGGTAAAGGTCACGGACTCTGAGACCTACGACTGGCCCGCTTCTTCGACCTATATCCAGAACCCGCCCTATTTCCGCGGCATGTCCAAGACGCCCGGCGTCATCTCCGATCTCTCCGGCGCGCGCGTTCTGGCGCTTCTGGGCGATATGATCACCACCGATCACATCAGCCCGGCGGGTTCATTCAAAGCATCAACTCCGGCTGGTAAGTATCTGACAGATAGGCAAGTTCCGCAATCTGAGTTCAACTCCTATGGTGCCCGTCGCGGCAACCATGAGGTGATGATGCGCGGCACCTTCGCAAATATCCGCATCAAGAACGAGATGCTGGATGGAGTCGAGGGCGGCTACACCTTGGGCCCTGATGGCGCGCAGACTTCGATCTACGACGCCTCGATGGCGTATCAGGCCGCTGGCACGCCCTTGGTGATCTTTGGCGGCATCGAATACGGCGCAGGGTCGTCGCGCGACTGGGCGGCCAAGGGCACGGCCCTTCTGGGCGTCAAGGCTGTTATTGCCGAGAGTTTTGAGCGGATCCACCGCTCCAACCTCGTCGGCATGGGGGTGATTCCCTTTGAGTTCACCGAAGGTATGAGCCGCAAATCGCTGGGCCTGAAAGGTGACGAGACCGTCAGCGTTTCCGGGCTTTCGGGCGATCTGAAACCGCTGTCACTGGTCCCCTGCACAATCACTTTTGCCGATGGCAGCGTGAAAACCATCCAGATCAAGTGTCGGATCGATACCGAAATCGAGATCGAATATGTCGAACATGGCGGCGTCTTGCACTATGTGCTGCGCAATCTTGCCGCATCCTGATTCATTCTGGGTCGGGCTCAATTGATCTGAATTGTCTTTCCACTTGCCGTGGTTCACGGATGGGTTATCTTTTGAAAGTGAAATGTGATGGGGCTTTTTGGGGTAATAATGCAGCTTTCTACACAACAACAAATGCTTGTAGAGCAAAGGCTCAGCAACGAGAAAAAATCGACGGGCGTAGGTTACCTGCTCTGGTTCTTTCTTGCGGGCTTTTCGGTTCACCGCTTTTATCTGGGCAGGCCCGGCACTGCGGCGGCTCAAATTGCCCTTTTTTGGGGCGGGCTGTTGTTGAGCGCTGTGTTGATTGGAATTCCGATGCTGATCGCGTTTGGCGTCTGGTGGTTGGTTGACGGGTTTCTTATCGGTGGAATGATTGAAAAGGATGCGTCGGACAAGCGGGCACGCATCATGACTGAAGTTTCCCTGACCACTCGTGCAGAGGCCTGACGATCAACCGTTGGCCGACCGTCACTCAAGAATGATTTGACCAGACAAAGGCCAAGATTTTCCCGGCCTTTGTTCTTGTTAAGTTCTCATTTACGAAAAGCTGCCATCCTGCACGAGACCAAACCGAAAGGCCCCTGCCATGGACCACCGCTTTTCCCCCCTTTTGACCCAACGCCAGATTGACCCACGCCATCAGGCGACAGTCATGGCCCTGCCCGGCCTCGCCAGCTTTCCCTATACCGAATGGCTGATCGCAACGGCGCTGCTGATGCTGCTGATCGGCTAGGGTCCAGGGCGGATCATTGCCCCTGCAACGCCTCTTCCAGCGCGGGCACAAAGCGCGTCTCGTAATCGGTGCCCACAAGGGGGCCCACGAATTTGAACAGGATAGTACCGTCGCCATCAATGATGAACGTCTCAGGCGGGGCGGTGACACCCCATTCTATCCGATTGCGACCGTTTGGATCTGTCGCCAGCGCAAAGAACGGATTACCCTCACGCGACAAATACCGCGAGGCATCACTTTCGGCATCCGTTATGTTGATCCCGGCCACGCGGATGCCATCGGCCGCCATCTGCAACAGCACCGGATGCTCGGCCCGACACGGCGGGCACCACGACGCCCAGAAGTTCAGCACCGTCACATCGCCCGTCCGCAGATCGGCATCAACAAGCAGCGCCACATCCGGCAGCGCGGTTTTCGGCACGGCTGGCGCTTCGCGCCCGACAAAAACCGTGTCAAGCTCACTTCCCGCACGCCGATCCATCCCAAGGTAGAACATCGCGGCCAACCCCGCGAAAATCGCCGGGGGCAGCACCATCATCCACTTAGCCATCAGACTTCCCCCTGCCGCGCCTCTACCTCGGCCAAAAGCCGTTTCACCCGCGCTTGCCGCCATAGCGTCAGCCCGATCAGAATCGCAAACAGCGCAAAGGTCACCACATAAGACCAGCCCACCTCAAAGGCGTATTTTCCCAAGTCAGGCATCATGCCACCCTTTCCCGCGCCATCAACGCCTGCGTCCGCCGCATCCGAATCTCGGTCCGGGTGCGCAGCAAAACCAGCGTGATGAACAATAAAACAAAGCCCGCAATGCAGATCAGCAACGGCACATAAAACGCGGGCGAGATCGGGTCTTTTTCCCCCACCTTCATGATCGTGCTGTCTTGATGCAGGCCTTGGCCCCAGAATTTCACCGCATAACGGCTAAGAACGGCAAAGACAGAGCCGACGATGCACAAAACGCCCGTCAGATCGGCGGCGGTGTCGGGATCATCGACCGCCTCCCATAGCGCGATATAACCCAGATAGAACAGGCCAAGGATCAGAAACGAGGTCAGCCGCGGATCCCATTCCCAAGCCGTGCCCCAAATGGGCTGACCCCAAAGCGCGCCGGTGATCAGGGCGATCAGGGTAAAGGTCAGGCCAATGGGCGCCGCCGCTTTGGCCGCCAGCGCCGACACATGGTGGCGGCGAATGATCCAGATCAGACTTGTCACCAGCATCATCCCCCAAGCATTCACCGCCATCATCGCGGCAGGCACATGCAAGAACATGATCTTGACGCTGGCGCCTTGGCGGAAATCATCGGGCGTAAAGAAAAACGCCCAAATCACCCCCACGCCCAGCGACAGCACGGTCGCCCCGATGATCCAAGGCAGGATCCGGGCCGAGGTTTGCATGAACTTCTTTGGGTTCGCGTATTCCCAGATCGTCATATACCCTCGTTACTTGCCTGCGCCCTTGGGCTCAAGTCTCTATCATGAACTGCGTCATCGCAGATTGACGCGGATTGCCGCAGCCGAGGCAAAAGGCAACAGCGCCGCCGCCCCGGCGGTGATGGCCGCAAGCAGCGCCAAAGGCGCGCCTGCATCCATGCCTGCACTGCCGCGTTTGACCACTTCGGCCCCGAAAATCAGCGTTGGCACATAGAGCGGCAAGACCAGCAGGCTAAGGAGCAGCCCGCCGCGCTTCAAACCCACCGTCAGGGCCGCACCAAAGGTGCCAATCACCGACAGCGCCGGGGTGCCTAAGGCGAGCGATAGGATCAGCCAGAAATAGCCCCCTGCGGGCAGGTGCAATAGCACGCCCAAAAGGGGGGCGGCCAGTGTCAGGGGCAGGCCTGTGACCAGCCAATGGGCCAGCGCTTTCACCGCAACCGCGCCTTCCAGCGGCAAGGGTGCGGTGGCCAGCAGATCCAGACTCCCATCCTCAAAATCCAGCGCAAAGATCCGGTCCAGCGACAGAAGACAGGCCAAAAGTGCGCCGACCCAGAGGATTCCGGCGGCGATCTTGCCCAGAGTCTCGCCCTCGGGACCGACGCCAAGAGGCACCAGAACGGCGACCAGCAGGAAAAACGCCAAGCCGAGGCCAAAGCCCCCGCCCGCGCGAAAAGTCAGCCGCAGATCGCGGATCAGCAGGGCGATCATGCGAACGCCTCATCAAAGGCATCGCCAAAGCCACCGTCCAAAGGGCCAGTGCTGGTATCGGCCTTGAAGGGGGTTAGGTCCAGCACGCCAGCCTCATCCAGCCCCAGATCAATATGGGTGGCGATCAAGGCTGCCCCACCCGCCGCCAGATGGCTGCGCACAACGCCCGCAAAAAGGGCGACCGAGGCCGCATCCAGCGATACCGTCGGCTCATCCAGCACCCAAATGGGTCGCCCGGTCACCAACAGCCGCGCAAGGCCCAGACGACGCTTTTGTCCGGCGGAGAGGTTGGCCGCGCGACGGTCGCGCAAGGTATGCAGGTTCATCGCGGTGATGGCCGCGTCTACCGCGCCGGTGCCATGCACTGCTGCCCAGAACTCAAGGTTTTCGGTCACGCTCAGGGTGGCTTTCAACCCATCGGCATGGCTGGCATAGGTTAGGCTTTCAGGCGGCACGGCGATCCGCCCAGAAACGGCGGGTTGCAACCCGGCGAGGGTGCGAAAAAGCGTGGTTTTGCCGATGCCATTGGGGCCGCGCAGCACCAGCGCCTGCCCCGCGCGCAGGGTAAAGCCAAGGCCGGCCAGAACCGTCACCCCGCCACGCGCCACCGCCAGATCTGAAACCACCATGTCCATGCCGCCCAGATCTACCCCATCGCTCTGGCCCGCAAAACCCCCTGTGAAACCGGGGCAGTTCATTGCTTAATTCCGCATAGTTTTTCTGCGAAAAATTGGAGTTTCAGCCGATGGGCAGCAAGGCGGCGGCAACCCGGCGGCCATCGCCCATCAACAGGTTATAGCTGCGGCAGGCAACCGGCGTGGCCATCACGTCAACCCCGATCCCCGCCGCCTCAAGCGCTGTGACGAAAGCGGCAGGGGCATGGGCAATCTCTGCGCCCATCCCCAAAATCAACACATCGATCCGCCCGGCCAGCGATAGCGGCCCTTCGGTATCGTCAAACCCGCCCCACGGCCCGGCATCCCAGGGCGAGATCAGGCTGGCCCCGCGCAGCACATGCCCGCCGATCCGAAAAAACCCCGGCCCGATGCCTTCCAGCGTGCGGGCCTGATCAAAGCTGATCTCGATCTTGCGCATCCCCGCCTCAGGCGTCGACGTTGGCGAATTCGTTGTTGCTTTTCTTGGGCTTGTCGCCCCGGTCCAGCCCGATGAACAAGACCAGGTTCTTGGCCACGAACACCGACGAATAGGTGCCCAAAACCACACCGAAGAAGATCGCAAAGGCAAAGCCGCGGATCACATCGCCACCGAAAATCAGCATCGCACCCAAGGCGATCAGCGTGGTCACCGAGGTCATCAGCGTGCGCGACAGCGTCTCGTTCACCGACAGGTTCATCACCTCTTTCAACGGCATGGTTTTGTATTTCTGCAAATTCTCCCGCAGACGGTCAAAGACCACCACCGTATCGTTGATCGAATAGCCCAAAATCGTCAGCAAGGCCGCGATGATGGTCAGGTCGAACTTCAACTGAAACAGCGCGAAAACACCAATGGTGATGAAGATGTCATGCACCAAGGACACCACGCCGCCCAAAGCATACTGCCATTCAAACCGCAGCCAGATATACCCCATGATGCAAGCACTGGCCGCCACCATGGCAAGAATGGCCGAGAGGATCAGCTCTTGCGAGACTTTCGGCCCGACCGATTCCACTGCCGCAAAGACGATCGCCGGGTCCACCACTTTCAGCGCGGCTTCCACTTGGGCCATCGTCTCGGGCGTCACGGCCTCTTGGCCGTCTTGCGGGGCAATCCGCAGCTGCGCCACATGCTGATCGGCCGCAAATGAAATGTCCGAGATGGTCGCAATCGACACATCGCCCAGATCAAGCGATTTCAGCGCTTCGCGCATCACGCCAACATCCACCGCATTGGTGCTTTCAGTGCGGATCGAAGTGCCGCCCCGGAAATCAATGCCGAAGTTCAGCCCCATCACCGCCCAAAGCACCAGCGCCAGAATGGTCGCCACGACAGAGCCACCAAAGGTGATCTTCTGGTGCTTGAAGAAGTCGAAATTAGTCTTGTCGGGGGCCAGTTTGAACCGGAATGCCATCTCTTTGCTCCCTTACACGATCACGGTTTTGGGGCGGCGCCAGCCGTACCAGAACTCGACCATGGCGCGCGTCACGAAGAGCGCGGTGAATACCGAGGTGATGATGCCAATCCCCAAGGTGATGGCAAAGCCGCGCACCGGGCCTGCCCCCACGCTGAACAGCACAACGGCGGTGATGAAGGTGGTGATATTGGCGTCGATGATGGCCGATAGCGCGCGCTCATAGCCCAATTCAATCGCCCGCCCGGCGTTTTTCACGCCGCGTAATTCTTCGCGAATCCGCTCGAACACCAGCACATTGGCGTCTACCGCCATGCCGATGGTCAGCACGATTCCGGCGATGCCGGGCAGGGTCAGCGTGCCGCCCACCAAGGATAGCGCACCAAAAATCAGCGCAATGTTGACGCCAAGGGCAATCACCGCGAACACCCCGAACAGCCCGTAAGACGCGATCATATAGACCGCCACAGCCGCCATCGCGACCAGTGAGGCCACCTTGCCAGCGGCAATCGAATCGGCGCCCAACTCGGGGCCGATGGTGCGTTCTTCCAGAAACTCCATCGCCGCAGGCAAGGCACCTGCACGCAGCAAAACGGCCAATTCGGTGGTTTCTTCGACCGTAAAGCGGCCGGTAATGATTCCAGAGCCGCCCGCGATATGCGATTGAATCTCGGGCGCGGAGATCACCTGATCATCCAACACGATTGCAAACAACGCGCCGATATTGGCGGCGGTATAGTCGCCAAATGCCCGCCCGCCAGAGCCGTTGAAAGTAAAGCTGACGGCTGGGTTGCCGCGCTGATCAAAGGCGGGGCGGGAATCGGTCAACTGCTCACCGGTCACCACGGGGGTGGATTCGACGATGTAATACGTGTCGGGATTGTCGCGCGAAGGCAGCAGAAAATTCCGCGGGCCGGGGTTGGCGCCCGCATTGTCGGTGCGGCCAATCACCGGGTGGAAGGACAGCTTTGCCGTCGTCCCGATCAGCGATTTCAACTCTGACGCCGACCCAATGCCCGGCACTTGGATAAGCACCCGGTCGGTGCCCTGCCGCTGAATTGTAGGCTCACGCGTGCCCGCTTGATCCACACGATTGCGAATGATTTCAAGGCTTTGCTGCATGGTGCGATCATCCGTCGCCAGCTTTTCCGCCTCGGACAGCTGAACCACGATGTCGGCACCTTCGACCGTTACATCGATATCATTCTGGCCAATTCCGGTCAGCGTCACCACCGGGGTAGCCAGCGCCTCAACTGCGGCCAAAGCGGCCGGCATCGCCTCAGGGTTTGAGATGGTAATCCGCAAGACCCCATCAGGAGAGGGCGCACGGCGCACGGCCCCCACCTCATCGCGCACGTCGCGCAACGCGTCGCGCACTTGGGGCCACATCGCATCCATTCGCGCTTTGTAAACGTCAGACACCTCAACCCGCGCCAACAAATGCGCGCCACCGCGCAGATCCAGACCCAGATTCATCAACAACGATGGCAGGAAAGACGGCCAAAGGTCCGCCGCCGCTTGCTGATCGGCCGTGGCCACGCCCTTAGCCTCGGCAATCGCGGCAACCGCGTCATTATGCGTCTCGACCCGGCCATAAAACAAGTTCGGCACAGCGGTAAGTATACCGAACACGCAAACCAGCAGGATCAGAACGCGCTTCCACGGCGACGTCGGTGTCATGGTTTAGCCCTTCAGGTGGCTGCAGCGGGTTCGGTCTTGTTCAAGACCGTGGTGATGGTGTGGCGCAGAACCTTCACCTTCACGCCTTCGGCAATTTCAACTTCGACCATGTTGTCTTCGCCAACTTTTGAGACTTTGCCGACGATCCCGCCCGCCGTCACCACCTGATCACCGCGACGCAGCGCTTCGATCAGGGCTTTGTGGGCTTTGACCTGCTTTTGCTGCGGGCGGATGATCAGCAGATACATGATCCCGAAAACCAGAACCATCGGCACCAAAAACGATCCAAGGATCGATCCGGCACCACCAGCACCAGCGACCTCTTGAGCGAAGGCGGGGGTTACAAACATGGGCTTCCTTTCCATCCAGCCGGGGTCTTAGGCCCCGGGCATTCCGTGACGCCTATAAAAGGGCGTGTCCCGGCCCATGTAAGGTGTTTTTTCCGCCATTGCCAGAGGGGGCAACAGCCTTATCCGCGCCCTGCCCCCGGCCTGCCCGCGCTTAGACCATAGCCCTTACAACCGGAAGCTGTTTGCAAACCCATGTTCCGGCCCAAGCGCCGAAAAACGCCACCGCAAAGCCAAGGCCCTTGTTCATATCCGCCCCGAACAGCTTGTAGCCAACCAGCAGGCAGGCCGGATGCAAAAGGTAGATCCCAAAGGCATAGCCCGCCAGCTTGGTCATCCATTCGCCCTGCCAGCGCAGCCGAAACACCAGCTCAAAGACCACAGCGCAGAAGATCAGCTGATAGCTGGCCATATTCCAATCGAAAGCCAGCAAAATGGCCGAGACGACCGCCGCCGAGATTAGCGTCAGATGCGGTGCGCCCAGCCGGTGCGCCACAGCGGCCAGCGCGCCCCAGACATAGATCGGCAAGGAAAACGCCCATTGCGGCACCGGCTGCGGCACCGGACTGCCCGCAATTTGCCAGCCCTGAAGGCCGGTCTTGGCATGGATCAACCCCAATATCACCGCCAGCGGCACCAGCGCGATGCAAGCGATGGTCAGTTGGCTTTTGGTCTCCACATCCCGCGCGATGGCGGGGATAAAGATCAACGCAAAGGCGGCAAAGGGCAGGAACCACAGATGAATTGACGGCCCGATCAGCAAGGTGAACGGGTTCGACAGCAGCTGAAACGGCTCATCCGACACCACCTCCCAGACCACGCGATAGACGGCGCACCAGAACAGCCACGGGATCAGGATGCGCTTGGCCCGGCTGGCCCAGAAATTCGCCCCGCCAGAGCGGCGATAAGACCCCACCCCGAAATACGAGGTCAGGATCAGGAACAGCCCCAAAGCCGGGTATCCCACCACGCCCCAAGCCAGCGAATGGTCCAGCACAATCCCGCCCGCCGCCACAAAGCGCAGCAGGTCAATCGCGCGGCGATAGTCTGCGCCCTTGGGTTTGCCTGTTGTCTCAACCGCCATCCGCACCCGCTTTCACTCTTGTCTGATTCTGCCGTTAAGGCAGGCCGCCCGCCCATTCAACCACCCTAAGCCTGAACGCAACGTTTCCAACCCCCGCACAATCCCGCTCGCGCCCTTTCCCACCGCGCGGCGATCTGGCATAACGCCCCAAAAGCAGCGCCAGAGGCCCCAAATGCACGACATCCGCGCCATCCGCGAAAATCCCGCCGGTTTCGACGCCGCTTTGGCCCGTCGCGGCCTTGCCCCGCTGTCGGCGGAGTTGTTGGCGCTTGACGAAGCCCGCCGAGTCTTTACCGAACAACTTGGTCGGGAGCGGGAACGCCAAAAACAAAATTCAAAGGGACGGCCGACGCCAACAGAGATTGAGGCCGGGCGGCAGAACAAGGCTCTGCGCAAGCGCGTTCTTGCTACGCTTGAGGAAACGGCGGCCATGGAAGACGCCCGCCTGAAGGCCGCGCTGGATGTAATTCCCAATCTGCCGCTGGACGAAGTGCCCCTTGGCACCTCGGAGGATGACAATGTCGAAATCCGCCGCTGGGGCAACCCGCGCAATTTCGATTTCCAGCCCTTGGAGCATTTCGACATTCCCGCCGCCAAAGCGGGGCTGGATTTCGAGACAGCCGCCAAACTCTCCGGCTCTCGCTTTGTCGTGCTGCGCGGCGCCATGGTTCGCCTGCACCGCGCCTTGGGTCAATTCATGCTCGATACCCACATCACCGAGCATGATCTGCAAGAAACCTGGACCCCGGTTTTGGTAAAGTCCGAGGCCATGTATGGCACCGGCAACCTACCCAAATTCACCGAAGACAGCTATCAGACCACCAACGGCTGGTGGTTGATCCCCACCTCTGAAGTCACCCTGACCAACACCGTCGCGGGCGATATCCTTGACGAGGCAAAACTGCCCATCCGCATGACGGCCCACAGCCAATGCTTCCGCTCAGAAGCCGGTTCCGCCGGTAAAGACACCACCGGCATGCTGCGCCAGCATCAGTTTGAAAAGGTCGAGATGGTCACCATCTGCACCCCGGAAACCGCGCTGGCCGAGCATGACCGCATGACCAAATGCGCCGAAGCCATTTTGGAAAAACTGAACCTGCCCTATCGCACCATCGTCCTTTGCACCGGCGACATGGGCTTTGGCAGCCAGAAAACCCATGACCTAGAGGTCTGGCTGCCCGGCCAGAATAAATACCGTGAGGTTTCCTCTTGCTCCACCTGCGGGCAATTCCAGGCTCGCCGGATGAATGCGCGCTATCGCCCCGCAGGCGGCAAACCCGAATTCGTCGCCACCCTGAACGGCTCTGGCCTCGCCGTTGGCCGCTGCATGATCGCGGTGCTGGAGAACGGCCAGGAGGCCGATGGCTCCATTACGTTGCCTTTAGTGCTGGCGCCCTATCTTTCAGGCAAGACCCGTATCACGCCAGAGGGCCAATTGGCCTGACAGGCACCCGCCAAAAGGGGAATCCGATGACCAAAGCCGCCCTTCTTTTCGCAGCCCTCGTGGCTTTTGCCGCCGCCCCTTTGATCGTCACGCCCTTTATGGGCTATGACCCTTCGGCCTTTCCTGTCCTGATCGACCGCCACCCGATCCAGCCCGCTGGCTGGGCCTTCTCAATCTGGGGGGTGATTTATCTGTGGCTTCTGGCGCATGGCCTTTTTGGCTTGCTGAAACGCCCCGAGGATGCCAAATGGGATGCCCCGCGCGCAGCCCTGACCCTGTCGGCGCTGATTGGCGCTGCTTGGATGTCGATTGCGGCGGCCAGCCCGCTATGGGGCACGCTGACGATCTGGCCGATGGGGCTGGCCGCGATGGCGGCTTTCATCGCCGCCGATCCCACCCATGACCGCTGGCTGCTTTCGGCCCCCATCGCCATATTGGCGGGCTGGCTGACGGCGGCTTCTGCGGTCTCTACCGGGGTCTACCTGGGCGGTCAGGGCATTCTCAGCCCCTTTGCCGCCGCTGTGGTGATGCTGGCGCTGGTGCTGGCCATCGCTATCCCACTGCAACGCCTGCGCCACGCCATGCCGCTTTACGGCGCGACCGTGATCTGGGCCTTGGTCGGGATCATCGCCGCCAATCTGGGCGATGCAAAACCCGTGGCCCTTCTGGCCGCCCTAGGCGCTGCCGCGATGGCCGCAGCCATCGCCTTGCCCCGCCGCACCTGACCACTCAATCCGCGCCGGGCTTGGCCTTGTGCTTGCGCAAGCGGCTTGGCGTGTGGAACTTGCGATCCTTCCACGGGTTCTGATCACCCTGAGAGCGGAAAAACAGCCGGATCGGCGTGCCCGGCATATCAAAATGCTGGCGCAAGCCATTGACCAGATAGCGCTTATAGCTTTCGGGCAACTCATCAGGCCGCGAACATTTCACCACAAACCCAGGCGGGCGGGTCTTGACTTGGGTCATATAGCGCAGCTTGATCCGGTGGCCGCCGGGCGCTGGCGGCGGGTGCGCCTCGGTCATCGCCCCCAGCCAAGAGTTCAACCGCGCCGTCGGAACCCGCTTGTTCCACATGTCATGCGCGCGGCGGATGGCGTCGTGCAGCCGGTCAAGCCCCCGGCCCGTCTTGCCCGAAACCGTCACCAAAGGTGCGCCACGCAACTGCGGCAACAGCCGCTCAAACATCTCTTTCACATCGGCCAGCTTGTCTTGCTTTTCGTCCTCAAGATCCCATTTATTGACCGCGATAACCACCGCCCGGCCTTCGGATTCGGCATAATCGGCAATCCGCAAGTCTTGCTGCTCAAACGGAATCTCCGCATCCAGCAGCACCACAACCACCTCGGCAAAGCGCACGGCCCGCAGGCCATCAGCGACCGACAGCTTTTCCAACTTGGCCACGACCTTGGCCTTTTTGCGCATGCCCGCCGTGTCGAAAATACGGATCGGCGTGCCCAGCCAATCGGACCGCACGGAGATCGCATCGCGGGTGATCCCGGCCTCTGGCCCCGTCAACAGACGGTCCTCGCCAATGATCTTGTTGATCAGCGTTGATTTTCCGGCATTTGGCCGCCCGATCACAGCAATCTGCAACGGCTTTTTCGAGGTCGGGTGGTGGGCGGTCTCATCAGCCTCGGCCTCGGCCTCTTCCTCGGTCAGGTCCAGATCGACCAAAGGCAGGTTCTCGGCCTCGCGCTCGGCAAATTCGCCGACCAAGGGGCGCAGCATATCGGCCAACTCGTCCATGCCCTCGCCATGCTCGGCAGACATGCGGATCGGCTCGCCCAATCCCAAAGACCACGCCTCAATCGCGCCGCCATCGCCCGCTTTGCCCTCGGCCTTGTTCACGCCCAAGATCACCCGCGCGCCGCGTTTGCGCAGAATATCGGCAAACACTTCATCCGACGGGGTCACGCCCACCCGGCCATCCAGCAAGAACAGGCAGATATCGGCCATATCCACCGCGCGTTCGGTCAACCGCCGCATCCGGCCTTGCAGCGAATCGTCGGTCACCTCTTCCAGGCCGGCGGTGTCGATGACGGTGAACCGCACGTCATACAACCGCGCATCGCCCTCGCGCAAATCGCGGGTCACGCCCGGCGTGTCATCGACAAGCGCCAGTTTGCGGCCAACCAGCCGGTTGAACAGGGTGGATTTGCCCACATTGGGCCGCCCCACGATGGCAAGAGTAAAGCTCATATTACACGTCCGGATAAAGAAGTGCCCCGTTTACACGGAACAAGCCCTATCGGAAAGCGACAAGTTGGCCCTTGCCGGTGACGACATACAAGACCCCGCCCGCAACCGCAGGCTGGCTGGCCGCCCCGCCGGGAATGCTGGTTTGATAGGTCATGGCGCCATCGGTCGGGCTAAAGGCCGAAAGTTTGCCATCAGATGAGGCCACCCAGATCCGCCCCCCGGCCAGAACAGGCCCGTAATGCGCGGTAATCGCCTTGCGTTTCTTGACCTTCGCAGCCTCAAAATACGGCATCTCGACCGACCAGATCACTGCGCCATTGGCCGCATCCATACGCACCAGTCGTGCTTCATCATTCACCATGAACAGCGATCCGCCAGCCACCGCAATCGGCCCCATAGCCCCTTCGTTCACGCCCCAGATCACGTTGCCAGAACCCGCCTCCAGCGCCACGGTGCGCCCGGCCCCGGTGCCTGCATACAAGGTGCCGCCGACCAAGGCCGCATCCCCTGTAACATCGGCCGAATTGGCATAGGCCCGGCCCAACCGCTTGCCTGCGACCGAGGCATGCCAAACCGCCGTGCCCCCGCCCGGCTTCAGCACCGCCATCAGATCCCCGGCGTTCGATGGGAAATACACCACCCTGTCGCCCACGGTTGGGGCAGCCGATCCCAGCCAGCCAGATTTCGCAGGCGCGCCAAAGGCTTGCCAGATCACCTTGCCATCCGTCGCATCCAACGCCCAGGCCGACGCATCGCGCCCGGTCACATAGACCACGCCACCGTCCACCGCAGGCGCGCCGCCCACCGGCGCATCCACCCGCTGGCGCCACAGAACAGCACCCGAGGCCGCGTTCAACGCCACAACCTCGCCATAGCCTGTGGTCACATAAACCACCGTGCCCACAGCGGCCAAACCGCCGCCAGACACACCGCCGCCCTTGTCAAAGCTGGCCGTCAGATCGGCCTGCCACAGCACGGCCCCGCCAGCAGACACCGCCGTCACCGTGCTTTGCGCATCCATCGTGAACACCCGGCCACCAGCCACCACAGGGGCCGCCGTGATGCGGTTCTTGCGGCTGTTGCCCGCGCCCACATTGGCCGACCACGCCGCCACCGGCTGCGCCGACAGCGCCACATGCGCCGCCGCATGGCGCGCATTGCCGCCACGCTGGCCCCAATCGGCGTTGCTCTGGATTCCCGGCAGTTGAATGGCGCGGCTGCCTTCGGTGCCCTCAGCCAACGCCTTGGGCCTTGGGTTCTCTTCGGTCGGCACAGAGGCCTCCAGAGGGTCGCGCACCGAGAACCGCTCGCCCTGCAAGATCACTTCGCGTTCGGCGCACCCCGCCAGCAGCGCCAGCAGCGCCACCCCTGCCATCAGCCCGTTTGCCCGTGTTGACACTTTGCTAGCCCTCATTTCAACGCCCGCTCAGCCGCCCGAAGGCGCAGGTTCAACCAGTTCGATCGTGCCGCCCAATGTGATGATCACCGTAGCCACCCGGCTGCGCAGGTTGGCCGAGGCCTCTTGATCCACCGTCAACGCACGCAGGGCGATGATGGCATCCTCACCCTTGCCCTCTTCGATCAACAGATAAGCCAGTTGCTCCAACGCCAGCACCCGGTAGGGCTGCCCTGCGGCCGAGATCCCTTCCAACGCGCTGCGCCGGTCGGCAAAGGGCGTGTCCGCCCCGGCCAGAATGGCCCGGCGCAACACCGCAAGATCGTGGTAAACCGGGCTCAACGCCCCATCCGCAATCACCCCATCCAAGGCGGCCATTGACCCGGCCTTATCCTCGGTTGGGTCAGATGACAGCAACAGCGCCAACAATGCCGCCTGATCGCCCTCGGTCGCAACGGCAGCCAAAGCCTCGCGACGCGCGGCGGGGCTGTCTTGATCCAAGGCGCCCTGCACCGCATCGCCAAAGGCCTGCCCCTTGGCAATCGCCTGCGATTTCATCCATTCATTCACTGCCGTGCCGCCGACAACGCCCACAACCAGCAGCACGCCGACCCAAGCGTATTTGCGAAACAGCCGATACAGCCGGTCACGCCGGACTTCTTCGCTGACTTCTTCGATAAAGCTGTCTGGATTGCTCACGTTTTGCCCCGGCTTTTTGCTTACATATGTCTTACAGCAACCGCGCCGCAATTGCCAAGCCCACACAAGCCCACACAAGCCCGCGCTTAGTTCGCCGCCAGCGCCTTGCGATAATTCTCGATCCACGACAGATAGTCATCCGGCATCTCACCGCGCGCCTGCATAGCCTCTAAAAGCGCCAGAGACTCGCGTTTGGATCGGCCTGATAGCTGGCCGCCCGGTCCAGCGCCGTGACGAGATTCAAAATATTCCACACCTGCCCCGGCTGGGCCTGATCAACCCGGCGAAAAATCCCCAAAGCCCGTTCTTCAAAAGGCGCGCCAGCGGGCAGGCTTTTCTCAAAGAAATGCGTATCTGCCAGCTTTTGCAGCACAAAGGCCAGATCCACCTGTGCGGGCACTGCCGCTGGGTCCAACCCCACCAGCCACTCGCGCAGACCCACCGCCACTTCCAGATCCGCCCGCGCCACCGCGTATTCGCCAAGGCTGATCCTGACCTCTGCCCGCCGCATCAGCGCCAGGCTATAGGTCCAGGCGGCCTGAGTATCAGACGGGTTCGCCGCCGCCGCTGCATAGGCCCCATCGACCATGATCTGATAGGCAGCCAAGGCCCCCGCCGCATCCTCTGCCAGCGCCCGCGCATCGCCCAAACGGTTGGCCGCCACCATTTGATCGCCCAGATACAGGTCCTCCTCCGGCACTGCCGCCAACAAGATATCGGCCTTGCGCAGGGCCAGCGCCGCAAAGCCATCTGCCTGCACGGCGTCCCCCAGCATCAGCGCCATCGAAGCCGCCTCAGACGCGTAAATCGTCAGATCGCGCTGGGTCAGCAGATCTGACGGATCGGCCAGTGCCAAAGCCTCCAGCACCGTGATCGCTTCGCCAAAAAGGGCCAGCGCCTCTGGCCCGCTGTTCAACTGGCTAGACAACCGCCCGCGCGCCAAAAGCGAAAAGCTTAGATCCAGTTGAAACATCTTGTCCGTTGGATCCGCCAGAGCCAACGCCCGGCGCGTGATCAAAGCCTTGTCCTGCTCGGCCACCGCCCCGGCCAGATCGCCGGATCCTTCCAGAGATTGCCCCAGCCGATACTGACACACCCCCAAATCGCGCTGCCGCTGCAAATTGCCCGGATCCACCGCCAGAATGGCCAGCCGCACATCGCGACATTCGGCAAAGGCCGTCACAGCCCCGGAGAACTCGCTTTCTTGCTGATACAATCCCCCCACCCGCTAATGGCTGGCCGACAGATCACGCGCCCACAGCACATTGGCCGGGTCCAGCGCCACCAGATACTGCCAGATCCCGCGCGCCTGTTCGTAGTTCATCAAGGCCGATCCCACATCACCCATGCCGTTGAACACATCGCCGATCCGATCATAGATAATGGCCGAGTCGCGCTGGCGGGTAACATTGCCGGGGTCTTGCGCCTGCAAGTCCTCGCGGATTTTTCGCGCCTCATCAAAGACGGCCAAGGCCGCGTCCAGATCGCCCTCGCCCTGCATCACATCGCCAAGGCGTTCATAACTGACCGACAAATTGCGCCGCAAATCCATATCCGAAGGGTTCTCTGCCACCAGCTTTTGGGAGATCCGCAGGCTGACATCAAAGGCATCGCGAGCGCTTGCCTGATCGCCCAAAGCCAACAGAACATCCCCCAGCCGCTCATGGCTGACCGACACATCCTGATTATACATCACATTGTCAGGATCGCGGTCCAACAGCGTTTGCGCCAGCCCCAGCCCTTCGGAAAACGCCGACAAAGCGCCGGGCAGATCGTTCAGCGCAAAGCGCACGCCGCCCAACCGGTTCAACGCAATCTCGCGGTCGCGCAGGGACAGATCATCCACAGCCCTGCCATCGCCCTGCCCCTCTGTGGCGTCATAGGCGCGGGTATAGGCCTCTTCGGCCTCGCGCAGATAGCCTTGCTGCTGCAACACCTCGCCCACCGAATTCAGCGACCAAACCCATTCGCGCGACCATGCCAGATCGGCTGGGTCGGCCTTCAACCGCGCTTCGGCGAATTCCGCCCGCGTCATGAAAGCCCCCAAAGCGCCAAAGCTGTTGCCCGCCAGCATCTGCAAATCGCCCAAATCGCGCAGTGCTTCGGAGAACGCAAAGCGGGTGTCGCGGTCAGGCAGATCGGCCTCTACTTCGGCATAAAGTTCTACCGCGCGCGTCAGATCCTCAATCGCCAGATCATAGCGCAGATCGGTGCGCGCGGCCTTGGCGTTCAGCAAATGGGTGCTGGCTTCGGACAGTTTGCGCGACAGAAAATTGGCCTTCAGCCCGGCACTTGCATCGGCGTCAATGCCTGCGGCTTGGGTCAACAAGGTTCGTGCGGCGTCAAAAGACCCCAGCGTCAGTTGCTCTTCGGCTTTGGCGCGCAAATCGGCCACGCGCGGATCATCGCTGGCATATTTGGCAAAACCCTCTTGGAATTGCGCATAGGATTCAGCGGCTTCTTGCAATAACCTCTGGCGCTCTTCCGCCGATTTCGCCCCCAGATCGCCCGAGATCAGCGCCGCATACAAAGGCGCCAGCGGCATGTTCCGCACTGTCGCCACGGCCTCCACCTCGGCCCGCAGATCGGGCGTCAGGTCCGCCATCGCCATCAACAGCAGATCGCGTTCCGGCACATCGCCCTTGGCGGTGATAAAGACCAGTTCCGGCAAACCGCTTTCGATATAGGGCAATTGCCCCCCGCGTGAGCGATCATAGACATCTTGCTGCACCAGCGTCAGGGCGGTTTTCAACTCCACCCCCGGCGTGCCGAAATGGCGGATCAGCGCCGCGGTAAAGGGCGAATTGCCCTCGGTCCCATCCGCCGCCGTCTGGCCGGGCGCAGCCGAAAACGCAAACAACACCCCGTCCGACCGGCCAATCCGTCCAAGACCCGGCTGCGGCGGCGGGGATTCAGCGGAATCCCCCTTCAAAGGTACAGCGCCGCGCCCATCGGCACTGCCCACAGCGCCAAGCGCAAAGGGATCATCGCGGCAAGCGTCCAGCAAGAATATCCCCACCGGCGCCACCTCTGCCAGCACCGCCTGCACCTCGGCCAAGGGTAGCGCACTGCTTGCCAGCGAAGCCGAAGAGGTCGCATCCGCGTCCGTCGGCAGCAGGTAATTCACCCCCTCCAGCGCCACGCCATGCCCTGCAAAAAACACCAACGCCACATCCGCGCCCTTGGCATCTTGCCGAAAATCCTCCAACGCGCGCCGCGTCCGGGCCAGATCCCTGTCAGTCTCCAGCCAGACCTCGAACCCCAAGCCCTCCAACAGCGCCTCAACCGCGCGGGCATCATTCACGGGATTAGCCAGCGGGCGAATGGTTGAATAATCCTCAGCCCCCAGCACCAAAGCCACGCGCCGTTCGGCCAAGGCGGCAGACGCCATCCCCAGCACCACAAACACCGCCATGAAAATGTGCCGCAGCATCGTAAACTGTCCTATCCCCCGGCCCTGACTGTGGCCCGGCATCCCGCCGCGGTCAAAGGAAAACCCACCCCCGCAAGGTATTCCAGGCCTATTCGGCCGCCAGCGCCTCATCATCTTCCTCGGCAATCTGACGGGCCCACATCGCGCCGTATTGGCCATCCAGCGCCAGCAATTCCTCATGCGTGCCGCGCTCGATCACCCGGCCCTCTTCCATCACCAAAATCTGATCCGCATCAACAATCGTCGACAGACGGTGCGCGATGGTGATCACAGAGCGCCCTTCGCCCATCGCAGCCAGACTTTCCTGAATGCTGCTTTCCGTCTGACTGTCCAAGGCACTCGTTGCCTCATCCAAAATCAAGATCGGCGGGTTCTTCAAGAGGGTCCGCGCAATGCCCACCCGCTGCTTTTCGCCGCCCGACAGCTTCAGCCCTCGCTCGCCCACCGTGGTCTCATACCCTTCGGGCAAGGACAGGAAAAAGTCATGGATCTTGGCCGCCTTCGCCGCCGCCACCACCTGCGCCTCGGTCGCGTTGTCGCGCCCGTAAGCGATATTATAGCGCACGGTATCGTTGAACAGCACCGTGTCTTGCGGCACCACGCCGATCAGCCCGTGAAGACTGGTCTGGCTGACCGCGCGCAAATCCTGCCCGTCAATCCGAATGGCCCCAGCCGAAACATCATAGAACCGAAACAACAACCGCCCGATCGTCGATTTCCCACTGCCCGAATGCCCCACCAAGGCGAGCCGCTGCCCGGGCTTCACGGTAAACGAAACCCCCTTTAAAATCTGGCGGCTCGGCTCATAGCTGAAATGCACGCCGTCAAACACGATCTCACCGCCCTGCACCACCAACTCGGGTGCGTCCGGCACATCCACCACCTCGGCAGGCTGGCCCAACAGACCAAACATCTGCCCCATATCCACCAAAGCCTGCCGGATTTCGCGGTAAACCGTGCCCAAAAAGTTCAAAGGCATGGTGATCTGGATCATATAGGCGTTGACCATGACGAAATCGCCCACCGTCAACGTGCCCGCCTGCACGCCCCGCGCCGCCAACACCATCACAACCACCAGACCCGAGGTGATCAGCAACGCCTGCCCCGCGTTCAGGAATGCCAGCGATTGCCCGGTCTTCACCGCGGCCGATTCATACCCCTGCATGGCATGATCATAGCGCCCGGCCTCCCGCGCTTCGGCGTTGAAATACTTGACGGTTTCATAGTTCAGAAGGCTGTCCACCGCCTTTTGATTGGCATCGGTGTCCATATCGTTCATCAGGCGGCGCATCTTTACCCGCCACTCGGTCACCTTAAAGGTAAAGGTCACATAGAGCGTGATGGTGATCACCACGGCGGCTGCGTATTCCCAGCCGAAATAAAGCGCAAAGATGATCGAGACCAAAGATAATTCCAAGATCAACGGCCCGATGGAAAACAGCATGAAGCGCAAAAGGAAATCGACGCCCTTCACGCCGCGTTCGATGATCCGGCTAAGGCCCCCGGTCTTGCGCGTTATGTGATAGCGCAAGGATAAGCGGTGAATATGGGTAAACGTCTCCAGCGCCAGCGCCCGCAGGGCCCGCTGGCCCACCCGCACAAACACCGCATCGCGCAATTCGCCAAAGGCCACCGCGCCCAGCCGGGCCAAGCCGTAAGCCACCACCAGACCAATCGCGCCCACAGTCAACATCAAGGCCGGATCCGCATTGGTTCCGGTCAGGCTATCCACAGCCAGCTTGTAGATGAAAGGTGTGACAATCGACACCATCTTGGCCGCAATCAGCGCCAGCATGGCAATGATCACCCGGCGCTTGACCCAAGTTTGCCCTTCAGGCCACAGATAGGGCAGCACCCGCGCAATGGTCTGCCACCCCGAGGCTGAGGCGTCTGTGTCGGTCTTCGGCTCTTTGCTCATCGGATGGTCCTTTGCGGCCCCGCCGCCCGGCCCTATGACTGCGCGCCTGGGGCCCGCGTGATTAGGCTGCGGTCAACGCCGCATGCCTAAAGGATGCCACTGCCAGAGTAAACCTCACCCCTTGGCTTGCGGCCGCGTCTAATCAGCGCCCGGAATGACCAGAACCTGCCCCGGATAGATCAGATCCGGGTTGCGGATCTTGTCTTTGTTGGCGTCAAAGACCTGCACATACATCACGCCCTCGCCCATCTGCCCCTTGGCGATGCCCCAAAGGGTAAAGCCGGGTTGCACCGTCACTGTCACCGGGCCAGATGGTTCTGGGGCGACGGGTTCCGGAGTGGCTGGCTCTGTCTCTGGCGCGGTCGAGACCGCCGCAACCTCTGGCTCTGGTTCTGGTTCTGGCTCTGGCGTTGCAACCTCTGGCACAACAACCGCCACCTCTTGCGGCTCGGCCACAGGTTCAACCATGGCCTCGGCCACAGGTTCTGCGGCGGGTTCTGCGGCGGGTTCTGCCACAACGTCTTGCACCACTTCTGCCACAGGCTCCGGCGCTGGCTCTGCCACCACTACGGCTTCCGGCGCAGCAATCTCTGCCACAACCGCCACCTCAGCCGCAGTAGACACTGCCGCCAGCGCCTCCAGCGTCTCGCGCTGAAACGGCGTCTCAAAGCGCGAGGTGACCTTGCCCGAGGCGTCCAGTTGATCCACCCGCAGCGTGTAAATCCCCGGTGCGGTGTCTTTCAGCGTGGTCAACCACTGGCCGCCCAAGGGAACCGTCAAAGTCTGGATCGGCGCATTGTCCAGATAAAGCTGCAAATCCGCCCCAGCAGATCCTTTGCCCGCCAGACTGACCGCCCCCGCTGCCGTGTAGGAAATCGCATCAATGCTGACCTCCGCCCCCGGGGCCACGGGCGCGTCCTGCACCACCACCGCGCCTGCGTCTGTCACCAAAAGCGCTGTAACCGGTTCAGGCTCTGGCAAAACCGGGGTTTCAGGCTCCGCCCCGGCCACCACAATCACCGACCACGCAATCGGCCCCAGCGCAATCACCACCGGCTCGGCCATCGCAGCCCCCTCAGCCGTCACCGCCTGCACCTCCATCAACGACGGCTCGGGGTTCGCCACCAAAGTCAGCGGCAGCGCGAATTCCCCCGCCCCCGACACAGCCCCCTCGGCCACCACAACCCCGTCAACCGTAACCCGCATCATCGCGCCGTTCGGCGCAATCCCCACCACTATTCCCGCCCCATCCGGCCCCACTCGCCAGGTGTCGATCACAACTTTTGGCGCGGGCTCAGGTTCGGGCGCAAGGGCTGCAACGGCCTCAGGCTCCAACACAGGCAGCGCCCCTGTCACAGCATCAACCACAGCCGCAACCTCAGCCCCCACCACCGGCACCTCCGGCGCGGGCCACAGCAGATATCCCACCCCCACAGCCACCACCGCCACAACGCCAATCCCTCCGGCCTTCGTGCCTGCCCCCGCCGTGTTCCAACCCGCCATTCCATCCCCCCAGCGCCAAACCACCCCAGCCTTGGCTTTCCAAGCCAAAGGAACCCCGATACACCCGACTTGGCAACCATTTTCACGCCCCCGCGATAGGATCCCTCATGCCCACCGCCTCAATCTGCGTCTTTTGCGGCGCCCGCCCCGGCCATAACCCCGCCCATAAAGCTGCCGCCATCGCCACCGGCCAAGCCTTTGCCGCGCAAGATTGGCGGCTGGTTTACGGCGCGGGCGACGTCGGCCTGATGGGCGAAGTCGCCCGCAGCGCCCAATCCGCAGGCGCTCAAACCCTTGGCATCATCCCCACCCACCTGCTGAACATGGAGGTCGGCAAACGCGATCTGACCACCTTTGTCGTGACCGAGACGATGCATGAGCGTAAAAAGGTGATGTTCACCAACTCCGACGCCATCGTGGTCCTGCCGGGTGGCGCGGGGTCATTGGATGAGTTCTTCGAAGTGCTGACCTGGGCCCAGATCGGCCTGCACCGCAAACCCATCTTCTTGCTGAACATCAACGGCTACTGGGCCCCGCTTCTCGCCCTGCTGGATCATATCATCACCGAAGGCTTCGCCGATGCCTCGATCAAAACCCTGTTTCATGTGGCAGAAGACGTGCCGTCTGTTGTGACTGCGATCAAAAAACAAATTGAAACCGCTTCCGGTCAGTAAGTTAGAAATGCAATCCCAGACCAATGAAACGACAAGCGAACGGATCCGCTACACCGATGGCTCCGGGCGAATGTGGTATGGAACGCTTACCACCGAGAACCGGAACGGGCGGCGTTTTCGGTTTGATCTGGAGAGCGAAGGCGAAATCCTTGATCGAGATGCTGGAGAAGCAACCGCGCACGAAATCGAGGCTTCTGATTGGCTAAGGCTTCGTGGCGAGCGAGGTCGACATCTGCTGTTCTCAAAGCCGTTGATAACCTATTCTCAGAGTTTTCCCGGAATGGACGGACACGGCCGTCTCCCCTTCGTGCTGCGCGGCATCACGCATAACGTCATCGAAAGCCGCTTTTATCTGGATCCAATCACGGGACTGGTGGACTCAATCCTATTCTCAAGCGACGCTGCCTTGTTCGTGCTGGGTGAGCAAATGCACGATTGCAAGTCGCAGACCATATCGTGGCACCCGGATCGAATATTCCCTCACGAAATCAGGGGATTGGGCCGTATCACATTCCGCCTGACTGCTCTGGTGTCTTATGAACGCCACACCTCCTCTATCCGCGACCATTGTGGCGTCTCGATCAAACCTACGGAGCCTTTGACGCTAGTGGATTGACCGGAACGAAGGAGTCCGAATTTGGATTCCGTTGTATTTCCAGATGTGCGATTGAGGGAGATGCGCACAGGAATTGGGTTTATCGTATCGCCAG
>Ga0209390_10000232_pt1 | contig 103994 bp, 94 predicted proteins | sample BON01_FD_187212 | JGI IMG/M metagenome (GOLD analysis project Ga0209390, IMG submission 187212) | Freshwater microbial communities from Lake Bonney liftoff mats and glacier meltwater in Antarctica - BON-01 (SPAdes) (version 2) | ecosystem: Environmental > Aquatic > Freshwater > Ice > Glacier...
AAAAAACGGCCGCCTAACCACCGTTCATCGCTGAAAACAAAAAGTCCAAGCCCTGCCACCCCGCACCGGCCAGCAACCGCCTGCCCGCGAGTGGCCCCGATGGCAAAAAAAGCGGTGAAAATCAGGCCAAGCACCCCAAAACAAAGCCCCACCCGACCAGCCACCTGCCTAAATCCCCACAAAATCCCCTGAGAAAAAATCCCCGCCGCGAAAAATCTTCAAAACACACCTTTCCGACCAGGCACTAATTATGACGCTGCTCCTGGGCGGGTCGTGGCCTTTGCAGGTTGCTCCGAACGAGATCCTGGCGAAGACGAAAATTTAAAAGACGGGAATCCAGTTTACGAGATGCGGGGAATCATTCGCGAGGTTCAGCCTGCGGACTCCACGGTGGTGATCGAGCATGAAGACGTCCCTGGCTTCATGCCCGCGATGACCATGCCGTTCAACCTGCGGAACGAGGCGGATTTCGAGAAACTCACTCCCGGAAAGGCTGTCGAGTTCGAACTGGTGACTACGGATGACGATTCCTGGATCAGGAACATCCGCGGAATTGATGTCTCCTCGGTGAAGCTGCCGGAGAAAAAAAAGGTTGCCGCCGTTAAGGGCAAAAAATCCACGCGTCTGGATGAGGGCGATCACATGTCGGATTTCAAACTCACCGATCAGAACGGAAAAACCATCAATCGCGAGAGCTTTGCCGGAAAGGATCTGCTCGTGACCTTCATTTTCACCCGCTGTGCGGTGCCGGATTTCTGCCCGCGTATGTCTAGTCACTTCGCCGAAATCGAAAGCGCCGTGATGGACGATCCGGATCTTGCCGACCGTGTCCGGCTTCTGAGCATTTCCTTTGATCCGGAATACGACACCCCGGAAGTTCTGAAAAAATACTCGGAGAAGCATTCCGTAAAACCGGATCTGTGGACTTTCGCCTCCGGCTCCGCCAGCCAGACAGAAGAGCTGACCCGCGCTTTCGCGGTTTATACCGAGACTGCGGACGGCACGATCAATCACGGCCTCACCACGGCGTGGATAGGACCGGACGGAACGGTGCGGAAGCTCTGGCGTGGAAACGCTTGGAAACCTGAGGAAGTCCTCGAAGCTTTGAGATAAAACATTCAAATTAAATGACTATGAAAAACACTTCAAAAATCAAATCACTCGCTTGCTCCGCGCTCTTCGGGGCAGCGCTTCTCACTGGTTGTGGCGACCCCAACGAAAGCGCCACAACGGCAGACAACAACGCTTCGGCCGAGAGCGGGAAATCCGCACCCGAAGTCAAAGCGCGCGAAGACCTGCCGGTAAAAAAATCGAGATCACGGGCAACGACCTGATGAAATTCAATCTTGAAAAACTCGAAGCGCAATCGCGCCAACGGGTCGAGGTCACACTCAAAAACGTCGGCACAATGCCCAAGGAATCCATGGGGCACAACTGGTGCCTGTTGACCAAGGACGCAGATGCCATGAAAATCATGGAAGCTGGCTTCGCCTCGGCGAGCAACGATTACATCTCGCCGGAAGACGAGGACCAGGTGATCACGCGAACCAAAATCATCGGCCCGGGCGAAAGCGAGACGATCACTTTCACCGCTCCGGAAGCCACAGGTTCTTACGAATACGTCTGCACCTTCCCTGGGCATTTCATGGCGGGCATGAAGGGAGTCCTCGAAATTAGCGAATAAAACCATCAACCCACTAAAATATTATGAAAAATACACCCAAAACCCTATTGCGGCTGGCTCTCGCCGGCGCTCTGGGCGCAGCGGTTTCAAGCTGCGGCCCGAAATCTAAAAAATCCGAACTCAGCGTCGAAGACCGTTCCTCCAACGCCGAAGCGACCTACGTGGCACCGGGCGAGAAGGACGAATTCTACCTGTTTTACTCCGGCGGACATTCCGGCCAAGTCTTTGTCGCAGGCATCCCATCGATGCGCCACATCGTGACCATCCCCGTCTTCGCGCCTTACCCGGGAACGGGTTACGGCTTCGATGTCGAGTCGAAGGAACTACTGGGTGAATACACCTGGGGCGATGTCCACCATCCGGCGCTTTCCCAAACAGAAAGCATGTATGACGGACGCTGGCTGTTCGTGAACGACAATGCCAATAACCGCGTTGCCCGCATCGATCTCAAGGATTTCAAAACCAAGCAGATCCTCGGGCCGCTTCCGAACTCCAGTGGCAGCCACGCCTCATCCTTCGTCACGGAGAATACGGAATACCTTTTCGTCTCCACGCGTTTCTCGACGCCTTTGCCAAAAGGAACCGTTTCCGATCTGGAAAACTACAAGGAGGACTACAAAGGCATGATCACCGCGCTGAAAGTCGATCCCAAGAGCGGTGAAATGAGCGTTGGTTTCCAGATCCTGATGCCGCCGTTCAACTTCGACCTCGCCTCGACCGGCAAAGGCCCGTCCAGCGGCTACGTGTTCTTCACCTCTTACAATACCGAGATGGCGCACGAGACACTTGAGGCCGGAGCATCACAACTTGATCGCGACCTCGGAGCCATCGTCAATTGGAAGGCCGCCGCGCAAGCCGCAGCCGACGGAAAAGGCGAGCAAATGGACGGGGTGACCGTGCTGGATCCTGCAAAGGTCGAAGGCATCGTCCATCTCGTGGGCATCGCGAAATCCCCGCACGGAATGGATGTCGATCCTTCCGGAAAATGGGTCACCGCCGGTGGCAAGCTGCAACCGACCGCGACCGTTCTTAACGTCGAGAAAATTCTCACCGCCATCGAGGGCAAGGATTACGAAGACGACTTCCGAGGCATCCCCATCCTGACGCATAACAGTGTCGTCGAGGGCGAGGTGCCGGTCGGACTCGGCCCGTTGCACACCCAGTATGACGGGAAAGGCAACGCCTATACCTCGCTATTCATCGATTCTGCGATCGCCAAGTGGAGGCTCCCGCCATGGACTGATGAGGAGAAAAAAGACCTGAGCAAGGTCGTGACCGACAAGATCACGGTTCACTACAGCATCGGCCATCTCGTTGTCGCAGGCAGCGATACCAAGGAGCCTTACGGCAAATGGATGGTCGCGATGAACAAGTTGTCGAAAGGCCGCCACATCAATGTCGGCCCTTCGCAGCCGGAGTCCAGTCAGCTCATCGATATTTCCGGTGAGAAGATGAAAATGGTCGCCGAGGCCTACACCGAGCCGGAGCCGCATTTCGCGCAGATCCTCAAGGTTGATAAGATCAATCCCATCGAGGTTTATCCGAAAAGCGAGAGCACCAACCCGAACGCGGTCTGGGATCTCAAGGACGGCAGCGTCAGTCGCGAAGGCAATGAGGTGACGTCGAAAATGGTCGCCGTGCGTAGCCGTTTCGTGCCGGACAAGATCGAGGCAAAGGTCGGTGATACGGTGAAAATCCACGTCACCAATATCGAGCAGACCTCGGACATGATTCACGGCCTCGGAATCAACGAACACAATATCAACGTCGTCGTCGATCCGGGCGAGACCAAGACCATCGAGTTCGTGGCGGAAAAATCAGGCGTCTTTCCATTCTACTGCACGAACTTCTGCTCCGCACTCCACCAGGAAATGCAGGGCTATCTGATCGTCCGTGAAAACGAGGAAACCGCAACTCCGGACGATGCGGACACCACGGAACAAGGCGAAACGATCAAACAAACCGTGGAAACGGAACCTACGGAGGACATCAAATCCATTCCAGCGACTGCCGATCCCGAGGTCGATTCGCCCGCTCCGGTGGAACCTGAACAATAAATCACCATGCCAGGATTTCTCCGAGCGGAATACGCGTTCCTGAGAAAACCGCTTAATTTGGGATCGCGGCTGCTAATGTTAGTGGCTGCGGTTCTGGTTGCCGGTTCTCTCTACTTTCCCCTGTGGCAGCTTCATCTGGAGGCCCCGCAATACGCGGAAGGTCTGGAAATGACCGTCTATCCTTATAAGATCGAAGGTGGAAATGACGGCCAGGATCTCAAGGAAATCAACATGCTGAACCACTACATCGGCATGAAAACGATCTCCCACGCCGACTTTACCGAAATGTAGGTGATGCCTTTCATGATCGGGCTTTTCGTCTTGCTCTCCCTGCGCGCCGCAGTCTTCGGCTACATGGGCGCGGTGGTGGATCTGTTTGTTCTGGCCTCATACTTCGGGGTGTTTTCCATCGGTTCGTTTTACTACCGTCTCTACACTTATGGCCATAACCTCGACCCCACCGCACCGATGAATGTGGAACCTTTCACACCCATCCTGTTGGGCACCCAGCAGATCGCGAATTTCACCCAATCAAGCTACCCACAGACCAGCTTTTACCTGCTCTGTGGATTCATGGTTCTCATGCTCCTCGCCATATGGTTTTCACGAAAGGAAAGACCTTACTCCTCACAGTAACTTTCCTTGCACTAAACGCGCAGGGATCGGAGTTGCAGGAGCGCATCGATGCGGCAGCGCCGGGTGACGTGCTGGAAATTTCGGCAGGCGATTACGAGGGGTCGCTCGTCATCGAAAAGCCCTTGAAACTCATCGGTAACAATTTCCCGCACATCTCCGGCGGGGGTGAGGGAAGCGTGATCACTGTCCGTGCGGACGATGTGGAAATTCGTGGGTTCCACATTTCCGGCTCGGGTGTGAATCTTTCGAAAGACCAGGCCGGTGTCCATGTCACGGGCGAGCGCGTCACCATCGCTTCCAATCGCATCGACGACGTTCTGCACGGGATTTATCTGAAAAAAGCGGTCGGCTTCCGGGTTTCCGGAAACGAGATCCATGGCAAGACGACCCTGCCTCCGGTCGAGCGCCCGGATTCCGAGGCGATCGCCAGCGACGGGGCGGAGTATTGCGCCCCTCTCAATGTGAACTCGCGTGGAAACGGTATCCATCTCTGGAACAGCTCCGGCGGCGAACTGGACGGCAACACGATCACCGACACCCGCGACGGGATGTATTTCTCCTTCACCAACGATACCAAAGTTCGCGCCAACCGCATTCGCGGCGTGCGCTACGGACTCCACTACATGTATTCCGATAACAACGATTTCGAGGGAAACACCTTTGCGGACAGCGCCGCCGGAGCCGCCATCATGTATTCGAAAAACCTGATCATACGCGGCAACCGCTTCATCGCGAACCGTGGCTTCCGCGCTTACGGGATGCTGCTGAACTCCGTCGATAACACCCGAATCGAGGGAAATTTCCTCAACAACAACACGGTCGGGATCTATCTGGAGAACAACAACAACAACGTCCTCACCGGCAACCGGATCGCGAACAACTACATCGGCGTGCGGATGACGGCGAGCTCCAACGACAACGCGTTTTCCGAAAACCGTTTCAGCGGAAACATGCATCCCGCCGAGCTTGCCGGCCAGAACGAGAGCAACCGGTGGGCTATAGACGGAGTCGGCAACCACTGGCAGAATGCCGCGCCAGTGGATCTGAATGGTGACGGGATCGGCGAGCTGCCGCACCGCGAGGTCGATCTGTTAGGTAACATGCGGCGCGATCTGCCCATGATCGGCCTGTTGTCCGGAAGCCCCGGTCTCAAGCTGCTCGAATTCGGAGAGCGCCACATCGCCGCGCCGGATGCGGACGCGATTCTGGATCCCGCTCCGCTCACGACGGGTTATCGAAAGCCATGATCACGGTTGAGAATCTCACGAAACGCTTCGGAAAGGCGTTGGTGCTGGACGGCATCGGGATGGAGGCGCGCAAGGGTGAAGTGACCTTGCTAACCGGTGCCAATGGAGCGGGAAAAACCACCACCCTGCGCATTCTAGCCGGAGCATTGAAGGCGGATTCGGGAAAGGCTTCGGTCGGTGGCATCGACATTGTCAGCAACCGACGCGAAGCACAGAGAAACATCGCTTTTCTGCCGCAGGCGGTGACCTTCGACCCGCGTCTGAACTGCCGCCAGTTGCTACGTTTTTATTCCCGGCTGCGCGGTTGTGATTCGAGTAAAATCGCGGAACTGCTCGATCAAGTCGGCCTTACGAAAGAGGCGAGCAAAAAGGTAGGCGAACTCTCCGGCGGACTTCGCCAGCGTCTTGGACTTGCAATTCTTTTGCTGCCGGATGCGCCCGTATTGCTACTCGATGAACCCGGCCTGAGTCTCGACCCCGTCTGGCGAAACAGGATGCAGGAGATCCTCCGGGAAAAAGCGAATGACGGAGACTGCGTGCTGGTCGCGACCCATCTGCTCGCTGAATGGGACGGCGTGGCCGACCGCTGCTTGAATTTCCAAGACGGGAAAATCGTTTCCGAAATCGATCCGAAAAATCTCTATGGGGAGGGTGCGAGATGAGCGCCCGGGTGTTCACCGCGTTTTTTCTGCGGGAGCTGCACGCCGCCGTAGTGGGGCGCTCAATCCATATCTTCTGGGTGCTCTCGCTCATCGCGGGCTGCATTCCGCTGGGCGGCGGACAGGAAGGCTCGGAAATCTATTTCCTGCTGCAAGGCGGACTCTATCTCATTCCTTTATTCAGCCTGATGGTCGGTATCGGCTCGGCGCAGAATGAGACAGAGGAACGCGCTTTCCTGATGAGCCAACCGATTCCCGCAGCGAGTCGCCTGCTTGGGAAGTTCATCGCGCTGTGGATCATCGCAATGATCGCGGTGGCGTTCCTCACTGCTCCAATCGCGTTCTCCGGCATCCCCGACGGATTGCTTTTCCTGGGATTCCAGATCACCGCACTCGCTGGAATTTTCATCGCGCTGGGGCTTGCAGCAGGCTTCTCCACCACCGACCGCCTGCGTGCTTATCTGAGCGGATTCTGCCTGTGGCTTGCGCTTCTGGTCGGAACCGGGCTGTTTGCCCTGGCGACCGCGCAAAACGGTTTCGCAGCGAATTCCCCCAACACATGGATCGCCCTGCTGATGGGGAATCCCATGGACGCCTTCCGGATTGGCAGCCTGTTGGAGATCGGGAAAATTCCGTTCGAAATGGACACCCTCCCGTCGCTCGGGCGCTGGTGGCTGGGCAATCCCGCGCTGTGGTATGCCCTGTTGTCGCTCGCTTGGATTTTCCTGTCACTGGCGTGGGCCGGTTTCAGACTGGAGCAAAGAAGAACATGAAAACCTCCCTCAGAATCATCGAACGCTGTGCCGCCGAGCCGTTCCGTTTGTTTTTCCCGCTGGGTTTGCTCGCCTCGGCTTGCGGGGTGATGCTCTGGCCGGCTCTTTCCCAGGGCTGGCTCGACTACTATCCGCTGGAGGCGCATGCACGCTGGATGGCGATCGGCTTCGGCGGATGCTTCATCACGGGTTTCCTGGGCACCGCCGGACCACGGTTGCTCGATGCACCGCCCTGGAGTAAGTGGGAACTGCTGCTGTTCGCGGGTCTGGCGCTCGCTATGATGGTATGCTTGGGTCTTAACGAAATCGCCTTCGCTGACGTGCTTGCAGGGATTTGGTTGCTCGGCGTGCTCGGGAGCCTGCTTTTCCGGTTTTTCAAAATACGCGGAGACGTTCCTCCACCGGGAATGCCGATGGCGGCGCTGGGGCTTTTTTCCGCGGGTGTGGCGGGGATCGTGCTGGGTCTCACCCCGTTGATCGAGATCCCCTACGGCCTGTATTCCTTTTCCCGCCTAATGTATTTCCAAGGCCTGGTCTGGTTACCGGTGATCGCCGTCGCGCCGTTCCTGCTGCCACGTTTTTTCGGGAAATCTTCCCTGCATTCTTTCGACGACAGCCCCGAAATCCCGGCTGGCTGGACGCGGCGTTTCACGGAATCGCTCGCCGCCGGACTCCTGCTGATCGCAACTTTCGCCTGCGAGGCATGGTTTTCCCCACGGCTCGGGATGGCGCTGCGGGCTATTGTCGTTTTCCTCTACCTCGCGGTTTCCGTTCCCGGCCTGATCGGCTGGACCAAGACAAACGGACTTGGCATCGCCCTGCGTTGGGTGGCTCCGTGCGCGGCGGGTGGCTGGTTGCTCGCGGTGGTTTTCCCGCTGCATCGCACCGGGATGTTGCACCTGATGTTCATCGGCGGCATCGGACTGCTGATCCTCTCTACCGCCACCCGCGTGATACTCGGCCACGCCGAGCGCCATGACAGACTGAAGTTGCCGATGAAATGGTTCCACGCGATGTGGGCGCTGCTGCTTTTCACCGCCGCTACCCGCATGACCTCGGATTTCCTCCCGAAAGTTCGCATGACCCATTTCACCTACGCCGCGTTTCTCTGGCTGGCCGTTCTCGTCTTCTGGTTGTGGAAGCTTCGGCGCGAAACAAAATCCCACCCACTTCCGAGATAAGGAAAAACCGCTCCGTTCGATCAACCCATCCCACCATGCCGAAAACCCGAATGATCCGACACGCCACTCTTGTCGCTGCTTTGAAAAGAGCGCCGGTTTTCCAAGGACTCCCGGACGAAGACGTGAGCAGGATCGCAGGCTATGCCTCGCGTCACACCCTCATCAGAGACGAGATCCTTTTCAAAGAAGGCGAAAAAGTACGCGGCTTCTATCTTGTCACAAAAGGATTGATCAAAGCCTACCGCATCGCAGAAAACGGACGCGAGCAGCTCATCCATCTGGTCCGGCCCGATGAATCCTTCGCCGAGCCAGCCGTCGCCGGTCTTCCCGGCTATCCCGCCCACGCCAAGGCGCTGGAAACGACGGAGGTGATCCTCATCCCGGCGGGCGATTTTTTGGCTCACCTGAAGACCCAACCGGAGCTTTCCCTACGGATGCTCGCCTCGCTCAGCCGACACTTGCACGAACTCGTCACCGTGATCGAAAACTACAAACTTCGTGATGCCGAGACGCGTTTGCTCCACTGGCTTCTCCACCGCTGCGATGAAGGTGCGAAATTGCAAGTCATCCATCTTTCCATTTCCAAGGGGACCCTCGCCTCGGAATTGGGCACTCGTCAGGAAACCCTCTCCCGAATCCTCGCCAAACTCCGCTCCTCCGGTGAAATCGAAGTCCACGGTCGGGAAATCACCGTCCTCGACACCTCTCGCCTGCGGGTTCTTTACCACAATCAGCTCAACCGGACATAGATTGTTGAAGTGAGACGCATTCCGAAAATAATGCTCCGCCCGTAATCTTCGCGTAATTCCGGCATGCCATTCTCCGGAATGTTGAAGACTCGCTTCTCCCTCTGGTCCCTCGTGACAGGCGCTCTCACTTTTCCTTCATCAAAATTCCCAAACCGCCTCCCGTCAAAAGCCCAAAACCAGAGTAAAGCTTCCGGTGGATCGATTTAGAATCGGATGATAGCTTCCAAGCCATGAAAATCCTCCTCGTCGAAGACGCCCCGCGCCTGCGTGACTCGCTCACGCGGGCGCTCACCCGTCTTGGCCATGCCGTCGATCCCGCTGAAGACGGTCTCGAAGGAAACGAAATGGGGCGGCGGGGGAAATACGACGTCGTCGTTCTCGACCGCATGCTCCCCGGCATGGAAGGCCTCGACGTTCTAGCGGGCTGGCGGCGCGATGGCATTGACACCCCCGTTCTGATTCTCACCGCTCTCGATGGCACCGATGAAAGAGTGCGTGGCCTTGGCGTTGGCGCGGACGATTATCTCACCAAGCCCTTCTCCGTGGTCGAACTCGTAGCACGGCTCGAAGCCCTCACCCGTCGCCGCTACGCCCAGCCAAATCCCATCCTCAAAACCGGCCCGATTGAAATCGATACCGCTGCAAAATCCGTCACGCGCTCCGGCGACTCGATCCCGCTCACCGCGCGCGAATTCGCCCTCCTGCTCTGCCTCGCCCATCACCCCGGACAAGTCATGAGCCGCGAGCAAATCGAGCGGCACCTTTACGCCGAACTCGATGGCCCGCTCAGCAATGCCGTCGATTCCGCAATCTGCACCCTGCGCCGCAAGCTCTCCCCGTCCGGCGAACCTTCTCTCATTCAAACCCGGCGCGGCTTGGGCTACGTTTTCGAATCATGATCTCGATCCGCCGCCGCCTCACCCTTCTGCTGGGACTTGGAATTGGACTGCTTCTGCTCGTCACCGGACTCGGAATTTTCTTCACGATCAAGGACGTTCTCAAATCGCGCTTTGACGAAACCCTCACCGCGAAAGCCCAAGCTCTCATCACCGCATCCGAGATCGATGACGGCGATTTCGAAATCGATCTCACCGTGAAGAAATTCGCGGGCTTTGGAAAAGACGGAGATGATTTTTTCCAAATCCGCCGTCGTGACGGTTCCCATTTCCTCGATTCGCCAGCCTTGAAAAAACGCCCGGAAACCCTCGCGGAGTTTTCGAAATTTCCCTGGCCGAAAGATGAATCGGGAGTGATCGAAGACGGCCATCTCGATGGCACCCGTCCGGCCCGTTTTCACATCGCGCCGATCTATCCCAAGGGGGACAAATTGGACCGCTTCCAGGATCTCTTCCTCATCGTCGCCAGCCCGACCGATAGCCTGCACCGCCAGCTTTCCCAACTCGCCCTTGTCCTCGGCATCGCCGGAGCCACCGCCCTTCTCCTCATGATCCCCATCATCCGTTTCGGCCTCGGTAAGGGTCTCCAGCCTCTCGAAAAACTTTCCCGGGAAGTCGGCACCATCCGGTCCGACCATCTCGATCAACGACTCGCTTCCGACAATCTCCCACGCGAACTTTCCCCCCTCGCCGACTCATTGAACTCCTGGCTGGGCGACCTTGAAAAATCCTTCGAACGCGAGCGCCGCTTCACCCGCCATGCCGCTCACGAGCTCCGCACCCCGCTCGCCGAGCTGAAGCTCATGGCCGAACTCGGAGCGATGAGCCAGGAGGAAGCCACTCCAGAGCATTGCGCCGAGATGGTGACAGTCGCCGATGAACTCGCGGACCTCCTCGAAAAGCTTTCCCTCCTAGCCCGCACCGACGCCATGCAGGAACCCGTCACCTTGGAGACCGTCGATATTTCTCAGAGCCTTGAAAATGTCCTTGCCCGCTTCCGAGAACAAGCTGATTCACATTCCCTAAAATTCGCCACCTAAATCGAACCTGGCACCTTTCAAACCGATCCCATTCTCTGGCAAACGATCCTCCAAAATCTCATCGGAAACGCCGTCACCTACGCGCCAAAATCCTCCGAAATCCAACTCGCCGTCAGTCCCCGAAAAATTACCATCAGCAATCCCGCACCCGACCTAACCGAAGAAGATCTCCATCACTTCTTCGACCGCTTCTGGAGAAAAGACGCCGCCCATTCCGGCTACGGCCACTCCGGCCTCGGCATGTCCATCATCAAATCCCACGTCGAACTCCTCGGCGGAACTTGCACGGCTCGCCTCGAAAAAGAATGTCTCACCGTTGAAGTCAACTGCGGCCCCCATCAACCACATCCTACCGAAAATGCCTCATAAAAACCACCAACAAAGCAAATGGATCCGGATCGTTCCGCTCGCCATTCTGATACTCCTTGTCGTTCTGTATTATCTCTGGCCCGCCTTCCAGCAGTTCATCCAAACCGGCTATCAAAAGCTGGCGGGCGGGAAACAAGGGGAAATCCGAGATTGGGTCGGGAGCTTCGGGACCTGGGGCTTCCTGGTGATTCTCTCCCTCTTTCTCCTGCAAACCGTGATCCCGGTTCTTCCCTCGGTAGCTCCCATGGTGATTGCCGTTTTGGCCTACGGTCCCTACCTTGGCGGAGGTCTCGCCTGGGGTGGCCTGATCCTTTCCGCCATCGTGGCATACGGGATTGGAAAAGCGCTTGGCCCCGTCACTCTCCATCGTATCATCGGTGAAAAGTCCGAGAAGAAAATGGAGTCCTTTGTTGATCGTTACGGACTCTGGGGAATCGTGGCCGCCCGCATCTCGCCAGCTCTCTCAACCGATGCCGTCAGTCTCGTTGCCGGCCTGATGAAGATGGCTTTCGCGAAGTTTTTCCTCGCTACCGCCGGCGGGACCCTCCCGTTGGTCATTCTTATCGCCTGGCTTGGCGAAAAAATCGACCGGCTAAAAGCCGGCCTAATTTGGATTTCGGCGGTCAGCCTGCTCGCCTTCGCGATCTACGTCTGGTATGATCGTCGAAAGTCCGGGCAAGCCACCGCCAATGATAATTCTTAGGCCATTTGGGGACTAGTCCCGAGCCTCTTCTTGTTGGCTGAGAACCTCGCCAGCAGGCGTTACCACGACATCGATATCTGGTGCACCTTTGCGATCAATTTCAGCAAGATAGGTCACCTTCTCGCCACCTTCCACAGTGGCTTTTTCAATCTCGAGATCATCGACACGTCCTTGGAACTTGAAGAGGGCTTCACGGACTGCCGCCGGAGCCTGAACAAGGCGGATCTCCTCGCGGGTTTTCATAAAGGTCCCGTCTCCCGAGACATAGATCTTCACTTCGCGATCTTTCGTAAAATCGACTTCGGCGACATAAACCGGTTTGCCTTGCAGGTTGATAATCTTCACTTCGTCGAGCTTTCCGCCCTGCATCCTTTGAGTGATTTCCTTTCTCACATTTTCCGGGCATTCATGGAGACGCACTTCATTTTTGTCAGCGACTGCATTCGATGTAATTAGGGTGAATCCGAGGGTTTTTATAATATTGGTTTTCATAATTTTGGTCTACGGAAGGATCCTACCGCCCAAACATTACCCGAAGATTATCCTGCATGGAGTTTTCAAAAAAATCTTCATTTCCCCGAGCGATCCTCCATCGTGACTTCTTGGCTCGAACCGCTGCGCAAAAAAACCTGCTCCTCGCAGTGCGGGAAGCAGGTTCTTGAGCTGGACTTCAGATCGCCTGAATGATTAGCGATCTAGCGACGACGGCGTAAGAACGCCAGCCCGAAAAGAGCCGCGAGCAGTGCGCTCGATGGCTCGGGAACCGGAGCTACCGTCGTGATCCGCATTGCGGTGTCGAAGGCGTCGTTGAACTGTTGGGCACCGCCACCAAAGACGGTTCCATCGGCGATCGCGGTGTCATTGGTCAATCCCACACGAACCGGAACCCGGTTGCTTGCGCCATCGGTAAAGACGAAACCATAAGTCGTCGAGTCTTCCAAAACCGGCTGACTCGCAAAGGTGAAGGTCGAGATTGCCGCGCCGCCAATCACCAGGGACTGGAGGTCGGACGAGGCAATGAGGCTTCCGGTTTCCCAAGTGGCATGATCGCCATCGGCATCGGTCCAAAGTTCGAGCGTGAACGGCCCGACCGCGCCCGGTCCCGTCTGCGGACCTTCGATCTCAATCGTAGTGAGAGCATTTTCGAGTCCCATGACGGGCGTGGTGAATGTTTGGCCTGCGTCCGCCGCGAGATTGGCCTGATTGTTGGCTGGCAGGGTGCCCAAAAAAACATGTCAGGCATGAATGCTACGGACTTAAGCATGATTTCGCGGCATCGGACAGACGTAACACGTTGATTATCAGAATGACGAGAATTTCAATTTTGCTTAAGTCCGTGCCATTCATGTCAGGCATGTTTCAGGGGGGAGTCTGACGTATCCCTGTGTTTACAATGATCTTACGACGGGGTCGGGGTATCGAGTTGGCGCAGGTTTCGGGGTAGTGGTAGATTTTTCGGCGGGTCGAAGCGTCTTGGTGAACGGACTAGCCTCCTAACGTCGGGGCAATGTTCAGAGCGTGCGGGCTGTCACGCCTCCTGCTTCCATGGCCATCACACAACATCCGTAATCCGTCGACGTGCCTTTTCGGGTGAGTCCTTCCCCAAACTCTAGTCGCTCATTCGCGCCCAGCCCATCCACCCGGGCACCATTCCAGTCGGTCATACTTCCCTCCTTCCATTCGTCGAGCGGATTACGGAGAGTTGTGTGAAGTCTTGGCCGGTCGCCCGGGGCGCTTCGTTCCTCCGCTCCGCAAGAGGGCTTCCTTGCAGGAGTCGCGCCAGCCCGCCCGCAGCTTTGATTCGCAGCCGCCTCCCGGCTGCTCACCCCAGCGGGGCACGTCACTTCGTTCCTGTCCAAAGGCCCTACAATCCTTCGGGCCTGTTGCGCCACCCTCCGGCCCGGACGGAATCGGGATCATTAGGACTCCCCCGCTTCGGTGAGAAACGTGTTTCGGACACGATCCGAGGCGAAGAAACCTGCATCATGGACGAGGCGATCCATCTCGATTTTGAACGAAGGAATTTCACCGTCGCGTTTTGCTTTCAACAATATGCCCAGAGTGCCGGAGATCTTGATTTTCAGATTGCGTGCCATGGTGCGACCGGAGGATTCGTCCATAATCAGAAGATCGGCAGGCCATTCCTGCGACATGGCGATGGCCTCCGATTCGCCCGCATCGAGGGTGACGCTCAGGATTTCGATCATAGCTCGGTTGGCGGTTTGATGAACTTGGATCCATCCTTCGGCATGGGCTTGTACCAAGGCTTGCCTGCCGGAATCGTGATCCAGACGGGAAAGTTCGGTCCACACGGCGTTTGGAATCCGGATAGATCCGAATTGCGTGCGCAGGAGTCCGAGCCGTCCGATGATGGAGAGAGCGGAAATCGGAGAGGTATTACTGACCACCTGCATAGGCCAAATCCTCGGCGATGTCTTCTTCCGCATAGTGTCTGGCGATATCGCGCTCAACGAGTTCGTGACCGAATCGGAACTGGCTCAACTGGGAAAGTTCCGCGGCCTTGCCAAAGCTGAGGATTTCCCGGTGGTAGAGAGCACAGGCCAACTCGATCAGAAGGCGGGTCTGCCGTTCTGGCTCGGGAACACGCAGCGCCCGCTGGATTTCATTAGGGACTTCAAGCGTCATGGACATAGATGAACCCTAGCATTCCAGATTGAACCTTGCAAGTGCCCGGCTACGGCAATGGATTGGGGGATAAATGCTGGAATTCTAAAAGCTAAAACGCTGACATGAGGAGAAAGAGGCTCGGAGTTCGTATTCATCTTCCACCCTCCATTTCCACCCGGACAAGCTCCGCGAGTTGTTTGGCGGTGGGGAGTTTACCTTTGAGTTCGCCTAGCAGTTTTGATTGCAGTTGGTAGGCGGCGACGCCGATAGGATTGGTCTTGGAGCGAAGAGGGTATTCGACTTCCACGTCGTCCTTCTCCGCGCAGCGGATGATGCCGAAGGGGGGGGTAGTCATCGGGGAAACCTCCCTCCTCCCGATGTGGAGGCGGATTGCAATGGCAACAGTGATCTGCCGAAGAGCTTCGTTGTTTCAAAACCCTGACGCGGCAAAGGAATGTTTCGAGGGGGCGGCGAAGTGCCGGGGGTCGGAAAAAAGACGTTTGACAGGGATTCTCAATAGTTCTATTGGTTTGGAACAATGGAACTAAAGGCAGCCGTCCAAGCTCTTACCGCCCTCGCACAGGAATCAAGATTGGAGGTGTTCCGGCTCCTTGTGAAGACAGGCCCCGAAGGACTCTGCGCAGGTGATCTCTCCCGGGCTCTCGAAATTCCCAAGCCGACCATGTCTTTTCATCTCAAGGAGCTGAGTTCAGCTGGTTTGATCGATTCCGAGCGTATCGGACGCTCCATCAAGTATCGGCTTCGGAATGAAAAGATGAAGGAACTCATGCTCTTCCTATCTGAAGACTGCTGCCAAGGACACCCCGAGCTGTGCCTGAATCGGGGCACGGAGAATGAAGCGTGTTCGACCAGTTGAATCCATCACAAAATCCTGATGAAAAAGTAAATCAATACAAAATATCATGAGCGTCAAAATTGGAATCAACGGATTCGGCCGGATCGGACGCCTCGACCTACGTGCCGCCTTGGGTTCGGATGAGCTGGAGTTCGTCCATATCAACGAACCGCACGCTCCGGCAAAATCGGCGGCACATCTTCTGGAGTTCGATACCGTGCATGGTCGCTGGGATCACGATATCACGGCCGATGATCGATCCATCACGATAGATGGTCATTCGATCAACTACACCTCCGAAAGCACGCCGGGAGCAGTCGATTGGGCGGCCAGTGGAGTTGACATCGTGCTGGAGTGTTCGGGAAAATTTAAAACCCCGGCACTTCTCCAAGCGTATCTCGACCAAGGCATCAAGAAGGTAATCGTAGCCGCTCCGGTCAAGGAAGGTGCGCTCAACGTCGTGGTGGGATGCAATGATCACCTTTATCGGGCGGATGAGCATGACATCCTTACCGCGGCCTCCTGCACCACAAATTGTATCGGCCCGGTGGTCAAAGTCATCAATGAAACCTTCGGGATTCGTCACGGGATGATCACGACTTTGCACAATCTCACAAATACCCAAACCATCGTCGATGCACCCCATGCCGATCTCCGGCGTGCCCGGTCTGCCGTCAATTCCCTGATCCCGACGACAACGGGATCAGCCACGGCCATCACCATGATTTATCCGGAGTTAAAAGGCCGCCTCAATGGCGTCGCGGTACGCGTTCCCTTGCTCAATGCCTCGCTCACCGACTGCGTCTTCGAACTGGAAAGGAAAAGCGATGTCGCCGAGGTCAATGCCGCCCTGAAAGCGGCTTCCGAAGGCGAATTGAAAGGGATTCTCGGATACGAGGAACGTCCGCTGGTGTCCGCCGATTACGTCAATGATCCGCGTTCGGGAATTGTCGACGCCCTTTCCACGATGATGGTCGATGGCACCCAACTCAAGTTGCTGGTCTGGTATGACAACGAATGGGGGTATTCAAACAGAATGATCGACCTTGCGAAAATCGTGGCGGCATCCCTTTAGTCTCATTCCATGAATACTAGAAACTACGCTCTCGTCACTGCGGCCTATTGGGGGTTTACGCTCACGGATGGAGCGTTGCGGATGCTGGTGCTCCTGCACTTTCACGAGCGTGGATTGAACGCGATCCAATTGGCCTTTCTCTTTCTTCTCTATGAGTTTTGCGGAATTCTGACCAATCTCTTCGGCGGATGGCTGGCCTCGGCCAAGGGCTTGAAGATCACTCTGACGACGGGATTATTCCTACAGATTCTTTCTCTGGTTTTGCTTTCTGTCATCAATCCCGGTTGGGAGCTTTGGGTCGCAGTCAGTTACATTATGGGGACACAGGCTCTCTCCGGAGTGGCCAAAGATCTCACTAAAATGAGTTCCAAGAGTGCGGTGCGGGTTCTTATTCCCGAAGGTGATGCGGATTCCCAGTCCGGTCTTTTCCGTTGGGTGGCGATCCTGACAGGCTCCAAGAACGCGCTGAAAGGCGTGGGATTTTTTCTCGGAGGAGTTCTACTTGCGAGCATCGGCTTTCAGTGGAGTCTCCGGGCGATGGCTATTGCTTTGGGGGTCGTCCTGCTAAGCTCCATTTTAGGACTCAAAGGAGATTTGGGCAGGTCGAAGCAAAAAACCAAATTCAAAGAACTGTTCTCAAAATCGAGGGAAATCAATGTCCTCTCATTCGCACGTTTTTTCCTCTTCGCGTCACGCGATGTCTGGTTCGTGGTGGCCTTGCCCGTTTTTTTGAGTGAGGTCCTCGGGTGGGGTTTTGCGGCCGTGGGCACCTTCATGTCGATTTGGGTTATAGGATACGGTATTGTGCAGGCATCTGCGCCCTCTTTGGTGCGGAAGAAAGGCACTGTTCCCGGCACGGCATCCTCCACCTTGGGATGGGGAATCGCCCTGACCATGGTGACCGCCGCGCTTGCCTTGGGAGTGCAATTTGAATTTCACCTCACGGAAACGATTCTCGGAGGTCTCATTCTGTTCGGCATTGTCTTTGCGATGAATTCAGCTCTCCATTCCTACCTGATTTTGGCCTACTCGGATTCCGACAAGGCCGCTCTGAATGTCGGATTCTATTACATGGCCAATGCAGGAGGACGACTTTTCGGAACCTTGCTTTCCGGTCTTGTATACCAATGGCATGGGCTTTCCGGATGCATGTGGACGAGTGCCGGATGCGTTCTCATCGCGGCTCTGACAACCATCGCGCTTCCGCGAAAAACGAGGAATCCCCAATGAACATCGACACGAAATCCATGAGCCTGTTTGAACGCAAACTCACCCTTTGGGTGGCCCTCTCCATCGTGGGCGGGATTGGACTGGGAAAGATCGCTCCGAGCCTTACCCGCACTTTGGACAACATGTCGATTATGGTGAATGGCGCTCCCGTCGTCTCCGTCCCCATCGCGATTTGTCTCTTCTTCATGATGTATCCCATCATGGTCAAAATCGATTTCGGCAAAGTGGTGAAGGCGAGTGGAAATCTCAAGCCCGTCCTCCTGACCTTGATCGTGAATTGGGGCATCAAACCCTTCACAATGTTGGGCATTGCGACCCTATTTCTTGGAGTTTTCTTCAGGGATCTCCTGCCCGGAACCGAGATAATCAAGGATGGCACCGAGGTCGAACTTTACCGCTCCTACATCTCCGGCGCGATCCTTTTGGGAATCGCCCCGTGCACCGCAATGGTCTTGGTCTGGAGCTTTTTAGCAAAGGGAAATCAAGGACTTACCCTGATCATGGTTGCGGTCAATTCACTCCTAATGCTTGCGCTTTATGGCTTTCTTGGAGGCTGGCTTCTGGGAGTGAATCAAATGCCGGTCCCTTGGCAGACTCTCCTTCTTTCTGTTTCGGTCTACGTCGCCTTGCCCTTGCTCGCGGGATACTTCTCTCGCAAACAGATTCTAAAAGCAAAAGGCCAGGAGTGGTTCGATAAAAAATTCCTTTGTTACCTGACTCCGGTTTCCATCGCGGCCCTCCTCGCAACACTGGTCCTGCTCTTTAGTTTCAAAGGGGAAACCATTCTTCAAAATCCCATGACCATTCTCTGGATCGCCATTCCGCTTGCCCTCCAGACCATATTGATATTTGCCGTCACCTATCTGGCCGCGAAGCTCCTGAATTTCACCTATGAGGATGCCGCCCCCTCAGCCATGATAGGAGCTTCCAACCATTTTGAAGTCGCTATCGCCACCGCCGTCATCCTTTTCGGACTCAGTTCCGGAGCAGCTCTTGCAACAGTCGTCGGGGTGCTCATTGAAGTTCCTCTCATGCTGATGCTGGTGAGCTTCTGTAAAAAAACAGCTCATTGCTTCCCGCGAAGCTGACCTTTGGTGCCTCTTTGGGGTCAATTTTCACCTGAGATTTGCCCGATGTCATGTTTTGCGCGTTGAGGATGACGGAAAGAAGGCGGAAATCTCTGGTTTCGAAAAAACCGGCCGGGCCGGGCAATCTGAGAGATCAGTCAGGATCGGCAGGTTTCAGCCTCCCCTTGAGAATTTGCCGTGCCCGGTAGATCCGGGTTTCGACGGCTTTCGGGCTGCATTTCGTCAGTTTGGCGATGTCGGCGTAGCCCATTCCTTCGTAAACGAAGAGAGTCATGGCCTCGCGCAGGTCGTGCGGGAGGGCGAGTAAGGCCCGGCGAACTTCCTGGTAGCGCTCCGATACGTCCGCAGCTTGGTCCGGGGTTTGGGACGGGTCCGGCGGTTCGGAACACGCGGAGGAGTTGTCACCGAACGGGGCGTCGAGCGAAACCGTAGGATGCCGTTTTCTCCAGCGGGCGTGATTGCGGGCGAGGTTTTTCGCGATGGTAAAGAGGTAGGTGCTGAAGGTCCCCGAAGAGCGGTAACGCTTCCGGGCCTTGTAAAGTTTCACGAAGGTCTCCTGGGCGAGATCGGCCGCTACCTCGCGCTGTCCGGTCATTTTAAAAAGAAAGGAATTCACCCTCGCGCCCCACCGCTCCATGAGAACGTTCAGGGCGGGATCATCCCCGCCCGCCAGCCTGGCCATGAGATCCGGATCCGATCCTTCGATCCCCTTCCCCGGAATTTCGCACTCAACGGACATGAACGTCTTCCGGCTCGCTGTGGCTGAAATCGAGAGCATACGGAAGCATCACTTCCAAATACCGCTCCGCCTGGTCGGCGTCCAGAATCCGGGCGGTTTCGTAGAGGTGCTCGAGCATTCTCTCCTGACACTCGGCGTGAATCCGGGCGTGATCGGCGATGGCGGTTTTCAACTCCGGGGTGACTTGCATTTCCCCGTACGAGACCGTATCCAGCCGCTCGTGGGCTTCGGCGATGCGTTCGCACATGGCTGTGCATTCCGGGAGATAGGCGGCGTGCAGCGTGCTGACTTTTTTAAACTGGGAATCGCTGAGATCCAGTTCTTTTTGAAGCCAGACAAGCTCGGGCATGGATTCAAGAAGGGTTCCCGGAGGGGCGTCTGCGTGGCGATGGGAGCGCATCAACGCAAACGCGCAAAGACCAGCTGCGAGCGCGATCGCGAGGACGAGAAGAATGCGTTTCATCGACTGTGGGGTGAGCCAAAAGGACTGACGGACTCGACGTAGGCCTCCTTCCAATCCTCCTGCCGGGGTTTCAGTCCCGCTCCCAAACCGAGCCCGAGGGCTGTCATGGTAAGAATGGCCGCCGCCGCCACGGCGGGTTTTGCCAGCGGTGAGAGGACTTTTTCGAACCAGCTTGCCAGGCCGGGACTCGCGGCGGAAGAGCTTTCGATGCGGCGCCACACCTGCCTCCCGAAGTCGGGAGGTAAAGGGAGTTCGTTTCCCGCTGAAAGGAGGATTTTGTCGAGTTCGGAGTCGTTCATCGCCGGGGAATTGGAAGTGGGCGGGAGGCCCATATTGAACTCTAAAACCCCTCCGACCCTCTCGACCCTTGAAAAATCTTTGGGAAAAGTCGTCTGATGTCATTTTTGCAGATGGAGTGATCGAGACGGTGGTTGATCCGGTGCCAGCGATTTCACTCCCGAGAAACTAAAGAGGAGAGAGGAAGAAGCGGAATGGCGAGGGCGGCGATTTTTATGAGGTTCATTTTCTATAGGGTTTATTTTTTGGAAGAACGAAGTTCTTTGGTGAGGCAGAAGAGGACAGGAACGACGAACATCGTGAGAAGTTCGATGAGCATCCCGCCAAAGATGGGGATGGCCATGGGAATCATGAGGTCGGAGCCGCGCCCGGTGCTGGTGAGAACAGGGAGGAGCGCCAACAAAGTCGTGGCGGTGGTCATGAGGCAGGGCCGGACGCGACGCTGCCCGGCTTCGAGGGCTGCTTGGCGCATTTCGGCAACGGTCGTGGGTTGAAGCTCATCGAACTTCTGGCGGAGATAGGTCGAGATGACCACGCCGTCGTCTGTCGCGATCCCAAAAAGGGCGAGGAAGCCGACCCAGACCGCGACCGAGATATTGACCGGGTCGACATTGAAAAGATGAGCCACGTTGTGACCAAAGACCTCGAAATTTAGGAAGCCGGGCTGACCATAGAGCCAGAGCATGAGGAATCCCCCGCTCCACGCGACAGCGACGCCGGAGAAAACGATGGCGGTGGAAGCGGCCGATTTATTGTTCAGGTAAAGGATCATAAAGATGATTCCCAGGCTGAGCGGCACCGCGAACATAAGCGTCTTGTTGGACTCCAGCGCAGCTTGATAATTGCCGGCAAATTCATAACGAACTCCGGCAGGACGTTTCAGAGTTCCCTCCTCTTCCATCTTCTTGAGGTATGCTTGCGCGGCTTCAACGACATCGACCTCGGCATTCCCTGCTTCAGCTCCGAAGGTGACGTAGCCGGTGAGAAAGGTGTCCTCGGCTTTGATGTTTTGAGGACCTCGCACGTAGCGGGTGGAGGCGAGCTGGGAGAGCGGGATTTGCGCTCCCCCTTTGGAGCTGACGAGGATCCTTTCCAGGTCTTCGATGGAATCGCGATTCTCCCGCTTGTAGCGGACCTGGACCATATAACGCTCACGCCCCTCAACAGTCGTCGTGACCATCCGTCCGCCGATGGCAATCTGAATGGCATCGTGAATATCCACGATATTGAGACCGTAACGCGAGGCGGCATCCCGGTCAGGGATGATCTCCAGGTAAGGTTTGCCGACAATTCGGTCGGCATTCACGGTGGCTGGATTGAGTCCTTTGATCATCCCGCTGCGAAGATGGCGCTCAATTTCGATTCCAAAGTCCTCGATGGTGCGGAGATCGGGTCCTTTGATCTTCAAACCCATCGGAGCGCGCATCCCGGTGCGGAGCATCACGAGGCGGGTTTCGATGGGCTGCAGCTTGGGCGCGCCGGTCACTCCAGGAAGCTGGGTGACACGGCTGATCTCGTCCCAAATATCGTCAGGAGACTTAATGTGTGGTCGCCATTGTCGGAAGGGCATTCCGTTTTTGTCAGGGACCAATGATTCATTTTCGTAAACGAAGTCGCCCTGATCGTCGGTCTTGAAGCGGAGAACCTCACCTTTTTCACTGCTTTTAAATTCCGAGACATAATTGACCACGGTTTCGATCATGGAGAGCGGAGCAGGATCCAGGGGAGTCTCGGCGCGGCCGATTTTTCCAACAACTTGCTCGACCTCGGGAATGGAGGCGATGGCGGCATCGAGTTGTCGGAGCGATTCCTGGGCCTCTTCGATGGACGCATGGGGAGCCACGGTGGGCATGAAGAGGAAGGTTCCCTCATCGAGAGCGGGTCGGAATTCCTCACCGAGCCCCGGAAACTGCTTGGAGGCATCCTTGTAGAGAGCGGTTTGCTGGACGAACTCCGGGAGAAAGGAGAAAACCTTGGGAAAACCGAGCCAGATACTGAAGGCCATGGCGAGCAGGAGCACCGGCGCGGAGAGAAAGAGAGCCTTGTGATTGAGACACCATTTTAAGATGCTTCCGTAGAAAATCTCGAAGACCTTGAAGAAAATAAGGAGTCCACCAATGACAAGACACACGAAGAGGATGTTGATACTCGTCGAACGATCAAGACCGAGTGGCATCCAGTCTTTTGCGAGGAGCCAGGTGACGAAGAAGGCCACCGCGATATTGAATCCGATGAAGGTGAACTTGAGTGATTTTGACTTTCTCAGAGCGGCGAATTTCCGGAAGAGCGGGAAGCGGTAGCCAAAGAGGATGTGAGCCACCGGCGGGATGATGGTCAGGGCCACCACGATGGAGGCGATGAGGGCAAAGGATTTGGTGAAGGCCAAGGGTTTGAAAAGACGCCCCGCTTCTCCGGTCATGGTGAAAACCGGGAGGAAGCTGACCACGGTCGTCGCCACCGAGGTCGTGACCGCTCCGGCCACTTCGGTGACACCACGATAGATGACCGAGGCCTTTGATTCCCCGGGATCCGCTTCATCGAGATGCTTCAGAATATTTTCGGTGAGAACAATCCCCACATCAACGACGGTGCCGATCGCGATGGCGATGCCGGAAAGAGCGACGATATTGGCATCCACTCCCCAGACCTTCATCGAGATGAACGTGATGAGGACCGCGAGAGGCAACATCATCGCGATGAGGATGCTACTTCGAAAATGAAGCAACATGATCACGACCACGATGATCGTAACGAGGACTTGCTGATAGAGGGCGTCGTCGAGCGTATTGAGTGTTTCATTGATGAGCTCCGAGCGATCATAAAAAGGCACGACGGTCACCTTTGAGGTCGTAAACCATGTGGGCCAGGACCGGGGATCGGCTTTGCGAAAGTGAGTCATCCAGGCCTCTTCATTGAGGGAAGAGCCTTCGATGAAGGGATCGGCAATCCCCTTCTGCCTCGCGTAAGCAGTCACCTCCTCAAAGCTGATTTTGGTCCAATCGATGACGGGACGGATCGGCAGGGCCTCCGTGAGTTCCTGAACTTTCTGCTTGGTCGCCTTGATCGCGGCAAGCGGGTTCGTGCCATAGCGGGCGACGACGACTCCTCCGACCGCATCCGCGCCATTGACATCGAGCATCCCGCGCCTCGTTGCAGGTCCAAGGTGAACGGTGGCAATGTCGGCGACCGTGATGGGGCTATTGTCGCGAACGGCGACGACGGCCTTCTCAAGATCTTCGACATTTTCGATGTAGCCGGTGCCACGGAGGAAATACTCCACGCCATTGATGGCGAGATTTCGGGCACCGATTTCCTGGTTTGATTTGCGAACGGCATCGGCGACCTGCGCCAACGAGATGTCATGAGCCCGTAGGGCATCTGGATCAACATCGACTTGATACTGCCGTTGGAAGCCGCCCACCGAGGCAACTTCAGCAACGCCCTGGGCCGCCAGAAGAGCGTAGCGAACCTGCCAGTCTTGGATTGAGCGAAGTTCGTCGAGATCCCAACCGCCTGCGGGCTTCCCCTGTGGATCGCGTCCTTCGAGAACATACCAGAAGACCTGCCCAAGTCCGGTGGCATCGGGTCCGAGCGTGGGGGTGACATCCCCCGGGAGGAGGTTCGCCGGGAGGGAGTTGAGCTTTTCCAAGACCCTGCTGCGACTCCAATAGAACTCAATGTCTTCCTCAAAAATTAGGTAGACGTAAGAATAGCCGAACATGGAGAAGGAACGGACTTCCTTAACGCCGGGAACGCCCAGGAGAGCCACGGTGAGCGGATAGGTGATCTGATCCTCCACGTCTTGTGGCGAACGACCATTCCACTCCGTGAAGATGATTTGCTGGTTGTCTCCGAGATCGGGAATGGCATCGACGGCAACGGGATCGCGCGGGTAATTTCCGGTGTTCCAGTCGAAGGGAGCCACCATAACGCCCCAGCCGATGAAGAAGGTCAGGAGGAGAAAAACGACGAGCTTTTGATGCAGGCAGAAATGGATAAGAGCGTTCAAAATATTGGTCGTTCAGGTTCTACTTGCGGTGATTGTGCTCCTCCATTTTCTTCATGGGAGGCTTCTCTCCGAGCGAGAGGGTGGCGGTGACGGAGCCGCAATTCAGCATGGTGTCTCCGAAGTAGGGGTTGAGCACTTCGGGCACGTTGGAAATCCAGTCCCCTCCCTCTCCCTTGGCTGCCATGGGACAATGAACGACGTAGGCGCTGCCAACTTGATCCAGCCCGTAGGAACGGACGAGCGAGATGAGCCGGTTGCTGATGTTCTGAAAGATCACCCTCTGCTTCTCAATCTCACTTTCCCCGGCAAGCTCGCTGGCCTTCGTTTGCAGGTATTCCGCATCTTCGGTGAGCGAAATCCTGCCACTGACTTCGGAAAATTCGCGAGCAGCGACTTGCGCCTTGTCGGGAGCATCGTCGGCGAGCGCCTTGGAGAGCGGCAGGTAGGCTTGGATCATCTTTTCGAGCGCCCCGGCAAGAGCGGGATCAACCCTCGAGGGAACTTCGGTTTGACTCGAAAGCCCGAGATAGCGCCCGGCTTCTTCGACGGAACGGGTGGCAATCCGCGCCGCTTGTTGGACATTCTCGGGAAGTTGGTGGCCCGCAATCGTCAAGCCGTTGAGGAGCCGGTTCGAAAACTCATTCCAGAGCTTTAAGGTATCGGGTTGAAAGGTTGATTGGTCCACCGCCGCAAGAGCACGGACCATTCCCTTGATCGCTTCCCCGGCCGACCCCGGATCACCGGCATCTTGAAGCCTGGCGAGCGAACGCAGGACAGGTGACCATTGCCCGGCAAGATCTTCGGGAGCTGAGTTTGCGGGTAATTCCACCAGTCCGGCGTTGGGATTCATCATGGAGGGCTTGGCCTTGATCTGGAGCTCGGAGTCCAGTTTGAAAGCACCCTGGGAAACGACGAGTTCACCCTCACTGAGTCCATTCTCGACGATGAATTGTCTGCCCACCTTGGGACCCAAAACGATTTCGCGACCTTCAAAAGTCGGGTCTGCTTTCTCAGGAATGCGAATATAGACAACCGCTCTTTCTCCGGTTTGCAGGACCGCCGAAGCCGGGACAAGCAGCGGGAGATCATCATTTTGAGCGATGTCGGCGATGAAGCCCAGCTCGGCCGCAGGGACGAGGGGCATCCCGCAAATGTCACACTTTCCGGGGCCGTCCTTCACGATTTCGGGGTGCATGGGGCTGATCCATTTCCCTTCCAGGGAGGGATCGACAACCTTGCCTCCATTCGTCATGCGGGACTCGACCCCGGCACGGGCGAACATCCCGGGTTTGAGCTTCTGACCCGGGTTTTTTACGTTCACACGCACTTGGGCCACCCGGGTGACCGGGTTGATATCAGGATCAATGAAGGCCACCCGTCCGTGAAATTCTTCTCCGGGGAGTGCCTCAATGCTGAATTCAACATCCTGGGCATAGCGCAGCCAGGGAAGGTCACTTTCGTAGGCCTCAAGGATCAACCAGACCGTGGAGAGATCGGCCACCTTAAAAAGCGAATCTCCGGTTTTGACATAGGAGCCGAGATTGACCGATTTTTCCACGACAATGCCATCCTGGGGAGAACGAATGGTGATGCGATCGCTGGGATTCTTCTGAGAAGCGATTTCATCAATCTGTTCTTCCGAGAGCTGGAGCAGCCGGAGCTTCTCGCGAGCGGCATTGAGCAAGCGCAAGCGGGTTTGCCTGACCGGATCGGACGAGTTGGCGGGCTGATTTTCAATCGCCTTTGTCGCTTCGATCACCTCCCGCTGGGCCACGTAGATTTCGGGCGAATAGATTTCGGCGAGGTGGTCCCCCTTGCGGACCATGGCCCCGGTGAAGTCCACAAAGAGCCTGTCGATCCGTCCCCCGATTCGTGAGGTAATCGTCGAAATACTCCGTTCATCGTAGGCGATGCGTCCGAAGAGTGAGACCTCGGCAACGGCAGCGGAGCGAATGACCGGTGAGACTTGCAGGTTCAACAAAGCGGCGGCCTCAGGACTGACCGTGACTTCACGAATCCCCCCTTCCCCGGAATCCTTCAGAGGAATGAGGTCCATCTCGCAGATCGGGCAAAGTCCGGGATTGGGCTGGCGAATCTGGGGATGCATCGAGCAGGTCCAAATTTCGTCCGACATCCCGGACGTGTCTGACAGGTCCGACTTATCCGATTCAGCAGGAAGTCCGAACCACCACCCGGCCGCGAAGAGAGCAAGCGGGAGAAGGATCGTCAGAATTTTCCGTGGCGTCCGGGCGAGGTCACGCAGGTTTTTTTTGAAGAAGCTTTTCATGGTATTATTTGAGGCCTGCGGCGGCATTGAGAGTGGCAACGGCTTTCCCGAGCTGCGCGCGATTTTGGGCAAATTGCAGTTGATAGGTCAGCCATTGCCTCCAGGTATCGATAACGTTGGTGAAGGAATCCTTGCCTGCGGCGTAGGAGGTCAGGGTGACTTCGTAGGCCTGCCTGGCATCAGGGATCAGGCGCGTCTTGAAGAGATCGGAAACCTCACGGGCCGTCTTGGCGCGGAAATAGGCATCCTCAATTCGGAAACGAAGATCGGAACGGGTCGATCCGAGGAGAGCCTCAGTCTCGGCAATTCCGGCGTTGGCCTCGCGGATCATGGCACGGCGTGGCTCCTGCCAGAGAGGAATATTAAATCCCATGGTCCCGAAAATCTGATCCTCCCCATTGGACGACGGCGCGAGACCGTTCGAGGCCACCGCCGCACCCTGAAGGCCAAAAGTGAAGTCAGGGTATTTTTCGAGCCTGGCCCGGGTGAGCCGGTGTTTGAACGCTTCGATCTTGTTGGCTGCGGAGATCACCTCGGGATGTCGGGTCTCGGCACGGGCCAAGAGAGAGTCGAGATTTTGAGGAAGGTCTGCCTCATAACCAATGGCAGCGGGAAGCGGAGCCCCTGCGGGACGGTTGAGAAGCGAATTGAGCCGGGCTCGGGCCACCTTTTCGGTCCGCCGGGCTTCTGCCAAGTCACGATCAATCTGGGTGATTTCGTTCGCGACCCGAAGTTGGTCGGCCTGCCCGCCCTGACTGGCGGCAACCTGCGCTTCCACGGTCTCTTCAACCACGCGGAGAAGACTCTGGCTCTCCTGGCTGATGCGAATGGTGATCCCCGCAAGATAAGAGTCCCACCAGGCGCTGCGAACTTGCTCCCTGAGTTTTAGTTCATAGGCCGCCGCATCAGCCCGGACCGCAAGGGCCTCACTCGTGGCAGCGAGGCCTGCTTCACGCCTTTTACCCGGGAACGGGATTTTTTGACTCGCTCCGACGACCGCATCGACCCGGCCGGCCGCCGTTTCGGGAAGATTTCCAAGGGCGAGGCTGGCCATGGGATCAGGAAGCGCTTCGACCTGGGGAACCTTCGCCTCCAAACGCTCCGCCCGATGCCTCAGAGCCTTGAGCCGGGGATTGTGTCGCGACGCCAATTCGGCGAGGGTTTCCGGGCCTGCCTGGACCGGAATGTCATAATTCTCGGCTCCCGATCGGGCAATGGCAGCTTCATCCACCTTGACCAGAGGCAAGCCGCCTCCCTTGTTCGAGGATTCGCTACAAGATAACAGGAGGGCAATTGCACCCCAGCCGAGAATTAAAATTTTCATGATGGAAGTGGGAGAGGAAGCTTCCACTTCCCCTCCCTGGTTTTGGCGGATTTACTGCGTTTGCAATTTTGCCAAATACTTGGCGGGGTCCTTTTTGAACTCGGGAACGCAAGAATCGCAACAAAAGCGCACCTCGGTTCCTTCGTGGGTGATGATGAAGGGTTCACCCATCGAACCCAGTTTTTCCCCGGACACGACGCAGGTATCGAGGGGGTAGCTGGACTCCTCTTTTGCGGTTTCGGCAGAAGGTTCCCCTGGGTCCGGCTTGTCGCCTTTGCAGGAGACAAAAGCAGTCAGCGAGAAGGCGATAAGGATTGGCAGTGTTTTTAGTTTCATTGGAGCTTATTGGTTGGTTGGTTTTTGGGTTGTGGAGAGGGTTTGTCCTCTCCAAAGGAATGAAAGGGGTGAAGGCGAAGTTACTTCAGAGGAGCATCCCGTGGGTTGTTAAAGACGACCCTGGGGATCAGGGAAAGGCTCATGAACACGGACGGCGGAGTGTCAGACGTCCGAAGCTGGCCCGCAGGCGGCAAGACAAGAGGACCGTCCGCGTGGTCCTGTTGATCAAAGTCGAAAAACCGAATGAAGGAGAAACAACGAAACACCAATGGGCGGAGGGCGAATGCAAGACACCTTCAATTCCGCAGCGGAACAAAATCTGATCGGTTCGGCTGCGCCACCAACGAGGGCTAAACTGACCGCCGTGGACGTTTCCACGATTAAGTCGAACCAGATCAAATCATCGACCTCGACTTGGATTTTCTCCGAGCAATCGTCACAAGGAGCGGAAGGTTCTTCCTGCTGACAGTAGGGACATTTGCTCTCAAACTGCTTCCCGCACCCGCAATCGTTGATGAAAAACTGATTCGTGTGCGCGCAATAAGCAAATACCGGCTGCTGGAAGAGCAACAGGGCGATCATCCCGGCAAGGAAGAAGAGCGCTGACAGGCGACGAATCATCGAATTACGAGTAAGATAAACAATGATGGTATTTATTCCATCCAATTCCGCCCTCCCTTTATTCCATCCAATTCCGCCCTCCCTCTGGGTATGATCCTCGGGCTCCCCAATTTTACGCTTCCGGAAGCGGAGGCATTGGCGGAAAGACCGCAGCGTAAGTTCAGTTTGCAATCTGACCCGGGCTTCTGAGACGGGGTGACACCCCCAGCCCTGCCTTCGATTGCGATTGGGAACGGCGTGGGTGAACCCTCCTGCAAATTCAGTCGAGTCAGCCTAAGAGCAACAGCAGCCGTAAGGCCTTTGTCCTCCCTTCCCGAAATCTGGGCCAATCTTTCCGAAGATATCTCCCCATGAGTGAAATGCATCGAAATTACGAACAAATCTCCTTGCATTTCCGAACAGAATCCGTAAAACCTTCCCATGGACAGAGCGTAAGCGCCACTCGAGGTGCTTTCTTGCCAACCTCCCTTACCATCCTCCACCTTTCAAATAAACCTATGAGATTGCTAACCACCTTAACATTCGCCTTAGTTGGCACTGCTGCCCCCCTATCCGCCCAGGCCTTGGCGACTTGGGAGATGGACAACCATGGGGTCCCTGACACCGGTAACCCAGGCTATGCGTTTTCCACCGCTGACAGGGCTTTCGGAGTCGATTCAGCCATCCTCACGCTTCCAGGAACAGAAACTAGCTTCACCAGTCCAACGGCTCCTGTCACGGAGGCGGTTTTTCCAGACACCTATGGATTTTCTGCGCTCAGAACGGATAACTTTCAAGATGCCATCGACAACGGACATTATTTTGAGTTCACCCTCGGTGCAGCGCCGGGATATTCCCTCAACTTGACCTCGATCGATGTGAATTTTGTGAATGGGGCGAACGGAGGGAGCTTCCCTGATCGGTTTACCGGAGGAGCTATTTTGACAAGTTTGGATGGGTTCACGGCACCAGTCGCAACTGACGATGCCGCCGACGTCGGTCTTTTCACGAGCCAAGTCAGTCTGTCTGGACCACAATTTAATGCGGTCAATTTCATCACGTTTCGGATTGCTGTTTTTGGGGAGACAACCGTTACGACCGGTGACGGTGGCCGAGTGAGAATGAGAAGCGGTGTGGACGGACCAGGGTTACGAGTCAACGGCACCGCAGTCCCCGAAATTAGCTCCACCCTCCCTCTTGGCATGCTCCTCGGACTTGCAATCTTCGGCTTCCGCAAGCGCAGAAGCTAGGCCCACGAGGTCTCCGAACATTGATTTCACCGAAAGCGAGCATCGAGCGATGCTCGCTTTCTTCTTACCAAGGTTTTGAATTTTCGCGATCTGCCCGTCGTTCTTTTTTTGGCAGGGCTGTGGATCCAGCTCTGTTTGGTTCTTTTGCCAAGCTGGCAGAGTCAGTCTTATTACGACTACGGATGGATCATTCCTCCTCTCATCCTCTTCTTCGGCTTTCATCGATGGCTGGATGAATCTTCAACCGTCACCCCGGGAGGAGGCGGAGGCAGAGGACTCTGGATTTTGGTTATTCTCCTGACTTTGGGGCTCCTTCCGGTGCGAATCATCGAACATGTCGATATCTATTGGCGTTTTCCTCTTTGGGTTCACGCGTCCCTTGTTCTCGTTGTCACCCATCTCACCATCGCGCAGTTCCACGGCTGGAAAACAAGCCAGGCCCTCCTCCCGGCCTCCCTCTTCATCTTTCTCGCAGTTCCCCTTCCCAGCCAAATCGAGCAACCCTTTGTCAACAGTCTCACCAAAGGCGTTCTGGAGTTCACCAGCTTTCTCCTCCCGATCAGTGGCTACCCGATAATGATCTCCGGCTCATCCTTCATCGTGCAAGGGGAAATCCTTGATGTCGCCGAAGGCTGTAGCGGCATCCGCTCATTCCAAAGCTGTATCGTGGCCGCCCTTGCGCTCGGAGAGCTTGCCCGTTTTTCCGTGACCAGACGTCTGGTCCTCCTCGTTCTCTCTTTGGGACTGGCGGTTGTCACGAATTCCCTGCGGGTCTTTGTCCTGGTGCAAACAGCCCACCGCGAAGGGCGGGAGAGCATGGACGCCGCCCACGATGGCATCGGCTTTTGGACCACCATCATTACCTTCAGCACCATTGCGCTGGTGGCCTGGTTGTTGACCCTGTTTAGCGCGGCCCGCCCGGGAAAGAAAACCCGTTCAAGACGGCAGCTCACCCCTCCTCCCTCCCAGACAACATGAAGACACACCTCCGGCCGATTTTTCTTTCGCTCATCCTGCTCCTCGGAGCATCCGAGGGAGTGCGCCTTTGGTGGTATCGCGCTCCCACCGGTCCCGGGGTCGAACGGGAGACTCTCCGCTGGAATGTTCCCGAAGACGCGATTGATCGCAGGTTCTCCGAGACCCGGGGAGGCAAGGTCCTTGGCTACGACACCGGAACCCAGGTTCTCCTTGGAGACAAGGAAACCCCGGTCACAACCGAGGTCACTTACCTGGAATACGAGGAGGGAAATGATCGGGTCTTGACCGACCTCTATCTCCACTCACCCGAAGTTTGCTTTCCAGCTTCCGGGATCCAATTGGTTTCCGGCCTCCCCTCACGGACCTTTGTCGTTGAAGGTCGGGAGCTTTTGGTTCGGCAGTGGCTTTTCAGAGATCCCGTCTCCGGAGCACCGCTGCATGCCTTTAAAGTCATTTGGTCGTCCGATGATCATGAACTCCGACAAACCCTCTATAGCGGAGATCTCAAGAAGGCCCGTCTCAGAGCAGTTCTCGACCGCCGGGAATTGGCTTCGGCTAAAATGATTCTCGCGGTGATTGCGGGAGTCCAGACAAGCCAGGACTCGTGGGCTGTTTTCGAAAATCGGGTTCTTTCCAACCTCTCGTTGGATCGACCTTCGCCTAAAAAATGAAGCCTTCAAGGACTCGCGAAATCATCAATGTCCTGTTTCCGCGCCGGAATTGATTCAACCACCAAGGGATCATGAGAAAGGTCATCAAGGGGCGGGCAGCGCCAGCTTCTTTTGTTCGTCTTTGCTCATCTCATCCCAATTGATCGACTTCGCCAAATCAAGGGCCTGATCCTTCCTAAGGAGATCAAAGAGGGCCTTTGCGTAAATCGCCTTTCCCGTATTTGAGAAGTCAGCTGGGGAGGTTCCCGCTTGCTCCATGACTTCAAGGGAGGCCTTGGCATCGCCCGTTGAAAGAATCACAAAAGCCAGGGTATTCCGGAAGTTTTCCTGCCCGGGATAGCGTGAAACAATCTCCCGCATCGCCTCGACCTCATCCTTTTCTGGATTTCCGTAGAGGGCTTTCAGGTAGGAGTAATTGTTCAGGAGCAAGGGATTGTCGGGCTCACGGCGCAGTAAAAGCGAACTCACTTCAAGAAGTCGTTTCCCCTCTCCCCGGTCCTTCAACCACTGAAAAAGAGGGGCAAGATCCTTGGTATCGGGGGGAATCCCAAGCGGATGCTTGATGCCCTCGATCACCGTTTCCATGAGGCGATCCATGTCGCCCAGTTGTCGGGCGGTGCCTGCCAGCTGGTAGAACCAATTCCGGTTCTGGTCCCGTTTTGCGACTTCAATCGCTTTTTGCCATCGTTGCAACGATTGGACCATGTCACCCCGCCGCGCCGCGACCAAGGCACGGGTTGCGAGTAACAGCGGTTCAGGAACCAAGACCCCGGGATTTTTCAATTCGGTTTCGAGTTGATCCCATTGAGCAAGACTTTCAAGGGCATGGAGCCGTAGCTTGAAAACGATCTCACTTCCCCCAATTTCGCCACCCTCGGTGAGATCCACAATTTTTTGGTGCTGCGCCAGTCGGGCGAGCCACCTGACCAGGACGGGGAGTCCCTTCTCTTGATAATCAGTGATGGCCTGATCGACGACCTCCTCAAGTGGACGCTGTTTCAGCCCGATCCGGAAAAGCTCAAGATTCAACTTGTCGCCGGCACCGAGGTCCGGGTCGTCCTGAAAGCGATCCAAGGAGACTTGCGCAAGAGGCTCGCTAATCCATTGATCCTTGAGAAGGGCCAGTTGATTCATGGCCCGAAGAGCAAGATCGCGATCTTCCGAATTCAAAACGGTCTCCAACCGGGCGGTCGTGGCCTCGCGGGCTCCTTCCAAACCACTCCCGGCCAAACGGTCAGCGAGGAGAAGATCCAAGGCCGGATCGCGGGACTTCATTGAGGGATCATCCGCCAGAGCAATCGCTTCCTGGTATTTTCCGCTCAGGAGATACCCTCGAACGAGTTGATAGTGAACGGCAGGATGGCTGGTATCCTCCGGACTCAGGAGGGACGCAAGGCGGGTGGCATTGATGAGATCTCCCGAATCAAAGGCCAGCGAAAGAACCCAGCCCCGATCTTCCGGGCTGGCCCCGGGATAGCGGAAAAGGGTGTAAGCCATCTCCAAAGTCCGGGGATCCCCGGTTTTCACGGCCGCTTTGGTGAGCAACCTCAGTGCCTCGAGGGATTCCTTGTTTTGCAAGGAAGCCAGGGCCGTGCGATAGACTTCCTCCCATTCGTTGGCCTCGGCATGCTCTTGCGCCTCTACGATAAGTCCGGAAGCCCGCCATGATTTGAGTGCCGTTTTTGCCGGGCCGAAGAAGACCCAAAGTGCGGCGACCAAAACGAGAGCCAAGCCAATGATGACTTTCCGAAAATGTCTTCTGATGAATGGTTGTTCCATATCGTGGAGAATCCCACTACGGGACGCGAAAGCGTATCGTTTCGCGCCGGTTCCGGCAAACGCTTTGTAACGGGATCGAAAGTGAACCCAGGAACACCCGATCAATACAAGCGGACAACGAGTGGAAGATCCGAGGCCGCGTTTCCGGTAAGAGACGGCGAGGGCATTATTAATCACTTGTTTGCGCGAAGGGACCGAGCCTATCACTGAGGCAGATTTTCCGGGAAATCCAATATCAAAAGGAAGTCCGGGAGAATCGGTCACGGCCGAAACCGGCCGGCTGAGGCGATCTCATCACCCGCATGCTCCTTGTTGCCGAAAGAGGATCACGAAGCCTCGTCGAAAGCAATTTCTTTGGGCATCAGGTCTGCCTGCCATCGGTAGACCTTCAGATCCAATTTTGAAGCAGCCTCAAAAACCCTATTCATGCATTCTTCCGGGGTATCACTGATCGCGACCAAAATTCCGTGGATGGGGTATCTCTCCTTCAGATCCTCAAGGTGATCCAATCCCCCTAGAATTTTGAATCCCTGGAGCGTTCGCTTTCTCAACTTCCTATTTTCGTCGAGAAAACCCGCGATGTGAAACTGGTGAAATTCTTCAGGCGCGCAGCTCTTGAGATAATCAACAAAGAGATTTCCCATGGTCCCCGCTCCATACACCAGAATCTGCTTCCGGCCATCTTCCGTTTTTGCAAGCTTCCGGTGCTTGCTGTCAAGAGCCAGTTCCCGCACCACCTCCGGGAAGGCCCGTGGGATTAAGACCAACCAGATTGCGAGTTGAGCCCCGATAAAGCCACAGCGAAAGTCCGACCACGTGACATCAGCCCTGGAAGCCGACCACACGCTTGAGCTAATCATAGCACCCACCGTGAGTCCGATCGCCACCATAAAGAATTCGCGCATTGAGGACCGGCTCCAGACGCGACGGTAAATCCTCAACATCTGAAGAGCCACCACTTCAAAGATGACAAACACAAGCAGGTAATTCACGGCCCAGACACCTTGTTCGTTTCGCGAGCCAAAGTTGGTCTCGATAACCATCGCCAAAAAGCCCGCAGCCGTCAGTGCCACGATGTCATAAAAGTAATGAAGAATTCTGACGGCGGCCCGCCCTTCGCGGCGTTTCACAGTCAGATGCATGAGCGAACCGGTTTGCAGCAATTCCACCCGGGCGAAGTGGCGGAGGCCAAAGAGTCCCAAAATAATGAACCCGCACAAGGTGATGACCAATCCCCGACCTCCGACCATCATGGGCACGAAGCACAGAGCGGCGAGTACTACAGCCAGCCCCTGCAGCAGCAATGCCACCCGCCGCTGGGTCAGCCCCAAAGCGAGGAGGCGGTGGTGGAGATGATCCTTGTCCGCCGCAAAAATCCCGCCAACTTTCTCTTCTCCATTCGACTTTTTGAGATGATTTCGCGCACTGCGACGCCAGACCGCCAACAGGACGTCCAGCAAGGGCACACCCGCAATGGCAATGGGCAGAACAATCGCCCCAATGACAGCCCGCTCCCCTCCAAGCTGGGTCGCGGACGTGGCCAGGAAAAAACCCAACATCATCGACCCGGCATCACCGAGGAAAATTTTGGCCGGGTTCAGATTGAACTTCATAAACCCGGCAACTGCCGCCGCCATCGTCAAAATCGTAATGACATGACCCGGCCGACCATTCGCAAACTCCAGACCGGCGATGACGAATAAACTGACCAAGACCAGCCCGGAGCAAAGTCCATCGAGTCCATCAATCAGATTGAAGGCATTGATAAGCAAGACGCACCAGCCGGTGAAAAAGAGAGCTGAGATGACGAGAGGAAGCTCATAGCCGAAGAGGCTCATTTCCCAAAGGGAAGAATCAAGGGCAAAAAAGAGTAAGGCCGCCGCAACCTGCCCCCCCAACTTCACGAGGGCATTCATCCCCTGCCGATCATCAATGAACCCCACCACCATCAAGACAAAACTTGAGGCCGTAAAAGCCAACAGCCCGCCTGATTGAATCCCTCCCGTGGGAAATGGATGGATGAATTTTGGGATCCAGGCGATGGCGAGAAAGGCCAACCAGATCGCGATCCCCCCCGCTCGTGGGATGGGAATTTGATGAACCCGACGATCATCCGGCTCATCCATCAGCCCCAGCTTGGGTCCCAGGGTGATCAGCCGGGAGGTCAAAAAAAGCGAGAGCACCAACGCCCCTCCTAAAAGAGCAGCGACGAGGAGGAGGTCAAAATTTGTCATTTTTTAATCAGGAGTAAAATCAAAAAGTCAACCGAAACAAAGTAGCCTGTTCAATAAAAGTCAGCTGGCTGAGAAGTATGAGATCATGGCCTGTAAATCAAGCAAAGATTCGGAGGGTGATTGATAAACGAGAAGATGATATCCCTCCAGAGAACCGGCTCACGGGAGGGACTTGGCTTGCCCACCTTCCAATGTCACCACGAAACGGAAAAATCCGCCGGGACCGCCGCTCCTTGGCCCGATCAAACCGGAGCAATTTCGAGATTCCCACCTTCATGACTGCGATAAGTAATTGGCAATTTTTGCGGCGTTCCGTTTCGGCTGGAAATGACGCTCCGCATACTCCCGCGCATTCCGGCCTTTCTCTTCCCGATTCTTCAAAATGAGGGATTCATGGAGAGCTTGTTCCAGAGAGGGAAGATCCTCCGGAGGAACGACCCATCCCCCACCGCTTTCTTTGATCCATCCGCCCATCGCACAGTCCCCGGAACCTACAAAAATAACGGGTCGCCCAATCGCGAAAATCCCCTGGAGCTTAGAAGGCACCATCGTCCCATCCCAGACGGGATCAAGTGAAGCGAGATGGACATCTGCGGCCTCGAGATGGGCTGAGAGCGCTTCGCGCGGGACATAGTCACCCAAGGTCACCGGTGCTTCCGGATGCTCCTTCAGAAATCTCTCCACCTCCACGCGTCGCTTCCCCTGGCCGTGGAACTTCCATTGAAATTGCGGACCCGCAGTCGCGGCCACCTCTAAAAACTCTCCAAACCGATGACCCAACCCCATGTTTCCGGAATACATCAAAACCACTGGCTCGTCTTCGGACGCTTTTCCGGATGCTTCTTGAACGTCCCGGGTGTTGCCAGACCCGTCCCGGGTCTTGCCAGATCCGTCCCGACTTTTTGCGGTTCCCCACAGGGGAACCCATTGGCGCGGAATCCCGCTTGAAAGGTGTTTGGCCGCCCGCTCCTCCATATCCGGTCCCAATGTCAGCACCATTTTGCACCGAGAACCGCCGAATCCCCAGCGCGCAAGCGTGTCCAAGAATCGCACTGTCATTCCCGACGGCTTCAGCATTCCGTGTGCCACCATGACATCAGGATAGAGATCCATCACCCAATGGGCATGATCGCCTCCCCGCACCCTGGAAAAAAAGCGGGCAAGGATTGAAAGGTAGGGCGGAGTCGTCAAAGCGACAATGCGATCAGGCTTCGGCCTGATGAAGGCCAAATGCCGGGCCACCCCGAAGTAAAAAAAGGCATAGTCGGCAATCTTCCCCAAAAACGTTCGCCGACCAAACCCCGGCCCCCCCACCCGGACCACCCGGAATCTTGAATTTGCACGATGATCGTTGCAATCCACCGCCCCCTTCGTGCCCGTCCCGGCATAGCCCCCCTCGGCACAGAGGACCGTCACCTCATGTCCCTGCTCCGCAAGTTCCTCCGCAACCCTTTCAAGCATGAGTCCGGTGGGAGCGCCGTCGGGAGGAAAATACTGGTTGATGAAAAGAATGTGCATAAAACAAAAGAAGCGGATCCGGGATGGAGCCGCTGAGAAAAATTGAGGATTTTGGATTTTTAATTTTGGACGCTGAATTCGAAGAGCCCAAAAAGAGATCCTGACCGCGAAAGGGATTTTCAATTCAAAATCCCACCTTCAAGATCATCGGACAGAGTCAGCCCGCGTCGCACGGATTTCAGCGACTTTCGCTGTGATTAGAAAGTCGTAAAATCCTTGCAGAAGGCAGTAAACAAAACCGGGGAATCCGTCGAGGAAACCACGCTTCCAAAAAAACAAATAAAAGAACTTAAATAACCAACGCCCGGGAAGTTTGGCGTGTAACCGTTTGAGCGTCCGCTTCCTGTCAATCGGGTTCCCCCGCCAAAGAGCACCCCAGTTTACAGGCTCCCCACGGGAAGACAAAACATCCACTGCTTCCTCATCCGAATAGCGGTTGTGTTTCTCAACCCACTCCCTGATGCCCTTGGAGAAATTGAAATGATCGTAGGCGACGTCAATCGACCCGACTTCGCGTTTGACTTGATCTTCTCTCTGACCGTGGCCCGCCTTGGCAAAGCGGACCTCCCCCACCTTCAACAAACGAACCTGTGGATAAGGATACTGGGTACTATGACGGATCCATTTTCCAAGAAAAATGATTCGGTTTGGGACCAGGAAGGCACTGCACTCATCCAACGAAATGACCCGCTCACACTCTCTCCGAAGTTCATTATTGAACCTCTCGTCCGCATCCAAATGAAACACCCAGGGGTGTTTGAACGAAATCTCATCCAAAGCATAGTTGCGCTGAGCTCCAAAGTCGTCGAACTTGCGAAAAAAGACCCTAGCCCCGCGTTCCTCGGCCAACGCGCAGGTTGAATCATTACTGTGTGAATCCAACACGACGACATCGTCACACCAAGCCACCGAATCCAAACAATCGGGAATGTTAATTTCTTCGTCTTTGGTGAGAATTAAGATTGAAAACATGTAACTATTCAGGTCCTTAGGAAATCTTAAACGCTTTCCGCGTTCTCCGCCGCTATGAGTGTGGTGAACGACCGAGCCAAAGCCCTACGTCCTGTGATCCAAGCCGCATTGGACGAAGGAGGTATCGACGCGATCTGCGAACTTCTCGCCAGTCTCCAAGACCGCATTGAAGAACTCGAAAAACGCCTTGGCAAAAACAGCTCCAACAGCAGCAAGCCGCCTTCCAGCGACGGACTCAAACGCACCAAATCTCAGCGCCCTAAAAACAGCGGACGCAAGCCCGGCGGGCAGCCCGGGCACCCAGGCCAAACTTTACGCCAAAGCCAACACCCCGATTTCACGGTCGCCCTTGCGCTCCCATCCTGCCCGGAATGTGGTCTGGATCTGAGCGAACAACCCGTCACAGGCGAAGAAATTCGCCAAGTTTTCGACCTGCCGCCCATCGAAATCCAAGTCACCGAATTCCGGGCGGAACGCAAAACATGCCCGAATTGCGCCTGCCACGTGACGGCCGCATTTCCTGTAAACGTAAGTGCTCCAGCCCAATACGGCCCCGGTATGCAAGCCGCCATGACTTACCTCAATGTCCGCCAAGTCATCCCCTGCGAGCGTACCGCTGAGATCTGTCAGGATCTTTTCGGGCATCGTCCCAGCGCGGGCAGCGTCGTGCAAGCAGGTGTCCGTTGCGCCGAGAATCTCGCCCCCGCCGTGGCCGAAATCCGCGAGTGCCTCATCCAAGCCCCCGTCCTTCACAGCGACGAAACAGGCATCCGCTGCATCGGCAAAACCCACTGGTTGCATGTCGCTAGCACCGCCGATTACAGCCACTTTAGTTATAGTTCGAAACGCGGGATCGATGGCTTCGCCGTCGCCGACATCTTACCCCAATACAAGGGAATGCTCATCCATGATTTTTGGGGACCTTACGATACTCTCGAATGCAGTCACGGGCGTTGCAACGCCCACCTCTTACGAGAACTCGCAGCCTGTGCCGAAGACAAACATGCTTGGGCCGAGGGACTCATCCTCGCACTTCTAAGCGCGAAAAAGGCCACCGAGCAAGCTCGTGAAGCAGGCGAAAAACAACTCGATGCAGCCCATCGCAAGCGCTTGAAGAAAAGCTACGACAAGTGGGTTCGGGCGGGATTGAAAGCACACCCAGAACAACTCAAATCATCGGGGAAACGAGGCAGGATCAAACAAAGTGTCGAGTATAATCTTCTACGGCGACTGCGCGACAAACGCGAAGAAGTGTTGCGTTTCGTGGATGATTTAAGTGTTCCATTTGACAACAACCAAGCCGAGCGTGACCTGCGCATGATCAAAGTTCAGCAGAAAGTTTCGGGCTGTTTCCGCAGCATCCCAGGAGCCAAGCGGTTTTGTATCATTAGCAGCTACATCTCCACGGTCCGCAAGCAAGGGCTAAACCTGATGGAATCCATCAAGGCCGCTTTCCTCGGCAACCCAGTCAGCTTCTCCTGCTGAATAGTTACGAAAACATAAGCAAGGATTCTGCTAACTAAATGGCCGCTGTAGATTGGCTGCCTTCACGTTCGCCGCAACGTGTTCAGGAGTAAACATCGAGCAAAGCACGATACTGGAGGGGAAATCACCCCATAGCTGCTTTAAAACATCGGCAGGCGACTGATCCTGCCGTGTCCTGAACGGCGAGAAAAAGATATTGGAAGCATCGCGCCTCAAATTCAGAGCCTCTTGATAATGAGCTGCCTCTGGGGAATTATTGAACTGCAATATGTCAAAGCGGTGAAAGGAAGGACTCTGCACCTTCGCTTCACTCCAGTCGAATGCGAGTCCCCATGCGCGAATCTTCCCTTGCTGCTTAAGGGACTCTGCAGCCTCAAGTAATGGCTCCAGGTATTGGATTTCACCTGTGGGTTCATGGATCGAAAAAACGTCCAGATAGTCTGTCCGCAGTGCCTGCAAACTTTTTTCAAGACTCCTAAGCATTGCTTCCGGGGTAAGAGGGATTCGCTCATGGAAGGGATCTTTTCCCGGCACCGGAGGGGTGATTTCGAGTCCGGATCGCGAACCCGTTACAGGTTTACGACTTTTGAGTGCACGGACCAGCGGTTTCAGTGGCCGCATCAGACCCGCCTTCCAAGTGGCCCGGATCCCAAACTTGCTGGCAATGACGACCTGATCTCTACGCCCTGCCAAATACTTCCCCAGGAACGCCTCAGCTTCGCCATAACCATAGGAGCGGGCGATATCGAAATGATTCACCCCTCCATCTAGGGCCAAGCCAAGCGCTCGGTCTGCCACTTTTCCTCCAGTGGCACCCAAAATCGGGGCGCAGCCAAATCCCAATATTGAGGAATTCACAGCAGGAGCTAATTCTATCGTGCGCATCTTATTGACTCAAATGACGGGCGAGACGAACGGCAAAGGCTCCCAATAAAAAAGTAGGGTTTGCTTGCCCGGACGTAGGGAAGGCCGAACTGCTGCAAACGTAAAGATTGTTTGTCCCCCAGACTTTCATGTCGGAATCGAGCACCCCCTCATCGGGGCTCTCGGCGATCCGGGTTGTGCCGCACTGATGAATCCCATCCCGCGACATGGTGCGGATGGCATCAGGAAGTTCTTCCTTGGAGAACCAATACTCCAGTTCGCCGCAGCCACATTTTCTCAGCCAGGCGTCGAGGAGGCCGTGCGCACGGATTGCGGAGTCAACATCGGTATCGGTCAGCTGATAGTGGATCTCGAGGGTTTCACCATCGTCGCCAAGGATCATCCGATTGTCTGCGTCCGGAATCTGCTCCGCATGAAAATGGAGAGCGTAGCGATTGTCGTCACTGAAGAGGTAGATGCCCGGCAGCTTCCGTTTGAGACAATAGCGCCGAAAGAAGAGGGAAGCCGGAGTGAAAAGGGAGCCCGGCAAGCCGCGAAGAATATTGAGCAGGTGGCTGGAAAGTCCGGTGACCTTTCCTTTGGTCACGGAGGCGGCAATGGCGGGAGGAGCGAGGCGTTTGCCCAGAAACGGGGTGATCATCCCGAGGTAGATCATCGACATGGCCCCACTGCGGTGGGACGGGTCGTGATAGAGCGGGTTGTCCAGCCAAATCGCGGTATTGAGGAGCTTCTCGCGGAGCAAGGCCTCCGTCGAGAACTGGAAGCGGCGTCGAAAGTAGCTGCCGTCCGGGTCTTGGAAAATGGCGAAGTCCGTCTTCTTGGGGTCGCCATGAAAGCGGATGCTGGCAATTTTTCCCGAGACATGACCTTGGTAGTAGCGTCCCAGGCTTTCGGGGGGTCCCCCGATCGCTTTGAAGAGATCGGGATTTCGAAGAAGCAAGCGGGTGGATTCCTGGGCACCGGCGGCGATGACGAAATGGGCAGCCTTCACCGTGAGAGGATGACCGGTCGCGACTTCACGGAGTTCCAGGGTGTTGATGGTCCCGTCTCCGTCGGGACGGCCGAAATGCCGGGCCTCCACCCCGCACAGCAAGGTGATATTTTCAGAATCCTTCAGTTCCTCGTGGTAGCGCTCCCTAAAGCGGGTCGGCATGCTCCATCGTTCCACGGGGGTGTCAAGGACGTCCCCTTCGACGAAACCCTCCGCGATCCGGTGATCCTGCCACGTCGGCATCTCGCGCAAGGAGAAGGTCGCACTCCCGCATTCGAAGTAGTCTGCGGACGTTTGCAAGAATGGCTTCAGCGCCTTGAGCGTCGCACTTCGCCAGGTGCAGCCGCCCTTGAGCTGCGGGCGGTCCATGAAATCGATGTCGTCATACATGACGCAGCGCCCCCCCCAGGTCGCAGAGGTGCCTCCGAGGCCTTTGTTGGTACACTCGTAAGGATCATGATGATTGGCGGGATTACAGTTCAAGATTGTATCATCAAGGGTATTCCCGGTGGTTCCTTGTTCGGAACCAAATTCCACCAACAAAACTTTTTTGTCCGGCGGGCTTCTCGCAAATTCAAGTGCGAGAATAATCCCTGCCGGACCCGTGCCCACCACACACAGATCGTAGATCACCTCGCTATTTATTTCTGGCGGAATCATTTTTTTGTCGGGTCGCCGGACTTCTTCTCGCTGGAAGCGTCCCTGTCTTCAGTCATTTTGTTTCTCGCCCCTAATTCACGGGCTGGATTGCCCGCATAGACCGTCCAGGGTTTTAAATCTTTCGCACAGACCGCACCGGCCCCTAACACGCTTCCCTCTTCACAGGTCACTCCGGGTAAGACAATGGCCCGCGCACAAATCCACGCATAAGGGCCTATCTCGACCCGCTGACTTATCAATGGAAAATCAGGATCTTGAAAATCATGGGTTGCCCCGCAAAGATAGACCCCCTCGGAAATAATGGCATGATGCCCAATGCAAACACCCCCAACGTTGTAGATTGAGGCATTTGAGGCAATCGTCGCCACATCTCCCGTCTCAAGTAACCACGGAGCCCAGATCCGTGCGCTAGGGTAAATAAAGTTATTTTTGCCTAATCGAGCACCAAAAACCCGCAATACAAAACAACGCCAGCGGTGCATTGGGTTCGGTGTTGGACGACATAATACCGTCCAGGAAATTTGCCACACGGCCCGCCCTAATTTACTTCGAAAACTTTGCATCGGCCGCATGAGAGCATCCGGATGACTTGAGTCATGTTGGGTAAAAAGTGCCATAAACGTTTAAAATTTTGTGAATGACCCGCATCCACCTCAGAACGACCATATCTGATGGCGCACCAAATAAAGAAGAGCCGCCAATCGCTCACGACGAGAGGCATACCTATGCCAATTGTCGAATTCCTCCGGCCTGGCTTCAAAGGAAGCCGCAAATTCTCTCCCTGGCTGGGATCTCCTGAAGACAGCCAAAGAACGTGGAACATGAAACCAATTCGTGACGATCACAACCTGTTCGGCGTTCAGCTCGTCCAATATCGGACTTGTGAACCCAGCATTTTCAATCGTCGATTCCGCCGACACCTCGTGACGAATTTTTTCAGTCGGCATGCCCGCTTTCGTCAACGCCTCAATAATCATTCCGCCATCCCCCGTCACGATCACCGGCACGTCAGGATACTCCCTGTGCAATCGCATCGCCTCGCGAGGTCTCTCCCCATTGCCTCCACCCAGCACCATGATCACATCCGGCTGCCACGGCAGCTCCCGAAGCTTCGGATTCGGCCAGTCACCCCAGCCAATCCACCAACCCAACGACAGCGCAAGCAGGGACGTCATCACCGAGAGGCGGACCGCAACTTTACGACGAAATAATTTCATCACGATTTAGCGGGATCATTCCCCGTGAACGAAATCCGGTTTATCCCCCTTCCCCAGAACCCACTGGTATAGCTGTTTCATCTGAGTGGCGATTCTTCGCCAAGTGAATCTCTCTCTCACCAGCGCCAATCCATTCTCTCCAATTCTCTGGCGCTCAGCGTCTGGAGCATCAAACATCCGCTCCATGCCAGCAGTGATACTTGCGACTTCAGTTCCGATACGAACCGCCGCCTCCGAGCTAAATCCCTCCGGCAGGTTACAGTGGTCCGTCATGAGAACAGGCAGCTGGTATGCCCAAGCCTCAAGTACCGACATCGGTAAGCCTTCACTGAAACTAGGCAGGATAAAAGCATCTACCGACCTCAGAAGTCGATCTTTGTTATCACCAAATACAGGTCCCATGAAAATCACCGAGGCCTTACTCCGGTCGGAATCAAGGCCTTGTTCCAAATACCGTCCCATCTCGACATCCGCATAGGCGATAGACTGATCCCCACAAATCCGCTTCAGCTCAGCCTCGTGCTCCTCCTGATCCCATCCAGCGATCACAAATTGCCACTGATTATCGCCATGCCGTGCCTTGGCCCAGGCCCGCAGAGCGTTTTCAAGTCCCTTTTTAGGATGGATCCGACCGAGAAATAAAAGCCTCTTGCCTGGATTGCGGTCTGCGGATTCCCGGGAACTGGCTGTTGGAAGGTCGATCCCATTTGGGATCACCGCGACGGGCCGGTCCAAGCCGTAGGCGCGGATGGAATCGGCCTCCGATTGACACAGCGCATGCAAGCATGATGCCCGACCCAGATGCCTGCGTTCATAGAGCGTTGAAGCAATTCTCTTTTTAGCCCAGGAGCGATTCAAGGCCCACACGTCAAGCATTCCGTGGGGGCTCACGATATACGGACAATGGTGAGTTTTAGCCCAACGCGGAACAGCGATCGATAAATAGGACCAGAGACCATGGGTATGCAATACATCGGGCATCGAGCGATCCAGCGCCTTGTCTAAATCAGGGATTACCTGCATCCCCGGAAACTTACGGGAATCCAACAAGTCCGGAGCCCCCGCAGGCCAGGGACTGATCGACCCACCCTGATCCTTGACCGAAAGGACCTTCGGCATATCGCCAGCCAACTCCTGCGCTTTGGACAAAGCCCGGACGGCCTCTGAAATCCCACCGCCCAGGGTGGAAACGGATTGTGTTAAATGCGCAGGCGTCATCAACAAAGTTCAGGTTCTCAGTCTTGCAAGGAAACAAAGGAATCCAGCATCTCAAGCCATTAACTTGCGCTTTTTTGAAGAATCATCAGCGAGTGCTGCCCGCAAACGGCACGACCAACTCTCTTCGGTCATTTGTGGGACCGCACGATCCTGCCCAGGCCCAAGGCCCAGGCCCAAGGCCCAAATCAGGCCGACGCGAGACGTGGGATACCATTTTCTTGAGGCGACGGCATGATTCGCAACATTACAAAAGTTATGTTCATCAGGAATGTGATGGGTGCCCAGGATTCCTTCTGCGCCTGATCTGTTTTTTCCTTGGAGCACTTTTTGGGTGGTTCTCATCATACTTGTTTTTGAGCAATAAAAGAAGCCAACCAAAAACATAGGGGTAAAGCACCAACAAGGTGATGTCACGGCCCATATTGAAAGTGAGAATGATTCCGATGGCACACAATAATAGTCGCGCAGGATCATTCCCCCTCAAATCCTGACGCGCAAGAATCGCGACCCAGAGCGCCATCAGCAAAGCCGCAGCCATAGGACCCAAATAACGGCCAAAATTGACCACCCCTTGCCCGATCATGCCCGTCGCGATGCTTGCAGCAATGCCAGCGTCGGCATCACGCTCATCACCCGTTCCAAAACCACGGGCGATTGCGTAATCGATTCCAATCGTTGGCTTATCTTTCCACAGCCCCCTCGGGATTACGTTCACCACCTCGGCAAAGTAACGCTTGCCCCAGCTTGGCTCGTAGGTGCCCTTGTCAAAATAGGAATTCATATAGCCCAGTTCGGAAAACATGCTCAACCCTCCATGTTTGGAATCCTCTTCCTCTTCCTCAAAAATCCCCTCCTCTTTATTTATCTCCTTTTTAAAGGAAGCCGCAATCGATCGCTCGTTCCGATTCTCAAGGACAAAGGTGAACCAGGAGTTGGTGACCATGAATCCCACAAGAAGAATGGCCCCTTTCTTCAACGAGCCACCCTCAACCCGCAGAAAAACCCATGCCAGGAGGCCCGGCAGCATCGTAGCAATCATGGCGTTGCGCGTCCGGGCAAAGATGAAATAGGGGAAAGCCAGGCAACAGACCGTGATCGCAATCTGTCTTGTTTTAGGATTGTAAGACACTGCTGCCAACACCCCAAACCCTGCCGTCATGAGAATCTGCACATAACCAGCCAACGAGAGAAAGGCACTGAGACCTCCCCCCATGCGCTCTCGGCTCCATGGAGCCGCCCTGTCTCCCAGGTAAGGTGCGAACAATCCCACAAAATTAAAATCCACCCGAATGAGCGCTATCGCCATCAGCACAAGCCAAGCAGTCAACATCGCCATCGCCAGCCGGTCAATCTGGTGCTGAACGCTCCGGTGCTTAAGCTTCGCCGTCTCAGCATAAAGCATCAGATAGCTGCGCCGGTTCAGGAACCGCTGATTCACCGCTCGATGAATCGGCTCCACCAGCAAGGCGAAGGTGACAATAAACAACATTACCTGCCACCAACCCGCACTAAGCGCAGCATCGCCCATGATGACCCGATACTCTTCATAATCATTATAAAGCGCATCTCCATGATACCAGACTGCCGTAGTCGCAAGCACCATCAGCATCGGAAGCCCCCAGCCCATTCGCCGATGATTCCATGCAAAAATTGCGCATGGCACCAATGCGATCGCGCTGAGGTAGAATGAAATTGGATAGATACTAAGGTCCATGGCGAATCTGTGAATAAAGCGGAGGCTAATGACGAGATACTCTGAATGACGAGCTACGCTATTTCTAGCTTCGTTGGAAACCACGCGTCGATGATCGCAATCGCAGGCGTGAATCCGACCGAACCGAGGTAGGCAAGCGCCATGACCACTCTTGCGCGTATGATACGATTTTCAGACACTGGAAACAACTGCATCAATTTTCGCAAGCTGGCGGCGGGATCGGTGTGATGGTCAAGCCATAGTTGATCGACCGCGACACACACTTGATCCGTCAGGCATGGGGCATTCCGATCGCTTTGTTCCCAGTCGAGCAGCCAAACCTCATTACCATTGCGCAAGACGTTCGTGCAGTTCAAATCGCCATGCACAAGACAGACCTCGACCCCTTGGTCTACGGCGGCCGCGACCTCATTCATCAAAGCGAGGTGATGGGCATACTTCTCTCTGATCCGGGACCACCACGGCAAGGCCTCTATTTCAGCCCGCTCCATCAATCTGCCCGAGCCGGCATACTCTGCGATATGCCGGTCCAGTGATGGGTCCTCATGCCAATCGGAAATCCGGGTATTCCGAGGCGTCATTTCTGCGACGATATATGAAGCCCCTTTAAGATCCCCGCTGGCAAGCAGTTTGGGAATCCGACTGTGCCTCAGTTGCATCGACTGCAAGTGAATCAGCGCCTGGCGCTCGCGCTCAATTAAGTTGTTGTTTCTCGCATCCAAGCCCAGCTTACAAAAGCCGACCCGATCCCCCTTCAAATCCAAAAGGTAGAGGTAAATCCGTCCACGCGCCGGATCGGCAGGCCAGACCAAAACCGGGCATGCTTCTGACACCTCCAACTGCTGACAAAGCGATCCCATCCAGGCCTCAAAATCGATCGTCCCAACGCCGGGCAAAGATAATGGACGAGCAGGAAATGCCCGACCGATGAGCCCGACACGAGAAAGCACCTGAAGGATCACGCGAACCAGACGTTTCTTTCGGGTATGCGCCGGATAACAATCAATGGCCGCTTGGCGAAGACGCGGAGCATGACTGGGAATGGCAAGTAATGGCCGCGAACCCAAACTGATTAAATGAAATTTCATCTTTAATTTCCCTGGACCGTCCAGCTTGATCCTCCGCGAAGCGCCACTTCAACCTAAATTCTTAATTTCCGCACAGCTGCGATGACAACCCTCCAAATTTCGACGTTTAACTTCGCTCCCCTATTCCGTGCCGCTCTAGAAACAAACGAATCACCCGGTCACGTACTTTCTGAACAGTTGGCTCGACTCCTTCGGAGGCATCGATCAACTCAGCATTTGATCGTCCCTCAACAATCTTACGGATAACCTGCTGTTGGCGTTTAATTTCTTCAACATCCAGCTCCGGTTTCCCCCGATAGATCTCAACCGCGTCACGGTCGAGGTAGAGAATCAAATCCGGACGTGTCGTAATAACTTCCAGCAACCTCAGGTACCATCGCGGAACATTCCCATACCCTCGTTGGTAAAAATAGTCCTGAAAATAGCGGGCAAAGAGACATATCGCTCCCTGCCCACGCAGTTTAAACAGGGGGATTCGACCCAGCATAAAATCCAAGGCATAATAGGTGACGTATCCCATGCCCCTGAGCATGCCGTGATCGCTGTTCATTCCCGAGCCTTCGGTCCCGGGAGCAAGAGATTTCTGTTTGACAACCTTCCGCCCCAGTAATTTCGCGACGCGATACTTCAGCTGCTTAAGTTCCGGCACAATCCGAAAATTATATTCGTACCTCTGGCAAATTTTGAATGGCTTTTTGTAGACCTCTTTGGCAACGAGGTCGGCAATGGTGCTTTTCCCCGAACCGTCGGGGCCCAACAGAACCACAAAGCCGCTCATCGGAGGCTTCAGATGATGCCTTGCCACACTGATAAAAAACCTAAAAGCATCGACCGAAAACTTACGACAGGACTTTTCAACCTGATGCCGAATCTGGGGTACAAGCTTGGAAACTCCATCCCAATCGCCCGACTGACAAGCAGACAACAAGGCCTCCGTGAGGTCCTGACCCAGAATGAGCTTCACGCCACCACGAAACGACTCTGGATCTTCCATCGCGCCGGTCGCTACCTCATCACGGGAATTTTCTTTGAACGTAGGATGGCGCGTTAATTCCTTCAGCAGCGCCACGGCAGCACCAAAGCCCGCTGGCACTATCGCAACTCCGGCCTCGTTTCGGATTCTCGCATTCAGGCCATATTCGCCGTCGGCAATACGGTAAAAGCGATGATGACATCCGCCAAAAAAATCAATGGGCAAATACCTCCGCTCTGGACCAGGGCTGATTAAGAGACAACAACGATAAGCAAATTTATCGACAATCCTTACGACCGACCAACCTTCTTGCCGTGCTGATTTCCTCAGAATCCCTTCCGCCCGGTCCACGTCGCCAGGCTGAATCAAGAGATCGATGTCGTAACGGGTATCGTCAGGCAACCCCTCACTTCCACGTAAGACTGCCCAAGGCAACTCTTCAGCATCCATTGCCTCGAAAAAATGCCTCACCAGGGATCCAATCGGCACATCCGGAGGTTCGGATTCGCTTGTGATTTGATATTTGAAATTTGACTTATCCACGGTTGAAAAACTAACAGTTATTCCCTGGCCACGGTCACGGCCGCCCAGAAATTTTTGGCAAAATGTTGGGGGGTCCAGTCTTCGATGATTTCACGCGAAGCAGCGGCCATCCGCTCACAATCTTCAGGGCTTGCTGCCAGCCGGGATAAGGCATCTTCAATTGCGGACTCGTCCGTCGGGTCAAATTTGAAACCATTGATCCCGTTCTGGACCAAATCATGAGCCGCACCGACCGTTGTCGAAACACCCATAGGCAGGCCGCAGGCCATCGCCTCATTCACCACCAGCCCCCATTGTTCCTGCAGCGCAGGGTGAATGAACGCACCCGCAAAAGCATAATAAGCCACAAGTTCGTCAAATTGCCGAAACCCCGCAAAGGTCACATCAGGAATCTCCTCATCATCCACCTGTCCGAGCAACTCTGCCTCGAGTGGGCCGGTTCCAAGAATCACCAACCTCCAGCCGTCCGGGTGCGTTTTGCGGTAGGCTTGATAAGACGACAAAAAACGGGCCAGGTTCTTTCGCTCGATAAATCGACTGGAAACCAGAAAATACGGCGAAGATTCTTCCACATCCGCCAGGCCGGGCAGGTGCCGATGGCGATCAGGGTTTTGACGGGCCTCCCCGGCGGCATGGCGGAAGCGTTCATTGTCCACGACGTCATAACGATCAAAAATAAGATCCGGCTTCATTCCGAGCTGTTCCAAATACGCGCGATGGGGTGATCCACCGCAGAGCGCGCTCCCAAACTGCGAAACGAGAAAGCGTTTCAAGAGCTCTTTCCACCACTGCCTCGGCGCATCATCCGCCTTTGACTCGGTCATTAGCACCCGCGTCGTTCCGTGGCTTCGACACCACTTCAAGGCCGCACGCGAATCGGTCATCCCGTAACCTGAAACGCCCATCGCATCGGGTTGCATTTCATCCAGGACACGCTTCATCTCCTTCTTCACATCCTTCTTGGGAAGCTGATGGTACATCTCGTCCGGAAACAAGGTGACGATCTTCATGCCGTCCAAGCCTTGATCCGGGACCCACGGCCGGCCCTCGACTTGCCCGGCCACCGCAAGCCCGACAACTTCCACTCCCTCCGGAGCCAGTTGTTGGCAAGCCTGCAAGCGAGCGGTGTGGTATGGGCCAAAGCTTGGCCACTGAAGTACGACTTGTGTCATTTCGCAATCAATTCCAGGCCCATTTGCGGTTGGATTTTCGACGGGTTACGGTCAGCGAGAGCAGCTACCAAGCGCTGGCCCCACCGCTCTTCAGACAACTCTTCCGCAAGTCCGGCGCAGCTGGCTGCCAAGCGGTTTCGGTAGTCCCGGTCGTCCACGATGGCTTCGATGGCCTCGGCAAGAGCCTGGGGATCGCGTTCCGGCACGATCAGGCCGCCCCGTCCGTTCTCGACCAGAGTTCCGGACGCCCGGGTTGTGATGACCGGGCATCCGGCCATCACCGCTTCGTGAACGACACTGGCACAACCCTCGGCCAGAGTCGGCAGGACGAAGAGATCTGCGTTAAGAAACTCCTTCGACATCTCGGCACGCGGCACCCGGCCCAGAAAATTCAAATCGCTCATCATCGGGTGACTCCTGACCTTCTCGGAAGCGCCTCCCGCGACCCGAAACTCATACCCCTTCCCCGCCAGCCTTTTGGCAGCCTGCCCGAGATAGTGGATCCCTTTTCGCAAGTCTGCGGTCCCGGCGAAGAGGATCCGACGAGACACCGGCTTGTTGCGCCGACCCGCAAAAGAAACCCCACTTCCGTAGGGCACCACCGCGAAGGCCTTGCCCGCCGCTTCGGGATAGCTCGCCAAACCTTCGACCACATTCATCCCAGGGCACAGTAAGAGATCGGCATGCTCGATTTCCCGCAATGTTCGCTCATCCTCGAAGTCCAGCATCGCCGGATCGGCATCAAGTGTCTCAATGTCGGGAAACCGTTCCCGCTCCGCCTGCACAATACGATGGGCTTGAGGGTTGATGAAGATATCGACGACGGTCCGCACTCCTGCCGCCCGGGCTGCCGCCAGAAGCTTGGTGCCGTGTTTCTGCATGGCGTAGAGCGTGTCCGCCCCGGCGAAGCCCCAAGAAGCGGCAATCCGGTCGAAGAGGTGATCGTCCTCGAGATAGCCTTCGGGCATGGGGCCGAGGCGCAGCATCCCGCGAAGGCGGCGTCTCAGCAGTGCGTCGGTTTGGCGGATCTTCGCATTCGGGACGCCCTTCGGAATCCGGGCGGCCAGCTTCGCCACCGGCGGTTGGCCTCGCAGACCTGGAAGCAGCGGCAGCACGCGCCCCATTCCTTTGACCGCCACTGCATCGGTATGCAATGCTGCCAGCATTTGCATGCTCTCAAGCATCCGTGGGATCGCGTAGTGGTGCCGCGCCCCGATTTGAACAACAGTAACTTTCATAATCGGGGTCTATCAGGTCTCGTCATTTCCATATCGTAGCCACCTCTTGTAGCCCGCCCAGTTGACGGACCGGCGGCGGCTCAGAGCTTGCGGGATCCCCCTGAGGGCCTGCCACCACCAAATAGGTTCCCGCATGACCCACGCTGGGCCGCGCTTGACCGCGTAACGCGCCTGTGAGAGCACCCGGTAGCCCAGTAGCAGAAGCGCTTGTGGAAACGGGCAACGCATCAGAGTGCTCCATAGCTCGTTGCGCGCGTGACGATGGTGATTGCGCATTTCGCTCCGTGCAAGCCCCGAGTAATGGTGCCGGATCGTGATCTTTGGAAAGTAAAGAATTTCCCAGCCATTTCCGACACACTGCAAGGCGTAGTCGGGCTCTTCATACATGTGAAAAAACATTGGTTCGAATCCCGCCAGCTGTCGATAGGTCGAGACCCGAAGACACGCGCCGGAGTTTGGAAAAGAACGAGCCAGCCGCTCGCCACCGAAATCCTCTTGCTCAAGGGTCTCGGGATATTCATCGGTCCGCTGCGGAAAGGTCGCGATCGCCAGCTTCGGTCGCTTCTCGAACAGTGCCCCCAGCCGTGCCAGGCAATCCATTTGTTCGGGATAGCTGTCGTCATCCAGGGCCAGAACGAGATCCCCGCCAACTTGTCCCATCACCTCGGCCCTCGAGGCCACCGACCCTTGTGACTTTTCGTGGACGAGCAAGCGCACCTCGGGATGGTGCTTCCGCACGTAATCCACCGTCCCGTCCGTACACCCATCCGCGACGACCCACACCTCAGCGGGGGCCGGGCACAATGCACTGATCCGGGGCAGCGTCCGCTCGAGCTCCCCCACCCGGTTCAGAGTGGTGATCATGATGGAAAAGGTGGTCATGATTGGCTGCATGTGTTTTTGCCGGAGCCCATGCTTCTAGTGAGCGCCATCAGTGGAAAGGCTATCAGAAACTTCCATCGCCGGGCGCACCAATGATGCCGGAATCCCGCACGGTAGAGGCGGAGCCCGTCACGAATCCGCCCGGCCTTGAGCAAGCCGACACTTGCCGAGCGCGCGTGGGTTGAAACCAGCATCGCCCTCTGCTTCGCCCACTGTTCGCCCCCAGGATACCTTCCACCATCCTCTTCTGCGATGATGTGCTGCACACCAGTGACGATGTGATCCAGTCCAGAGAGCGACAAAGACTCCTCGTGGCGCACATAAGCGACTGTCGGAGGTGTGAAAATTCGAACAAAGCCAGGGGCAGTCCCCAGACGGATACAAAGGTCGGAATCCTCGCAGTTCATACGCTTGGCTGGAAAGCATCCGGCTTCCTCCAAAACGCGGTGCTTTACCACCATTACCGGGCAGCCGATCATGAAGAACGGTCCGAGGTGCTCGAAGTAGCAGTCCGATTGCAAGGTCGAAATTTCCTGTCCAGCCTCTGGGTTCTCGGAGCGGCTTTCATCGGTTTCGAGCATCGCGGCAACGACAAACGCTGGGTGACGATGCTTTTCGATGACGTCCCGGTAGACCGCCAAAGTCCAAGGAAACCAGTAATCATCGCTGTCCAAAAAACATACGTAATCCCCGCGTGCTCTTTCAATCGCTAGATTGCGGGCGATTGCCGGGCCGGCATTGGACTGCCTGAGCACCACCACGCGACCTTCGTAGGTCTTGAGCAACTCGGTGGTTTCATCCGTCGAGCCGTCGTCAGTCACGAGGATCTCGAAATTTGGTGCGCCCTCCTGCGCGAGAGCGGAATCCAAGGCCCTCCGCAACACGTGCGCCCGATTGTAGGTGGCGACCACCACTGAAAAGAAGGGTTTGCTCATGATGATCGCCGCAGGATCCTGCGCTTTGCTGCCGCGATTCCCTCTGCCGCCGCAAAGCCAAATACGGCGTAGCAGGCGCGGTAACTTGCAGGAGCAAAGCGACTCGGCTCGGGCGCAAAATCGGGCTGAAGACCCTTGACCTGATGCATGATCTCGAGCGAATGCCCGGAGGCCCAGGGCCAAATGTTGCGGGCCAACCAAAAGCGATGATGGTTGATCGCGTTGAGGCGCTCAGCGGTCATCTTACCTGTATCCCGAAGATGAGCTTCCGTCAGGTCGAGAACCCGCAGGATCTCATTGACCACCCGGGCTCGCTTGCGGGTGCTGACCGTCCCATCCTCAAAACGACGATAGACCGCAACGGCATCCGGGCAGGGCAGGAAGCATTTTCCGGCTTGAAGCAAACGGAGGAACAATTCGTTATCCTGGCAGCAATCTTGATCCTCGTTCCACCCGCCCACGTCTTCGAGGGCGCTTTTCCGAAACAGGGCTCCCCCTGTCTGCGTCAGCTCCCATCTCGAGTGCAGAATCCAAGGGTCCTCGCTCACTGGCGCTACCGGCGGGTGAACTGCGACACACTCTTCTCCCTGGTAGTAATCGGTCCGCACTGGAGAATAGATGACATCAACCTTGTCCGGATCTTTGGCATGCTTTAGTGATTCCAACTGACGGTCAATTTTGTCCGGCGTCAGATAGTCGTCGGCGTCCAAGTATTGGATCCACTGCCCCGAACTCATCGCGAGCAATTCGTTGCGCGTAGGATTGCCGCCTCGGTTCTCTCTCGCGATCCAAGTGATTCGGTCGCCGAAGGCTTCCCCGATCCTGTCACTGTCATCCGACGAGCCATCATCGATCATGAGCACCTCGACCGGCGCGTAAGTCTGTGAAAGCGAGCTCTCGATCGCCTGCCTCAACCAAGTCCTGGCATTGAAGCAGGGAATGAGAATGCTCACAAGAGGCGTCATTGTCTTCTCATTGATCACCTCCTTCTCGAACGCAGATTCGGATGGGTTCTGGACAATTTCATTTCCCATATTCTTCTGTATTTCAAAAACTACCACCGATAATCAACATTGAGCAGGGAATATAAATCATCGTTAGATGACTCATAATAAGAGGTCAGTGTCTCCCTGATTTCGGGTGACATTCGAGGATAATTGCCGCCGCTGTTTTCGACCCTGGTGGCACCCTGGAAATCCCCCCCAACCCCGACGAATTGGCAGACCTCGGCAATGGCCTCGCGGGGATTGCTGAAAAATTCTTCGCTGTTCAGGATCAAAAACTGATCTCTCGAAAAACTGTCAAACCAGTTCCTAATCTGAATGGCATATTTCCCACGATTTAGGTAGTTGCGGAAGTCTTTATTCGGACCCTCCGGTCGACCAGAGTCCTCGAATTTTTCCGATGTGCTGGCATACGTTCCCTCTGATTTTATGAGTTCGTCGATGGCGTCTTCAAATCTCCGATGCTCTTGATTTCTCGAAACCCGGTGATTGTAGTGAGAATAGGCTCGCTCAACCGGGTTGCGCAGCAGAACCACAAACTTCATAAAGGGGTAGAACTCTTTTACCCTCTGAGGCACCAAAGGATGAGTCAGGTATTGGGGAGTTGAATCGATACAAATTCTTTCCCGGGGAAGACGCATTGGAAAATGGGCCTGATACCAACGCATGGAAGGCAAATGCGCCCGATCAAAGTAGTGGATTTCCTTGGTGAGTGTTGGACCAAAACCGGGATGTTTCAGAAGATAGCTGTGTAAGGAAGTGGTCCCGCCTTTTTGGGTGCCGATAATCATGAGAGCGGGATCGCATCGCAGCCCGGCAGTCAAATAGTTCAGGGCAAACCGGCATTTTTTTCGAGCATCTTGAAAAGGACTCATCAGATTTATTATTTTCCCCACCTGTTTTCCGCTGATGGGATCATCGGGTTGGAGAGCTTGGTTAAATTGACTTCTGGGTGCAATATCTTGATGGCTGATTGGATGGGACCTGATCAGCTAACTTCCACTCTCATCAAGCATCCATTCCCACTTTGTTCCTGCCAAGGCATCACAGATTTGGTTCCAATTACGGACCATTTGATGAAGCGGAGTCGGAGTGGTTCGGGAATGGCGGACTGTCACCTTGCCGGGTTCCACCTCCAGGAATTCGCAGACCCGTCTGTAGCCAGCCTGCGGGTCCACGAGGATGTCATCCTCGTAGGTGAGGGTCAGGCTTCGAAAAGCGCTCACTTGTTCTTCGAGGGCCTCAAAACAGTCCTGCCAACGCTGGAAGCGCTCCGCCAAACCGGTATTATCGCCATCAATGAGGACGGCATTGGGGTCGATGAATACCGGTTCGCAATGGGATCGGACATTGGTGCCGAGATGATAGGACCCTTGTTGAAGGGCCGAAACACTCGAGACGATTTTTCGGAGGAGGTTTTTCCGCTTCAGGGAAATGATTCGCTCGAAACCTTGGCTCCCGAGGCGTTTCAGTGCTTCGCCAAGCTCAATTCCCCGGTCCGAAAGGTGGTAGAATTTGATATCGAATCCATAGAACGGAGCGACCGATCGCTTCCGGCGCTTATGCAGGTAGTGAAATGGCGCAATGCGAATGGGCAGCCAACGCACGATCTGCCTCGCTGTCTTCTGATTGTGAGCCGCGAGATTCTCGAAAGGCTCGACTTCCCATTCAATCACGGGATTTTGGCTTAGGAGGTTTGAGAGGACAGTGCTTCCACTGCGCCCCACATGGAACATGATGATCCCTTTTGTGTCCTTCATGAGAGTGGGTTGGATAATCGGAAAGGCCCCGCTTGAGTCTCGTTGGCAGACCATGGATCAAGCCTTTGCACGTGAGATTCGTGGCAGTTCCATGGCTGTTAACGTTTCGATAAGGGCGTCTAGATCGACCGTGAATTCTTCAGGATCGTATGCCAAGGTCGAGGGTCTTCCTTTCAGATGAAAATACCGGTGATCGCAGGCGTTGGCCAGGGACCAATAATAGGTCCGAAAATCGACCTCGCCGGCCGTGATATCGAGCACCCGGCAGCCCGATTTTGAAAAGAGCATGTTGGTAAGGCCCGCGCCATGGGGACCCACAATCGCTTCGGCTTGGGCAAACAACCGTGCCTGGTCTTCCAGAGACAGATCTTCCGACTGAACCATCGTGAACCCGTACTCCGACAGAATACTTCCGACTTCCTCTTCGTTCGCAATGCGGCGCGTCGCAGTGCCGATGCGAGCGACGTAAAGTCGGAGGAGGTGTTCTGGCTGGAGTTCGAAGTGGTCGCTAAGGCGCTTGCGCAGCCATTGAATGGCTTCCGGGTCGTCAAAACGGTGGGGAGCCGCCGGCGGCGCGAAATGGAGACGTTCCAGTCGGACAGGTTTTGCCGGATCGTAAAAAGTGACTTCCCTGGGGTCGATTCCAATCGCTTTGAGCGTCTCGATCCTTTCGGGAGGTGTTCCCTCTGGGACGAGAAATCGTGTCGTCGGCGGGAGCAGCGGAAGCAATCCATACACCGAGGTGAGCACGTCGTGGAGCCAATGGTAGTGTTCACGACAATGCATGCTCATGAGCGAGAAGTAGTCGCCGGATAGAAAGACCGGCTTAGCCTGAATCCGTTGAAAATAGGCTGGGTTTCCTCGGAGCCATTTTTCCGAAGTGTTTTCGAGACAATAGGACCCGTCCGGGAGGATCACATAGCCGTCCTTCCCCCGGATGACTGCTTCGGGGATCTCAATCAGCATACGGGCCGGTAGATGAACGTGCTGGTTCTCAATGAATGCCGGATCCACCGGACCAACCGTGCACGGCTGTTTCAGCACCCGCTGGACTTCTGCACGAACCGGCTTGACAGCCTGCGGCATCCCCTCCTTGGCCCAGTCCGCGATACATTCCGTGATTGGTGGACGCTGGGGGAAAACGCGATTGATTATCCGATTGAACATACTTGGTGCGAAAATCCTGTAAGCCTCATCGTTGATGAAACAGGCTTATCCCAATAACTCCAAAACGCTTTTTCTCGACCCGATCCGAGCGTCGACGACGAAGAATAAGGAATGGCGAAGACCTTTCACGCCACTTTTGCCTTTAGTAAATGAGTATCGGAGTCATCAATCGATGATGATTTATGATTTGAGGCGTGGCAGTAGTGCTAAAATCCTCACAGCTTATTTGCTTCATTCGTAATCATACAGAGTCAAGCGCGCGCGGAGAGCATCCTCAACTATTGCAATCTCCTCTGGATTCAATTCCTTCCTCCACCTTCCGCCGCCATTATAAATCTCTCGCCCCAACTGCCATTTTCGCAGGGCATTATGTTCGGTTGGCTTTGGATCGTCAGCGGTGGCGGTCTGGCGCGACTCGTTGTAGAGCTGTAAAAGGTCCAGGGAATCCTCTCCCAGAAAATCCAACAACTCAGAGATTGCCTCCTTGCCCCGGTTCACTAGATCCTCGTAGCGAATGAAACTGACGCGCGGATGGTCAATAAAAGCATCTGCCAAGGCATTGTCATGCAGCCAACGTTTTGCCCCATCCTCGATCATAAAACCGCGGGCTTTCAGCGAGCAGACCACGTCCCGCCCATCCCGGCGAATGACAATCACCAGCGCTTGCGGAAAAAAATCGAGGATCCTTTCGATACAGCGGACATTGCGCGGAGTCCTTCTCCAACCACCGACTGCAGCCCGCACGCTGCGTCTGACGCCGAAATTCAGTGAGCAGCGGCACAAACTCACGCAAACTCTTCCACATAAAGTTGGTCTCACCCTTAATGATGTGGATGGCCGGATGGAAATCAAGGATGGCTTTCAACAGCGAGGTCCCGCTGTGACCACACCCTAAAATAAACACGGGGGCCCGCAGGCCGTGCGTGGTCTTACGTGCCCAGAAACGCGATACCCCGTTTCTGAGTCGATTGCATATCCAACTGTCACGTATCGAAGCTATCATGGGTATTAGAGAAGAAGTAGTGAAATGGAGGGCAGGAATAGGGAGTGGCGCGCTATTCGAAAATAGGGTAGCCTGCTACGAAAGAATTCCTTCAGCAAGTTATCCGTTGAGAAGCTCTTGGAATGCTTCTTTCAACCGAGTAGGCGAATGCATCGTCAGGTAAGCGTCCCACTGTGCTTGTTCGGGCGTCCAAGCCGGGGAATCGCTCGTTAGCAAAACGAGAGCCTCGGTCAGCGCATTTTGGTCACCCTCCGGGACGACCTCGCCAAGTTGGTATTTCCTCACCCGCTCCGCCATCAAATACCCGTCGTTGACAACGATTGGCTTTGAAAAGGCAGCCGCCTTGGTAAGGGTATTACTGCTGTTGGGGAAATCGGTGTAAGCGGCTGCGATAATGTCGCAAGCTTCGAACGCCGAATTATAAGTGGGTTCGGCGACCCTCAGCGGATGACAAAAGATCTGCGGAGAATGCTCCCATGCTTCGATAATCTCTGCCTGCTCTTCTGGCGGAATCCGGAACAGGTTCGCCTCGCCGACGAAGACGAAGAAAACGTTCTCCAGGCGGGCATCCTTGGCCGCCCGGATCAATTCGAGCAGGCCCTTGGTCTTTTGAAGGTGGCCCAGGCACCCCACGATTTTCCGGCCACCTGCCATTTTTTTGATCTTCTCACCGATCGTGCCTCCAGTCGGAGCCGGATCTGCAATTCGGAAATCGGCTATATCTGGAAACCAAACCACCGGGCGGCCCTGGGTCAGTTCTTTCGTCTCCTCAATGATCCCCTCGTCGAGGATGGCTAGGGACTGAAGGCCGGGAGCGGAAAAAATTTGATCCGGACGTGGAGGCGTGAGGCTATAAGGTCGCAGAGTGCCAGGCTTTCGCACAAATCGAGAATCCAGATAGAGTCCGGACCAAGGCCAGCGCAGGAAGCGAGCGGCCCGGGGAAACTCCGCAAACTGGGGATCATAAATGCAGCAGAAGAAGACCAAATCGATCTTCTTGCGGGATTTTTGCTCCCAGCGGGTGAGATTCCCCGCAACACGCTTGAAGTGCCTCCGTTGATCGAACCGCGCACGGAGACTTGCGATTCTCCCGCTGCCAGACGGTGGAAAATTGCAGGGAATCGGTGTCTCGAAACGTCCCATCGCGCTCTTTTCTTCCCCGCCAAGACAAAGCTCCACCAAATCCTTGATCTCTTCCTGCTTCCACGGGCACAGAGGTATGACTGTCGCCCCAGAGCCTAACAAGGCAGCGCTGAAATGGCGAAAAAACGTTTGATGGTGCCCCGCCGCATTCCACTCCACCAAAGCAACTATTTTATCGGATAAATCACTCATTTCACTCATTTGATCGAGTAGAACTTCCCATATTTCACTGGGTTCATTTCCGGGGAAGCAAGCCTCACCCACCCTTGAGTTGGGCGATACGGCTTCGCAGCCGGACCACCGCACTCCGTCGCAAGCGCATCCCGAGGTGCGCTACAAGCTCAACCACACCAAATTCATTCAGAACCTGTTCAGGGCGACGTCTGGCCTCAAGACTGGCAACGAAACGCAATAATTCTTTATTTCTCGGATTCACTAAAAATAGCCTTTCAAAGGCTTGTTGATTCCAAGACGATCACTCTTTGATTGATCTCATCTCGGACAAAGCTCCCTATCGGGATTCAGGGCCGGGAAGCATCGCTGATCAGAAGCACCCGGCATCCAAGGCTTCGACGGGGAAAGACTCCGATCTGCGATCACCACATCCAATCTTTGATTGAAATCGATTCCCACATGGGACTTGCGGAGGCTTTGCCATTGTGGCCAAGTAACACTGCTCCTGATGGTTCAATCCAACCTTTCACCAGTTCTCTTGGGTGACAACAATCTCTTCAGACCGGCGAAAAGGCTTGATCTGCCCAGTTGGCCTGCCGACTCGTGCAGTGACTTCACGTATTCGTAGACCTCGTATTCCAGCAGGTGCTTTTCTCTGAAGAGCTTCCTAAGCTCCGGGTCAACTTCTGAAGTGCGGGGCGTTCGATTCTCGATCCCGACTCTTCGTGGTGGTTTCCTGTTCAAAAGATGACCGATGTTGCGCAACGATTGGGACAGATCTTCTGTGATGCCAATGTATATGAAGTAGTCTTGGATTATTTCCCTAAAATTATCGAGATGAACCTCTCTTGGGAAGTGATTCAACATGTTGACCTCCGTGGAGAGGATGTAGTCCTCCAGTCCGACGTTCAAGCTGGCGGGCTTTTCCTTCCATTTTTCGGATTTTGCGCGGGTGTAGTAGTAACTGGATACTGTCAATTCGAATGGATCTCTCAAAATCGTGACGAACTGATTGACTTCAGGATAATAGTCTTCAATTCCGAATCCGCGTCTTTTGTTAAAGTGGCCGTAGATGACGAGCGGGTTGTTCTCGGTATGCAGTCCAAACGGTGAAATCTTCTCTGGAAGCGTGCCCTTGACCTCGTCGAAATAGTGTTCGTGGAAATTATCGGGGAACCACGACCGGACAACTGTCCTTGCTGTGGTGCCTCCAGCCTTCGGTGTGTGGATGAATAAGAGAGGCTCGCTAACTTTGTATGGCTTCATGTCTATTTGGAGGGCGGTGAAGGGTGGAGAATCTGCTTTCGATCAAAGTGCTCAAACCAGCGGCGTAGTTGAGTTGCATAGAAGCCCCTACGAATAAGATCAGGGAATTGGAGACCCTCCACGCCATGGCTTTTAATGTAGCGGATTTCCTCATCGATTAGTTCTTCAAACGACTGACACCGCCCGGCTTCGATCAGCGGGATAAACCCCTTGCGGACATTTTGTTGGTGAAGGTTTTTGGGATATCTTTTGGGGGGTGATTCGGGAAATTGAAGGTACTTCCCATCCCATTCTATCTTCTCCATTGAGCAACGGCGGCTTTGACGAAACTTCTCGTGAAGAGTGCCTCCGGGCGCCACAAGGCACAGGAAGTGAGAGCACGAAGCGAGCCATCGAAATCCTGAATTCGGAGCGCCTCAACGGCACGTTGCCAATAGACCCGGGAAATTGCATGGCGCTCGGACCGGTATGACGAAACCATGTCCAACCAGTAAGCAGGGTGCCAGCGGTTTCCCCAGTATTGACGGGAGATCTGAAGTTTCTCAAGGCGATGGCGATGGGTGGCGGCTGTCTTCGCTTCCGCCTGGCGCCGATAGGTGGCCAGAAAAGCATCAACAACGATGACCTTCTCATGTTCCAAGGTCCGACACCAGAACTGGAGTCTGGACTTTCGTATGGTTTGCCAACGTGAGATTTCATCATCATCGATAATTGCTACTTGCTCATGTGGAGCAGCCTCTTAAGCCGCCCTCCAATGATGCGGACCCGTGAAAAGCCATCGCCCGCCCACTGGCGGCAATTTCGGCGAAATCGGCCCAGCAGCATTTGAAACATTTCCCGTGTAGAGAGTTCATCAAAATCCTTCCGAGCTGTCGTTCGTGCCTCCAGGCTTTGGACCAGCCTTACGAGTTCCTTGTAAGCGTGATTCATTATAAAGCAAAATTCTTAAGATAACCTCCGAGCTTTTCTTTGAAGGCGGCGAACTCCAACTGGAGTGCCATTTCCCCCAAAGCCCTCTGCACCCGCCCGTGCTCGGACTCTTCCCACTGAACCGGGAACTGAAGAAAACCATCGACGAGTCCTTCCCTCGTCGCGAAGGCAATTCCTGCGGTAGCAACGTCAAGGATGTCAAAAATGCCCCCCCTCGCGTAAACCAACGGGATACAGCCATGAGCCATCCCCTCAACAATACTGAGACCCAAGTGCTCACAGCGATGAGGCTCTTCTCCAGGGGGGTAAAAGGCGCCACAAGCGTGGACATAGCCAAATGACCGTTGGAGCGACTCTCCCAACGCTCCATGGGGCAGACCGGTCGCTATCTCGACGGCCCCGGCCGAGTGCCCTGCAAGTTCGATGCATTCGTTTAGGTAACTATTCGACTCTTCGTCCGGATTGCAGTTCCCAACAAGCAGCAATTTCCAGTCGCCAAGGGCCGGGCATCGCTCGCGTGCCTCGAGAAAGCATTCGATCAGAAGCTTCTGATTCTTGTTGGTGGGAAAGACGTTGAATCTTCCAATTCCGATGAGGAGCTTTTCCTTTTTGACGGATGCGGTGCGAAGGGCCCGCGCACGGGCAATCATGTCGTCTCCAATCGGCGGATGGAGCACGTGGCTCTGTTCGGGCGGGTAATCCCACAAAATGTCTGTATATCTTTTGGTAAAGGAGGAATTATTGAAAAGGAGATCGTAGCTTTGGAGCGCCTCAACCTCTTTGGGCTGATTGCGCCGGGAGATCCTTACGGTTGGAAACATCTGGGAGTAGATCCCAATTTTTCCATAATTCGGAGTGAAATCCTTGAACGAATGATTGACGAAAACATCGGGGGGGGATTCGCGCAATCCCGCCAAGAACTCATTTATCGCGGAGTAGCGCATCGGGATTTCGCCAAACTCTGCTCCGAAACTCTGACTGATTCCCTCGACGTCCGGAAGAGTATTCGTCGAGACAACCTCCACTTCGAAGCCGAGCTCCTTCAGCGCCCGGGCGTAGGCAAAAGTCGAACGCTCGCCTCCTCCGAGGCCTTTGAGATATTTATTGAAGACGACTGCTTTCTGCATAATCAAACCTCTGTTACTTTTTTTAATTAATCCCGCAATGGACGGACTCCGCGCTCTCAGGAGTGGCGGTCACCCGCATGGTCCGGAGTAGCACCAGGCGGACTTGTATGGTCATTCCCGCTCTCGAGAAGCGAGGAAGCTGGACTACTCCAAGGCATTTCGAGGGCCATCTTTGCAATCTAACTCCAGCAATCCACCCAGCTTACATTCTTCTTCGCAAGATCGGTGACCTGGGGCAATTTTGCTTCAATCTTGTCTTTTAGGGAATGCCGTTTCGAAACAAGCCTCTGTGTCATCTCCTTGAGAGCGTTCGTTTCGGAGACGGTTTTCCCAACCACGCAAAAGCCACTGATCTCGAACAACTCGAAAAGACCTTCAAACTTGTCTTGGTAGGTCATACCTCCAACCGGAGTCGCCATCCCCAGCTGCTATTGCGAAGTGCGTGCGCCCTGTGATCAGAACATCGACCAATCCCACAATTGTCTTCCCCTCCGATGAAGTAAACGGAGGATTGACGATCCTGCAAGGGGGTAGCCTGTTCCGGTATCGTTCCTCAAAAAGCTTGTTCAAGTGGTGGTCGTTCCGATCTCCTCTGAAGTCGTGTGGGATCAAGAGGAGCGCAACTTTTGAAACACCCGGCAGTTCCTTGATGGCGTCGAAACAGGCCCGCAGGCCATTGTCGGTCTCGGCCTCAGAGCCACCGGGAATATGGTGACGGAGATTCAGGGCAACCACCATCCGGCCCGCTGATTTTTGAGAGTCAATCCACGCCTGCAGTTCCTGGACCATGGGAGAGGTATAATCGGGTCCGAGAAGGAAGGCCATATCGGCGGACGGAATAAATGTCCTGCCTGAATAGCGCTCAAGACTGCGGAGCGAAATCAGATCCCGAGTCCTCAAGACGACGGCGGCGGGACCCTGGAGTAAGCCTCCATGCACAAGCGTGGTGGGTTCTCAACACAACTCTCACCGAGAGATTCAACACGGATGCCGCTATCTGAAGCGATTTTTATAATAACTTTTAGTTTGGGGCCTTGTCGAAGGGATGGCTCCCTGCCCAGCTTAGGAATAGCGAGGGAAGTAATTGAGATATTACACTCGATCTCGAGACCGTCAGCTTCGTTTGACTTCACCTTGAGTAGCACCCAAGGGCGTGTCAGACACTATACAAAGAGAGAGCAGAACTGATTTTTCCGTTGTCCCGTCAGCTTTCGGGACACGTATATGGATTGACAGTTCATTGGAATTGTAGATTTCATGGTCATTATTGGGTGGTGAGTTCGCTTTACTCCACCGTGAAGCCAGTTGCTTCCTGGAAGCATTTGATGTCTTTGCTGAAGAAGCGATCGAGCATTTCTCTGGTTGCCGGGAGCATCACATCCTCATACCGCTCAGGATTCGCATTTTTGGTGGCCAGCGCCGGGAAATCCGTGGAAACCCCGACGAAGCGAGAGACTTTCACGAGAACCTTGTGTGGGTCTCGCTTGAGATCGGCCAAATTCATAAAAAACATTTGCTCTCGTGGGAAGATCTTGAGCCAGCGTTCTATTTGTTCACCATACAGGCCTCTCCGCAGCAGGTTTGGAAAGACCTGTTCGTCTCCGTCCACCATCCCAATATTTGCCAGTTCCATTTCGATCATTTCCTCAAATGAAGGGCAAACAGCGGAATCAATAATTTTCAGAAATGGATCTCGGATGTCCGGGTGACATAAATCAAGAGTTCTGCGAAGGACGTGGCTTCTCGAGACAATCAACCGCTTTAGAAGATTCCACTGGGAGAAGGCGCGCAAGGCCGGATTACGGAAGGTGAAAATCGCCTTCATCAGAGGATTGTAGGTGTAGATCCGCGCTGGGCACTTCTTGCAAAACAAGTAATCAGGCGTCGCATCAAAAATTACCTGGTTGCGACCAACATTCCAACGGGCTGGAAAATGACTATGATACCAGCCATCTCCCAACCGATATGCAGGAGTCCGGTGAAAGTATCCTACTTCTTTTGTGTTCCCTGGTATAAAGTCCGGGTGCCCAACACAGATTGAATGAAGGGTGGTCGTTCCGCATCGCTGGGCGCCTCCGATGATCACGTCCACTTTTCTTCGCGTAAGTCCCCTTCGGTCTACTTTGGAAATTAACGAGTTTGCAAGGGCTTTAAGACGTGACATGCTTTGGGAATATTCAAGTAAAATTTAAAATTTTTGTGTTCTTTGCCGGGCTGGAAAAAGCTCATGGAGTTTTGTTTGATTTGACTCCCAATTAGAAATTGGAAGACCGCCAGACCACTGCTTTGTCCGGGGCGAACATATTGCTCTTCTGCTTGCTGTTTGAGGGTACGTCCACTCAGCGGCTAATCCACATTTGCTACTCTCCTTTTAGCTCTAATAGCGGAATGCCCAGGGAAGCGGCCAGTTCCTGGTGAGTTCCGCAACCCAAAAACTGATGGCACCTCGAAAGGGCAAAGATCATTGCACTCGGGCTTAGGCGGCCACGTAGATCAATATCAACCTCAAGTTTAGGGGCGTGCGTGCTGCCGATTTGAACGAGCAATGTCCCCGGCTCCCGTTTGATTTGAGAAATGGCCTTGTTGACATTTTCGGGAGGGAAGTCTTCTGCAGAAACAACAATAGTTCCTTTGTTCACAAAGAGTGAGAGGCGATTGCCCCAGCGCTCCAACAAGTGGACGAGGTATGGGGATTCCAGGGGAATGCTGTTGTGATTGTAATCATGGGACTTCAAGAAGTCCATTGTTGAGAAGCTCAGGCGATTTGCCTTGCGGACCACGTGGTGCCACCAGGCAGGGATATTCGAAACTGCTTGAATGCCGGTGCCGGAAAAAAGTTCCAGGCAATCCGATACCACCAGCGTGTTTGCGGCCAGGCCGCGTCGTGAACCTAGAAAATCGGCCAGTTTGAGTCCTTCAATGATTCCTTTCGTCTCGACCAATACGCGGCGTGGGTAGATGGACCGTCTCATTGCTCCCGTCTGATTGCGGAAATCTGAATAATGCTGTTTGAGGGTGTCCAAGCGAAGAGATCGTTGAGAACACGAGCGGGGCTTTTGCAGTTGGTGCATCAGCTCTTGAACCTTATCTGCGAACTCAAGGTTGGCTGTCCGGCATTCTTCTAGGGCTTCCGGATAACGATCCAAGCTCGTAAGTTTTCTCCGTGCATCGCTCGATTCGGCGATGCGTGGCGGGTGCTTGAAATGATCGAATTTGTCAGAAAACGGATCCACGACGACGACCTTGCGGCCCATGAGAGTTGCCCAGTAGGCCCCATGGTAGGAGTTTGTGACGACCACCTCGCCTGATGAGAGAAAATCAAGAACCCTGTTGAGATTCATTTCACTGTTGCGAAGTCGAGGGGCCCCAGGATGCGGGAAGTCGTCCAAGGGGTATTCATGGTGCTCAAACACGACCAGTTCATTGGATGCGGCAGGAATGGAATCAAAGAAAGGATGCAAGCAGCTGGCACAGGGAACCCAGTTTTCAGCTGGTGAGCCCAAACCATAATCGCGAATACCGAAAAGGTCGAAATCGTTTGGTTTGAGGGTCTCCCGGGATTTGTGGTTCGAGCTGAAATGACTATTTTGACCAATCCCCCAGGCAATGAGACCCCGCGTCGGCGCTGAGCGCAACTTAAGCAGCTCCGGCTTCCATTGCAAATTCTGAAGGAGTCCTCCCCCACCCAGAATCACGACTTTGTCGATAGCACGGGTGATTAGGTTGGGAGCTTCCAGGTCGCAGAGAGCGGAGTGCTCCAAGAATGGGACGTAATGAGCGGGTGTCGAAAAAAAATCACCAACGTTCCGCAACTCGATACGGTGAACACATAGGGCAGGATCCATGCTTTTCGGGAATGGCCGTGAAATTTTAGATGGCTGTTTCGCCATGGACAGCTGTTACCGATCCATCGGCAACATTCAATATTCTGTCACATCCAGCGACTGTCGAGAGTCGATGCGCAATGATCAACATGGTGACCGTTCCTTGGAGGCCATTGATCGCGCTCATCACCTGAGCCTCCGTCTCTTTGTCGAGAGCGCTTGTCGCCTCGTCAAGAATGAGCAACTGTGGTTGGTGGTAGAGAGCGCGGGCCAAACCGATGCGTTGGCGTTGCCCCCCGGAGAGTCGAGCGCCCCGCTCTCCAACCTGGCTTTCAAAGCCATGTAGCAGCTCGGACTCCACGAATTGCGTAAGCTGGGCTGCGTCAGCCGCCCTGCGGACAGCCTCGGGATCGACCTCCGACGGCGCGACGCCAAGGGCGATATTTGCTGTTACGGTGTCATCAAGCAGGAAAATATCCTGCGGGACATATCCGATTCCCGCTCTCCATGCTCGTCGATTTCGAGGGGTGAGGGGGGAATCATCGACGAGTATTTGTCCCTTTGAGGGATGATGCAGGCCCAAAATCAGATCGACGAGAGTCGATTTTCCAGAGCCACTTTGACCCACGATCCCGAGCGAAGTGTTTCTGGGAACGAGGAGATTGAAGTCTTTGAGCACATTCTCCTCGCAGCCTGGATAGCGAAAAGTCAGGCCGTTGATTCGGAGTTCACGGTTCCAGTGAAGAGGAGCCACCCGCGGGAACAAATCGCCTTTGTGCTGTCGTTCGGACTTGGCCGGATCAACCACGACCTGATACTCCTCATACACTTCGTCCAATACGTAGCGACTGGTTGTCAGGCTCGACAGCTTGCTGTAAATCGCTTGCACGTTTGGGAGGAGTCGATAGCCGGCAAAGGCCATCACTCCGAGGTTGGGTAGAATCCCAACAAGATTCTCGCCCCTACCGACGAAGATGAGGACCGCTACCACGAGGCCGCCAAAAGCGATCGGTTCGATCAGGTAGCGCGGTGCCGACCCCAGAACAGGTAACAACGAGTTGTAGCGGGCCTGAATGGCTGAATGGCCAAGGTAACGGGAGATGAAGAAGGATTCGGCTTGTTGTACTTTGATCGGCTTGATGCCCTGAAAAATTTGCTGCAGTTCCTTGAAACCCGCGCGGGTTACTGCTTTGAGGGAACTAGAGGCCCGGGCTCGCCAGGGACCTAGCCCGATGAAACAAACAAGATAGAAAAGTCCAAGGACGAGGGCCGCACCCATCGCGACTTGCGGTTGGACCAGGACAAGGGCAACCAAGAGTAACAGGGACGTAAGCACGTATGTCGATGTATCCAGCAGGTTCAGCAAAATCGCATTGGAGAACTGACCGGCATCACCCATGACTTTCTTGAGCAGTATCCCCGTGCTGAGCGTCAGGAAATCCGCGTAGGGTCGGGCCAACAGCCTTTCGACAATTTGCTGCCGGAGCCAATGGGCATACTCTTGGGAGTATTTTGTCCGTATGAACAGGCCCAAAATATTCGAGACACTGGCGACAACGAGCATTGTGATCGCGAAAAGGCCAGCCACGAGCAGTAGCTTGGCATCGTCCATGGGCGGCAGAAAGGACAGGATTTTGCTCCCCAATCCAGAATTCCGGAGTCGACTGGGATCTGCTGCCAGCGCAAGAAAGGGGAATACTGAACCCACGCCAATCACTTGGGCCATTGACTGGCAAAAGCTCACGGCCAAAACCCAAAACATCCTCCTGCGCCCAAACGGCTTTGCCAAAAGGTAGGTGCGTCGAATCAGGTCGGTCGCGTTCGAGAATGCTGTTGCTGGGTTAGTCAAAGGGATATGTTTTTAGAAGATTGAATTGATGCTGCGTTTTTGGTATTGAACCTCTGAACGAATTATGGAGTTTTTCAGGTGAAATACTTTGGTGGCTTCACCACTTGAAGAGTTTAGCAACTGACTGCAAGTGGTGGTTTCACTTTCGGATGTTCTCTGTTCTGGCTGCTATTTCTGGGGTATCCCATTTCTCCTCAAAATGGCTGACAGCAGACTCACAGAGCAGTCGATCAAGTGGCCTATTGTCTCTCTTGTCCGAGAGATAGCGTGTTTGAACATTTTGCATTCACGGAATGGCAACTACCTGATCCAACGAAAGTTTGCGGAATATTCGGAACCAGCGAATTGTACGATATCCTGAACGGTTAGGATCGAGTTGTAAGTCGTAGCAGCTGTTTTTGATATTTCAGGCCTACCCGCCGAGGCCTCCTGCAGTCGCTTCAACAATCTGGCGGATGGTTTCTTCAAGGCTGATGGTAATGTCCCAAGCCGGGTAGTGGGTGCGCATTTTACGGAGGTCGGAGATATAGCAGATGTGATCACCGATACGGTGATCATCGAGGTAGGTGAATTTCTGCTCTTTTCCGGAGAACTTTTCGGTAATCTTGAAGGCTTCGAGGATGGAGCATGAGTTGTTGCGACCGCCGCCGATATTGTAGACCTCGGCGCTTCGCGGCGCCTTGATGAATTCTTCGATGAAGCGGGCAACGTCGTGAGAGTGGATGTTGTCGCGGACCTGTTTGCCCTTGTAGCCGAAGACCTTGTATTCGCGGTCACCGAGATTGCATTTCACGAGAAAGGAAAGGAAGCCGTGGAGTTCGACGCCAGAGTGATTCGGACCGGTGAGGCAACCTCCGCGCAGGCAACAGGTCGGGAGCTGGAAATAACGGCCGTATTCCTGCACCATGACGTCGGCGGCGACCTTGGAAGCCCCGAAGAGAGAGTGTTTGGACTGGTCGATCGAAAAGTCCTCGCTGATGCCGTTGGCGTAGGCTGGATCATCGTAATCCCAGCGCGTTTCAAGCTCCTTCAAGGCGATCGTATTGGGCCGGTCCCCGTAGACCTTGTTGGTCGACATGTGGACGAAGGGTGATTGCGGACAGGCCTGGCGGGTGGCTTCGAGAAAATTCAAAGTTCCCACCGCATTGGTATCGAAATCATCGAAGGGGATGGCAGCCGCGCGGTCGTGGGAGGGTTGCGCAGCGGTATGCACGATGGCGTCCGGACGAATCTCTTTGAGCAAAGCGAGGACACCGGCGCGGTCACGGATATCGAGTTCATGATGAACAAAACCCGGAAGGGATTGCGTGAGTCGCTTTTGGTTCCAGCGGGTGTCCCCTTGCGGCCCGAAGAAAACGGCCCGCTGGTTATTGTCGACACCATGGATTTCCCAGCCGAGTGCCGAAAAATGGACGCAGACTTCGGAACCAATGAGACCTGAGGAACCTGTGACTAGTAATTTCATCATTAATAAACAGAAGAATGCGAGCGACTTCACGGAGAGAGATGCTCAAATTCCTTCGAACGCCAAGTGCCTTGCCAAACCGATGACCAAACCCGTCGTATCGTCTGGACCTTTACTCCGCCGCGGGGAGGATTTAGTGGTGCCGCTCCTTCGATAGGTGAAAGCACGCTACCGCCATTGGTTAAACTCCCAAGAAAACGAGAATATCAACCTTTTCGAAATGAAGTTCATCGCATCGGGAACTCATCTATTTCCGGAACATCACTCCCCCCCCAACAGGTGAAGCGGGTGAAGTGCTTAGTTAGCCTCTCTTAATTATCCGAGGCTCTCAACACTTTTATGGAGAGAAAACCCCTCGGAAACTCCCTGATGGCTAATCGTCTTGATCGGAGCCATAGGTTCCGTAAGATCCCTTGCCATAGCCTTCGGAATATTGACCGTAGCCGCCGTAGCCATACCCATAACGATACTTGCGGGTGAAGACGCCGGCCTTCTCTTCATATCCATTGACGACAACGCCCGCAGGTTCTATGCCATCATCGTTCAGGAGGGCAATTGCTTTCTTAATCGCTCCTTTTGGAGTTTGCTCGGCCTGCACCACGAAGCAAAAATTATCAACGGCAGGAATGACGAGGCGGGTATCGGGAACTGCCAGGAGCGGGGCGGAATCAACCACGATAACCTCAAACTCATCTTTTAAGACGGCGAGAAGATTTTCTACGACCTCCAAGCTGAGAAGCTCGCCGGGATTGGGAGCTTTGGCGCCTGAGAAAATACAGGACAAATTCTCTTGGCCGGTCTCCCCGGTCAGGGCCTCCTGCAAGGTCACCTGACCCGCAAGAAGCTCGGTCAATCCAGACTTGAGTTCACTGCGCTTGAGGCCAAAAACCTTGTGCAGGGAAGGTTTTCGTAAATCAAAATCCAACAACAGGGTCTTCTTCCCCTGTTGAGCGGAAGCGATCGCGAAATTCGCGGAGACCAAGGTCTTGCCCTCGCCTGGAATGGCACTGGTAAAGAGGGTCACACTCCTTTTTTTCTCATCCCCCAAAAGAGTGACCGAAGCCCGAAGAATACGAAACATTTCGGCATAAACAGTCTCAGAGAGGCCCGTCCGGAAGACGATTCTCGGGTCCCACTTTTGCACAAGAGGATCACCGTCAACGCCCTCCGGCACCTTTTCCGAAATAATTTTATTGAGGATTTTAGGGTCGATTTTGCGGATGGTGGCGAGGACAGGGAGATTTGTGACAACCTCAGCCTGCAGCACGGTATGAATTTTGCTGTCGAGCCTGACCAGGAGGAAGGCAAAGGCGAGGCCTGAAAAAAGCCCCGTTAGGGCTCCCCCGCTAATCACGGACGACTCCTTGGGAGAAGAGGGACTGCCGGGAACTCCCGAGAGACTATTGACGGTTACCTCGGTTTTTCCATTCCCTTCAATGGCATCGTATTGGTCAAGTTGCTTCACCAGAAGATTGTAGACTCCTCTTAAACTTTCAATTTCGCTGGTGAGAACAGTGGCCCGGGCATTAAGGAGGCGACGGGCAATTTGCACACGGGACTCCTGATCAACATAGGGACTGTCCAACTCCTCACTGTTGAGATGCCAGTATGCCTCGTCAGTCCTCGACTTGCGGACCAGGTCAAATTCCGAGAGAAACTGCTTTTGGATCCTGTCGAGAGAGGCCTTTGCGTCGATCAGCTTCGGGTGCTTCTCGAGATACTTGAGGTCCAGTTCCTGAAAGAGAGCCTCCTTTTCCTCAAGGATCGCCAGGGAATCCATCGCCACCTGATAACTTGCGCGGGCGTTTTCCTTTACTTGAAGACGTTCCTCGGCATCCGCCGATTCGCTTCTGAGAATTTCGGACGAACTCTTCCGGCCTGCACTGCGATCAGAGCCGATTTCTTTTTCGAATTCGGTGGCGATGGTGTTTGCCAGAAGAGAAGCCACTTCAGGGACAGGATGAGTGACCCTGATATCCAAAAGGCGGGTATCCGGGCGGATGCCCACCGTTGTCCAGGAGTCAATCATGCCGGCGAGTTGGCCCAAGGAAACCTTGCCTGGATCCACGGTCGGAGTGTCGCCACCGCCCAACCATTCCCGGGACCATTCAGGGCGCCAATCTGCGGCAACGGGAACCAATCCCTCGGCCCGGAGGACATCCTGATTTGAGGCCACACTGCCGAGAAGTCCGGGGCGTTTGATGCTCTGGACGAGCGTATTGAGTTCCTCAAAAGAGCGATAGCCACCACCATCATCCGACAAGCCTGACACCAGGGTGGGAACCTTCGATACCACCGACAAGGTCGCCGTCGCATTATAGACCTTGGGAGCTTTCGAAAGATAGTAGTATGCACCGAGGACTCCAAGGACCAGGCCCAAGGCCAGCCACTGCCAACGCGCCAAAAGATCGAACGCCAGCTGTCCCAGTTGCGATGATGAGGAACGGGATTGTGAACCAAAATCACCCTCCTCATCAAACTCCTCGATGTCATTTTCTATCCCACTTGATCGTTTTATTCGAGCCATCTTAAATTCTTGAACCTTCTGAACTGTTGCGGATTAAGGCCACGATTGACGAAAGAATCGATTAAAAAATCCTTCAAGTTGTGACACCCCACCCACACCGGTATGGAGTAGCAAGCAACGTGCCAGTTTGGGGATTCTTATCAACGTGGAGTTGAGCATTAGAACCAGCGTTCCTTTACGGTCACCACGTCATCCGGGAGAAGCCAAATCAACTTCCCCTGTTCGGCCAACTTCTTGGTATCATACTCAAAGGGCTGCTGGCCGGGGCGACTCAAGATGACCTTCTTGCGATTGGCCAGGTCACTGAAATCCCCCGCCAAGGAGATGGCCTGCATGAGATGCAGTTTCCCATCAACGGGAAGAGGAACCGGTCCACTTTTGTTGACGGCTCCCAAAATAGAGACGCTCGCACCGACATAAGGACTGACTTTCAGATAGACGCGATCCCCCCCTTGGAGCAGAACTTTGCCGGCCTTTCCGTTTCGGATCTCGGCATACGAGTAAAAATAGTCGCGCGCCCCCCTGGTCAACTTGATTGAGGAAAGATCAGCAAGCGGAGTGGGACCCCCGGCATTCTCAATCACCGTTGCCAACTCGAGTTTTCCATCGTTGGGGATTGAGACGTTTCCTTTAAGGTTGACCTCACCCTGAACGCTGACAACGTCGAGGGCAAAGCGGCTAATGTGAGCAATCACCTGATCTCCTGGTTGAAGCAACCTCGACCCCCTCCCGCCGCGGATGTCCTCCACTGAGTAGATGGTGCTTTTTCCGTCGGCGGCAGTCTGGAGTTCGATATGTTTCGGATCCGCGAGTGCGGTCAACCACCCCGCATTGGTCATGGCCGCAAGGAGATCGAGCTTCCCATGATCGGGAATGGGAACTCCGCCGGGCTTGTTCACTTGGCCGCTGACGCCGACAGATTCCTGAGCGTATTGGGTGACGGTGAGATTCACGGTGGGATTTTTTAGATAGCCATCAAGATAAATCTCACGAATCCGCTCCGTCGCCTGCGCCCGTGTCAAACCTTCGAGGTGCACCGGTTGCTCGATCAACTCGAGCGAGACCTTTCCTCCCCGCCCGATCACCAAGACCCTGGCCAGGTCGGATTCGCGATAAATCGAGAGATCGAGCACATCACCGACCCGCAAGCGATAGCCTTCGCGAAGATTTGATTCTGGTTCCGCTGAGAGGACGGATGAAAATCCGAGGAAGATAAGGAGAACCGGGAAGAGACAAGGGATGGAGAGAGTTTTTTTCATTGTTGCCGGGGGGGAGTTTGTAAGGGGAGGGAAAAACGGAAGGTTTGTGCAAGTGATGGGTTTAAAAGAAAGCGATGAGCGAAGGAGAAGTTAAAATTGCCAACTGAGGCCAAGTCCCGCTTGAAAGCCATCCGAGGAGAAATCCTCATTTTCTGCGGAGATATCTCTCCAAGAGACATTCAGGGAGAGGCTTGCCTGATCCCGTAGGACCGGCATGCTCACCGAGGCCCCGTAATTCAAAAAGCTGGAATCCCCGATCCCGGCGTTGGTCATCGTGGGATCCCGCAATCCGGCGTTGATCGTCCCGAGATCCCGGGCATCGCGATCTTGAAGCGAAAGAGAGAGCTGAAGTTTGGCCCGGCGAATCTGGCGCCAATAGGCCAGTCGAAAGGACGAGGTCTCATCAAAACCACCGCCCGAGAGAAAGGATGCCTCGGTGTCCTGAATCATGGAGAGATCCAATCCCCAAAGGGACGAGCGCTTGTAACCTAGAGAAAGTGAGTAATTCAAACCACGGGTGTCCTCCCCAAAGGGAGACTCCCGGTAGTCCAAGCCGATTGAGGATCGGAGCTTGACCCGTGTCGAAAGCTGGTAATCGAAGCGGAGGGTGGGCCCAAGCACGATGAGTTCCTCGTCGGAACGCCCGGTCCGTACCCCGTAGCGAAACCCGGGGCCAACGTTGATCAAAGGGGTCGCCCGCCATATCGCTGACAAGCTGGCCGTGGACGACGAAGTATCACCAAAACCGTCGGTCTCACTCGTGGTGTTTTGCTGGTTCCATGCGAGCAAAAATGAGGTCTTCCCGCTCAAGCGGTAACTGGCCATCAGGCCGGTGGAGTAGGAAAACTGCTCGAGAAAGGTCCCCGAGATCCTGTTGACGCCACCCGCAGAAGAAAGGTTGGAGGTGAAAGAGGCGACGAGCTTGGTGGACTGGTATCCTCCAAAGAGCCCGGCTGAATAATTGGTCCGGTCAAGATTGTCGGATTCCAGAAAATAGGCCTGGTTCAAGTTGGCATTGGCTCCGAGCTGCCATAGATCTTTCCTTCGCAAGTAGGAGGCACCCAAACCGGGCGTAATCTGCAAATCCGACTCGATGGGCCGCCCGTTCCGCCCAGACCCCTGCCTGACATTTGAATCGTAGAGGGCATTGAAGCGCACAGTGAAGCTTAGATCCTGATCGGTCTGGGATTCGGTTGGAAAAAAGGACTCGCCGAATCCCGTGGGTAACGAGGGCAGCTCGCCGAGGACATCTTGCCCGGTCAGGGCCGATGGAAGAACTAAGAGCAATGGCAAGCGGACGCTGCCGAAGCAATTTAGAATGAATGCAAACTTCATATCGTCAAAAATCTACCCGTTTTCAGACCCATCGATTGAGACCGGCTCGAAGAGCACGTTCACGTTAGGTTCAAGGATGATGAACGGTGTGGCAGATGCCGCCCTGACGGACCCGAAAAACGAAACGGAAGCTGCGATTGCATTGAATGGCTCTTTCATCGGGTTCGGGTTCTAGAAGGTCTGCCCTTATCGGTCAAGGAGATTGGCTCTTATTGTCAATTTAGTCAACGAAGAACGTTATTTTCGGGAAGTAATCCCGGTTCGATAAAACCCGTAAAAATTTGAGCCCTCGTTGATAGACAGCTTCCGCCCCCCCAGGGCGCGACAATCCTTGCCGACCGGTCCCCGGGCCTCTAGAAAAGAGACGTGCTTTTTGACCATCGTATCGCAGAACTTCGCCGGGAAATTGCTCGTCATGACCGTCTCTATTACCAGGAAGCGGCTCCCGAGATCTCAGACGCGGACTACGATCAGCTCTACCGCGAACTCGGGGACCTCGAAAAAGCCAATCCTCAGCTTCACGATCCCAACTCGCCCACCCAGCGTGTGGGCGGAGTTCCCCTCGATACCTTTACGCAACGGGAGCACCTCCTCCCCATGCTTTCGATCGACGACGTCTTCGCCGAAGCAGAGGTTGCCGACTTCTTTGCCCGCCTGCAAAAAAATCTCGGACTCGAAAAAATCCCGCTCACCGTCGAACCCAAAATCGATGGCGTCGCTTGTTCCCTCGTCTATCGCAAGGGCGCGCTCGAATATGCCCTCACCCGGGGCGATGGCACCCGCGGCGATGACATCACGCAGAACGTCCGCACAATCCACGCCATCCCCCTGCAACTCGAAAACGCGCCCGCCCTCCTCGAAGTCCGGGGCGAAATCTTCATGCCCTCCGAGGGCTTCGCAAAACTCAACGTGCAGCGCGACGAAGATGGGCTCCCGGCCTTTGCCAACCCGAGGAATGCGACCGCCGGCACCCTGAAGTCACTCGATTCAAAGGTGGTGGCTTCCCGCCCCCTCGCTTTTTTGGCCCACGGACTCGGGGCCCACGAAGGCACGGATCTGGAGAACGAAGACGACTTCCGCAAACTCCTGGATCAATTCGAAATCCCCCGGAACAATCCCGTTTGGTATGTCGAAACACTCGCCGAAGTCCTCGCCGCGATCCGCGAACTCGATGTCAAACGCCACGCCATCACCCACGGCACCGATGGAGCGGTCATCAAGGTCATTTCCTTCGAGCAACGCGAAACCCTCGGCTTCACTTCGCGCGCGCCACGCTGGGCCTCCGCCTTCAAATACCCGCCCGAGCAAGTCGAAACCGTTCTCAAAAAAATCACCATCCAAGTCGGTCGCACCGGAGTTCTGACACCCGTCGCCGAGCTCGAACCCGTCCTCGTCTCGGGCACCACCGTTTCCCGGGCCACTCTCCACAATCAGGAGGAAATCGAACGCAAGGACGTCCGCATTGGCGACACCGTCGTGGTGGAAAAAGCGGGCGAAATCATCCCGTCCGTCGTCAAGGTTGTCATCGCCAAACGCCCGGCGGATTCAGTGCCCTACCACCTCCCCACCGCACTCAATAATTGTTGCCCCTCCTGCCATGGCCCCATCGAGCAAGCCGACGGCTTCGTGGCCTGGCGCTGTCTCAACTTCGCCTGCCCCGCCCAGGCCGTCACCCGCATCACCCACTTCGCCGGACGCAAAGCCCTCGACATCGATGGCCTTGGTGAATCCGTCGCAATCAAACTCGTCGAGACCGGTCTCGCCTCCTCTCCCATCGATCTGTTCAAACTCACCGAAGAAGACCTCTCAGGACTTCTGTTAGATCCCGCCAAGTCTCCGGAAGGCCTCACCATTTCCAAAGAACGCCGCTTCGGTCAAAAGCGCGCCGCCACTCTCATCAAGTCCCTTGAAATTGCTCGCAACGAAATGCCCCTCAGTCGTTGGCTTTTTGCAATGGGCATTTCACAGGTCGGAGAATCGGGGGCCAAAGAACTGGCCCGCCTTCACGAGAAACTCAGCGACCTTCCCGGATCACAAATCGTTTCGGATCTCGCTGATCTCCCTGACTTCGAGGAACTCCTCAAATCAAAACGAAAGAAGGAAAATCACCCGCGCCTCAAAGATTACCAGATCGACGACAACCTCGGTCCGGTCGCCGCGCAGCACCTCCGTAGCTTCTTCGAATCCGAAGCCGGCCAAACCGTCCTCGCACAGCTCCGTGAACTCGGGATCGATCCCAAATCGAACAACTACGCCCCCGATCCGGCCGCCGCGATGGAAGGACTTCCACTCGCTGGGAAAACCTTCGTCGTCACCGGCACCCTCTCGGCACCGCGTCCCGAGTTTCAGAAAATCATCGAGGCCAAGGGAGGAAAAGTAAGCGGGTCGATCTCTGCCAAAACAGACTTCCTTCTCCTCGGCGAAGGCGGTGGCTCGAAGAAAACCAAAGCCGAATCCCTCAACATCCCCATCATCGGCGAAGAGGAGTTCCGGGCGTTGATTGGCTGATCACGGCTCAGTTGGAATCGATCTTCCGGTAGGTCCTGGTCTCCGCGTCAAAAAAACACTTCACCCGATACGGACCACTCCCAACTTGATCCACTTCCTTCGTCGTATGCCACAACTTCCGGTCGAGAAAAAACGCGTCGGCGTCTCATTGTCACTCCAGCCCTACATCTCCAGCATCATCCGCGTCGGATTCTCAAGGCAGTCCTTGATCCGAATGAGGAAGGTCACGGCCTCCTTGCCATCGACGAGACGGTGATCGTAGCTCATCGCGAGATACATCATGGGACGAATGACCACCTCCCCGTTCACCGCCATCGGGCGTTGTTGAATGGTGTGCATTCCGAGAATTCCGCTTTGGGGAGGATTCAAAATCGGAGTGCTCAGAAGCGAACCGTAAACCCCTCCATTGGAAATGGTGAAGACGCCACCGGTAAGATCGGAAAGCTCCATCTTTCCAGCGTTGGCTTTCTGCGCATAGCCAATGATGTCCTTCTCGATCTGGGCAAAAGATTTTTGATCGGCATCTCGCACGACGGGAACCATGAGTCCCTTCTCGGTCCCGATGGCAATTCCGATATCGTAGAAGTGGTTCTCAACGACTTCGCTCTCCTCAATGCGGGCATTGATGGAAGGCACATCCTTGAGGGCCTGCACCACCGCTTTGGTGAAGAGCGACATGAAGCCGAGCTTCACCCCATGCTTGGCGACGAAATCCTCTTGCACCGCTTTACGAAGCTTCATGACCTCGGTCATATCCACTTCGTTGAAGGTGGTGAGAATCGCCGCCGTTTGTTGGGCGTTGACGAGATGGGTCGCGATCTTACGACGAAGCGGAGACATCTTGCGACGTGTCACCCGGCCTTCTTGAGCAGGTGCCGGAGCGGCTGGCTTAGCGGCTGGCCTGGGCGCAGGTGCCGGGGCCGATTTGGGTTGGGAAGCACGAGCCGGAGTCTCGGCCGCAGGCGGATCAGGAGTGGGTGCCGGAGTCGCAATCGAGGCGGGGCCATCGGAAACCGCGATCGAACCGAGAACGGCTCCGATCTCGACTTCCGTTCCTTCTTCAACATCGATCTTCACCACTCCGCTGGCTTCGGCTTCAAGCTCACTGGAAACCTTATCGGTATCGAGGCTCACCAGGACGTCTCCCTTGTTGACGAAATCTCCGCTTTTCACGGACCAGGTCGCCACGGTCGCAGAGGTGATAGACTCACCAGCCGGGGGCACTTTGATGGCAATCGTTTCGCCTGTTGGCTTGGGTGCGGCATCAGAACCCGGGGCCGGGTCCGCAGGAGCCGGGTCGGAAGCAGGGGCTGGGTCCGCAGCTGGCTCGGGATCCGCCGCTGGAGTCGCCGTCGGTTCGGAATTCCCGGCCCCTTCAGCAATCGATCCAATTACGGATCCAATCGCAACTTCCTCGCCTTCGGGCGTCGCAATACTCAAGGTGCCTGAAACCTCTGCTTCAAGCTCGGTCGAGACCTTGTCCGTTTCAAGAGTCACGAGGACATCTCCTTTGTTCACCGTGGCACCATCGGCATGATGCCATTGGGCGACGAGAGCGGAAGTGATGGAATCGCCAGCTGGCGGGATAATGATTTCGTGGGACATCGGAAAACAAACGGTGGGAAGTAAAATGGAGTGGAAAATTATGAGGAAAAGGCTTGCTCGCAGAGACCTTTTTGCTCGCGCTTGTGAACGGCCTTGGAACCGGTGGAGGGACTGGAAGCCCGCTCACGACCCGCGTAGCGGACCCGGGTTCCAGTGAGTTTGGAAAGCCGGGGTTGCATGAAGGACCATGCCCCCATGTTGAGCGGCTCTTCCTGACACCAAACAAATCGTTTCGCGGAGCGATACGGGCTGATGACCATTTGGATCTCGTCGGTATGCAGCGGGTAAAGCTGCTCAATGCGAACAATTGCGGCATGCTTGATTTTGAACTCCTCGCGGTAAGCGATGAGATCGTAGTAAACCTTGCCGCTGCAGAAGATCACGCGGCTGACGTTCTCCGGTTTCTCGAACTCGTAGGTATCGGGAAGGACTTCGCGGAAACTCGACTCATCAAGGAAGTCCTCGATGTGTGAGACCGCTTTCGGGTGGGTCAGCAGACTCTTAGGCGTCATCAAGATGAGCGGCTTGCGAACCGGCGAGTGCTTTTGACGACGAAGAGCGTGGAAATATTGGGCGGGCGTGGTAAAGTTGCCCACGATCATATTCTTCTCGGCGCAAAGCTGGAGAAAGCGCTCAAGGCGGGCGCTCGAGTGCTCGGGTCCCATCCCCTCGTATCCGTGAGGAAGCAACATCACCATGGAACTGGGCGTCTGCCATTTCGACTCGGCCGAGGAAATAAACTGGTCGATGAGAACCTGGGCTCCGTTGGCGAAGTCACCAAACTGCGCTTCCCAAAGGATCAGCATGTTCGGGCAACCCAGCGAGTAACCATAATCAAAACCAAGCACCGCAACCTCCGAAAGAAGGCTGTTGTAAACACAGAATCGCTCCTGCCCGTCAGTCAATTCACGGAGCGGGACATAGCGCTCGCGCGTGTTGTAATCGTAAAAGACCGCGTGCCGCTGACTGAAGGTTCCACGTCGGCAATCCTGGCCGGAAAGACGCACCGGGAATCCCTCGATCAACAACGATCCGAATGCGAGAGCCTCGGCAAAGGCCCAGTCAAAGGGCCCGCCATTCTGGAGAGCCTCGATGCGACGAGGCACAAAGCGCTTGGCCAACGTCGGGTGAAGTTCAAAGCCTTCGGGAACGGTCGTGAGGGTCTTGCCGATGTGCTGAAGGGTTTGCAGATCGATCCCGGTCGTAATGGGGTCGTGGCTGTAGGGAGCCTGCGCTTCGGCGGTGGAACCGGTGTAGACATCGAATTCACCGTCCTCTTCATGGCGCCGCATGTCCTTGAGCCCGGCTTCGAGGTTGTTCCAAATCTCATCGTAAACGGCCTGCCCCTCTTCCTCGGAAATGACGCCGGATTGGAGTAACTCGTCCTGATAAAGTTGTCCCGCTGTTTTGCGCTTCGCAATCGCCCGGTAAATGTGGGGCTGCGTAAAGGCGGCCTGGTCCGTCTCGTTGTGTCCCTGACGACGGTAGCAATACATGTCGATGACCACATCACGCCCGAAGGTCTGGCGGAAATCGAGCGCGAAAGCTGCGGCCCAGAAAAGGTCCTCGGGGCTCTCACCATTTACGTGGAGAATGGGAGCCTCGATCATTTTTGCGACATCGGTCGCGTAAGCCGAAGAGCGGGCGTCCTCCGGCATGGTGGTGAAACCAATCTGGTTGTTGATCACCAGGTGAATGGTCCCGCCGGTCCGATAACCCTCCAGTTGTGAAAGGTTCAGCACCTCGGCGACCGGTCCCTGACCGGCAAAGGCCGCATCGCCGTGAAGCAAGAGCGGTAGAACGACTTTGCGATTCGTCACCGCCCCATCGTCACCGATGAGACGCTGGCGGGCCCGGGCCTTGCCCTCGACCACGGGGTTGACCGCCTCAAGGTGGCTGGGGTTGGCGGCGAGACTGACGCGGACATCTCCATCTTCCAACTGCCGCACCTTTTCGTAACCCAGGTGGTATTTCACATCGCCGTCGCCTGCCACCAGGTCGGGGACGTAATTGGGAGTGAATTCGTAAAGGAGAGTCGCGATCGACTTCTTCACGAACTGGGCGAGGATATTCAGGCGGCCCCGGTGGGCCATGCCCATCTCGATTTCCTTCACGCCCGCTGCCGGGCACATTTCCAAGATGCGATTGAGGAGGATCAAGGTGCCCTCCCCTCCCTCAAGTGAGAATCGCTTTTCACCAAGGAATTTTTTTCCAAGAAAGGCCTCAAAAAGCTCCGACTCCATCAGCCATTGGAGAGATTTCTTCTTTTGAGGCGTCGTCAGCCCGGGATCGGAAGGACGCTTCTCAACCCGGTGGCGAATCCAATTTCGCACATCGGTATTATGAATGTGCATGAATTCGAAGCCGATCTTACTGGAATAAGTCACCTCCAACCCGGAGATCAGATTGCGCAAGACGGTAGGCTCGCCCGAACGGAAAAACTGGGTGGCCGCCTCACGATCAAGATCCGCCTCCGTAAATCCGAAAGCCTCGGGAGCCAGGCGAGGGTTCTTGAGAGCCTCCTCCTCCAGGGGATTAATGTGCGCCTGGGTGTGGCCAAGAGTCCGGTAGTTATAAATGAGGCTCACCACTTTCCCGCGGAAAGCGAGCTGATCCTCGGAGAGCCGTTGATCCACCGGTCCTGACTGCGCGGGCACTCCGGCCGGACCACCTTTTTTTGGCAAGGTCGAACCGAGTTCAAAACCTTCAAAGAAAGCGGCCCAGGTGTCTTCGACAGATTGAGGATCATCGCACCATTGTGCGTATTTTTCATCCAAAAGTGCGGCATTGAGCCGGGGTGAGATGTGAGAGGACATGGAAGAAGGAAGGGAGCGGAATTCGGTCAGGTGAGAGTTTCAGGCTTGGAGATCACTCACGGAGCCGTTAGTTAAAGCCCACACCTCCGCGAGTCAATCGCTCAACACCCGATTCCACCCTAAAATTCGCATGATCGAGATTGCAGATCTCAGCAAAAGCTATGGACGCCACTTGGCGGTCGATAAGATTTCCTTCGAAGTCGCCCAAGGCGAAATCGTTGGTTTCCTAGGACCTAACGGTGCCGGGAAGACCACCACCCTCCGGATGCTGACCGGATTTCTCCCCCCAACCTCCGGTGCCGCAAGGATCGCAGGGCACGATATCTTCCGCGAATCGCTCGAAGTCCGGAAGCGCATTGGCTACATGCCCGAGAACGTCCCTCTCTACACCGAGATGCGGGTCAAGGAATACCTTCGCTTTCGTGGCGGCCTTCGTGGACTCCGCGGCAGCCACCTCCGCAAACGCCTCGGCGAGGTCCTCGAAATCTGTGGCCTCACCGATGTCCGCCGCAAAATGATCAAAACCCTCTCCAAAGGCTACCGCCAGCGGGTCGGCCTGGCCGATGCGCTCATTCACGAGCCCGATCTCCTTATCCTCGACGAACCCACCAACGGCCTCGACCCCAACCAAATCCGCGCCATTCGCCGCCTCATTCAAAATTTGGGTGAAAAGCACACCATCCTCCTTTCCACCCACATCCTCAGCGAAGTGGAAATGACCTGCAACAAGGTTGTCATCATTGACGGAGGACGCATCAAAGCCGCCGACACCCCGAAAAACCTCGTCAACTCGATGCGCCGGGCCGGACGGATCACCGTGGAACTCCAGACCCCGATTTCCCTCGCCGAACCCCTCCTCAGCTCCATTGATGTCGTCACCAAGGTCAACTCCGAATCCCTTCAGGACGGCTGGAACCGCTTCACCGTCTTCGTCGCTCCCAACACCGACACCCGCCTCAAGCTCTCCAATCTCGCCATCGAAAACGATTGGCCCCTCCGCTCCCTGAGCCGCCGCTCCGGCACGCTTGAAGAGGTTTTCGTCGAACTCACCCGAAAGGACTAAACCCACGATTCCCATGCGCACCTTTCGAATTCTCTTCTTCAAGGAACTCAAGACCTACTTCCTGACGCCCTTCGGCTGGCTCATCATGGCCTTCGCCGCCCTCATGCAAGGGTTCGTTCTATCAACAACCCTTGAAAAGTTTGAAAACGAGTCCCTGAATGAAAGCCTCGTTAGCCTGACTTTCAATTCCCCTCTTTTCTGGTTCTACTTCCTCATTCTTTTCCCGGTCTTAACGATGCGTCTCTTCTCGGAAGAAAGTCGCTCGGGCACTCTTGAAGGCCTTCTCACCGCTCCGGTCCGCACCTGGCAGGTCGTCCTTTCCAAATACTTCGCGGCCTACGCCTGCTTCGTCACCCTTTGGATCCCTGCCTTCATCCACTTTAAGCTCTTCACGATTATCACCGACATCCCCCCGCCCTTCGCTCCGGGCGAGCTTTACGGGGCCTTGACCATTATCGCGCTCATGGGAGCTCTCTTCACCGCCTTCGGCTGCCTGGCCTCGGTCATGACCTCCAGCCAAATCATCGCCGGCGTCGTCTGCATTGGCATCCTCCTCGTCCATTTCTTCCTCGGCTTGGTCACGACCCTGTTCGGCGACACCATCGCCGCCGCTCCGGTCTTCGACTTCGTCTCCAGCCAAAACCATCTCCAAGCCTTCTCCAGAGGTCTGCTTGATACCCGGCCCTTCGCCTACTATCTTGCGACCACTTCCTTCATCCTCCTCCTCACCCATCACCTGCTCGACTACCGCAGGTGGAAGCCATAAAGCCATGTCAGATCCTGATTCCAACATCAACATGGGCCCACCACCCCGCCCCATCAAGCGACTGGCAATCGGCCTGCGGGCCGTTCTGCAGATCATCCTGGCGCTCGTCTCTCTGGTCTTCATCTACTATCTCGCGATCTCTCACTACGATCGCCGCGATCTCACCACAAGCGGAGCCTTCACCCTTTCCGAAACAACGCAGAACCTCCTCAACTCCGAGGCCATGCAATCGCGCGAGGAACCCGTCAAGCTCATCGCCGCCCTCCGGAGAACCTCCCCTCATTACACCCATCTTCGTCCCATCATCGAAGAATATGAACGACTCGCGAAGGGGAAACTCAAGGTCGATTTCCTCGAACCCATCCGCGATGGCGACCGGGCCCGCGAAGTCGAAAACAACTACGGAGACCTCCTCGCCGACAAGCTCTTCGATGACGACCTCCTCATCATCGATGCCCGCAGCGGAGTCGCCACCACCGAAGAAGGAAAAATCGAGGCCATCAACAGCCATCTTCGCTACCTCCGAGCCCGGGATCTCCTCGTCAAACGAACCGACGAAAACAAGCAACGCCGCCTCGTCGGTTATCAAGATGAGGATCTCATCAGTTCCACTCTGCAATCCGCCATCGAAGGCCGCCCTCGCGTGATGTATCTCATCGAGGATAAAAGCGATGTCGAAGTGGGCACTGCCAACTCCCCCTGGCTTGTCCTCACCGAAGCCCTGCAACGGCAAAACATCGTCCTCATTCCCCTCAAGATTTCCCAACAGGAAAGGATCCCCATGAACGCCGAGGGCATCGTCCTTCTCGCTCCCAAGTATGACTTCGAACCCAGGGAAATCAAAGTTCTCGAGGAATACTGGGACCGTCCCGCTTCGGCCATTATTGCTTACCTCGATCCCAGCTCACGCCCCGTGAACCTCCGCGCCTTCTTCCGCAAACACGGCGTCTCACCTCGTGACGACCGCATCATCCGCACCCGCAACGGGCGCACCGAAACCCAGGTTCTCGCCACCTTCACCAGCGGCACCGAGATCAACAGCAGCCTCGAAGGAAAATCCGTGCCCTTCGAAGGTCGTATCGGTAGTCTCGAAGTCCGCGAAGGGGCCGAAGACCTCGTGAGCAACGGTGTCCAATGCTTCAGCCTCATAGAAAGCGCTCCCGGATTCTGGGGTGAGACCGACTACAAAACGCCCAACCCGACTTACGACGACGATGCCGACGAAACAGGCCCCCTCTCCATCGGAGCCGCCGTCATCAAGGGAAATGCCCGGGCCGACAACACCGCTGGCCAAGTCTCTAAAATGATCATCCTTTCCACCAGCGATTTCCTCGATCCCAAACGTCTCGGCAACGAGCAACTCGACTTCGTCAAGAACTCCACCCACTGGCTCCTCGGCCGCGAGGAACTGATGGGCATCGGCCCGCGTGCTCTCGAGCGACGGAAACTCAACCTCATCAAAACCGAGATCTCCCTCCTAAACCGGATCGTCATTTTCTTCATTCCCGCCGGACTCTTCTTAATCGCCACCATCGTCTGGAACACCAGACGCGCCTAAACTATCCGCGATGCGTATCCTCCCCACCCTCTTCATCATCTTGATCTCGCTCGCTCTCGGGGGACTCGTCGTGATGCAGCAACTCACCGGCAACCTCGACTTCATTTTTGGAGCCCCCTCCAAAAAGGTTGGTGAAATGGTCTACAAATTCGACCCCGGCGATGTCGGTCGCATTCACATTCTCAATCACGACGGAACCCGCGGAGTTCTCGTCAAATCCGGCAACGCGTGGAAATTGGACGAGCCATGGGACGACTACGCCGATGCCCGCACCGTCAAGTCACTCATCGACTTCGCCGCCCGTCTCCAAATCGAAGACGTCATCAAGCGGGATGAAGTCGAAGACCTCGCCGACTACGGTCTCAAAAAGTCGCGGATCGAAGTAGAACTCTTCGATAAAAACGGTTCTCCTCTCTGTCACTTCAAGATCGGACGCTACACCGCTTGGCGCGGATTCGATCCCACTGAAGAAGTCAAACCCGGGAATAAGCCCAGCAGCTTTCCCACCCTCATCGTCCGCCCCTTTGAGGACGACATGGAGGATTACCTCTACGTCTGCGCCGACATCGCCGATCCCAATATCCGACAGGTCGGCATTCGCGCTCTCTTCGACGAAAGCTTGCGTCTTTTCCGGGGACATCAGGTCTTCTACAACACTCCGCTCTTCGCCGCCGAAATCATCCTGAAGGAAAAGAACTCCGAGATCACCCTCAAACGAGCCGATCTCAAGAAGACCACTCCCTGGAAAATCGATAAACCCTTTGATCTCGCCACCAACCCCGAGAACCTCAACAAGCTCATCGTGGGACTGGCCCAACTCCAGGCCCACCACGTCCTCGACGAAGCAGCCATCGCGCTTCCCGAACCTCTTCCCGGGAATATCGATCACTCGATCACGATCCGTTACTTCATGCCCAACGGCACCCCCAGCGAGCCCGTCACCGCCAGCTTTTACCCACCGGAAACCGAACAATCACCGGACGTCCGGGTCGTCGTCTCCGAAGGTTCCCAAAAGCGCCCGGCCATCCTCCTGGTCCCCCGCATTGCCGGGTCCACCCTTGCCAGCCTTCCCCGCTCGGTGAATGCCCTCCGCAGTCGCACCCTCTCCTCCCTCACCGTCAAGCAAATCGAAGCCATCGAAATGGGAGGACCCGAAGGACGCAACGTCAAACTCGCTCTTGAATTTGACCCCCACGAGCGGGCCCAACGCTGGCACACCGTCGCCGGCCAATACACCGGCACCGGCGGGGCCTTCCTCGAACAATATCGCGGACCCGCCAGCGAATCCCAAACCGCCGACCTCTTCGCCAGCCTCATCAAGGATGAAGTCGTCGGCTTCACCAACGACGCCGCCACCGATCCCAGGAAATACGGCTTCGACCAACCCATTCGCCAAATCAAAATTGCTCTCAAAGACGAAAGCGTCGCCCACTTCGTCATCGGCGAACAGCTCCTTCCCCACTACTACGCGAAACGCGCAGACGGGGGGAGACCACTGGAGATTTCAGAAGCCGCCTACCAAGCCGCCCTCGACGGCAAGCCCCACCGCGAACTCACCATCCTCCCTGCCACCGACGGAAACGAAGCCACTCCGCAAGACCTTTCCCTTCTCGGACTCGATCAGCCGACTGCGGTCACCGTTCCGGTCTCTAACGGTACCCTCGCCATCCACGTCGCCCAAAGTCCCGCCCGCCACTACTACGCCAACCGTTTGGATGATGATGGCAAGAACACCCCTCACGTCATCGAAATCAAAGGCGACAGCATTGCCAAAATGGAGCTGCAACCCTTCCGCTGGCGAACCAGCCGCCTCTGGAACATCAGCCGCTTTGACATCAAAGGCCTCACCATCAAACGGCAGGACGCTCCCACTCTCGAACTCGAATATAACTTCTACACCCAGATCTGGCGGGCCACCTCGGAGGGCCGCGACGTCACCGCCCTTCTCAATCCTCACAAAGCGGAGAAACTCCTCAAAAAACTCTCCGACATCCAGGTCCATCATTGGCTCGGCCCGGTCTCCGAAAGCGCCGCCTTCCGCCTCCAATCTCCCACCCTCGAAATCTCCGTCCTCATCGAAGAAATTGATGACGATGGCGAACGCCTCGGACTCGTCCCCCACGTCCTCAAGCTCTCGCAAATCGTTCCCAACGTTTCCAACCAGCTCTACTACGGCAGCACCTCCCTCGACCCCAACTACTTCCTCGTCGATGTCGCCACCGTAAAGCGGCTCGCGGTCAAACTTCTCGAGGATGAGTAGAAGACGGGAACATCCCTCGAATCGTCGATGGCCGTAAATCAGATTGTCCAAATGTCATCCAAAATGGCAAGCACCCGCTCCACCGGCACCGATTCCTGCTCGAAAATGCCTTTGTCTTCGCTTTCCGAAATTTTCTGAAGCGCTCCACGGACATCTTCCAGCAATGGATTCGCGATGAGCCGATCCAGTGTTTCCTTTTCCTTGGAAGAAAGCGGAATCGGCTGTGGTGAAGGGCAATGCTCCATCAGAAACGCCCGAAAATTCCTTCCCGTTTTCTCCCGCAGATCACGGAGGATCTCGAAACCCGCTGGATCGCTGTCACCGAAATGGAGGAAAGTCATTTCCGGGAGGGCGTTGATCAGCCGCCTCACCGCAGAACCCGGGAAGCTTGTTTGAATGAGGAGGATGCCGGGCTTCCGCTTCGCCAACTCCATGAAGACATCCTTGTTTTCCACGGTCAAACAGATGTGCGCCGCAGTGGAAATGGTTGCTGGAATGAGATTCGTTTCGGAAAGAGTGACGGGCCCCGGGAGTGCTGTAAAATCCCAGGTTTCATTCCCGATTTCCAAAATCAGCGGCCCATGAAACATCACGGAGCGGGGCTTGTGGAGAATGCCGAAAAATTCCAAAGAACCTTCCCCGGTGATCTCGGAAAGCGCAGTGGACAGTCTCCCTTCGAGTGCCTGGAGGCGTTTCGAATCGCCGCAGATTTGTGCGCTGGCGTAGCGGATGAGAGACTCGCCCTGCCAGTTGAGAACTCCTGTCAGCGCATCCAACAAGTCGTCGTTTCCGGTTTTGGAAAACGGCTGCACAGAGGCACCAAACAACGCTCGGGACGCGAGTGCTTCACACCACTTTTTCCATGCCGCGATCCATTTTTCAGGAACCGTTCTGGAAGCAGCTTGTTGCAAAAAAACCGCCAGATCTTCGCGCTCGGCGCTTGGGGCGGTTCCTCCGCATTTTGAAAACAGCCAGGCCTCCCCTCCTTCAAGGGCCACTCTGATCCTTTCCGGGAGGCCGGACTTTTTCGCACGGTCAATTTTCAACGCACCGCCCGATTCCATCTCCGCAAGCCGCAGTTCCTTCTCGGCCAGTTCCCGTTCGTCACCGTCCGCGACCTTGGCGAGGCGGAGGAATTTCTCGTAGTCGATGGTGAAGTCCCGCTGCCTCAGCGAAGACTTCCGGTGGAGATCTGCGAGAGTTCGGAAAAGCGGATTCATTTGTGCTAAGGGATTGAAAATCCCTTCTCCATATTAACTTTCGATCCCGGTCTCCTTGATCCACTCGCGGCCTTCGTCGGAGTCGCGGAAAAGGACGACGGGGACGTTCCTCACGCCGACCCTGGTGCCCCGCCTTTCCTCTTTCCGCGTAATGATGATCAGCTCGTCGCATTGGCTGAAGGCATACGGGATGTTGCCGGAGGACATGGAGAACATGCCTTGGAGATCCAGCTCCGCCATCGCTTGGAGGCAGTTCTGGATGCGCTCGCCCGAGAGTTTTGAGAAGGCCTCGTCGATGGGGACGAGGGCGAGGGATGGTTCTTTCCGGCGCGTCTCGTGGCGGTTGTAGGCGTGCAGGTAGCTGGCAAGAATCGCCACGAAATACGGACTCTGGTTTTCTCCTCCGGACATTTTCCCGCTCTGTTTATCCACACTGACCGGCTTGCCATCGGGATCACGGACATCGGTGACGAGCAGGTCGTAATCGAAATACTGACGGTAATCTAACAGCCTCGCGGCCTCCGGGCTGTTGGCATTCTGGACGAGAGTTTTCAGGAAAAGCTGGAGCGCATCTTTGAGTTCCCCGCCCATGCTGGCGAAAAACAGCTCGTCCTCGTGGTGCAGCGCATTGAGATCGATCAGGTCCCGGTAGATGCGGAAATCGGGGTTTGGCTTCTTGTCAATTTTGTAACGGTCGTGGCCGATGGGGCGCTTGAGCTGATGGTTGAGCAGGGAGATGATGTTCTCCACGTTCTTGATCGCCTGCTGCATTCGGCTGAGCACCTGGGTGCGGAAAAGCGCTTCCCAACGCTTCCGCTCGGTCGCGGATTTTTTCTCAAACTTAGGAATATCCGCGTCCTCGATGACGGCGAGGATGCGCTCGTACGGTGCGGTGTCGCTGCCGTTCTCCGGGAGGTCGTCGAACTTCGGATGGAAGGCGTTTTTGAAATCCAGCATCGCGACCTTGAGTTCACCCTTGGTTTCCAATCCCAACTCCTTCGCGACGGCGGAGGCCATGGTGAAATTCCGCGCGCGGACATCAGCGGCGGGAAGGGATTGCTCGGCTTCTTGTTTCCATGAAAGGTAGCGCTCGTGGTGGAGATGGATGTCGATGCGAAGTTGGGTTTTTGAGAAATCGTCCTCGCGGCGGGAGGCTTCCTCCTGTCGGATCGTGAGGTCGTTTTCCGCCTGGCGGATTTCCCGATGGCCTCCTTTCCGCAGGATGGAGCGCTCCTCCGTGGCCCATATTGCGGACTGTTCCCTGAGCTCGTTGATCGTGTCCTCCAGCTCCGCGAGTCTGTCGTTGGAAATGGCGCCGAGCTCCGACATCAGGCGCTCATGCTCCGCCTTTTTGTGAGGCAGTTCTTCGGCGCGGACGAGTTCCCTTGCTACGTCCGAATGATCCGGGATGGCTTTTTCGCGGGCGGAAATCAGGCGTTCGACTTCGCGCTCGACCGGTTCGAGTCGGCGCAGTTCGGCTTCGATTTCCGCGAGGCGCGCGCGTTTGATTTCGAGCTGACGTCGGAGGCCGTTTTCCCCGATGAAAGGAGTGCCGTCGTAGGGTTCCGGGCGGGTGAGGAGTCCGCCGCGCTTGGTGAGGCCGTCCGGACGGACGGCTGAATCGTGCCCGACCATTTCCCCGGAGTCATTGGCGCGGATGAGTTGGCCGAAGCGATGGTCGATGAAGGCGCGGGCGACGGGATCGTGGCAATCGAAGACCTCGGCGAGAGAGTTTTTCTCCCGGATATCTTTTTTGGAGGGGAATTTTTCAGGATCGATGAGGCTTTGGGAGCCGGCGTCGAGGAGGTCTTTCTCGCTGAGTTTATCCAGGATTCCGACCGCCTGATCGCGATGCTCTGGAGGCACGATGACGGCGAATTTTTCCGCGAGCGAGATTTCGGCGGCGGGGCGCCAGGCCTCGTCGTTGATTTCGCAAAGCTCGCGAAGGGCACGGGGCGGGGCTTCGCCGGGGAGCTGCGGGAGGGCATCGCGCAGGGCGGTGAGCAAAGGCTGTGGAACGGGCGGGAGGCCGCGCTTGAGGGAGTCGATCTGGGTATCGAGCCCTACTTTTTCCAAGCGGAGGCGGCGGAGTTCTTCGGCGTCACTGCGGAAACGGTCGCGGAGTTCGCGGGTGAGTTTGTTTGCAGCGTCAGCGAGGAGGGCGAGGGTGTTCGAGGTTTCGTCATGCTCGCAGGAATCGAGGAGCTTGACGGCCTCTTCCAGCGGACTTGTGAAAATTTTGGGCTCCACGGGAGCTTTCGCCATTTCTGCCATCCAGCGGCGGGCGTCCTTGAGACGGGTTCCGATACCGGTATCGATTTTGTGGGAAATGGCGCGGAGGCGTTCGATGTCTTCCTCCAGTTTTCGGATGCGGGCGGCGAGGTCTTTGTAGAGGCGGCCTTCGCTGGATTCATTGAGCAGGGTGGAGAGGCGTTCCCGCTGCTCCGCGCCATCGGCGATCATCTTTCCGAGATCGGTCAGGCGGGCTTCGTCTTCTGCAAAGTCGGCACGGAGTTTTTCCAAGCGTGCGGTGTCGAGGCTGACGATTTCCGAGCTGTGTTGATGGTGGCTTTCCGCAGCAAGGTATTCGGCGACATCGCGGTCGCGCTCCGCATCGCGAAGGGTCGCGGCGAGGGTGCGGACGGAGAGGAGGCGGTCGAGCTGGTTGCGGAGATCCCGGAGTTCGCGCTCGTAGGATTCGAAATCGCGGAAGCTGGAGATGACGTCATCGACTGGCACGGCCTCGTTTGGCAGGACGAACCGGCGGCAGAAGTCATCGAAGCTCTTGAGGTTCGTGAACGACATCGCGCTGGGGAGAAGCCTTTCCAAAACGTCTTTGTTGAAATTCAGGTGGGAGGGGTTCGCCATGTCGCGCAGGTATTCGCGCGAGGAGGTGAAGATGCGTCCGCCCTTGGATTCGATCATTGCCTTGAACTCGGCAAGCGAGCTGGTACGGGATTTTCCGTCCTCCGGGGAAACGGAGAGGAAGTCCTCGCGTTCCAGCGGGGCGGGGCAGAAAAATGGGGTGGAGGAGCCGTCGTTTTCCGAGGTATTGCGGAACTCGAAGCGGAGACCCCAGGTCTCGATTCTAGATCCATCAGGCCAGGTGAATTCGCCACCGATGTAGGTGGTGACTCCCTTGTCGTGGAAGTATTGTGGTTGGCCGTTTTCCTCGCGTTTCGTATCGAGCAGGCAGTAGCCCTTGATGGTGCGGTCGCTGCGGCCACCGGTAGCGCTGCGGTTGAAGTGATGGCGGGCGCGCTCGGGACCGACGAGGACAAGCATGAGCAAGTCCATCAAGATGGATTTTCCCGATCCGGTAACACCGGCGAGGACGAGGTTGCCTTTGACCGGCAGGGTGTCGCGGTAGCCATACCAGTTGAGGGCGTGGATTTTGGAAAGCTGGATGGCGCGGCTCATTGGTTTTCCTCTTCTACGGTATCTGTCGTCGTTTCGTCATCGCCGGTGAAAGCGGAGGCGGCTTCCGTCCATTCGGCGAGTTCGCGGAATGGGACGACGCGGCGGATCGCGGGCAGGACCTCAATGCCGGAATCCTCGAATGGTTCGGCGGACTCGAAGTGGATGAGATTGAAGCGCGCGGCCTGGCGGAGGATTTCTTTCATGCGACCGCGTGGGAATGCTCCGGTAGCATCGGGGATGAGCTGATCCTGGATAAGGCCGTTGAGTTCCGAAACGGAGAGAAAGGCCTGATCCATGCCTTCATCGCGCCAGCGGACATCGCCTGCATACCAGAGGGCGAGCCAGACGAGGGTGGCGTCTTTTGGGAGTTTGAGGCGAAGTGCCCCGGTGCTGGGGATGGCCTGGATGAGGCGTTCCTCATGCACGAGCAGTACCTCCAACCCGGAAAGGGCGGCAGCTTCCTTGATCCACTCAAAATATTGACGGCACCAGTGATAAAGGGCGGATTTGGAATTCTCCAGACCCGTGATGGAGCCAGTGGCGAGAAGCTCCTGCAAAGCTTCGCCAAGGCGCGCGCGCTCACCTTCCGGCAAGGTGATGAGGCCGGGGGCTTCGGTGGTTTCGGGTTCTAGGGTCATGGCTAGAGCGAAGATTTTTTAACCGCGAATGAACGCGAATGGGCGCTAATCGAATTGAAACCCTTGCTTGGGAGAATCTGGATTTTGTTTTCTTGGCTCATTTCTTGATGATTGAGAAACGTTCTACCTTGCAACCTTCGAGGGTGTCGAGGGCGGGGATTTCCGTTTCATCGGAGATGCGGTCTGGTTCCAGGCGGTAGCGGGCTTCGGCGGATTCGGCGTGGAGGAGGAGGGAAATGAGATCGGTGAAACCGCTTTGGCCGGAGATCTGGAGATCGGCGCTGGCGATGCGGGTGCCTTTTGAACCGTCCAGGGATTTCACGAAGGTGTTGGCGCGCTGGACGGTGAGGGAATCGCGGAGGGCTTTTCCCATGCCTGCTTTTCCGGCCTCGCGGTCGCCTTCGTCGGCACTGTCCTCGAAGGCATCCTGCTCGATCAAAGCGCGGCGGACGGGCGGCGAGTAGAGTGAATCGAGACCCGCTGGTAGTTTGACCGCAGGCAGGCGGAAGTCCGCTAGATCGGGGAGTTCTGAGGCATGGTGGGAGATTCGTTTTCCGGTCAGGCGGCGGTTGACGGTCTCGAACATCGCCTTGATTTCGGTGCGACGCTCACCGGTGACGTCTTGGAGATAGCGGAAACGGGAAAGGGAGCGCCGGGTAAAATCGGCAGTGCGACGGTCGATTTCATCGGCCATGGGCAGGACACGCTCGACGAGGCCGATGAGTTCGTCGAGGGCGTTGAGCACGGTGCAGTGGGCCGTTTCCGCAGACATCGCGGGATGGCGGCGGAGGACTTCGGTCTGCATTTCCGAGAGCGTGGAGGATTGGCCCATCAGGCGGTTCGCGATGCGGTTGACGGCTTCCGGGAGACGGAGAGGCAGGCGGGCGCGGACGAGTTCCGCGTAACAGGCGTGGGATACCTGCTCGGAGTAGTCGTCGAAAACGGTCTCGAGATTTCCTTTCAGCGTGTCCTCCTCAAGCTGGCGGCGGGTGAAGCGTTGGACGGATTTCTGCATCGCGCGGAGTTCGTTGATCCCTTCGCGAACATTGGAGAGGCAGTTTTCGACGGTCTGCCAAGGGCGCTCGGAAAGTTCCGTTTCATCGGCGAGCATGGCGCAGACGGCGATGAGCTTGTCGGTGAAAACGGCGGCATCCGGCCATGCGATTTTCCGTAATGCGGAGATCAGGGTGGCACCATGGGCATCGAAATGGATGGTCCGCCGCCAGTCCCGGCGCGGCGGTTCGTCGAGCCAGTATTGCTTGAGAAGTTTTTCCAAAAGCAGCCGTGCTTTCTCGCGTGGGGTGGATGCCGGATCGTGCCCTTCGTCTTCCTCGAACTCGAACTGCGGATGATGCTCCAGGGTCTCGGCGATGAGGAGGATGACCTCTTCGCGAGACATTCCGTCGGGTCTGTCGGCGGCTTCGGCCTCAAGCGCGGCGAGGACATCGACGTAGAAGGGTGCGTTCTTCCCGGCCAAGACGCGAAAAAATCCAACGCCGCGCGTTTCGCGGAAAAGGGCGGTGGAAAGGTGCTCTGACATCGGTTGGAGGGAGGCGGGCGAAGTCAAATCCGACGCTACGATCGGGACAGGTGGTCGAGGTTACCGCAAGCCCGCAGGCAGTCGAGGCTTTTGCTCCTCATTGCAACACGACCGATTCCCGATCACCGTCCCGGGTTCCTCATTCGAGGTTGCCCGGCGGCACCCCGGCGATCTCCACTGCCGACGCCCTGGTCAAGGCCACCGCCGAGGCCGCCGAAGGAAATACCCTCAGCCAAGCGAACCAGCTCGGCGGTGGAGCGGCACTGCTTGTTTGCCATGATGGTGAAATACTGCTATTAGCAAGGGGATCAAACGGACGCTCTACGGGAATACTCCTTCAACGATCGGACGATTCAAACTTGGAGAGAATTCACGAACAGTTTCCAAGAACGGGGATTTTTTCGAACTTGGTTGGGTTCGTAAAATGGGAGGGAAATCAGTAAAAAAACGATCACCTCGACAGGCTCATCGCTGCAGCATTGAGGTGGACCCCCTGGTGGGTTCACTCCAAATGCGAGGGTTGGACCGATGACTTTCTCGATGGGTATCGATAGCGCCCTCGAAGGGAAATTCACCCCGGGGCGGTGTCAGGCTGATCAGCGAACGGGTTTCCATCGTCATACCAAACCTGGTCGAGCCAGAGGCCTCTGGCGGGGGCTGTCGGACCCACCGTCTGGCGATCGCCGGATTCCAGAATGATACGCATCTCATCAGGAGACCGGAGTCCCTCTCCAATCTGTTTGAGGGTCCCTGCGATGCCGCGAACCATGTGTTTGAGGAATCCCGTTCCGACGAGTCGAACCCGGATGAGGGACTGCGCAGGCAAATGAGAAGATCCCGGGAGCGGAATGGCATCTTGAGTTACACCCCCTTCTGTCAATTCCCTCACCGTTGAATTGACCTTGGCACCGGCTCCGCAGAAGGGAACAAAATCATGTCGACCAATTAAGTGGCGAACCGCTTCATCCATCGCCGCAGCATCAAGCGTCCGCCGATTCCACATCGTAAAATTGCGCAGGTGCGGAAGGTTCGCAGGCCCTTGCTGAAAATAGTAGCTGTATTGCTTTCGGGCCGCTTTCGGTGCTCTGAAGGAGTCAGCAACTCTGCCGATCTGAAGAACCTGAATGGTTTCAGGCAATCGATGGTTTAAGGCATCAAGGAAGTGTTCGTCGGATTCAGGTGGACTGGAGAGGGTAAAATGAGCGATTTGACCGCTGGAATGGACTCCGGCATCGGTTCGCCCGCTGCTGACCACCGTGACCTTCTCGCCGCACACCTTCGCGACGGCCCCGGTGAGCAGTTCCTCGATGCTGGGTTTTTCGTTGGCTTTGGATCCCACCCCGCTTTGCTTCTGCCATCCACAGAAAGGGGTGCCGTTGAAGGCAAACTGAAGGGCGTATTTTGCGGGCATGGGATGACTGGATCGAAAGACCGATAGGCTGGCAAGGTCTGCCGGAAAGGTAAACTCCAGGCAGTCAACAAGCTTAGCCCGGTTGCGTGGGCACTTCGTGGTAATCGAGCGCCCATTCGCGCATGAAGCGAACATGTCCGGGCACGATGCGGTAAAGGATAAATTCGGGATTTTCGGGAGTGCCCAGGTATTGTTTTAAAAGCGGATTGGCGGCCCAGATCTCTCCCAGCGTTGACTCATCGGTGACGACCTCCGCTCTGCCGGAGATCCGGAGTTGATCATGGTCGGGGGCAAGGTAGGCGAGTTCGACCTTCGGATTGGCGGCGATTTCCGAGGTTTTGTGGTAGGACGCCAGATTTGCGACATAGACCGTAAAGTCGGGGTCAACCCGGACCGGCGAAACCGGCCGGACGCGGGGTTGGGACCCGGAATCTACGGTGGCGAGCATCGGGAACTTTGCGTCCTTGATCACGGCATGGGCAAGATCGTAAAGTTGGGCGGGATTGACGGATTCTGGTTGGGGTTTCATGAAAAAATCTCGGGCACGATTGGCCGGACGACAGTAAACACGACTCCACAAAATATGAAACGACTCTTCCTCATTTTTCTTGTTTTGGCGTTGCTCGTCATCGTCCCGTTTCTGATCTGGGGAAAGGGCATTGAAGAATCGATGTCATTGGAGAACACGGTGGCATGGTTGCAATCGACCGGAAGCTGGGCTTGGGCGGCCGGAATGGGATTGCTCATCCTTGATCTTTTTCTTCCCATTCTAGGCACGGTGGTGATGTCCGCGCTGGGCCTTGTCTATGGCTGGTTCTGGGGTGGTCTTTTGTCCGGTCTTGGTTCGGTCGGGGCCGGGGTGCTCGCCTACGGGCTGTCACGGAAAATGGGAAGGCGGGCCGTGCTATTTTTAGCGGGCGAGAAAGGGATCGCGGAGGGTGAGCGTCTCTTCGGCGGTGAAACCGGGGGCTGGCTGGTGGCGTTCTCACGCTGGATGCCCGTCCTGCCGGAAGTGGTGGCCTGTCTCGCCGGAATTTCTAAGATGCCCTTCAAGCGATTCTTGGCGGCGCTCTGTGCGGGGTCTTTTCCGATGGGATTTGTTTTTGCCTGGATCGGTCAGACCGGAAATGAACAACCGGTGATGGCTCTGATTCTGAGCGCGGGCTTGCCGCCCTTGATCTGGGGGACGTTCCGTTTGGTCTATCGTGGTCACCGCAAGTAGTGTTTCAAAAGAGACGAATAGTCCGGGCGGAAAACCGCGCACCTTTTCGGTGGGCGGTTTCGAATTTTTACGGTGGGGGATTCAGAATTAGTTCTTTTGCCCTGTTCCGGGAAGAAAGCGGTAGTAAGTCTCAAGCATCAGGGTGGCGAGGCAGGTGCGGTAGTGCTCGGTAAATCCGCCGTTTCCTTTGAGACCATGACCAGCGCTGACAGGTTTGTAAGATCCGTCCGGGTTCTGGTTGTTGAGGACCTGATCGCGGAAGAGGGTATTATAGCGCTCCCATTCCTTGCCGCCATGATTGATCATACATTGAGCTGCGTAGTAGTGGCCGTAAATGTCTGAATCTGCGGTATTCCAGTCGAATTTCATCTCCTTGTCCATGAAGCGAACGGCTTTACGGGCAACCTGGTTCGATGAAGATTCCCAGATCTGGCAACAGAGGGCTCCAACTGCGGCAAGAGTCGTTCCGTCACCATGCAGGCCATTCGGGCTGCTGTATCCAATCGCGCCACTCGCAGCTTGCATGCTCTCAATATATTCGACGCCTCTTTTGGCGCAGGTTCGCAGGTTCTTGAAATCAAGTCCGGTAAATTTACAGGCCTTGAGAGCCTGAAGTTGCCAGCCCACAATGGAGGTATCAACGTGGCCGCCTTCTTCCGCATAGGCATATGCCCAGCCGCCGCTGGCGTGCTGGCTGTTGATGAGGAATTGACCGGAAGCCATGACGGCCTCTTCGAGTTGATTGATGTTCTCGCCGAAGGACTTCACGCAGAGGGTGTAGGCTTCAGCGAGGGCATAGACGGCGATGCCATGCTCGTAACACCAACTATTGGCTTTGAAATCTTTGGCCATCTTGCCGTTATTCTTCATCGCCTTATCGACGAGGTAGGTAATGGCGGCGAGGACGGTTTCGCCGAATTCCTCGGACTGGGCGGTTTCGCAGTGACCAAGGTAGGCAAGGAGAGCGAGGCCGGTCATGGCGACGGGTTGTTGACCGGTCCAAGAACCATCCTTGTTTTGAGTATTCTTGAGCCAGCGGAGTGAGGCGACGACGGCGTCCTCACAAGCTTCGGTGCCACCGCCTGCGGTGAGGCGTTGAAGGCGGTCGGCCTTGGAGCAGCGCTTTTTCATGGCAGTCGGGATGTTGCCGAAGCCACCGCCGTTGCCGGTGCCGGAGCCGTCGCCCCATCCGTCACCAAAGTCGTTTCCGTCACCAAACTCAGTGTTGACCAGGGGAACATCGATCTCAGGCACTGGGACGGCGGTAGGAGAAGTGGTGTTGGCTGCGATGACCTTGGACATCGAGGAAGAGGGGGCGGCGGGCTTGCGCTCGACCTGGGTCTGAACCTTCTTTTGCTTCAAATTGTCATCAGCGTCGGGATTGCCGCTGTAACTCACGATCTGCGGGATCTCCTTGGTATTGAGCGCCATGGTGATGATGAGGAGGATGACCCCAAGGAGGATGACCATCAGAAGGGCGATGATCAGGCTGGTAATGGTGGAGGTACGACGCTGGGCGGCAAGACGGGCTTGTGCCTCAGGCGAGAGTTGTGCGTGAAGACTCATTGGGTGACAGGAATGGTAAATTTTCGACTTCCCAACAACTACCGATCAATTGAAGATTTGACCAGCGTAGAGATTGCCTGATTTCAGAGTGAGAACAACTGGAGGAGGTGAACCCCGATCAAGCCACGGGCTTCCAGTCCCCTAGCATCGGCAAGGAACATATCGGCGAAAACCTTTCCGCGACTCCCAGTAAAATCCGTGTTTGATTTCTTGGTCATCTCTCTCTACCTCGCTTCCTTCATTGGAACGCTGGTTGATCAAATCGACGGCCTTTCTACCGCTCTTTTCCTGCAGAATACTCTCCAAGGTGTCTCTCAAAATTCATCATCTCGCTCGAATCGTCTTCTTGTCGCTGGCCATCGCGGCCGGATGGTTCATCCTCAATCTCATGTCAGGCGGAGCAAAGGGAGATGGCTTGGACCTCACTCCCGAGGACTATGCCATCGGATCAAAACGCGAAATCGCGGTCGCGATCAAAGTCACGTCCGATCTCAAGGAAACCCTGAAGGAAAAGGGATTGAACTGGGGAACTCCCGTGTTCATCCGCGCTTTCAAACAAGAACGGATTCTTGAACTCTGGCTTCAAAACAAGGACCGTAAATTTGAATTGTTCCGCACCTACCCCATCGCCGCCGCTTCGGGAGAACTGGGCCCAAAACTTCGCGAAGGCGACCGACAAGTCCCCGAGGGCTTCTACTTCGTCCCCCCGTCAAAAATGAATCCCCAAAGCGATTTTCATCTCTCTTTCAACATCGGCTATCCCAACCGATACGACCTCGCCCACGATCGGACCGGCAGCTTCATCATGGTTCACGGGTCCAACGTCTCCATCGGCTGCCTCGCCATGACCGATAAGAAGATCGAGGAAATCTACACGCTCTGCGACGCCGCTCTCCAAAACGGCCAAAAGTTCTTTCGAGTCCACCTTTTTCCATTTCGAATGACGGACCGGGAAATGGCAAAACATCGCGAGAACCCTTGGTTTCCCTTTTGGGAGAACCTCCAAACCGGCTTCCAGTGGTTCGAAGACAAGCGGATCCCACCCAATGTCAGCGTCAAGGACCTGACCTATCACTTTCAGTAGCGATCACCCGGACGGCATATTCCCCTTTCAATAATACGCCCCCGGCCTTATGAAACAGCCCATGAAACACTGGTTATTCCTGCTGGTCATCTGCTTGTCCCAGCCCTTGAGCGCGAAAGGTATCTCCCTCGTCATTGGTAACGGGGTCTATGATGCCAGCAAGCCGATCAAGGCGAAGCCGAACCTCAAAAACACCCGTTCGGACGCCCGCCTGATCTCAGCCACCTTCAAGAAAATGGGCTTTGAAGTCATCCTGCTCGAAGACGCTTCCAAAACGACCACCCTCCTGGGCCTGAACGCACTCCGCACCAAAGATGCCGGGGCCTCGCTGGGGGTTGTCTTCTACGCCGGTCACGGCATGGAAGTGGGTTATCATTACCAGCTTCGATGAAAAACTCCTCAAATAGCCGGGCCGCCTTTCTCCGGTCTTGTGCCCTCGCAGCACTCGGACTCCTGTGCAGTTGCAGCCTCGCCCAGGAGGCGCCTCCCACCACCCCGCTCAACACCTACGTCCTGGCAGCGATCAAAGCCATGCCCGGTGGCAAAGGATACGACGCCAGCCAGGCCACCGTTGATCGACTCGCCGCCAGCGTCACCGTCCGGGGGTCCCGCTTCCGCGCAGACCTAGACCAGGCCGCCGCCTCCTTCTGCTCCGGGGCCACTTACATCGTCTTTCTCCGCACCCTCGATCTCCTGCAGACAAAGGGCCACCTTCAACTCTCCGAAGCCGCTCTCGCCCGCTACGCAAATCTCGGCGTCAAGGATGGCGAAGAAATCTTCGGTCGTTGGAATGCCAACGGTCCCGGCACCGCCAAACTCTTCGCCGAACTCAACTGTGGCTCCAATTTCACCTCCTACGAAAAAGCTCTTCCCGGTGACTTTATGAAGATCTGGTGGACCGACGAAATCGGCGGTCGTGAGCGGGGACATTTGGTCGTCTACCTCGGCACCGAGGGCAAAAAAATCCGCTACTGGTCATCCAACATCCCGGCCGGATACGGCGAAGCGACCGTCGCCAAATCCAAGATCAAGCGGGTCCTCTTCAGTCGCCTTGAGCGTCACGACCGGCTCGAAAAGGCCACAAGTCTCTCGCCTAAAAACACTTTCCTCGCCGACATGCTTACCAAGCCCTTCACTTGGGAGCAAGTGGTCAGGGAATGCCGGATCACCAAATAGGATGGATTGGCGGAAACGACTGACACAACGCGAATCGGAGACCCATTTCGTGGTCGAAGGACGACTGGCCGTCAAACGACTTCAAGCCTCCAACTACGAGATCGAAAAGGTCATTCAAATTGGCACCGATCTCACCCGCGACGAAGCCTCTCAACTTCTGGGATTTCATTTCCACCGCGGCCAGCTCGCGACCGCCCGAAAACCGCCCCGTCCCGAACTCTCCGACTTCGGTCCCGGGACCATCGTGATCCTCCCTGAAATTGCCGACCCCGGAAACCTCGGCACCATCATTCGCAATACCGCTGCCCTCGGCGGAAGCGGCGTGATCGTCGGCCGGGGAGCATCGCCCTTCAACGCCAAGGCCGTGCGCGCCTCCGCCGGAACCTTGTTCCAACTCCCGGTCCGCCAAAGCCCCGACCTCCAGGCCGATCTCATCGCCCTCGCGACCACTCACACCTTGATCGGCGCCAGCCTTTCATCCCCCCCACTGACCCTGGCACAACTTCCACCGCTGGAACGACCTCCCGCCTTACTTCTCGGCTCCGAGGACTTCGGCCTCACCCCGGCAATCGAAGCCCTTTGCGACCACCTTTGCCAACTCCCGATGTCCCGCGGCGTCGATTCACTCAATGTCGCTTCCGCCTCGGCCATTTTTTTAAATACCCTTCGTTGAATTTTATTTGTGACAGCCCGGCCTGCCTGCGCTTTAATGAACCCCACTCACAAAAAAATGTACGAATTATTCCAAAGCGAAAAAAACGAAAAATTCCACTTCCGCCTCAAGGCTGGTAACGGAGAAATCATCCTGCAATCACAAGGCTACCAGGACAAGTCCGCCTGCCTGAATGGCATCGCCTCGGTCACCACAAATGGGGGCGATGAGAGCAACTTTGAAAAGAAGGAAGCCGCCAACGGCAAATTCTACTTCGTTCTCAAGGCCGTCAACGGCCAAATCATCGGCCAGTCCCAGCAATACCAGGCCGAATCAGGCCGCGACAACGGCATCGCCTCCGTTGGCAAGAACTGCGGAGGCGACACCAAGGATTTGACCGCCTAACCTTCGCCCCTTTTTTACCATCCCGGCCCTTTCGCGCTTTGGTTGCGAAAGGCTGGTTGCGAAAGGGCTTTTTTTCCAACTGTTCCTCCCTTGCCACCTGCCGAGGTCGCGTTACAATTCACACGTTATGAATATGAAACGATCCATCCTTGCTCTCTGCGCACTCTCCTTCCTCGCTCCTGCAACGCTCTCGGCCCACTGCCAGATTCCCTGCGGCATCTATGCTGACGATAATGTCATCGCCAAGATGCATACCGACTTCGAGACCATTGAAAAGGCCTCTGCCCAGATCATCGAACTCTCCAAGGATCCCGCCGCCAATGCCCACCAGCTCACCCGCTGGATCATGAACAAGGAATCCCATGCCCAGTCCATCCAGGAAACAGTCACCAACTACTTCCTCGCCCAGCGCCTCCAGCTCACCGAGGCCGACACTGACAAGGAATCCTACCTCAAGAAGCTCACCACCTGTCACAAGGTCATCGTCGCTGCCATGAAGTGTAAGCAATCCACCGATCCGGCCGCCGTAAAAATGCTTCACGACCAACTCCACATCTTCCAAGAACTCTTCGGCACCAAAAAGTAAGTAGATCACTTTCTCCAATGGGGCGGGATTTCTCAATCCCGCCCCTTTTTTTATGGATCCCAGCGATAGCCCACTCCACGCACCGCCACCAAATGAGCGGCCGCGCGACCGATTTTCTCACGCAGGGTCTTCACACAGCGGTCCACACTCCGCGTCGTCACCAGCAACCCATGCCCCCAGACTTCCCCTAAAAGCTGCTCTCTGGTCATCGCCCGCCCGGCGCGGCGAAGGAATACCACCATCAGATCAAACTCCTTCGGCGTGAGAGAAATGACTTCTTCCCGGCATTTCAAGGTGCGGGCTACGAGATCCAATCGAAATCCTTCTCCAAATTCAAATTCGCTCTGTCCCTTGTCCAAACGCCGAACCAGCACTCCAATCCTCGCATCAAGAACACGGAGAGAAAAGGGCTTCACCAAATAGTCATCCGCTCCCGTTTCCAAACCTCGGACGACGTCTTCCACTTGCCCCTTCGCCGTCAGCATCAGAATCGGAGTCAGGATCTTCTCCCGACGGAGCGCTTCGCAAATCTGAAACCCATCAATCTTCGGTAACATGAGATCCAAGAGAATCACGTCCACTCTCTCATTGAACGCCAACTCCAGCCCACGCTCGCCATCGGCTGCCGTGATCACCGCCCAACCAGTATCTCGAAAGTGATCAAGCAAGCCACGCCTCAACGTTTCGTCGTCTTCAATGATCAACATCTTCATCCTCCTCTTCCTTTCTCAAAGTAGATCCGAAAGATCGTTCCCTTTCCCAATTCGCTCTCAACCTCGGTCCGCCCTGACAATCCCATCCATCAAGCGCTTCACGATAGCCAACCCCAGCCCCAGTCCACCCTGTGAACGATTTATGCGCCGATCTACCTGATAAAATTGATTGAAAACCAGGAGCTGATCCCGTCTCGACAATCCGGACCCGTTGTCAGTCACACTCAAGCCAACTTCCCGCTCGGTCTCGATCTGTCTCACCGTGACACGACGCGGTTTTTCGGAATACTTCCACGCATTCTCGACCAAATTTCGTAGCACCGTCGCCACGCTGGCCTCATCGGCAAGCGCCGCAACCATCGCGTGATCCACATCAATCTCCACTACGTCTTCCTCTCCCCAATGCGGCGCGAATCTCTCCATCACTTGCTCCACCACCTGCGGAAGTTCCACTTCCTGACGCTCAATCTTGAGCACCCCACGATCCAATCTTGAGACGGACTTTACCCCTCCCGGAATGGGGCGATGCCTTACAGGACGGGGCCTGCGGGCGATTTTCGATTTCACGCGGGTGGCTACGCGGCTGTTCCGGCTGTTTTGAGGAGGGTCAGGATTTCTTTTTG